>JAABUM010000035.1_pt1 | contig 380042 bp, 292 predicted proteins | sample 5559161 | NCBI WGS metagenome assembly JAABUM01 (sample SAMN10711868, study PRJNA513369) | rock metagenome | isolation source: Antarctica rocks | place: Antarctica: Victoria Land, Siegfried Peak nord
TTAGGGTAGCCTTATACGCCCCTAGTACTTTACGTAGTCCTTTATTCTAGATTATCGTCAGGGTCTTTATATACTTCCCTACTACCCCGGGGGTATTCTTAGGGCTATACTATATTAGCGCCGCGAACGTTATTATAAGCCTTACTACTACCGCGTATATAAGCCTACTAACCGGTAGAACCGCGCCTTATATTAAGCTGGCGACGTAGTAGAGCGCCTAAATCTAGTTATCTATCTTAGCTTATACCTTCCTTAAGTGTACGTTCTAATTTAGCTTACTATTAAGTATAAGTCCTAGGACCCTAATTAACGTCTTTAGTTTAACTTTAATTCCTTTAAGCTTAACTATTACGTCTATCTTTATACCCTTTATTCTACGGGTTATATAAACGAGCTCGTACTTCTTTAGTATAAATAAGGCTTTATAAGTCTTCGCCTATTATAAGTATACCTTATAAGCTTTATCTAGAACCTCGTAGTTCCGTTTAGTACTCCTATTATAGGCTAGTAGATAGATATTATCTATAAATCCGCCGACTTAAATTAGTAGCTTTAGCTTTTTATACTCCTCGATTAGGGGAGTATTAAAAAATAGAAATAATATCGGAGAGATAGGTAAACCCTAGGGGATCCCTATCTCTACTAACTCTATCTAACTCGTCCTCCTACTAAGGGTAATTAAAGTCACCCTCTTTATAAGGAAGCTTACCGTCTAGTATATTATCCTCTCTAGGACCCTCTTTATCTTTATTATATAGAGTAGCCTGGAGTAGGAGACGTAATTAAAGGCTCCGGCGATATCTAGGGAGAGGAGGCTTACTATATTCCTCTTCCCTATTCCTTATACCGTGTAGATTATATTAGTAATTATTTCTAGCGCGGTTTCTACTAATCTTCCTTACCTTATACCTATCTATTCCTCCGGAAGGAGGTTATTAGCCTCCGCGTAATCTCTAAGCCTAGCCGCTATTACTATCTTAAATATCTTTCCTAAGGTATCTAAGAGGGCGATCGGCCTATAGGACTTAGGGTTAATATAGTTCTCCTTCTACGGTTTCTTTAAGATTACTATATTAGCCTCCTTAAATTTCTAGGGGTAGTATCTAATCTCGAAGCACCCCTAGAAGAGATAGCGGATCTCCTCCTCTAGTTTACTATATACGGCCCGTAGGAACCTATTTAGAATCCTATTTATCCCGGGAGCCTTATCCTACGACGGTCTCCTTATAAAGCTATAGACTTCCGCCTCTATTAGATCCCCTCCCCCTAGTATCGGGCTTAGGTATTCTACCTCGGTAATATCTTCTAAATCTGCCCCTAAAGGGGCTAGGAAATAGGTTTCCTAAAGGCGTTCTACCTTCTCCTTAAAGGTAGCCGCTAGTATCCCGTCTTGTCTACTTAGGGAGGGGAACTTAGGTAGGGCTCTTAGTGATATACTCTTGTTCTTCCCCTACCGGGCTAGTACTTATACCCCCCGAGGATCTTCTAAGGCCTAGTATATAGCCGCCTAGAAGTAGAGGGTTTTCTCTCTTCAGATTATAGCTACCTTCGCCCTTTCCGCTTCTCTTAAAGTCTCTCTTATCTCTATATTATAGTACCGGTAGTAGGCCTTTAGTTCCCATTTAGCCCTTTATATTATATCCCTATAAGCTAAGTTCTAAAAGGACCTTACCTTACTAGACGACTTCGCCTACGGAATATATTCTTATATAATGGCCTGGAACCTATCTAGTATCTACCTCAGGTACTCGTCCGCCTCGCCGGCGGATCTAATCTAGGGGAGCCCTAGAGAAAGTCTAAGCTACTAGGCCCTACTCCTTATATTTATAGCGACCTCCTTGTCTTTAAGTATCTTCTACGCCCTCCTCTAGACTAGGGTTTAGCTCTCCTAGCTCCATTCGAATTCTGTGTATACCGGGAGGTAGTTAGATCTATACTAGAGGTCTGCCCTTAGGCCGTAGTTTTAGAGTACGTTAGTAGTACCCTTAGTAGTAAAGACTAGGTCGATTACCGACTTTAGACCTCTCCCCCGCTATATTACTATACCCTCCGGTAGGGCGACTTCTATACTATATTTACTCGTTTCGCCTAGTAATATATCTATTATAACGTAGTATATACTTCTCCCTTTATTATTCTACCGGGGATAGTGGAGATTAAAGTCCCTAAGGAGGATATATTCCCCTAGCCTCTTTAAGGCCTCTACTATTAGAGGGATTATTATTAGGCCGTCCTTTAACTTATACGTCGTTAGAGAGGGGTTATAAATATTATATATCTAGATATTATCCGCTTATATTCCCTATTACCCTTTCCTAAGGCTGACTTTTAGCGAGTAGTAGTCGCCGCTTAAGAAGTCTACCTCCTAGCTCTCTATATCAACTCTTTTATTAATATAAAAGCATACCCGAGTATTCTCCTTAGCTCTATAAACTAGGTGGAACCTATTATAAGATAGGTCGTATATCGACTTAGTCCTTAGGTTAGTCTATAGCTCTTATATTACTAAGATATCTATTTACTAGACTTTAGTATCTTCTAGGAGTAGCGTTTATACGCCGTCCTTTTCTTTTTATACGTTATACTGCAGGATCTTAAGCGGTTACCCTACTATATAGTTAGTATAAGGCTAGAGTCTACTACTATTTAGTCGTCTATAGCCTAAGCGCCCCCCTAGGTAATTAGTACTCCCTAGGGTAGCGGGAGGACCTGTTATCCTACCTCCTTTCGGGCTATTTAGACTATTATAGTTGGCCGCCCTCTTTATTAGGGAGGGGCTAGGTCTAGTAGTTCCCTTTCCGCTTATACCGGTGACTTCCTCTTCTTTAATATACCTTAGACTATCCTAAAACTATCTACGTCTATCTCCTCTTCGCTACGGGTATTAGTTCCCCGTAAGCCCTGCGTGTTATAGAACGCCGGCCTAGTCCGGCGTCTTTATACTACTCTCTAGTACTCTCTTCGCCTGACTAGGTAGTCCTTACTCTAGGCCTTATAGCCTCCTTTATAAGTAGCGTATATTATTACTCCTTCGCCCGTAACGTAGTCCGCTAAGTTATAGCTACCTATATAATAGCCGTACCTCTTCTCCCTTTAATACTCTCGCGTAAAGTGTCCGTATTTATAGCAGTTAAAGTATTATCTTATCTCTACTCCTTACTCCTATCTCTTATAAACTAAGAGACTACTACTAAGAGCTATCCCTCCTCGAACTAGGCGGTTCACCGCCTCCGGTATTACTACTCCGATAATTAGGGTTAAGTAGGTCTTCTTACTCCTATCCTACCTTAGTCTCGCTATATATTTCGCCTACTTAAAACTAGTAAAGTTAGTATTCGGGTAGGTAATAATATTGTCCTCCCTAATTCTTACTAGCCCCTTCTCCTTTTCCTTTTTATTAAGGAGGTTTATACACGCCCCTTTAGCCGCTATATAGAAGGTCTTCCTTACTACTTTTACTAAAGGGTAGGCTACGCTTACCTACTCCTATATTCTCTTAAGGGCCTTACGCCCTTTAACCGTCGCCGTTTATAGTACTAAGTCCGTCGTACCCCTAGTATAAGTACCGACGATATTCTTTATAACTATATTTACTAGGTTAATAAAGCTTTTAATAAGCTCCTCCTTTTTTATCTAACTCGCTTTCCTATAGCCTTCTTCATCTCCGAATTATACTACTACTTCCCTTATCCTCTAAACGTCTAATTACTTAAGTAGCTAGCTACCTCGCGCCCCCTCTAGGCCCGGTCTTATTCTCAGGCCCGGGCTTTACTAGGACCTAGTCCCTATACTAGCCCCAGCTACCTAGGCCTATAACCCTCTACTATACCCTACCGACGCGTTTCTATCCCTCCCCGTTTTTTCTAGACGCGTTTCTAGCTTAATAATACGTGCTTCCGCAGCCTTAAAGCCTCCTATTATAGTATAAAGGGTGACCTAGGTAACGCCCTATATCGCCTCTATTATCTCCCCGAACTAGAGACTTTAGATCGCCTGGATTATATCCCTTACTTTTATAATAGACTCTATAACATTTTAACCTTCCTAGCCTTATCTCCCTTACTCTTTTTCCCTAATTTCCGGGGACTTTAGTAGTATTAGGGGTCCTGTCATCGCGACCCTAAGAGCATCGCCTCTTACTTCCCTCCTACTACTACTAAGGATAGATATGTAAGGTTAGCATCCTACTTATTCAGGTCCTTACCCTAGTTTCCACCCCTCCTTATAAGCGTCACCTTTTGCCTTAGAGCTTAGGACTATTCGCCCGCAGGGGGGCTTTATACTTCCGGCGGAGGCGGACTATTAGTACCTAAGTCAATCCTTATTTACTCCTTAAGTATATCTCCTAAGCGGATCTAGGTGTTATTACCGCTTTAGCTTGCTCTCTACTCCGCCGCAGGCCCTATTTAGGTAGATTATTCCCTTAGCTCCACGTACCGACACACGTATACTATCCTCTTAGGCTAAATAGACGGTCTCCGCAGTAGCCGCTATTAAATACCACGCCTTATAGGGTTAGGACCCCTACTTCGCGTTACTATTAGAGGTCTCCCTTATTTAAGCCGTCCGTGTCTCGCAGGGACTACTAGTATTAAGCCCCTAACCAGGTAGTATAATATAGTATTTCCACCCTACTAACTAAGGTACGCTATACTAGGTTTCTAGCGTACCTATATTAAAACCTACTTTTTATTCCGCTCCTAGCCGGTAACTACGCGGGGGGGACTTAAACCCCTAGGAGGTATAAGAGTCGGTATTAACAAGTTCCCTATATCTAGTAGTCCACGTACCCTAAGGGTACCCTATCTAGTAGCTAGTAGTCTAGCGTATCTACTAGTTAAGACTAGCTTCGGCCTATATCGACGACGCGTAGTAGCTACTAGTCGGGTGGTTTTTATAAGCGATTTCCCTTATAGATATTAGGCGCGACCTAACGCGTCTCAGGCCTTAGACCTAGTCCTAGCCCTTTCCCTGCTAGGGGGTGCCTATATAAGGAGATAGGAGGGTACCCGTATTCGTCCTCCTAGCCGCTCTTAGCTAATGACTACGTGAGGGGACTTAAACCCCTAAGAGGTAGAGGACGCGTCTTAATAATTCGTCTCCTATTAACCCGTTTTAACGATATAGCCCCGGCATCTCTTTCTAGTCTATCCCCTGCTAGGGGGTACCCGTATAAGGAGATAGGAGGGTGCCCGTGTCCGTCCTCCTAGCCGCTCTCAGCTGATAACTGCGTAAAGGGACTTGAACCCCTAAGAGGTAGAGGAGGCGTCTTAATAATTCGTCTCCTATTAACCCGTTTTAATAATATAGCCCCGGTATCTCTCTCTCCCTAATACGTGTATCTGTCTTTTTAGGTTATATAGATAGTATCCCTTTATAAGCTTCCTATAAACTCACGGCTATCTAGCCGCCGGAGGCGACTATCCACTAGGGGTTAGAGCCTATTAAAGGGTTAAGGTCCCTAGGGCTATATATATACACTTTAAGCTATATTTAACTACGGTCGCTACTATTATATACTACGCCCTATAAGCCTTCTATAGAAAGCCTGTTTCGCGTTACCTATAGAGGTCTCCCTTAATAACTAGTCGTAGCTAGTTTAGGCCGACCGTGTCTTATAAGAGTAGATGTTTCTATATACCCTAGGGCCCTAGCCGTGTATCTATTCCTAACTCTTACTAACTAAGCTCTTCTACGATAGTATAGGCGGTACTATATCTACCGCTACCTTTATCCCTAGTAGCGGCTTTAGGCCTTAGTACGAATAAGGTACGCTATCGCGTCTTTTCCCGTCCTCGCTACTCCGCCGCGCCGGGCGGTCTAATAGTCTTAGAATAGAGTCGAGCCTAAGGGTATCCTACCGCATAGTTAGAACGATATTATATCTACTAGCCTGAGGCTAGCTTCGGGCCTAAATACGGGTCAGGTAAATACGTATCGGATGAATCCCTTATTATTACCACGTCGTAAAAAGACCCCTAGCTAACGTTAAAGGCTTAACGTAACGTGACGGCGGCAAGCCTCTAATAGATTTAAACTATTTATAGTAGCTGTATCTAGTACAGGTCTGTAGTACTAATATAGTACTTGCTAGACACCGCGAGGTATAATAACCCCTTAGTAGTATATAGTAGTTTACTAATTATATAAATAATATCTATTCTTTATATATACTAACTACCTTAGTAATAGTTATTTATACTTATTACCTAGCTAATACTATAAATAATATATAATATTCTTATAAAAGGGGGCTAGGAAGATAGAGAAGGCTAGGAATACTTACTAACCTCCTTATAAATTAGCTATATTTATCCCTTCTTTCTTAGACTCTTCTTTCCCTTCTTTTTATTATTCTAATTACGTTATACTAGAATTTAAAGAATTTAAAGAAGAAATTTATAAATTATTAATTAATATTTATCTTAAAGGTCTTTTAATTAACTTTTAAGTAAATAACTACTTCCTTAATTTCTTATATCTCTATTAAGATATTAGTTATAAAATTAATTAAGAGGTAGCTACTATTATTAATATTAGGGAATATTATTAGATAATACCTTCTTTATACCTTTATTAATATTAAAACCTTATCTTTAAAATTAATTACTATTATTTTTAATAAAAGGCCTTAGAATATTAAGTAAAAGTATTATTTTTAACCTTATTATAAAGTTAAAACCATCCTTTATATATTTATAATTATTAATACTAGTATTAACTTAATCTCTAATACTAAATCTATATAATTTAGATATTAGAATTAAAGATATACCTCCTATTAATATTAAAGTAGAGATTAAAGGGAGTAGTAACTACCCCCTTATATTTATTCTTATATTAGAATCTAGTTATAACTAGCTATTATACTCTTATAATATATAATCCTATATTATCCTTAATAGTCTTAGAGCTATCTTTAAGATAGATTATATTATCCTTATAACTTAAAACCTTTAAAAGATTAGAGATAATAAGTATAATAAGGCTTATAAAGTAATAAAGGTATATTATAATACTAATATTTATAATATAATTAAAGATAAGATTATCCCCTTAATAGCTTAAAAGATCTTTAAAGACTTTTATAAACCTTAAGGTATTAATATCCTTAATAAGATTAATTATAATTTTAATACCCTCTTTTATATTAATTATAAAAATATTAATAATTATATAAGTAAATTTAGAATTATTAACTCTAACTTAATTAACTTAATATATAAGCTCCCTTATATCTTTATTATTAATACCTACCTCTAATATCTTAGCGCGAAGTTTAATACCTTTTAAAGTATATTTATTTAAATATATACTATTACTATTAAAGAAGGTATTATAATAGTCTTATTTAATAAACTTATACTAGTTATAATAAATAAAGAAGCTTACTAGAACTTTATAAAGTCTTCTACTATAGCTACTACTTACCTACTCTACTAGGCTAGGTTAAATATACGGCGTAGTAATTATTAAAATATATTAAAATAGGATATAATTAGTTAGACTAGCCGCGTATTAGACGCGCGCTAGTACCTATCTTAATATCCTATATATTCTATCTCTCTCTAATTATATAGCTAGTAATATAATAACTATTACTATCCTACCTATTTTAATAGGTTATAAGCCTAGGCGTATAATATTTATTTATTTACCTTATAATTACTATTAATACTATCCCTTATAAATTACCTCTATATTAATACTACTACTACTATAAAAAGGGGGCTTAGGAATCTATTAATAGAGTTTTTTCTACTAATATATTAAAACCTAGTTAAAATCCCCTTTAACTTAAATAATAATAACCCCTTAATAGTAGTATATAATAGTTTATTAATTATATAAATAATATCTATTCCTTATATATATTAACTACCTTAATAATAGTTATTTATATTTATTACCTAGCTAATATTATAAATAATATATAATATTCTTATAAAAGGGGGCTAAGAAGATAGAGAAGGCTAGGAATATTTATTAACCTCTTTATAAATTAATTATATCTATCCCTTCTTTAAACTTTTCTCTCCCTCCTTCTTATTATTTTAATTACCTTATATTAGAACTTAAAGAATCTAAAGAAGAAATTTATTAATAATTTATTAATATTTATTTTAAAGGTTTTCTAACTAATCTTTAAGTAAACTACTACTTCTTTAATTTCTTATATCTTTATTAATATATTAGTTATAAAATTAATTAAGAGGTAGCTACTATTATTAATTATTAGGGAATATTATTAGATAATACCTCCTTTATACCTTTATTAATATTAAAACCTTATTCCTAAAATTAATTACTATTATTTTTAATAGAGGGCCTTAAAATACTAGGTAAAAGTATTATCTTTAACCTTATTATAAAGTTAAAACTACCTTTTATATATTTATAATTATTAAGATTAATATTAACTTAATCTCTAATATTAAATTTATATAATTTAGATACTAAGATTAAAGATATACCTCCTACTAGTATTAAAGTAGAGATTAGAGGGGGTAGTAACTACCCCCTTATATTTATTCTTATACTAGAAATTAATTATAACTAGCTATTATACTCTTATAATATATAATCTTATATTATCCTTAATAACCTTAAAGCTATCTTTAAGATAAACTATATTATCTTTATAACTTAAAACCTTTAAGAGATTTAGGATAATAAGTATAATAAGGCTTATAAAATAATAAAAGTATATTATATTATTAGTATTTATAATATAATTAAGGATAAGATTATCCCCTTAATAGCTTAAAAGATTATTAAGGACTTTTATAAGCCTTAAGGTATTAATATCTTTAATAAGATTATCTATAATTTTAATACCCTCTTTTATATTAATTATAAAGATATTAGTAATTATATAAGTAAATTTAGAATTATTAACTTTTACCTAATTAATTTAGGATATAAGCTCCCTTATATCTTTATTATTAATACCTACCTCTAGTATCTTAGCGCGAAGTTTAATACCTTTTAGAGTATATTTATTTAAATATATATTATTACTATTAAAGAAGGTACTATAATAGTCTTATTTAATAAACTTACACTAGTTATAGTAAATAAAGAAGCTTACTAGAACTTTATAAAGTCTTTTATTATAATTATAACTATAGTTATAACTACTACTCGCCCGCTACGCTAGGCTAAGTTAAATATACGGCGTAGTAATAAGTATTATAACTATTATAATTATTTAGGCTATATAGAGTCTAAATACTAGATTAAGTACCCTAAGTTAATAAAAGCCTATCTTAAGATAATTAAGGTAAATAACTAGAACTAATAGGGCCGTAGCTAAGGGGGTAATAATACTTAAGATAAGCGTCCTCGTATACCTATAAAGTTTAAAGACCTAGTTATCAGCTTTTTAGCTACGCTAGGTATAACTAGCCTTACTACTACTATCCTCCTAGATACGGCGTATAACTAATATATTATTAATAATTAAGATATCCTTAAAGAATATAAGGTAATTCCTAAGTCCTCTATTTATAGGATTAGCTAGGCTAGTCCTTATATAATAGGGTATAATATTATAATTATCCCTTATAAGACTAGTAAGGGAATTAAGGTAAAAGTACGCCTTATTAATATCTTTTATATCCTAGACGCCTAATTAAATTTAATTTTAATATCTTAGTTACTTTATCTTAAAGTTAAAGTCTTTATTAACTTATAAGAGTATACTATTACTTATAAAGGCTATATCTTTATATATACTTAATATAATAATATCTTCTACCTTAATACCTAGTATTATTTAACCCTTATCTTTATAACCTTAATAACTATATTCTAGCTTCTTTTAGACTTAAAAGTATATATATTTATAGCCTTTTAAGTCTCCCTATCTATTAGCCTCTAGTATACTTATATAAGTTATTTAGGCTAATAAAACCTAAAATAACTAATAAATATATCTAGTAGAATTAACCTTAATAAGATTATCTCTAAAGATTATATATATAATATCTATATAAAGACCTAAATAATAAGGGCTTTATATAACTATCCTATTACCCTAGGGAAGTACTTATATAAGTATATTAATAGTAACTTAATAAGCCCTTATAAGGTTTATAAGGGGATTATTATAACTTATAATAGCTCTTAATTCTTTAATATAATACTATATAATTATACTAAGGAATTAGATATTACCTTACTTAAGGTAAAAAGTAAGTTCCTCCTAGCCTTTAAGGCTTTTAAGGTAAACTAGGAGTATCTTATATAATATATATAATATTATTATATTAATAGTAGAGGGGAATTTAACTTTATAACCTTTATAAAGTATTATTAAGTTAATAGTATTATCTAGGAGAGTATAATATAAGATACTACCTAGGCTAATAAGTTTATAAAGCGTCTTAGTAAGACCTTAATAAATAAGGCTTATATTATACTTATAAATAGTAGGATAGATTATAAGTACTAGCCTAAATTTATTTAAGTAGCTAAATACCTTTAGAATAGGTCCCTTAAGTCTAATATTAAGATAATACCTTATAAGAGGTTTAATAGCTACTAGCCTAACCTCTCCTATTTATAAGTCTTTAACTCTTAGGCCTTCTATTATATTAATAGGACTACTATTAAAATTAGTTATTTTAAGGCCTATTCCTATCTAGGTTAACTTATTAGTTATAAAGGTAAGGCTATCTATTATCTTATTAATAATAAATCTAGGAAGCTTACTTAGTTATCTAATATCTACTTTATTAAGAAGGTCCTTATAAGCTATATTAAACTAAAAGCTAAAAGGTATATATTTATAAACCTCCCTTACTACTTTAACTAGGTAGCTAGTAATATAAGGGGGTAATCTCCCTTTTAAAGTAAAGTATTATTAATCTATATTAATATACTACTAATCTATATTAAAGATATAATAACTAAGGATAAATCCTACCCTAAGACCCTATTAAATATCTAGCTTAAATTAAATTAGGCCTATCTAATAATATTTTATTAAGATATTAATAAGTTCCTATTATTAATTAGGGTCCTATCTAATTACTTTAAATTTAAAATACCTCCTAATAAACCGCGTAATAATTCTCTAGATCTATTAATAATATTTACCTTCTTAATAATAACTAAAGGTATAAAGCTATTTAAATCTAAATTATATAAGGAAGTTATAATAAATAATACTAAAAAGGACTAGGAAGTAATATTATAAGATAAATTTAACTCCCTTATATAAAATAATATATAAGTACTTAGATAACTACCTCTAGGTTAGAAGGTACTTTAAGGGAAGTAGGTATTTAAATTAAAAAGGGGGCCTTATAATAAAGTCCTCTATTATAAAGTATACTAGGTAGTTAGGGGTTTTAAATAATAAGAAGGGATTAATTATAATAAGACCTTTACTTTAATAGTAAAGTTAATAAGTTATAAAGCTATCTTTACCCTAATTATATCCTTTAATTAGGAATTAAATTAAATAGATATTAAGACGGCCTCCCTTTATAAATATAATAAAGAAGATATTTATATTAAATAGCTTAAAGGCTTTATAATTAAAAATAAGAAATACCTTATTTATATCTTAAAAAAGGTATTTTATAACTTAAAATAATTACTTTAAATCTAATTTTTTTATATTATTTATATTCTTAAAGACTTAGGGCTTTATATTATTTATAATTAATAAAAGCGTCTTAATTAATTATAAAGATTAGGTTATTATTATAACTTATATAGATAATTTATTAATTACTAGACCTAGTTAAATTATAATTAATTAACTTAAGGTTATACTTAGTAAATACTTCTAGATAATTAACCTTAACTTATATTCCTTTTATTTAAGTATATTAATTAGGCGGGATTAAGTAAATTAAGTATTATAACTAGGTTAAAAAGCTTATATTAAAAAGGTATTAAAGGACTTTAATATATAAGAGTTATATCTTATAATAACCCTAATAGATATAAATAAGTTATAAGTATTTAAGGAAGATTATATAACCCTTAATACTTTTAAAAAGGAATATTAATTAGCTATTGATTCCTTAATATATATTATATTAGGGACTAGGCTAGATATTACCTTTATAATCTTAATAATTAATAGATATAAATTAAATCTAAATTAATTATATTAAATAATTATTAAGAGGATTTTTTATTACTTTTAAGGTATAATTAACTTATAAATTACTTTTTATAAGAGTATCTTTCCTAAGCGTACGAGCGCAGATACGCCTCAGGCGCGCAGAGTATATAGTAGTAGAGAGCCTAGAGCCTAGGGCTATACGCCGACGGAGGGGGTAAGAATAGGGACGGTAACGGCGGCGGTAGAGAGAAGGGTAGTAGAGATAGCGGTAAACGCGAAAAGTCGCGTTAAAACACACTATAAAAGGTAGTTAATAGCGAAGGGATAGCGATAGATAGCCTCCAAGGGAGACTAGTAAGGAGGAGGCATATAGAAAGTATAAAGCAAAGAACTATTAAGGGTATATAAGTAATATAGGAACTAAAATTCGAGGAACTATAACTATAGATATAGCGACTCCTCTAAGTACTACTACGAAATATATAAGACTATATATAAGAGTTAGAGGAAGAAAGACACGCGATTAAAGAAGATAAGCGCGGCCTATAAGTAAAGGTTAAAGCCCCCTAGTACGCTAGGGACACGAATAGCTAGGCTTAAGTACTAGGCGGAACGCCGCCTAACTATAGCCTAGCTAGAGGAACCGTAGGACCGGATTCGTTCTCCTATCCCCCTACGATAATTAATAATATAAAAGCGAAGTAGATAACGCTTAGGTTTAATAACGAGGAAATAAAGAAAGCTTTTACGGGCTTAACTAGTATATAACTAGTCTATATATTTAGGAATAACGCCTACCTAGTAGCGGCGTCGATCGTAGCTATAAGGTGAATAATAAGGGGAGATATTATCCTTAATACTATAATAATAGAGGTAAGATAGGAACTAGAGGAAGTTATAGAATAGGTAAAGAGCGTAGACCCGTCCGTAAGGATCCTTAGGTAAATATACCTAATTAGGGTATATAGCGTACGTAAGGATGCGGTCGATAATACGAACTAGGCGAGTACTATTAAGATCCTTAAGAGGGATAATACCGGACTATACCCTAGCCTTAAACTTATAAGTATTCGATAGCTAAGATTCGCGTTAGAACTAGACTAATATAGTAGGAAAAAGAGATACTCTTCGCTCGTAATCGAGGTGGCGGGACTAGATATTATAAATAGGCTAATTATAGAAGGGCTCCTAGAGAGTAGTTAACTCTACTACTACGAAATATAGATACGGTCCGCGGACCTAAAGTAGTACTTTAACTACTAATAATATAGATATATATCCGCGGTATATAAAAATGGAACCAAATATAGTAACTATACAGGCCCCTACCAGACCTACGAGTATAGCGCCTACCACCTAAAAGAGGTGAAATGCGCGGTATACGGGGGTAGGTACGTATTAAGGAGTAAAGAATATAGTATTCGCTAGAAGGAAATACACCGCATATAATAGAAGATATAAGGAAAACCTAGGTGGTACGCGGTACTACCTAAGTCACCGACCTAACCTATAGTAGAAAGGAGCTAGAAGGGTTATATAAATGCGGAGGGGTTCTAGATTATAGGCCTAATAAGAGGGAAACTAAAGAGGAAAGTACTCGGTAACGCCGTAATAAACGCATAAGGGGTACCTTAAGTACTAAGGAAGGTAGGGAGGCCGAAGAAGATTAGTATCGCTGAATAAGGGTAGAAGGCCTTATTACTACCGAGCAGCCAGGTAATACAAGAGCTGACGGCCGATAAGGAGAACTAGGGGCTAGGAGTAGGGTACTAAATAGAAGTCGACCTAGAGACCTCTAATAAATTATAAACTAAACCTTAGGATCTTATAATATAATATCAATAGATAATTAAAGGTCATGCTCCCCCTCTTAGAAGATAACGAGGTCAAGGAATTCGATATAATTACGATCTAAGAGCTAAGCTAGAACCCGGTAACTTAGACCTTATATAATAGTAATACTAGTAGGTTCTACCTAGTATATAGAAGCGGATAGGACACGCGTATATGCTTTTATATTAATAAATAGGTTGATATAGATAGCTGGGAGGCTATCTACTATAGTAAAGACCTGTATTCCTTACGGATTAATATTAAGTCAGGCGAGGGAGCTACGGCTAAGACGGCATGGATTTATAACGTATATAACCCCTCCCCTCCTATACTAAAGTCCCTTAAAGGACCGTCGACCCTACTAGACCTAGAACGGGTACTATAGATAGATAAGGAGCAGGTCGTAGTCGGAGACTTTAACCTCTACCACCTATCGTAGAATAGCCTAGGAAGGTACTCTTACCACGTTATAGCCGATAAATTACTAGACTATACTACTAAGAAAGGAATAAGTCTCGGTACGCCCGAAGGAACTATTATATAGAGGAGCTAAGGACTCTAGAGCGCTATTAACCTAACGTTCCTTACGGAAGGGACCTATTACGCGATAAGCTCGTGTAGGGTTAGGGAGGACCTCTATTATAGATTAGACTATTAGCTAATAGTAACGGAGCTAGAGTAGTCCCGGGAGGAGACGCCTACCCGTATAAGGAGGGTATAGAAGAAACTAGAGGATAAGACGGTTAAAGAAGATATTAGGAAAGGCCTTAGTATACTAAACCGAGCCCTTAGAAAACTAGTACTAATAGTACCTGCCGATATTAATTAATACACGGGGAAGCTAATAGTAGGGCTCCTAGAGATTATTAAAATCACCGTCCCGATTACCTAGCTAAGCCTAGAGGCTAAGTCGTACTAGAACTATAGTTATACTAAGACTATAAAGGAAGTAAGGGCCCGTCTTAAAGAATACTACCGCGGAAGGAGTACGTATACTAAGGAAGTATTAAAAGAGGCCGAATATATAAAGGTATAAATAATCCGTAAGGCTAAAGTACTCGCGTTCCGAGAAGGCGTTTATAAGGTATCCTTAAAACCTACGGGGGTATAGAGGCTAGCCAGATAGGGTCGGTAAAAGAGTAGGAAGCTAAAAGGGCTTCCTTAGTTCCCAGTAATAAGGGATAGAATAGGGGGAAAGGCTATAGACTTTAATAGTAAGGTAAGAGCGTTAAGGAGGACCCTCTTCCCCCCGCCTCCCTAGGCAGACCTAGGGGATATCGCGACGGCAAGGTACCTAGCGCCGATAGAGCTCCTACACGTGGTTATAGCACGCGAGGTAAGTAAGGCGATCTAGAACCCAGCCGCAGATAAGGCCCTAGGGAGAATAGGGATCCCGAACCGATTCCTAAGGTTACTAACGGGAGAACTAATTATAAGCGCTATCGTACACTTATTTCAGGCTTATATAGAGGCGGGCCATTACCCTACCTAGTTTAAAGAGGCGAATACAGTAATTCTAAAGAAACTAGCGAAGAAGGATTACTTAGAACCTAAATCGTATAAGCTAATTATACTCCTTAATACGCTAGGAAAAGCGTTAGAGACGGTAGTCTCAAGGAAGCTTAGTGACCTTACGGAGAAATACCACCTGCTCCTACTATAATAGATAGGAGTACGAAGGAAACGCTTAGTTAAGACGGCCCTTAAGGCCCTGACGGATACAGTCTATACGGTATAGAACTATAGTAAAAGAGGTAATAAGAGAAAGGTAGCTAGCCTACTATCTCTTAACGTAGTAGGCGCCTTTAATAATATTTCTTATAAGAGGCTCCTTTATAACTTATAGATAAGAAGAACGCCGGCCTTTATTACTAAGTGGGTCGCGAGTTTCCTATTAGATAGGAAGATATCGATTACCTTAGGAGGTAGGACTAGCGAATTAGAAGAGGTTAAAATAGGGATCCCCTAGGGCTTATTAATTTCACCGGTACTATTCCTATTCTTTAACGTACCGCTCCTCGAAGAATACGCTAAGACTAGGCTCCCGATATAAGTTAGAGGCTTTATTAACGACGTCTACTTACTAGTATATAGCGAATCTACTAAGGCTAACTATAAGTACCTAGAGAAGGTATACGAAATATGCCTATACTAGGCGCGTACTTACGGGGCGACGTTTACCCCCTAGAAATACGAGCTAATATACCTATTACGGACCCCGAAGAAATTTAATATAAAGATAGTAATTAACTTTAATAACGTGGTAATTAAACTAGGATTAAGCTTGCGAGTCTTAGGTCTTTATATCGACTTAAAACTACGCTAGGGCCCCTATATCGCCCAGCTAAAAGCGAGGGCAGCTACCTAGACTAGAGCTATTAGCTATATAGCGGGGTCGACGTAGGGAGTAACCCTAGAGAAGTATAGACTAGTATATAGTATAGTAGTAAGACCGATACTAACGTTTACCGCCCCGATCTAGTACTAGCCTAAAGGCACGAGTGAAGCGTCGAAAACGCCCGCGAGAATACTAGCGGTAATTTAGAACCAGTGCCTTAGAACGGTACTAGGGGCCTATAAGGCTACCCTAGTTCAAGTTCTTAAGGCGGAGGCAGTAATCGCACCGATAGACTAGTACCTCGATAGGCTAGTTATATAATACTAAGTATCGAGAGGGGCTAACTCCGTAATAATAAATGGAAATAGGACAATTTAAAATAGGCTCTACCGGCGGAGGAGGCGTGACCTACTACCTACTCTAACCTAGGAGAAGGAGAGGTGGGCCCTCGACTCCTTAGGCTACGACTGTTAGGACAAGGCGGCTACGGCTACTAGGAAGAAATAGGGCTACACCTTAAGTACTAAAACCGAGGAATACTAGAGTACTAGGGTAATCGACGAGAACGTGAAGTACTAGGTACGGCGACGTTAGATCGATAGGTAGGAGAAGTATAAGGCAGGCCTTTAGGGCTAGCTAATATCCCCCGCTTAGTAAGGGGGCCTATTTAATAATCGGCTCGATTACTACTATATACTACGGAAAGTAGAAAGCTTAATGGCGACCCAGCTTTAAAGCGGAAAGATTAGCCTAAACTACTTCCTCTACCGTATATATATCCTAATAGTAGATAGCGGCGAATACTTATACGGGTAGAGGAAGTAAGATATAAAATATATTCTCTTTTTCTACCCTAAATTTAGGGAAGCCCGGCGGCGGCTTTTTACGGAGGCTAGTACGACCGATACTTAGAGGATACTAACTGAAGTAATAGGTATTAGAGTAGCGGTACGATAGATAGTAGAGACTAGAGTAATTATATCCTTCTTACTAGTAGGGGAGTAACTAGTAAGGTCGAGGCTCCTACGGGGTATTAAGCAGGAAATCCCCGTAAGGAAAAAGAGGAAGAAGAAGAAGAAGAAGAAAAACGCGGGGGCTAAAGGGGTAATAACCGCCCTAAGACCAGCCGTATAAATCTAACTATCTTACTTACTCTACCGGCCGTAAAGTAGTAGTTTAGACTATAACGTACTAATACGTAAGACTAGGAGCACATGTAAGTTCCTACCGTAGTATTAGGAGCCTAGCGGTACTACCGTAAGGCTAACGATTAGTGGAAGGGTACGGATAAAAGGGAGTTTTTAACTAGTAACGGTTTCTCTAGCGGCTAACAAGTATATTCGGTGCTTAGGGGTAAAATTATAAGGAATACCCTTATAAGTAACGTAGTAGTAGCTTAAGTAGGCGTATAAATCAATTAATTAAAGAGTATCTTTCCTCTTATTAATTATAATAATACTAATTAGGCTAGTAACTAAGATACTTAATAATTAATTATAGGCTATATTTTTAATATTAATAGTAGAGTAATAAACTAGTTATTAAAGTAATAGCTTACTATTACCCTATCTAGTTATAAGGTAGAATATATAAGCTAGATATAGGTTATAAAGGAAGCTATCTAGCTCTAATAGCTCCTTATTAAGCTAGACCTCTCTAAGAATACCTATTAACCTATTACTATAATACTCTATTATAATAATTAGAGAGCTATTACCCTAGCTAAGAACCCCTAGTTTTATATATATATAAAGTATATTAATATCTAATATTACTATATATAAGAATAGGTTACTACTAATAATATTAAGCTAGAATATATTAGGATTAATAAGTAGGTAATTAATAGCCTTATTAAAGCCCTCCTTAAAGATAAATTTATCCCCTTTTATAAGGCCTTAAGCCTAGAAGTACTATAGTAGTAGGAGTCTTTAATATAATAAGGCTTTATAAGTACTTCTAATAGCTTTATAAATACTTCTATTACTAATTAAGGGATAGCTAGCTCTTAACTACCTACTCTTCTAGCTTTATAACTTTATACTATAATATTAGAATATAAAATAGACTTTATAAGCCTATTTACCTCTATTATCTTTCTATATTTTAAGCTTAAATAGTAAGTTATACTATTAATAATATTATCTAGATACTAAACTACTCCTACTTATAAATTAATATTATAATAGATAAGTTAACTACTTTCTTATAAAATTATTAGGCCTAGATTATAATATATATCTATTATAATCCTATCTCTTATCCTACCTCTAATATAAAATAGAACTAGTATAATATATTCCTAGATATTAATAAATATAGTACCTATAATAGCTTCTAGTATAATATACCTCTAGGTTATAATAGCCTTACTATCTTTACTACCTAGATATATACCTAGGTAGGATAAGAATAGGAAGTAGATAACTAGTACTACTAGGGAGTTATAATCCTCTATCCTAGTATTAATATTATTATTTTTAACTATAATATTATTAAAGATATAGATACTAAAATTAGGCCCTATAATACCCTCCTCCCTACCTAGTATAAGCTTATCTAGTATATTAAAGGTAAGAAATATACTATTAAGTTACTATAATATAGAAACCTTAATAGTATACCTTTATAAAATAAGTATATCTTAGAAACTATTATATAAATAGAATTAATAACTCTATAATTATACCTACCTTATTAGGGTCTATCTAATCTATATTTAGAAGGGTTTTATTAAATTACCGCCTTATAAAGGTTTTTACTACTATCTACCTCGCCTTTACGCCTCTTACCTAGTATTTAGTTAAGAAGGGGGATTTTAGATAGTAGGAATAAAATATAAGTTAGTTATACTACTATACTAATAAAGTACTTTATTTAAGTAGGAGTATTAAAATATATTAAAATAGGATATAATTAGTTATACTAGCCGCGTACTAGATACGCGCTAGTACCCGTCTTAGTATCTTATATATTCTATCTCTCTCTACCTATATAGCTAGTAATATAATAACTATTACTATTCTACCTATTTCAATAATAATTACATATAAAATATAATTTTTCTAGCGCTACCCTACCCTTACTTTCCCTTTAAGATTAGATACCTATATATTATAATTAAAATAGATTATTATAATAGTAATTAACTATATAAAGTCTATATTAGGGACTTTATAATAGGAATTATATATATAAATATATATATTATAAAGTAGGAGGTTAGCTTATAATACTCTCTAGTCTATACTATAGTTACTCTAGCTACCTTATAGGAATAGATCTAGAAGGAGTTAAAGGTTAACTATTAGGTAAATAATTAGATTTACACTAGTCTTACTATTAATAATAAGATATATAAGGTAATATATATAATACTAGAGGTAGAGATTAATACATATAAGAATCTAGGGGATAAAATTAATAATACTACTATAAAGAAGGAGTTATAACCCGTCTTTATAAGAGTTATATAATAGTTTTATAAGGTTTTTAGTAATATTAATCTAGCTTAGAAAGAGGAGTATTTAATATACTAGGCCTAAAAATATAATAATAATAAAAAGTAAAGAAGGTATTATAAGAGTAAGGTTAATATTATATTAATAGTTATAAGAGGAATAATATTAACGCTTTAGCTATATAATATTACCTTTAATAATATAAATATTAGCTATTATAAAAAGAATAGGGGGAAAGTTAAGATATATAAGCCTTAAGACCTAGTTATATCTAATAAGGCTACTAATAAGATTATTATAAATAACTTATACTTTAATTTATTTATAGAAATCTTATAAAAAGATATTAGATTTAATATTAACTAGGATTCTATATTTTATAAGCCTAAATAAATTAGGGGAATAGAATATATAAATACTTAATCCTAGAGATATATATTATCTAAAATATATTTACTAGGGCTTAATTAATTACTTTTTATAGTTAATAACTTATTAAATAGTAAGCTTTACTTAAAGATAATTAATAGTAATTAATAAATATTTAGACTCTAGTAGGTATAAGCTAAATTAATATAAAAGCTCTATTATATAATATAGTATTAAGCTACTATTAATAATATAAACCCTTATATCTACTACTTTATAACCCGCTAATTATAGGAGATATATAGAAAATAATAATAGCTAGAATTAGTCTAAGAGATATAATATAATAATAAATACTATTCTATATATAACCTTTATACCCCTAGTATATATATAAAAGTTTAAAAGAGTAAAGATACTTATAATTATAAGCTTAAGGAAGTAGAGGAAGATATCCTATAAATAATAGAAGGTTAATAAGATTAAGGCTATAATAGCTCTATATCTATTAGGTTTATAAGACTATAATTAGAATAGTAAGAGGATAATAGTAATAAATAATAAGGTTAGAGTTTATATAAAGTTAACTATCTAATAATTTAGGTTTTAAGAGATATTAATATAATTAAATAGAGGAACTTATTATTACTCCTCCTATTATATAACTCTAGTAACTATCCTAGGTATTTTAATAGACTAATTAGGTATTATTATTAATATTATTATAAATAAAAGGAGGGCTATTTATACTAGAAGTAGAATCCTAAGTTATAGCTTTAAAATAGGTATAATTAAGATTTTAATATACTTTATAAGTTCTCTCTTACTAATAATACTTATCTACTTATAAAGAGACTAGTTCCTCCTTAAGTAGTTTAATCCGCGCTAAGGTAGACTAGAATTATTTATTATAAGTAGTATAAATATTAGTAAGTACGCTAGTACCTTCTACCCCCTAGGAAATTACTTAGTATAATACTACCTCTATTATATTATTAACTACTATATTAGTATTAGTCTTAAGGTATTAAGCTATATATAGTTTATAATAATCTATAAGCTAATAGACTTATATCTTAAAATAAATAGTTATAAGGTTATCTTCTTACTTACGCAGGTAATAAAAATATCCGTATACTAAGGTAAGAACTAGGTAGAGAGTTAATACTAATTTTCTATGTAATTATCTATATTTCTTAACTATATCTCTATTAAGTATATTAATTAGCAAGTAGCTAGTATATCTTAAACGGCGACGGTTAAAGAAGAGGTCTCTAATTAAGAAATATAGATAATATACGTAGAAAATTAGTGTTAGCTCTCTACTAATAGTATGCGGATATTTTTGTCACCCGCGTGTTACTATAATAGAAAATGCGGGAATTAGGACCCTGAGCTTATCGCACCTTATCGATTGGTTATAAGTGCCCCAATTGCCCCTCTAGGACTAGCGCGAATATTAAAACTCTGACATTTCTTCGCATTCTACCTACGTTTACACCTACGCTCTATAATATTTTCTACTTAAATGAAGTTATACAGCTCATTTTAGCCTACTTAACGCCTCAAAAATACTAAAAATCCGTGCAGTAGTTTAAAAGATATATCGTCATTAATAAATTTACCTACTAAATTCTATGCGCTAACGGCTAGAATAATTGGATTAATAACAAAAATCCTGTCATTGTTTATAAATTACCTATTCTACCACCTCACCTACCAACGTGTCTCGCATTCACAGGCCAAAAACCCTACTATTCACGTCACCTACCAACGTGTCTGATATCCACCTACTAACATGTCTGATATCGGTCTGAATAGGGGGAAATATCCGTCTCATTGCCAGGTAGGCAACGCTGTCAGAATGATCCATATCGGTCCATTACTGCATTAGCTAATGCTGTCGCATTCACAGGCCAAAAACCCTACTATTCACGTCACCTACCAACGTGTCTGATATCGGCCTGAATAGGGGGAAATATCCGTCTCATTACCAGGTATGGAACGTTGTCAGAATGGGTGCATATGATATGGCTAATGCTGTCGTATGCATAGGCTACCTACCAACGTGTCTGATATGCTCCCTACTATTCACCTCACCTACCGACGTGTTTGATATCGGTCTGAATAGGGGGAAATATCCGTCTCATTACCAGGTACGGAACGCTGTGAGAATGGGTGCTGCATGCATATGATATAGCTAATGCTGTCGCTTTTACAGGCCGCCTACCTACCTACTAACGTGTCTGATATGCTCCCTACTTTTCACCCCACCTACCAACGTGTCTGATATGCTCCCTGCTATCCACCCCACCTACCAACGTGTCTGATATCGGTCTGAATAGGGGGAAATATCCGTGTCATTGATAGCCCAGTATATCTGATATACTCCCTTCTATTCACCCCACCTACCAACGTATCTGATATGCTCCCCGCTATTCACGTCACCTACTAAACGCCAGGTAGTAGGGTTGATTTTCTAACGTAAAAATCTTGAATTTTTACAGGCATTTTCTAGTTATATATATAATAATTAAGGAGAAAGAGGGACTAGCTAAGATACTATTAATAGTATAATATCTACCTCTAATTTAGGTATTTATCTTATTATAAAGGGGAGAATATTAGATAGAGGGTATAATTTAAGATAAAGTAAATAGTATTATTTTATACTATCTATTATATATAATAATTAAAGCTAAGTATTTTAATTTAGAGAGATAGTATATTAAAAAAGAGTAAAGCTTTAAAATAATAAGAGATAATAATAAGAGAGTAGGTAATCTAAAGCAGTTATATTTATTATAAGTTCTAAATAAATATCTAATAATTTCTAGGGGGTTTAAATAATTAAAACGTGAGAATTATACGCTAGATCTTATTAGATATAATAGATATAATAGACTAATATATTTATATATTAAATAGGGTTTTTACTAAATCTAATATATTCTAATCTAAAAGTAATAATAATAATATATAAAAAGTATATAATATATAGTTAAATCTCTACCCCTTATTTTTCTTTTAATTATATGCTACCTCCTTATTTCTTAAATATTCTTTTATAAACTTATTTACCTATTATATTATTATTCTCTAGTACCCTTATTTTTATAAGAAATACTTATCCTATTAAATTAAAGACTATTCGCCCTAATTAAAGTATAATATCTTAGAGGCTTATTATAATAAGAGTAGGTAGAAGTAGGAGAGGTTTAAGCTACTCCTAGTCTTATATATAATATTTATAGTAGGAGCTAATTATTTAAGTAGGCTAGTAGAGCTTATAGTCTATCTAATATACTTAATAGTATTAACTATAATAGTAAGGTTAGTAATAGTAAATCTTATATTTAAGAGAATTAAATAATTATAAAGTAAAGGCTATTACTAAATACAATAGATTTAAACTTAAAATAAGGGAGATAAGATAACTATATTATTAATAAGGAAGAGTTAGATAAGGAACCTATTAGGATATAACTAGTAAAGAGGATATATTATATTATAAGTTCCTATATTAATCTATTATATTAATAGAAGCAGCTTATATTATTATTAATATAAAGGGTAGTATATTAGCTCTATAACTAGTCTAATAACTAAGACCTAATATAATATTATCTACTTTAAAGCGTATATCTTATATTAGATCCCCTTATAATACTACGTCTCTATCCTTAAATAAAAACCTCTTAAGAGCTTAAAAACTATAATTACCTTATAATTATAATAAGCTATAGTAGAGGTACTTAAAGGTAAAGAAGAGTAAGGGTATAATTTCTTATAAGGTTAACTAAGGCGCTATAAAGGAATATAGAATATCTTTATAATAAGTTATAAAGCTATTTTATCTAAGGCTATATTATACTTATAAGTACTAGTATTTACTAGTAATAGTAGTAAATAGTATATACCTTAGCCTAAATATAATTTAACTAATTTTAGTAATATAATAATTAAAGTATAGAAGTATTATATTAAAAGGGTAGGATAGTAATATAACTATAAACTAGATATTAATAATATCCTAAAGGTATATAAGGTGTAAAAGGTTAATAGGGAGAAATATATTTCTAATTATTAATATATTAATAAGATATTAATATAATAGTAGCTTTATAATAGTATAAGTTTATTTTAATCTTATATTATACCTAGGATTAAAACTCTAGTTAGATTATATTACTATTTCTTAAGTATCAAGTAGTCTTATAAACTTATTATAAAACTTTTAAATATATATATCTTTATATATTATAATATAGATAATCTAAAGGTTTAATATTAAGGAAGGTAGATAAATAAAATTAAAGCTAATCTAGTTTATTAGATAGTTATAAGGTTCTAGGCTAATATTATTATTAGTATAATTATTAAGGTATTTTATAAAAGGATATTTATTAGTTTAAGCTTCCTAGTAATTATAAGGTACCTTTTCTAGCTATTCTACCTTAGGGTAATCTACTTTCTACTTTTAATAATCTACTATATAATTAAGGAATATATATCTTTAAATAAGAAGATAGATTACCTATATTAGGGCCCTATTATTAAAGGTATTTTATAATTAATATTAATTTATTAAATACTAATATTTCTTATAAAGAACTTTAATCTTTATATACTAATATAATTTAACTAAGGTAAAGATAGATAGGAGAAGGTTATAAAGTATTTATAAGATAGGGTTAATAAAAGTATAACCCTTATAAATAATAATAGAGATAATATAATCCATCTATTATATAATATATATAAGGATACTAGCTAGGGCTTACTCCTAGCTAGTTATAATAGCGGGTAAAACCTATATAATATACTTAATAAAGATAATAATTCTTATAAAGGAGATATTATATTATCTAATTTTAATTATTAAACCTAACCTTTACTTAAAGATCTACTACTATTTAACTAATAAATAGTATATAAAGGCCTATTATTACTTATATATTTAACTTAGACTTATAGTATAATATTTATAAAGATAGGAGTAATTAATAATAATATAAGTAATAGAACTAGTTCTAATAATCTTCTTATAAATATACTAGTCTCTTAGACTATAGATCTTCCTAGAGTAGAGTAGAATTATAGTAGAGTATTAGTAAATATATCTATTTAAGTAGAATACTAGTAACTTATATTTAACTTAGTTAGTACTAGATAATAGTATTAAGGCTACTTATAGAAAAGGTAATAGAGGATCTTATAAGATAGTCTTATTAGAGGGCGGAGTTATAGGTTAATATATTAACTATTATAAGATAAATTCTATAAGTAGATTAATCTAGACGAGACTTAAATATATTAGTATTCCTTTAGTAGTAATAACTATTAAGAATACTAGCTAGTAATAGAGGATAATTATACCCTCTTTTAAATTAAGGTAGATAGGAATAAGTATATAATACTTATTAGTCTTAAAGTATCTATTAATTAAATAGATAAGAGTAATAATTAAGTAGTAAGTATATAAGAGAAATATAATTTATCTAGTATATCTAGCGTAGCTAGTATATCTAGTATACCTAGTATATCTTATATATCTAGTATATTTAAGAGGCCTAGTATATCTTATATATCTTATATATCTTATATATCTTATAATTTTAATATTCTTTATATCTAGTACTTTATATAGTTATATAATTAATAGTATAATTAGTTATTATATTATATAATTAATATATTACTATTAGTATACTCTTAATATAATATTCTTATAATATAAATATAGTATAACATACCTTACTTATACTAATAACCTTTTTAATATAGATTAAGGGATTATTAATAATATTAAGTACGCCTTTAATAGTCCCTAGTATAGAATTATAGCTATAGGCTGAGAGTATAGTAATTAGGGTACCTAAATTAGCCCTAGGCGGACTTATATCTACCCCTACCGCCCTAGGGTAAGCTTTCTCAAACCACAGCCCTAAGGGCCTAGGGCGGCCTAGAGCCGGCCCTAGGTACCCCTCCGGGTTTTTAGAAATTACCGACGTAGAAGCCTTCTACTAGGCTACTTTATATCTAGGAGAGGCTTCGCTTCTCTAATAATTAATTATATAAATCTATAAGACTATTAGTTAGAGTACTATTCCTTAATAGAGGGGGAGGTAAGTAAAGAGAGTAGTAAAGGTAATTATAAGGTACTCCCTATTAGGGGTAATAATAGTAATTAAGAGTATTAATATTATATTAATAGATAAGGTTATTTATATAAATAGTAAATTAAATTTTAAAAGTAAATTAATTAATTTATATTTTAATAATAATAGGTATACTATTTATAAGATAATAAATAATAGTAAATAATCTTAGTATATTTACCTAAACTATTAATATTAGAATATAAAGTTTATATATTTACTAATTTTAAGTAAAGAGGATAACTATATAATATTATCTCTATTTACTTTATAATAATAACTTACTACTTTAATATTCTATAATCTTAGGATTTAATAATATTTTATAATATTAAAAATAACTTTAACTTTAAATAATAGTAATAGTAAATATTATAGCTTTTATATCTATTATAGTATAAAAGACTTCTATACTATACTCTAGTTATTCCTTAATAGAATCCTTAACAGCTAATTAATTATATATATATAAAATTAGCTTATAGCTATTAATTACTATAATAATAGTAGTAATACTATTATAACTAATATCCCTATTAAGTACTATCTAACTACTTAGAGAAGGACTAATATCGTTTTTATAGTACTATTATCGCGAGTCCTTTATCCTAGGAAAGATATCTATTCGTATATAATACTATATATTAATAATAATATACCTTACTATTAAAGACCTTAATATTATTAAGAGGTATTACGCTAGTATTATAATAAAACTATTATAATAGACCTCCTATCTATAAAAGCCGTCTATAGAAGCCTTTACTAATAAGTATTCCCTATACTCCTAGAGAATTAGTACTAAGGTAGAGAATCTCTATTAAGGCCCTAATAAATTTACTACTCTTCCTAATAAATCTCTATATTTTATTATTATAACTCCCTAGGTTAACTAAGAAATTATAAAACTTACCTTTTAACTAAGTAAATTAATCTAGACTAGTTATACTTTTACTTCTATTATTAATAAATTTATATATTATATTATCTCCTTAATTATAAAAGATACTATTAAGCCTACTAGAATAATTAAGCCCTTAAGATAAAGTACTTATTCTAGGTTAATATCCTTAGAGCTTAGGAATATTATTAGGAACTTTAAGCTATCTTAGCTTTATAAGTAGGTTATTAATAAACCTTTAAATTATAAGGCTATCTCTTAATTTAATAAAGGAATAAAAGGCTTTTATAAGTATCTTAATAAATTATTATTACTAGAGCTATCTTAAGTAACTACTTAATAATAAGTATCTAATACTACGCTATCTATTCCTAGCGGCGCTAGTACTAGAGAAATATTAGTAGAAGAGATTATCTATAATTAGCTAATTAATCTAGAACTAAAACTAGAACCTAAATATAGTTCTTTAGAAAGTATATTATAAAATATTGACTTTAAGGCGATTATATAAGCTACTATTAACGCTAGAATAGCTTAGTATATCTAAGAATACCCCCCTTAGCCTTCTTAATAAGGACCTTCTAGCTCTTTAGGTCTACTTAGCCTACTAGGCTAGACTAGCTAGAAAGGCTAGGCTATAGTAGATACTAGTAATTAAGGCCCTTATTAGAATATAGGTAATCTAGGGTTCTTTAATCTTATATATAATAGAAAATTAATAAGTACTAGTAAAGCTATTAATATACTAGTAAGGAGACTTACTTATATAATATTTACCTTTTTATAGATTATACTAGGTAGATATACTCTTTAAAGGATCCTACTTTAGTATAAAAAAATCTATAACTAAGTCTTTATAACTAGGCTCTCGCCTAGTAGATAAGTTAATTATTAGAATATATTAATATTTTATAAAGATAGGTAATAGTATTAATAAATAGGTAAGGCTTCTATTAAAAAGGTTTTAATAACTATTAAATATAGCTATTAATATTATAATATATAATAGATTTATTATAAAGGATATAATAAATTATTAAGAACCTAGAGAATTTAATATTAAGATACTTTAAGTTACTAAGAATACTAGTCTTTAACCTATTAAAGTATAACTTAATATTATTTATAACTAGAAAATACCTATAAAAATACAAGATTTTTACTTAGGAAAAGTATACTTAAAAGTATAATTCTTTTATTTATTAGTAAGTAATAATAGTTATAAGGTAAATTTAAGTCTAAATATATTAGATATTTATATAAACTTTTATAGATACTAAGACCCCCCTTAAGTATTATAAGAGATATATAGTAAATATTATTAAAAATATTAATTTTAGATCTAAGAGATAATTTATAATAGTTACCTAGTACTAGAGTATTAATAAATAGTTATTAGGCCTACTTATATTATAACTCTATTATAATATTACTATTTAGAACTAATAAGGTATAACTAAGTATACTATTATTAGACGACTTATTATATTAGTTATTATTAGGAAAAGATATTATTATTATTAAGATAGAAGTATTAAAAGACTAATACTATCTATTAAGTACTTAACTAATTATAAGATATCTAGTATAATAATATTCTATTCTACTAATAACTTTTATACTACTAGACTATTTAATATAAGAATTAAACTATTATATCCCTTATATTATAATATATCTTTTATACTCTTATAATAACTATTAATAGTCCTACTAGATTTATTATATTAATATAGAGGAATCTATTAGATATAGAAGTTAGTATAACCTAGTATTTATCTAGCCCTCTAAAGTTTAACTAGTAGTATTTAATAAATTAAATAGTAGAATAGCTTATTTTAATTATTAGAAAGTCTAATATTATAATTTAATATAAAGGTCCTAGAATTTAAAAAAGTCTAAATAGATAAAGACTTAATCTAAATTTACTTTAATATATAATAAAATAAGTCCTAATATTAGGATATAATATAGGGGGAGGAATTATAAGTAGTAGTAGTAGAAGTAGTAGGTTAGGGAGAGGAGGGATACCCGTATAAGGGCTAGGGAGCCTAGTAGGGGGGAAGGAACTTAAAGATAAAGGAATATATATTAAGAGAATATTAATAAAGGCTTTAAAAGTTATAATAATTATATAAAACGCGTTAAAGGGAGGAATAATATATAAAGTAGAATAAATAATAGGGGTAAGATTTAAATATATAAAGGAGTTTATTATAAAAGTAGATTAATAGCTTAAAGAGATATATAAGTTTAAAAAAGTAGTAGAAAAGTAATTTTAAAGAGGGAAGATATAAGGGGGTAAAAAGAGCTAGGTATAAATAGTTAATTAAAGTTTAATAAGTATAAAATAAGTAATATAAGCCTTAAAGGGATCTCTATTATAATAATAATAGGTAATATTATAAATAAGGGATTTAGAGTAATAAATAATAAAAAGGCTAGGACTTTAATAGTCTAAATTAAAGATAAAATTAAAAGAGAAATAATAAAAGTACTTATTAAAGAGTAGCTAGTTAAAAGGTTTAAAATAATTATATTCTTAAGGATATAAGAAATTATAATAGTAAAGTACTTAATTAGAGGTAATCTAATACTATTTATAATAGAGATAAAGGTAAGGGAGATAAAGGTAAGGGAGGAGTTAAAAGAGAATAATAATTAAGTAAAGAAGATATATAAATTAATAAAGATATTAAAATAAACCTTTTTAATTATAATATATAAAATATTAAAGAAAGTAGTAGATATATTAAAATAAAAGGAGGTAAAGGAGGTAATTATTTAATAAAATAAAAAGAACCTTTTAAAATTAAAGATTATAAAGATAACCTAATTATAAGTAATTATATAAGAGAAGAGAGAGGGAAAGGTAGAGAAAGAGAGAGCCTTACTATTATTAAAGCTCTTTATACGAGAGATAATAGATAAAGTAATTAAGAAGGGCTTAATAAAAGGATATAACCTTTTAAAGTATAAGAGGTAGAAGAGGAATAAGGTTATAATATAATACTTTAACTATTAATAATATAAATATATAATAAGATATTATAAGAGCTTAATATAATATAAAACCTATATTAATAAATATAACTTAAAGGAATATAAAAAAAAAAGGGGGAGATAAAGAGATATAATAATTATAAAAAGAATAATTATATAATTTAAAAATAAAGATATATAATTAAAGTAAAGGAATTAAATAAGCTTTATTAGAAGATAATAAAAATAAAAATAAATTATATAAAGGCTTTATAAAAGAAAATAAGTAATAAGATACTTAAAAATAGCTTTAAAGGGAATAAATAATAATAGTAATAAAGAAGAAGAGGAAGCTTATATTAAGATTTAAAAACCTTAATAAAGTTATAATATAAATAAGTTCTTAAGTGGATATAAAGGAAAGGGGAATTATATTACTACTAGTAATAATATTATAAAATAGGTTAAGAAGGCTAATTACTCTCTAAGTAAAGGAGATAAGTTAATAGATATTAAAAGAAATATTAATATAAAAGGTCTTAATTATTAAGGGAGTAAAGGTTATAAGGGATATTTAATAAAGATCTTTATAAAGGTATAAAAGATAATAAAATTATTATAATATAATATATAAAAGGAGTAGATTATAATAATAATATTATTATTAAAAGATAAAGAGATATAATAAATAAATATTCTAGCTATCTAAGAATTATTATATATAAAGAGGATAAGTTTAATATATAATTTAAGTAGAGGAGTATTCTACCTAATATATAAAGTAGGGAGGGATATAAAGATATATTTCTTTATAAATAAATATTAAAATATTAATAAATAAAGAATTAAATTTATATTAAGGGACTTATACTCCTTAAAAATATAAGTTATAAGGAAGGAAGGGGGAGTATTAATATACCTTTAAATATATAATATATATAACTCTAACTTAAAGTCTAAGACCTTAATAAATAGCCCCTTTATATTATTAGGGGTAAAGGAGTAGCTAAGTTAGCCTAGGGAATATATATTAATAAGAGACTTTAATCTCTATTACTTGAATTAGAATAATAGGGATAGATATATATATTATAAAGTAGTAGATATATTAATAAATATTATAAAAGAAAGGGGAATAAAGTTTACCCTATTAAAGGATATAATAACTTAGAGGATAAAAAGAGTAAAAAGTACTATTAATTTAATATTTATAATAAAGGCTATTAAGTAAATATTATTAAAATATTATATTAGGTTAAACTTTTATTATAAGTTTAATTATATCTTAATATATATTAAAGTTAGCCTTAAAGTAAAGGTAATAGTCTTATACTTATAAAGGATATAAAAGATAATAAACTTAAAGGAGATAAAGAGGTAAATAAATATCCTTTAATATTTACTATTAAAAGGGGAGTTAATAACTAGGGAATAAATAAATAGCTACCTAATTAAAATACTTTAAGGCCTAATAAAAATTATAAAAAAGGAGGTATTATAAGTAAAGCCCTCTTTAAAAGTAAAGTCCTTTTAAAATTTAAATTATATAAAGGTTATAAAGATAGTATTTAAACTTAAGATAAAGTATAATTAAAAGAGAAGTTAGAGGAGTCTTAAAGTATAATAAGAGGCTTAGAAGATTAAAGGGAGGATATTAAAGAAAGTAAAAGTACTTTATTTTAAAGAAGTAATATATAAGGTATTTTAAATACTTAATAAACTTTAAAAGCTAGTTAAATAGGATTAAAAGAGAAATATACTACCTTAAAATCTCTTAAAGTTCCCTACTTTTAAGAAGGATAGAGAAGGTCTTAAAGTAGAGTTATTTTAAGAAAAGGTAGATGTTAGATAATATAGCTGATAAGTTGAATAGTTGAAAGATATCTAGCTATCTAGAAAGCATGAGAATAGCTAAGTACATTGCTAAGGAATATTCCTTAGTAGCTCTCTATAGAAGCCTTCTATAGACTATATCGTAATAATATACCGGTAAATAAAAAAGATGTTAACGTCCTTATTAATATCGCGTAAGGTAAGAAAGTAACTATATTAGCGCTTAAAGTAAAGAGGTAATTATATTACCGCTACTTTATAATTATCTACTAGCCCCTAGGCGTTTCCTAATTCCTTAATATTTATCTACTAGTTATAATAGGCTATATAACCCTTCTATCTTACTATATATTCTATTAATAGCCTACGACCCTTCCTAATAAGGCGCTTATTTATTAGATATTCTATCTTAAAGGATCTAGTATTATTAGTATCGCCTTTAACGAACACGGATAGCAGTTCCTTAGGTTAAGGGCGAGAGAACGGGTCTTTATCTAGGTCTAGGCACGGTTCTAACTAGGCTATAGTAAAGATATCATAAATCCGCTAGTAAGTAGGAATTATTAGGCGGTAGGCTAGATAGCTAATACGCTCTATAACTTTAAAAGGGCTAATGAACCATTACCTATATTTTCTACTAGTAGTGGATAGTATAAAGTATTTATAATAGAGACGTAGTTTAACGCTATCTCTTATACGGAAAAACTAGAGCTAATAGCGGCGATTATAGTAGAATTTAAAGTATATCTAGGTGAAAGTAATAGCGTTAGATACCTAGAGACGGGCTATATCCCTAGGTATTACTTACTTATTATAGGCTCCTAGGTTAAGTAGTTAATTAAGGGAGAACCTATAAGTAATATTATTTAGGGATTACCTACTTAGGGTAGAAAACGCGTTATTATAACTAGCCTAAATAGCTAGGATTATAACTAGCTAGGCGGCTATATTATTAAGCGTATATATCTAGAATTATAAAGTAATTTTAATGGTTTAATTAATATGCTTACTTAATCTATTAATTTAGGGGTAATATACTATCAATTAGAGAAGTTTAACGCTAAGCTTTTTAAATAAGGTAGTCTAGAGTTTACTTAAGAACTTACGGTCTCTATTAGATATTATTTACTTAGGGAGACCCTAATCTATCTTATATAGTCTCCTTAGTAGCCTATTAGCCTAGTCTACGGCGGTAAAGGTAGCTTTCCTAGGAATTAATATAATTTTCTAGGAGAACTTATCTATAACTATTAATAACGTGTTATAGCCTTTAGTTAATATTAGTAAGGTAAGAATAAAATTAATTATTAATATATAGAAAGGTATTAGAGGTAATATAATTAGTTATAATAAATTATAAGGTATATAACGTAGGGTTTAATATAATTAGTATTATAGATAGTAGTTAAGAAACTCTTAAAGCTTCTTAATAAGGCCCTTAATATACTATTACCTAGATAAGACTTTATAATATTTAGTAAACCCTATATATTCTAAATATGTAATCTTAAGAAACGCCTTAATAGCTAGTCCTAGAATATATAAGTAGTTAGGTCTACCTACGTTAAGCCTCTAGATAAGTCTATTAGTAGCCTAGTAGAAGGGAAGCTTTACGTAGTCTTCTACCTTAAGGTAGTTATTACTATTAAGGACCTTCTTTACCTTATACTATAATAAGTCTACCTTATAGCTATTAATAAGCTATTAATAGAGACCTGGGCTAATCTTAATAAGACTAGTAGTAGTATAGGCGTATCCCTATAGGGCATTAAGTTTACCCTCTTTATTCCTAGCCGCTTTTACGGCGGTAGTACTATAAAGTCTAGATAAGGTATTAGGAATAACGTGCTATTTCCTAGGCTTATAGTAAAACTTAATATTTTAAATTACTAGATATATTTAGAAGTATAGATAAGGCGAAGGTTTAGTTTAGCTATAGATAAAGTTAATATAGATATTTATTTTATAATTCTAAGTACCGCACTATAGTCTATATATATTATAGTCTACGGGGTAGACTCTACTATATGGTGGACTTTACCTAGAACCTATATAATCCCAGCTAATTTAAGCTTAGTAGGCTAATATTATATCTCTATATCCTTTAATAGACGACTAAGAAATAGAATAGGCTAAACCTAAGAATAACTAGGATATTCCCCGTCCTTAATAGCGCCGTTAACGTAATATACTATTACGCTAAAATTAAAAACCTTACCAGTATTAAGATCTATAAATAGAATAATTTTATTATTAAAATATAATAGAAAAGTAGGAGATAATAATACCTTTTATAAGGCCTTAAAGGAGGTAAATTCTAACTTAGAGGGGTCTATTAATAGCTTCTATCTTATAAAAAATTTACGTTTATTTCCCGCCTTAAGAGCTAATATAAGTATAAGGGTCTTTCTATCTTATAGGGGCTTAGAGATAGCCGCGTAGTAGGTGATATAACTACGTAGCTAGCCTATTATTCTAAGATAAGTTTCTAGCTATAAAAGAGACTCTAGAAATAAGAGCCTTAATATAGTAAGAAGCTTATCTTCCGCCGTAGATAGCCTAAATAAATTAACCTTCTATCCTAATAGCTAGACTAAGGGGTATCTAAAGAAGGCTTTAGTAGGATTTACTAATATCCCGTGCTTTTATAATATAGTAAATACTTACTAAAGATACTAGATATACTCCTCTAGAGTTCTAGAGTAGATAATAATATCATTAATATATACCTTAGCCAATTTCTAATAGGTATAAAGGAGGCGGTTAATCTAATATTAGATATAGGCTAGTAAGTTCTTATAACTTATAATAGTAATATTAAATAATTCTTAGCCTTAATAGCTAATAACTATAAGCTTATAATAGTCGTCGGGATATATACGCTAATAATAGAAAAAACTAGTGGCATTAATAATACTTATATATTTATAGTCTTTTATAGTAGTAATTATCTCTAATTATAAAGGTAAGGCGTAGATATTAGGGCGTATAATAGTATTTAATCTACGGATATTAATAACTACGCGGCCTTTATATTTCCTATTAGGTATAATTTTCTAAATAATAAAAATAGGGAAATTAAAGGGCGTCGACTTAGTTATTTAGTAGAGTTAGTCTTATTTATAGAGCTTATTAAAGGTATTATTAAGGACCTTCTTTAACTTAATACTAAGGGGGTAAACCTAGGCTATTTTAGGAACCTTTTATTCCTAATTAGACTTTAATAGAATTCTTATTTATTCTTCCTAAGGAATGTCTATAAAACTACCTTCTTCCTAGAGCTTTAGGAATTTATTAACTATATTACTTATTAGCTGATATCTATTATAAATAGTAGTACTATTAGGTATAATAAAGTCTTTCGTAGTAGGCGCTACTATAATATTAGGAGCGTAAATAGTAGGCGTAAAGGCTTTTATAAGAGGTATTACTAAAGTAGGTAATAATAAAGTTAAAGGGGACGCTAATATTACTAGTATTACTATTATAAAAGCGGAAACTACTTTATTAAAAACTTTTTAAAGCTAGCTAGTTTAATACTTACTTCTTAGGCGACGAGTTACTAACTCTATAGTATCCTTAATTCTAGATATTATATAGTAATATCTATTAAATTCTAATTCCTAAATAGTTCCTAAATAATGGTTTTAAGATACTATTACTACCTTATCTCCCTTATTTTTTACTAGTATTACTAATAGAGAGGCGTTAATAAAATAGGTATAGAGAGATAATTCCTAATAACTATTAGGTTTAAAGAAATAGTTATAGTCTAGTAATAAGGCGTAATAAATAGGGATTTATATCTAGGAATTAAGGGGTACGATAATTATTTACTTAATATAAACTAGGTATACTACTAGCCTTCCCTATACCTTTATTTATAATATAATATATATATTATAACTACCTATTAAGGCCCTTAATTATAAGGCTAAGATATTAATCTTTTTAAGAATTATAATATCTATCCTAATTAGTATATTTACCTTAAGGTCGTTAATAATATAAATTTCGCGGGGAGATATTATTATAATAGTATCTTTACTATTATACTTCCTAGGTAGATAGAGAGGTAATATTATATACTTAGCGGTTATATACCTTATTAATCTAATACCTCTAACTATTATTAGGCTGGCTATTATACGAATTTATAAGTTAGGGATAGAAGCCTTTAAATAGGCTCGATTACCTAAGCTAATACCGCAGCCTATATTAAGGTATATAGAGTCTATTATACTACTAGGTAATAGCTTTACCTTAGCTATTATATAATAGTATCCATGAAAGGTATATCCAGTACCTATTTCTTTAACTAAGTCTATAAAAGACTTGATAATCCCGACTAATTCTTTAGTAGTAGTAGTAGTATTAGTAAACCCTAGCTAATTACCTAGGTTATCTAGTAAAACCTAGGCGTTAACTTAGGTTAAATCCAGAAAACCTAGGTAGAGTAATATAGATAATCTCTATCCTTTCCTAGAGCTTCTAAGATATTAATATAATTAGTTTTTTAAGGTAAATAACTAGTAATAACGTCGGCACTAATATATAGGAGCTGTACTTACTAAAGTAGAGTACTATTCTACCTTATTATCTTATTAAGGCTAGTAGTAATTAAGGTCCTTATTAGCGTAGTAGTTATTATTCTCTAGGATTACCTTAGGCACGCTAATATCTTCCGGGGTCTAGGAAGACTTAGTATCATCCTACTACTAGGTTTCCTTAGTAGCCTAATAGGCTATACCTTAAGGACGACGGGGTTAATATCCTATAGGACGACTTAACCCTCTTCTATATCCGCCCTAGTATCCGCCTTAAGAGCGGGGATTAAACTAGGTAGTTATTATTATTAAGGTTAAACCTAACACGCTAGGGGTATTTCCTACCGTGATTTATAGAGGTTAATAAGGTACTAGTAAAGGCTAACTTTACTAGGGGGCCTAGTTATAGGGATTAGGCTAATAGGTAGGTCTATTAGTATTACTATTACTATAATTACTATATACTAAATACCCTTAGAAAAAGGGTAGCGGAAATAGCTAATAGTAAGAAGGAAATAGTAGCCTAGGAAAACTACCCTAATAATTATTATTCTAGTACTAACCTATCTTTACTACTAACTTTCTATTAGCTTAATACTACTTTTAAGAATACTCTTTAAGAGCTAGTTAATACTGTATATCTACCTTACTATCTAAGGCTTTAAGGAACTTACTAAGAGTTATAATCTCTATTAGCTTATTAATAAATTATTAGTATTCTAAAGCGAGGTTATTCTATATAATAGATAACTAGTTAGGAATATCTTTAAAATTAGCGGCCCTTATATATTATAATAGGCTTTATATAAAGACTTAAGGTAATTTACCCTACCTTATATCTTCTTATATATACTTCTCTATTTATAACTTAGAGATAGTAATAGCTCGCCTTTCCTTAAAGCGTTTAATTAAGGTATTAATCTAAGACTTTAATAGGGTAGTTTAGAAGAGATCCTTTTTTAGAGCCGTAAGCTCTATAAAATACCACTTATACGCCTTACCACGTAGATATATAAGTAATATATTAAGGACCTTATTTTTACCCTTAGAGGCTATAAGATCTTATAACCTATTAATAAACTTATAGACGTCTTAATAGAAAGCGTAACGTCCTTAATAGATAATTACCCCTTCTCCTTTTATATCTAGGAAAAAGTACCTAATATCTCCGGTTTTAAGCGAGGCGGGGCTATTATTATTCCTATTACTATTAATACTATCTTACCTAGGCGGTCCTAGGGGTCCTAGAGTACCTAGGGGCCTAGGTTATAGTAGATTATACCTAATATAGCTTGCTATAACATATTTAATAATTACCTTAATATTTTATTTTATTATTACGTTTTTAGGGCTAATTAGTTAGTTATAAATAGCTTCCTTAGCTAATATAGCCCTAGTTATTATCATCGGGGTAGTCCTAGATAATAATAATAGTAGAAAAGATAAAGGTAATAGCGGAGTCGGTCTTATTAAAGAAGGATTTTTCCTAGCTAACGCTAGCTCTAGTAACTGATAGCGAGCTACCTAAATCTATTAGTTACGCTTAAATTTCTTAACTACGGTATAAAGTAAGGGTTTATCTACTATCTAATTAGTTAGATAAAGGTCCTTAGTACCTACTTCTTCCCTAAGGCTAACTACCTTAAGAGAGGCGGATCTTAAGTAATAATAGCCCTAAGTAAGACCGCTTAGCCTAGGAGGCCTAAGATTTCCTTTAATAATTAAGGAGATAATTTAATAATTAAGATTATCTAGAAGGTTAGCGTAGACGTAACTAGAGGTAATAAAATTAGATAACTAAAAAGCGAGTATAATTATTTCCCTACTTATAGAAGCTAGCTTAAGGAGGGTTATCTATTTATAAGGCGTAGAAACTATTAATAAGATAAATATAATAAATATAGACTTAATAAACTAGCTAGGAAGATAGCCTAATACTCTAATAAGATAGAATTAAAAAGGTAAGTCTATATGACGAGGCGGGATAAGTGGTATATAGGTATACCTACCTTCTCCGGATAGCTATCTTAATAATAACGAATTTTATTAGGGAAATTATTAAGAACATCTTATTAGGGATAACGAGGTAACTAATAGCTACGGAAGGCTTTAGATAATTATATAGCCTAATGAGTTAATATTAAGGGCCTTATTATTATATTTTAGTAAGGACCTTACTAAAGGCTATAGCGGGCTATATAAGGAGGACTAGTACTAGGAATTCGGCTAGTACTTACTGGAGGCTCTCCGTTATAGTAGGCTAGTACCTAATCTAATACTATCTAATAGGGAGTAGTATTAGATAGTAATAATAGGTATTACTACTAATTATTAGATAATATAGCTAATAAGTTAAATAGTTAAAAGATACCTAGCTATCTAGAAAGTATGAGAATAGCTAAGTACATTGCCAAGGAATATTCCTTGGCAGCTCTCTATAGAAGCCTTCTATAGACTATATCGTAATAGTAGAGGTCTTTTAAAAGACCTTCTTCCCCTTATCTTTAAAGGTAGATTTAAGTAATATCTAGGGGTTTTAATATAAGATACCCTTAATAATAAATATAAGAGTTATTAAAGAGGAGGTTTATAAGGTAATTAATAGGCTAAAATAAAATAAAATATTAGGGATAAATAAGATCTTAAATAGGTTTTTAAGGATAATAAAGAGGGAGCTATTACTTAGCTTTATATACTTATTCTAAGTATACTTAAAAGTTAGATATTACTTAATGAAATTTAAGAAGGCTAATATAATTATTTTAAAGAAGTTAAAGAAAGAGGATTATTTAAAGTTAAAATTATATTATTTATTTACCTTATTTAATACCTTAAGGAAGGTATTAAAGGTAGTTATTATAAAGAAGCTAAGTAACCTTATAAAGAAATATAAGCTACTACCCTTATAATAAATAGAGGTAAAAAAGGGAAGGTTAATAATAATATCCCTTAAAATAATAATAAAGGTAATATATATAATATAAAATTATAATAAATTTAATATAATAAATATATTATTATTAAATATTATAAAGGCTTTTAATAATATCTCTTATAAAAGGTTACTTTATAACTTAAAAAAAAGGGGTCTTAATCCTTATTATAAGGTAGGTATAAAGCTTCCTAATAAAAAGAGTTATAATAATTATATTAGGCTAGGAGATAAATAGGATAGAAATAATAAAGATTAAAATCCTTTAAAGATCTTTAATATTATTATTATTATTATTATTTTTTAACTCCCTATTTATAAAAGAATATATAAGGATAAAACTCTAAGTATAAATTAAAGGCTTTATTAATAATATTTACTTAATAATATATAATAAAAGTATTAAAGAGAATTATAAGATTTTAATAAAAGTATATAAAATATACCTTTATTAAGTAAATATATATAAGGTAACTTTTACCCCTTATAAATATAAGTTAATCTACTTATTAAAGAGCTTAAAGAGATTTAATATAAAAGTAATAATAGACCTTAAAGTAATAATAATATACTTTAAAGTATTAATATAAGTCCTTAGACTTTATATTAATAATAAATTAAAGTAGGGCTTATATATTAATAAAGTAAAGTTAAAGATAAAGATATAAAAGCTAACTTTATTAGTTATTACTAGCTTAATATAAGGTATTATACTTAATAAGATAAGATAAGTATATAATATTATAATCTAGCTAGTAATAACTTATATAATAAAGATATAATATAACTTAAAAGAGAAATTAAAAGTAAAGAAGGTAAATATTATAATACTAGAAATTATATAAAATAGGTATTTAAAGATAATACTTAAAGCCTTTAAAGTAATTAATATATAAGTATTAAAGGCGGAGTTAAGGGTCCTATTAATAAGGATAAGCTTTAATTAAATAATTTTATAAGTATTAATAATATAAGGGATCTACCTATTAATTAAAAAAAGGGAATATAAGGATTTATTATAAGTTAAAAGGGAAGAGGGGAAGAGAGAGGAGGATTATAAAGACTCTAATAAAAGAGAAGTAGTCTTAAGTAAGGGGAGCCCTCTAAGTAGTAATAAAGGGAGGGGATATTAAAATAGTAAACTAAAGCCTTAAAGGTAGGGAAATAGTAAAGAGAGATAACCCTACCCTTAAAGAGATTAAGAGGTAGGTAAAGGAGAAGTAGAAAGAGAGATAGCTAGGATATTAAAAAAATATCCCTAGCTATATAAGGATAATAGTATAAAAAGGGGAGGTTTAAAAAATAAGAGTTAACCTTTATATAAGGCTTTTTAAGGCTAAGAGCTTTATAAGTATTTAATTATATATAAAGAAGATAGGATTATATACCTTCTTATATAAAAGGAGGGTACCTAGGGTTAATAATACTAGTTATAAATATAAATAAAGGTATTAAGATATTAAATATATACTTATATTCTACCCTAATTATATAAAGAGGAGGAGGTAGATATTTTAAAAAGTAGGGTTAAATAACTTTTATTAAATAGTATTAACCTTAAAAGGGTTAAAGGTAGTAATTAAATAAGTAATTTAATAAGAGATACTTAGCTAGTTTATATTAATAAGGGAATAAATCTTTAAGGTAGTATAAAAGTAGATAAGCTCTAATTAGAGGGTAAAGGGGTAGGTAACCTTAATAAGAAAAGAGAATAAGATAGTATAAAGAATATAAGAAAGGGTAGTATATAATATCTAAAGATCTAGAAATATAATAATAAGTAGAGTAGGGGATAAGGTTTTTTTTTATAAATTATAATTTCCTTTAAGAAGTTAGATATAAACCGCCCTTATTAGCTCTAAGTAGCTAGATAATAGAGTATAAAATATAAATATAAATATAGATATAAATATAAATATAAATAATATAATATAAATATATAAATATATAATTAAATATAGTATTAAGCTATTTTTATACTTCTAATATTATAATTAGTATTCTTATAAGCTATCAAGTAGCTATTAATAGGATCTAGGTACTAATAATAAATTATAACTAATATATTAGGAGTAGTCTACCTATTATCTAATAGTACCTACTTATATATAATATTTCTTATTATTTAGCTAGATATATTTTTAGGAGTTTTAAGCCTAATAATATAGAGGTTTCTCTATCTTATTACTTATAATAGAGCTATATATAGTTAATTATAACTAAAGGTAGGCCTAGTTTATAAGTTAATACTTATATACTTTATTAATTAGCCTTATAATTTATTAATAGTTATAATAAATATTAGTTATATAGGGTACTACTTATAAATAAATAGGGTAGGAATCAACCTATTATTTTCTTTAAATTATAATAGTATCTTAAATAGTATTACCTTTTTATTATTATAAGTACTACTTATAATCTCCCCCTTAAAGATATACTTACTATATCTTATTACTTATAATTAGGTCCTATTATATAAATATAATAGATTAAGGTTTTTTAGTAGTATAACTAATACGCCTAGCTTAATATATAACTTATAAGATAGTAGGGAGGGTTTATAAAACCTATAAAAGTACTTAAGAGGGAAGAGTTTATTATCTTCTTTTAATATAATATAATTAATACTTTAGTATATTATTATATTATTAGAGATATATAATATTATCTTAATATTAATACTAGTAATATCTTTATTAATAATAGTAAGAGTAGCCTATTTTAATAGATAAACCCTTTAAGAGATATTTATCCTAATATTAGTATAAATATTCTTAACTAAATTATTAATAATATTTCTAGGAGTATAATTATATTTTTAATATAATATATATTTATTAATAGTAGGGCTTTTCTAGATATTAATACTATTATTAATAGTAAAGAGATTACTTATAAATAGTCCTATTTTATAATATATAATATCTATTAAGTTAGGATTATTAAGTTACTTATTAATAGTAAGATTTAAATATATAACCTTATTCTAGAAATAGGCCTTTTAAAGATATACCTTAATAACCTAGCTACTAGATCCTCCTAGAATAACTAGGAGTATTTATTAGAAGTCTTTATAAAAGTAGACTATCTTACCCTTAAAATAAGCCTAGTTATTATTATAAATATCTTAAAGGTTATAATTAATAGCTTTTATATTATATTAACTTTATATAAGAGACTTATCTTAAAAGATAATATAAGCTTATTTAATTAACTTAGTAAGATTAGTCCCCTTCTTAATCCTATATAAAGAGGTAGTATTAGAGTTTAAAGGTATTTTAAATTATAAGTAAGTAGTTTAACCTCCTTATAATAGTATTAATATAATATTAGAAGATACTATTATTAGAGTAACCTTTTACGAGGAATATAGCCTTTTTATAATAGTATTTTAAACTATTATCTTACTAGTCCCTCTAATATTATTAAGGAAGAATAGTATACTTAGAGTATTAAATTATTATTAATAGTAGTAATAATAGTAGTAATAATTTAATTAATAGCGTAGTATTAATTAATATTTAGCCTATTTTATAAGACCTTAATCTTATTAGGGGTAATTTAATAAGATATTTCTTCCTATAAAAGTCTATTAAAAATATTATTAATATTATTAAATAGGATAGTTAAAATAGTTAGATTATATTAAGTTAAATCTTTAATATATTTAAGGGTTAATTAATATTCTAATTAGCCGTTAATTAACTAAAGGGCGTATAATTCTATAAATAACTATTACTTATAATAATTATCTAGTATTTAATATATTAAAAAATCTTATTATAAGAGGTATAAATAATTATTTAAAATATACTCCTTATACTTATTCTATAATATAAGGGTATTAGTAGGTTAGAGTTTAATTAATATTAATATTAATAGACTATATAACTTATAGCCTCCTTAAAACCCCTTTCCCTTATTAAGGATCTTATTAGTAGATCTATTATTTTTAATTAACTTAAACTTTATATAAGCCTCCTTTTATCTTATTAGCTAGCTATCTATTATCTAGAGGTTATTAAATAATATAGCCCCTTTAATATAATAGAGGAGTAGTTAGTAATAGTAGAGATTCTTAAGTTTAAGACTAATAAAATTAATATACTTAAGAGTCTCCCCCCTTTTATATATTTTCTAATATTTATTTCTTTTATTTTATATAAAGACCTTAGGAAAATTTATATATAAATAGTTAAGTAGATCCCTTATAATAGTAGGATATTTCCTATTCTATTTTATAAAAGGTAATAGTTAACTATTATTATAAGCTTCCTTAATAAGATAGTTTATATTAAAAAACTCTATTAATATAATCTTATAAAGCTTATTACTATCTATTAACTTTTATTTAATAGCCTTATTAATAGCCTAATTATTAGCCGGCTTAAAAAGAGTATACTATTAATTTAAGAGATAGATTTATAAATACTTTATATAAGGCTTTATAATATTTATATTAAATAAGAGTATCTTTTAAATAGCTTTAGTAGAATTAATTTAATAAGTAGATTAGAACTTTATAATCTTATCTATTAACTCCCCTTACTATTACAGGTAGCTATTAGGAGTAGGGTTATTATTATTACGCGTATAATTCCTAGTAAGGGAGATATTAACCTAATTAGGTCCCTTATAAATATATTTATATAGATAGAAAATAGACTTATATAAGGGTACTATATAATAACGTAGCTACTAAGTACTATAAACGGTATGTATACGCTTATATATAAAACTCTCTATTCTTATTAATAGTAAGACTAATTACTATCCTTCCCTTTAGGGGGAATTCCCTCTACTATATATTATAGGTAAAGGAGTATTATAGTACTACTACGTACTATAAACGCCACGTTAATAGTAGTATTATATTCCTAACTAGTCCTTATAACTTAATAGAGTTATAAATATTAATATTAATATAAGTACTATATTTCTTTAATAGGTATAAGTTATAAGGGATAACCTATCTATTATTAATAGAAGAATTAGGTTTAAGGGGGCTAATTAAATATTTATAGAAAGGATAACTCCTATTAAGTATAAAAGATATCTCTTTATAAAAATCGTTTAAAAAAGCCTTATTATAATAATTCTTCTCCTAATTAAAATATTTATTATTAAGGACTTTAATATAATAATTATAAACTATATATTATAAGACTAACTTATATAATATATTATTCTACTATAAAGAGGGGATAAATACTTAAATAAGGCTATTAATATTATTAACTATCTAAATCTAACCTTCTTCTAATATAATAAGGAGAATATAAGTATATAAAAGACCTTACTTTTAAAACTTAATAATATAATAGTAGGCTATATAAATATTAAAGATATATTATTTAAAAAGGTCTTTATTTAACTCCTAGAACTTCTAATTAAAGATATAAGTAATTAGATTATAATAGTACTCTAATATCTAACTAGGTTTTAATAAGGGCTAAATATTAGGCTACTTAAGATTACATATAAAGGTAATAAAAATTTAGATTTACCCCTTTTTAAACTATTATTATAATATCCTATATTCTCGCTTTTATAGTATATAAGCTTCCTAGTATAATTAATAGGAGGATAGTTACCTTACTATTAGTATTTTTAAGCGAGATACTTAGATTAATCCTAAGCCTATCTATTAGGCTAGAGTAGTAGTCTACTTAAATAGTTTATTAATTCTAATAATACTAATTTAAATTATTAAGCTCTATTAATATCTAGATATTAATAGCCTAGTAGCTAAATAGATATCTACTATTAATAGTATAATTAAGGAAAATTAGGCTAGATTTAAATATTAATTAGTTAATTATTTAAATTATATTAACTATCCCCTAACTATTATCTAAATTATTTAGAACTATTTATAACTAAGCGGATTTAAGTTTAAAAAATAACTAGGGAAATATATTAAATAGTCTTACTTATATCTATTTTATATAAAATTAATATCTTATTACTTACTAAGACCTATTATAACCCTAAGGTATATACTTACTAGTAATATACTAGTCTAGTTCCTACTTAGGGTTATTACTATCTTCCTACTCTAGTTTATTATTACTACTAATTAAGGTATACTAGGTAAGTATACTAATAATATAGTTCTATTATAATATATATAGTAAATAGTTACCTAGAAGCTAATAGCTAGCTAATAGGAGGTAGTTATACTTTAACTATTTACTAAATAGAAATAGGAGTAGATATTAGAGGGCTATATAAGAAGGATATTAATTAGAGATTAATATAAAGCCTCCCTTAATAGTTTTAATATAAATATCCTACTTAATCCGGCCTCTTATAATATTATTAGGAGTTATTATAATATAGGCGACTTTATAAAGGTAGGGTAATTATAAATACCCTTATCCTATTATTTAGGATTTAGCTATTAGATATATATACTTATAATATTAATAGGATATTATAATTTATCCTCTTTAAGGTAGTTATAGTAGGATTTAAACCCCTAGATATATAAGTTAATAGGCTAGAGGGTATACTAAATAGAAGTAAGGGTATCTTAATTTATATTATTAAAATATTAATAGTAAATATCTAGTTACTCTTATATATTATTAAGTATATAGATCTAGGTAAATCGTAGCCTAAGGCTATTATTAGTAATAAGAGGACTTATTAGATAATAAATAGACTTTTAGATCTAGAAGGTAGTTTAATTAATATAGGTATTAATATTAGTTATACCCTTACTAGTAAAGAATAGATAGTTATTATAATTAAAAATATTATCTAAAAATTCCTTACTATATACAGTCCTCCTTCTTATAAACTATCTATTAATAATAGTATTATTTATATTATTAAGTAAATTATTAATAAATTATACCCTAAGCTTAGCCTTCTTTTATAGCCCTTTAAGTAATAAGTCTATATTAGCTAACTTATATAACTAGTTAGGGGATAGCTAATTATTCTTTCTACTATTATAATATAGCTATTAACTATCCCCTAAGTTACTATATTTATTTTTCTATAATAGTATATTATAATAGGGGTATATATTACTAGTAATATTAAATAAGTTATTAACCTAGTAAAGCTCTATATATCTTATTATATAGGGATCCCTATATACTTAATATCCCTACTCTAGCGTCCGCCTCTAATATATATAGTTCCGTTATTAGTATAGGTCCTATTAAATAGAGGGCTAGTACTTAGTATTATCCTCTATATTAGCCTCCCGCTAGGTATACTAGCGACGTGTATATTAGTTATATTTAGATAGTAGTAGAGGAGTAATTTCTTTAGGATTAATAATCCCTTTAAGCGAGTATTAAATAATTAGGGGTATTAACTAGTAAGGATATCTTAGTAGAATAACTACTTAAATAGTTAGATTAGTAGAGGGAGTAGATAGTAGGTAAAAAGTATACTTATTAGAAGTATTATATTAGTAGAATCCTTATTATAGGTTCTCCTATTAAGGTATTACTAAGGGTATATATCCTAATATATTAAATATAATATTTCTATTAATAGTATTAAGGTTTATAGTAGTCTTCTTAAGCCGGCTAATACATCCTAATCTATTACTCTTATAGCTTCTCTTATATTTATTATTAATAGTATTAGGATTTAAAGTAGATAGGGCTATTTACTAGGTAGGGGATAGTATTAAGGGAGCTAATAAGCCTATTTTAATATAATTAGGATAAGACTAGATATTACGTAGACGCGTAGTAGTAGGTAGGAGTTATAAGTAGGGCGTTAAATAGAGATTTATATCAGGTTAATAAATTCTATAATAGGTATTAATAAATATTAGGGCAGAGTAAGTTACTAAGAAATAGGAAAATTAGTAGGTAAATCTATTAATAATAATATATCTTATAAATAAATAGTCTAATTTAAATAATTCTTAAAGTATTAAATATATTAAAAGAAGGTGAAAAACTTTAATTAATAAGATTATTAAATAGAGTATAAATATATATATAGGTAGAATATAAAAAATATAAGGACTTTAATATTCTTTAAGAAAGAACGCTAAGCCTATAAGGGTTAAATCGGGGTACTTCTCTTGAAATATATTAGCTAAATAGGTACGGGAGATCTTTAGGGTTTGAAATTCTATATTCTCTATTATAGTAAGAAGATAAGGGTAATATAGTATACTTATAACTAGGAAATAGCTATAAGATTCTAGGTATTTTAAATTATAAACTTTATAATTAATATATAAGACCCTTCCTAATTCTTAAATATATAGGTTTATTAGTATATTATTTATAGCTTCTTTTATTAATAAGAATCTATTATATTATATTAATTACTTAGTTAGAGCCTTTTATAAAGGGATTAGATCCTTATAAATATCTTAGAAATATATTCCCTCCTCCTATTATTAAGAATAATAGCATTAACACTACTAAATTAGATATCTATAAACTAAAGGCTATTATAAGTAAGTAGATAAGTAGAGGTAAGACTTAATATCTTATTAAATAGAAGGGCTATAGCTATAAGTATAACGTTTAGTATAATAAGAAGGATCTTTCTAAGGCCTTAGGCCTTATTAATAACTATAAGTAACGGCTATATAGTAAATTATATAGGGTTAGTAAAGTATAAGGGCATTTATTTTTATAAGGAAAGGTTTACTTTTATAATATAAGTTAGTTAGTAATATAGGCGTTACCTTTTATTTATTTATTAGTATTATTATAGCTTTTATATCTATTATAGTATAGAAGGCTTTTATACTATACTCTAGTTATTCCTTAATAGAATCCTTAATAGCTAATTAATTATATATATATAAAACTAGCCTATATATAAGGACTAGTTAGGAATATAGTACTACTATTAACGTGGCGTTTATAGTACGTAGTAGTACTACGCTACCCCTTTCCCTATAGTATATAGAGGATGGAATTCCCCTTAAAGGGAAGGGTAGTAATTAGTCTTACTATTAATAAGAATATAGAGTTCTATATATATATATACTATTTATAGTACTTAATAGCTATATTATTATATAATACCCTTATATTCTAATTACTCTACCTTATTTAGGGGTAGTAGCCTAACTATTAGTAAGATAAGTAGACTAGTAGAGAAGGGTTATTATAAGTATAAGGTAAAAAGGTTAGTTAACTAGTATAAATAACCTACCTAAATATAAGGGACTAAGCTTATAAAGAAAGTAAGTCTTAAGAATTAGCTAATAAATTAATAATAGATATATTATAATTATAACTAACTATCTAGGGGTAACTACTAAGTATATAAACCTAGTCTTTATTACCTAAAACCTAAGAAGTACTATTATAAAGGATATAAGAACTTAAAGAAGAAGTCTTTAAAAGGTAGTAGATATAAGATCTATAATAATTTTTATAAGACTTAGAGTAGGAAATATATATTAATAATACTACTTAAGTAGATTATTACTATTACTTATTATTAATAAAAGAATTAGAATTAAAGCGTCCTTAATATAAAACCTATATTCTTAGGTTATAAGACTTATATATATATAATAGGAAGTTAGTATAAGAATATTAAGAATAATTTAGTAATATAATTAATATAATTAAAATAAGTATAACTTATTTTTTTAATAACTTCATAAAAATTTAATACGCGTTATAATATATAGCCCTAGACCTTAAGGTTATATAATATAAGTATATAAAGGATATATTAAAGGATAAATAGTCCTAGGAATACTTTAATAATTTCCTAATAAATTAAATAAAAGATCTTTAAAATTAATATTTAATATTTAATAAATACTATTTAAAAGTTAAGTAAAAGGAATATTAAAAGATTATAAACTTTATAAATTACCTTATTAAATAAAAAAGATAACTTAAGTTACTAATAAAGTATATACTTTATAATAACCTTTTAAATAAGATATATAAAGATCTTTATAATTAACTTATAATATAACTTAATATCTTAAAGATAAGGGATACTCTTATTATATTAATAACTTAACTAGAGCCTTATATAATACTACTTATATATAAAGATTAAAGGGATACTACTCCTATTAGGGGTTAATATCCTTAAAGAGGAAGAGGAAATTTCTAAGGGTAAAGAGATAATAACTTATATATAAAGTAAAAAGGGTAGGGTATTATTAAGGTATTATTATACCTTCTTTAAAGGCTTAAGCCTAACCTTTCTACTATTAAGTATTATAATTATTAAAAAAGGATATATAACTAAGGATTATTAAAGTATAAAATTAATAGTTATAAATATTATAATTAATAAGCTTATAATTAATAAGATATCTAATAATAAGCTAGCTAAGAAAAGCTTAAATTTAAAAAACCTCTAAGTATTATAATTATATCTATTATTATAATATAAAGGAAGAAGTATATATAATAACTTATTATTATAATATAAATAAAGCTTAAAAGCTTATAAAGAGAATTTATTATATTAATTAACTTTAAAGTAGATATTAAGTATATTAATATATACTTAATAAAGGACTAGGATTAGGAAATAAATCTTAGCTCTAATAATACCTTATATAATAAAGTTAGGAACTTAATATTATTACTAGATTCTTATATAAGGAAAATTAAACTTATTAATTCTAATAATATTATATAATATTATAAAGGTACCTTTTATATAATAGTAAACCTTAATTATAACTTCTACCTTAGGTATTTATAATTAAAGGAATAAAATCCCTAAGTAGATTAACTTATATAAAATTAATAATTCCCTATTAAAGAAAGTAATATTAAAAAGTATTTTAATTTTATTAAAACCTTAAAGGAGTAGTTTAATAATATTATATTCCTTATAATATATTTAAGAATAGGTAATAAAAGCCTACTACTTAAAGTTAAGCTCCCTTTAAAATTTTAAGAATTTTAAAATATCTTCTTAATTAAGAATACTAAGGTACTACTAGCTTATATATATTATAATTATATAATTAATATAAAAGAGAATAAAGAACCTCCCTTTAACCTACTTTATAATTTATTAAAGAAAGAGTTATATATATTAAAAGAGTACTTTAAGTAGATTTTAAAAAAGGGGTAGATTTATTATTTTATAAGCTTAATAGGTATATTAATTCTTTTTATATTAAAAAAGGATAGAATATTATACTTATATATTAATTATAAGGTACTTAATAAGATTATAATTAAGAATTATTATTTACTTTTATTAATTAATAGAATATTAATAAGATTAATTAATATTAAGTATTTAATTAAGTTAGATCTTAAGGATATATATTATTACTTATAAATAAGAAAGGATAATAAATAAAAGATTATATTTTATATAAAATATAAAATATAACTATTTTAAATATATAATTATACCTTTTAAACTTATTAATATATCTACTTTATTTTAAGTATATATTAATAAAGCCCTAGCGGGACTACTTAATATTATTTATATTATTTATTTAGATAATATTTTTATCTACTCCTAGGATAAAAAGTCTTATATCAGAGTTATAAAGGTAATATTATAATATCTTTATAAATTTAAACTTTATATTAACTTAAAGTAGAATTCCTTAACTTTATTATTAATTATAATAGTATATATATAAATCTATATAAAGTAGATATTATAATAAAATAGTTAGAACCTAGGAGTATTAAAGATATTTAGATCTTTTTAAAGTTTACTAATTTCTACTATTATTTTATTAAGTACTATTCCTCTATTACTACGGCGTTAATAGATTATCTAAAAAATAATTATCTATATATTAAAAATAAAAAGTTAATATTAAGTAATATTATAAGAGTAGTATTTAAATAGTTAAAATAACTCTTTTAAGAGGTATTATTACTTATATATTTTAACTTTATAAGAGAAATTTAATAAGAGATTAATACTTTAATTTTAGCTATTATAACTATTTTATTATAAAAGTTCTTAATTAATATTAAAGGGGTAGAAGTAGAATAATATCTTATTACCTTCTACTCTTATAAGTTATATTTAGTAGAAACTAGATATAAAACTTATAATTAAGAACTACTTATAATAATTAAAGTATTCTAAGTATAAAGGTACTTCTTAGAAGGTAGCTTATACCTAATTATAATAATTATTAATTATAATAACTTAAGGTATTTCTAGATAATATTATTATTAATAAAGAGATAAGTATTATTTATTTATAAATTATACACGCGTCTATCTAAACTAATAAAAGATAATTACGGGGGCCTACGGGTATTTTATAGTCGCTATAATAGTAGCCGACTCGTAGGGGAAACCATATACCTATACTAAGTATAGGCGCGGGTAAAAACCCTTACCTTTCCTACCTTCTCTATAACTTCTATTCCGTTTTCTCTTTATACTATATTCGGTCCTTTATAATAATAGGCGGTCGTGTTTACTACTATATTAGTCTAGCTCCCTAGGGCCGGCTTATATACTATAAAAGTGAAATTCGCTCCGGTAGTAAAGATTTACGTCTAAGGTCGGCTCTAGTATAACTACTTCGCTACGAGCGAGAACTAGCCTAGTAGCCTAGTCTAGATTATCTATCTCGCTACTTATTTTACCCCCCCCGCCTTCGCGAGTATCTTATAGGCGTCTACTACGCCTAAGGTATCCTTTAGCTCCTAGCGGCGGTCCTAGAGCCTAGGGTAATAGATAAGGATATACTTCGTATCCTACCTACGCTAGCCGTACCCGCAGCTTACGGATATATAACCGGGGACTCTATACTAGTATAAAAAGGTGGCTAGCCCGATCTTTCCCGTCTTTATCTACGTAAGGACGGAGCTCTTAGCCTTCTAAAGGCCCTTATAAAGGGTCCTCCTACCGGTTTATAGGCCCCCGAGCTAGGCGGGGGGGTAATCCCTAGCTCCTAGTCCCGACTAGTATTCGTCCTATATAGTATCCTAGGAGGACCTCCACTAATAGTATATTATCTTCTCGATCCTCTAGGGGGGGCGGGCTACCTCCCTAGTTACGATTACGCCCCCGTCGTCTAGGCGTAGGGAGCGTAGAGCCTACTTATTCTTCTCTTCCGCGGGGGATTTCGCTACCTCTCTTAGCGTTTAGCTTCCTTCGGATGCGTATATTCCCTATTACTATTACTAGGTAGATCCCCTTTAGCGTATACCGGCGGAGAACCGAGTAATCTAGTATTAGTTATATAGGGGCTATCCCCGACTCTACCTCTAGTACTCGCGTTAAGGTAGCTTTATATACCCCTAGTACGCGTCTTAAGTAGTTATTTTAGATAACTTTAAGCTTCCTTACGTGCGTCTTCTTTATATCCCTTAGTCCTCATAGTATATATTATAGGGCGGACGCGTAGGTTATAACTAGCCGTACTATCGCGTTATATACTTTCCTTACCCTACTAAGGGTAGCTCCCTAGGTTAATACCGTCGTTATAGATAGGGCGAGGCTCTAGGCAGCGAGTTTCGCTTATACCCTCTTTAAGTGCGGGCTCTACCGTAATTTACCGTTAATATATAGTCCTAGGACTCGGATCTCCGTTTATAGCTTTATTATCGCATGCCCTAGGTTAATAACCGCACTTATATTAAAGCGACGGGGGTAACGGGTAAGGTAGACTAATTTATATTTCTAGGGGGCGAAACTCGCCCCGTAAGAGATAAGTATATTAGGTAATAAAGCTTATAATATATAACTTTAAAATATACTATTATATAAGTATTAAGAACCTAGCTAATACCCTATTAAAGTAACTAGATTATATACTAGTAATAGATAAAGAGGATACCTATCTATTAATATTATAAAATAAGTTAAAAAAATATTAGGTATATCCCTTTTAATAAGTATTATATATATAGTATTTATAAAGGTTTATAAGATAATAAGGCTTATAATTATAAATAATATAAAAGGTTAAAGATAGGGCTTAAAAAGCCTTATACCCTAAAAATAGAGGAGAGTAATATACTCTTAAAGATATAAAGTAATATAAATAATAGCTTAAACCCTATTATAAGATAATTTAATATTAATTAAATAGTACTTAGAAGGTATATTATAACCGCGTAAATAATAGAGTATATATTAAATAAATATAATAACTTAATATTAAAGATATTCTAATATCTTTAAAAGAAAGATAAGGATATTTATAATAAAAAATAATTCTTAAAGTCCTAGGGCTATAAAAAGGCTATTAATATATCTCTATTAATAAATAAAATAGGGGTCCTTTATAAGGGTAGTATAATTTTTATATTTAGTAATAAAGTAATTAGATAGGAAATTTTAAAGCTTTATTATAATAACTTTTATATTAGCTACTATTTATAAAAATATATATAAGAGCTTATTAAATAAAAGTTTTATTAGAAATTAATAAGATAAGATATTTATAATTATATATAAAAATACTTAGCCTATTAATTAATAAAGTTATATAGATATACTATTTGTAATATATTATTACTATTACTAATATTTATAAGATATTTTTAAGAGATTATAATAGATTTTATTATAAATCTCCCTTTAAGTAAATAATAAAAGTAAAGATAATATAATATAAATAATTATATCTTATTAAATATAAAGTATATTAAATTAATATAAGTAATTAAAAAATTATTATAATATTATTTAAGGCCTTTTAAGGTCTTTAATTATATTTATAATTAGGTATATAAGTTATAATTACTTAATACTTTTTATATATATAATATCTTTTATATCTTACTTATAAAGTTATATTAGAGTAATAGTAAGAGTATTATAAAAGTTATATAAGTAGAGCTTATAAATAATAAAGATAAATAGGAAGTTAAAGCTATTCTTAATTATAAAATCTCTTATAATAAACCTTAATATTTAATAAAGTAGAAGGGTTAGTCTTATAATTATAATTAATAGCTATATAAGTAAGACTTAGTTAATATACTAAATATATTAGAAAGATTTAAGTAGAATTACCTTAAAATATAAAGTTTATATTATATAAGAGGGGAAATAATTTCTATTATTATAAATAAAAAAGAAAAGATACTTAATATAACTAGACTATTAAAGGTATTATAAGAGAGGGCTATTATATTATATTAATAGTAGTACTAGGCCTATTATTATTACTATTATTAATAATAGGATTATCCTCTTTATCCTCCTCTTTATCCTTTATAATAAGAGGAAGGTACTCTTATAATATATTAATAAAGCTTTAAAAGTACTTTAAAAGGGGAGATAAAGTAATATATATATATTAATAAAGGATATTAAGAATATCCTCTAGGATATTTATAATATAAATAGTAATAGCTAGGTTAACCCTAGTAGGAGTTATAATAGTAATAGGGGTAAAGGAGGTATAATAAAGGTAGTAATAATATTATTAAATAAATTTATTAAAAGTTTATTAGAATCTAGTAAGTTAAGGGAGGTTAGAGCTAGTATTTAAAGTAGTTATAATATCTAAAGATTAAAGAAGGCGTATATAAGTATAATAAATATAAGTAGAGATCTCTTATTAATATTTAATATTAAGATCTTTATAATATCTATATCTTATTAACCTAGGGGAGGCGTACGCGTAGGTTATCCTATTAAAAAAGTAAATAAAGCTTTAATTAAGAATATTAAACTTATAACTCTTTAAATTAGAATATAATATAATAAAGGTATATTATATAAAATAATATAAGAATAGGCTAGGAGTAGCTTAATAAGGGAGGTTATATATTATTATAAGTAGAGGGGGTAGTAGTAGTCTTCTTTTAATTAATATTAAAGATAAGTTTATTACTAAGGATTACTTATAAAATAACTACTAGAAGTATAAAGAGATATAGTATAATATAAAGGAAGTAAGAATATAAATAAGATTTAAAAAGGACTTAATATAATTAATAAAAAATAAAGATATTATAATTAAAAGAATAATATTAAAGTTATATAAAGAAGGTATACCTTAAGTATTTAATAAACCCTTAATAATAATAACTTCTTATTTACTTTAAAATACTAAGACTTCTAACTACTTTTATAATAAATTAAGAAAGAATAATAGGAAGTATAATAAGATTATATTATAATATAAAGATTATATATAAGAGTATTATTTATAATTATTATAATTTAATAAAACTATATATTATTAAGGCTTAGCTTAGAGGGCCTTATAGATAGTTATATTATTATACTCTTATTAAAGTAATATTCTATTATTAAGGGAGTATCTCTTATAGATTATAACCTTTTATACTCTTAGGGCCTAAAAGCCTAGATAGAGAGATAATTATAAAGACTAGTTAGGAATATAGTATAACTATTAATATAGTATTTATAGTACGTAGTAGTACTATACTACCCCTTTCCCTATAATATATAAAGGAGGGAATTCCCCTTAAAGGGAAGGGTAGTAATTAGTCTTACTATTAATAAGAATAGAGAGTTCTATATATATATATACACGTACTATTTATAGTACTTAATAGCTATATTATTATATAATACCCTTATATCTAACTACTTCTATAATAAATTAATAAAGAATAATAGGAAGTATAATAGAAATATATTATAATATAAGGATTATATATAGGAGTATTATCCGCGATTATTATAGTTTAATAAAGTTATATATTATTAAGGCTTAACTTAGAAGGCCTTATAAATAATTATATTATTATACTCGTATTAGAGTAATATTCTATTATTAAGGGAGTATCTCTTATAAATTATAACCTTTTATACTCTTAAAGCCTAAGAGCTTTAATAGGGAGATAATTATAAAGACTAGTTAGGAATATAGTACTACTATTAACTTAGCGTCTATAGTATATAGTAGTACTACGCTACCCCTTTCCCTATAGCATATAAAGGAGGGAATTCCCCCTAAAGGAAAGGGTAGCGATTAGTCTTACTATTAATAAGAATAGAGAGTTCTATATATATACGTACTATTTATAGTACTTAATAGCTATATTATTACGTAGTACCCTTATACTATAACTATTAGTTACTATAATAGTAAAGGGTTAGATACTCTATTAAATTAAAGATATACCCTTTATTTATAATATTAATACTACCTTTAAGTTATATATAATAATTATATACTAATAAATAGATATTTATAAAATAGAGAATTATTCTTTTCTTTATTAAGGGTTAATATAGAATTATTAAGACTTTAAGAATTAGGGTAAATTAAATATATAAGTTTAATTTAATATTAATTTAATACTAAATAATATATATATAATTCTAGTCTTTAATAGGAAACATTTAAAAGTATTTATTAGTTAATAAGTATTATTACTTCTATAAATATTATAACTATACTATTATAATATCTTATTATTAATAGTAATAATTTTATAATCCTTTAAACTTCTAATACTTTTTCTACTAAGATATTAATAAAGTAGAGTATTAGCTAAGTAAGATTATTCTCTATATTAATAGATTAAACTAGAATCTATAATTTACCCCTTATAAATAAGAAAGAGTAGAATTTAAAACTAAAAATTAAAAATATTATAAGGCTTAAACCTAATTAATAGATATCCCTTTATAATAAATTAAGAATAGTTATTAGTAGCTAGGACTACTTAGCCCTATGTGAAAATCACGGTAATGGATATTACTACCAAAAAACGTGTCTTGGTAGGGTTTTCGTACCCAGACCCGCTACGCGGGTTGCTTTCACCGAGACTACGCAAATGTGGCTGGAGTTGGAGAGACATTGGCGGCAAGGAACGGGAGCCTGGTGACGAGGGGACTCGGGCTTTTTGACAATTACATCACAGGTTTGCTCCCATTTGTCTAACATTTCTGGCGCTCACAGTTACTCTCCAACTCACCTCCACATGATATACTGCTAGCATCCGGAGAAGGCGTTACATTAGAAACTGTGGACTGGCCATTTCCAGAGTCCTCCCTGAAAGATGCGCTACACTGATGCTCAGTGCGAGGATAATGTTCTCAGCTGGTAGAGAAAGGCAGTCAAGGGTTCAATCCGTCAAGCCAACGCTCGGTCGAGTAGAGAATACTATCAGTACATTTCACCGTGAGCCGGCGTAGATACACTATATGTAATTCCAATACATTACTATGCTTACAGGGTGAGGAGGGTCGTTATTCCCCCGCCAAGCCCCATGGAAGCTCGTGGAAGCCCAGCGCCTAGCGCCTTCTCCTGCGCCCATTCCCAAGCGTTGACCGCCACCTAACCTACCCTTCCCTAAGGTAATTTAGACTATTAGGTAGCGATTATTGTTTCTTGTGATCCGAAGACACCCGACGATGAAGCGTTCTCTCGTCACCAAATAATGGTGCTGTGAAGAAGGTCAGCCTCCCCATCTCAACGGAGGTATTTCTCCCCTAGATAGAGCCTCGGCCTATCACATGGCTTGAGCCCTATTGGGAGTGCTCCTCGGCAGGGAGATTCACTCGCTCAGCATAATTCACATCGAAATCGCTCTTGACCACAATACCGTTCCCTCTTGGCAGGATGTTCTCCTCGCTCTCGCTACTGCCAATGGCGGTGTGAGAACCGCGATTGGCTCCGTTCGGTTTGGACCCAATGACTGGACGAAGTTGCATGCTGCCGCCATCATAGGTCTCTTTCGACATGCTGCCGCCGGTGCCGAGGCCGCCGTTGGATTTGCTCTTGCGGGACTTGCTGAGGGAGCTGACGGTGCGGAACAGCTTGACGAAGAGTGGTCGTAAGGTGGGGATCGTGCCCATGATGATAATCAAGCACATCTCTATTCTTGAAAATCGAGGCACGTTACTCATGGTCAATTTGGAACCGAAGGGGGAAACAACTTACTCTGCCCACAACACCAAGGGTAGGATGGCGTCTGTCGGGAAGGGTGAGCGAATGCGAGATATAACCCAAACGTTTCCCATCACTCACATGTAATGTCGTTCGAAGCTAGAAGGGTCAGAATATATGAAGTCTTGATCGCAGCAGCCACACCGGCCCTAGGTACTGAAGTGAGTCACTGTGCTGTCGCGGGCACACGAGGACCTCTTACAATGTTCCTCCGGCAAAAAGGGCACAGAGACCGAGTCTGCTCTGCCAGCTCACTTGCAAATTCCAAAAGATCAGCGCAGGGTAGAAGGCGAGGAAAAAGTCGCACGCGGCCGACCAGCCTGTGAAACACCCAAATCAGCACCACCACCTTGGCTGACTCGTAGCTGCGAAAAGAGATGACTTACTGCCTTGGAAGACACCGAATGAAAGGACCACCTGCTGTGCGTCGCAAGTCCCTGGGACTAGGACATTCCACAGCTTATCCCTCGGCTTGCACTGGAACCACACAATGATGCTTTGATTGACGTTCAGAAGCATGGTCGATGCACCCACGAAATAGAGGATCCAGCGCTTGGTTTTGTGGGTTTTCCCTTGAATGCGGAGCAAGATGTCGAGGATAGCAAGTTTCCCAAACCCGCTCGACACGATGGTGCAGATGTTGAAGATCCAGTCGTACAGGAAGCCGGTCGCAAGATGTGTGGGATCTACCGCGGTCAAGTGGTTTCCAATGCCGGAGTGAGTGGAGAGCACGAGGAAGACGTGGGCAATGATACCCAGCAACTGTGTCCCCGCGGTTCTGGTAAGCCGAGATGATACTCCGGCAGGACGAAAGGGAAGAGAGAGGTACATAGGCGATGGAGACCCATAGAAAGTCCCACGTCATCCGCTCGACGAGTCGAAAGCTGGTGTAGGCCCGCAGTGCCAGCAACACCGTCGTGAGACCGAGCAGCGCGGACGCCAGGGCTACAGCCAGCGGCCCTCCGCCGCCGAAGGAATCAAAAGAAGGCATGGGGAATGGAGACTGCACGCGCTGCCGTGGTGGTGGGTGGAAAATGGAAGTATGAGTCCAGCGTGTGGGAGGAGATTCACATCATCCGAACGATAGTGACCGATTCGGTTTCGGGGGTCGCTGGTCTGCATCTTTACAGTGGGAACGGGAGGGCCTGCCAACGACGTAGCACCATCTAGTACGGGAGTAAAGGACCAAGAGGAGGTACTCTTGGCACTATGGAACCAACCTCCGGTGGTCGACATGGAAGACCTGGACAGTGGAACAGTAGTCGCTAGCGCTATCCCTGTCGCAGCCGTCCAGCCCGGGCGGGGCTGCTGGGCCGGAGGCGACCTAGAGAGGGTTCCCCTGGGTCCCCAGCTCCCCCCGCCCCCCATGGCACGATGGCTTGGGATGGCCGGCACCTCGGATCACTAGGAAAGTAGGCGGCTCCATATCTTCCGCTGTCAGGGTACGGATGACACTAACACAGTGACGCGAAGACCCTGGGCGCTAGAGCCGCACAGACCCGTCACCCCGGGATGTGACAGCTTGGGTTTAATTGATTATTTTGGGAGTACATCTTATCGCAGTCACGTTGCTAATGCAGGCTGATAGCTTGGGGGAAACCGGGAGACGAGTCCAAGCACCATTAAGCGAGAAGATCTTTCCTGCGACCGACAAGGCGTTTGGTGCAACGGGCGATGCGAACTTCTGGACTTGGTGGTCTGTGGCAGGTACTACTGCGTATGGAGGAACTAGGAACCAGGGAGGAGGAGGTTCAAAGCCACGTTGTCACTTGTCCAGTCGCGAGCGCTAGTTGGAAGACTTTCCATAGTACGATGTACTATGAAGGTGCGCGCTGCAACCTCCCACATCGTTTACTGGTCGACTACACCCCCCCCACCCTCCTACCTACCTCGTGTTTCCTTGAAAATCCTTCCCCCGCCCTGCCTCCCCTCCTTGTCTTCCACACATCGACATCATGTCGGTGAGCCAACCAAACCCGAAAGAGGAAACTCTCGAGAAGAACGCCCCGACGGTCACGATCGACGAAAGGAAAACTGCCATTGAAGGCTACGTGGTCAGCGCCGACAACTACGATGACAGCTCCAATCTCAAGAAGACCGCCGACGGGCGCATTGCCCTGATCCCCCAGCCCAGCGACAGCCCAGATGACCCTCTCAACTGGTTGCCATCCAAGAAGGCCATCACACTGGCCATCATTGGGTTTGTTGCATTCCTGCCAGATTACACTGCTGGGACAGGCATTGTCACCCTGATTCCACAAGCCATGTGAGACCCCAGCACTCTCCCGTATCATTCTTCCCACCAATGAGCCCAAGAGCAAGCAGTAACGACAAGTCACAGTGAATGGAACGAGAGTCAGTATAATGTGCAAAAGGCCATCGTCGGTAACATTTTCAGTCTGGGAATATGTGGTCTCGTTGTCGTGGCCCTCTCCAACTACTTTGGACGCTTGCCTGTCATCTTCCTCTTCCAATCTTTGGCGCTGGCGACATGTGCCTGGGCAGCGGCGGCAACAAGCCTGAAGTCCTTCATCGCGGCACGTATCCTCAATGGTCTCGTCGCTAGTGCCGCCCAAGGCGGCGCTTTGATGTGGATCAAGGACCTGTTCTTCTTTCACGAGCATCCCCGCAAGATCAATTATGTCGAGTTCCCCATCATCCTGAGCCCGTATCTGGGCCCCTTGATCACCGCTTTCATTGAGTACAAGGTCAGCTGGCGGTGGGGGTTCTGGGTGTGCACGATTCTGTGGGGAATCGGCTGGCTTCTGATCGCCGGTCTCTTGGACGAACCATACTATGACCGCACCATACCAGAAGAGCAGCAGGCACCTCGCCAGTCGCGCTGGCTTCGGCTGATTGGGGTCGAGCAGCTAAGGGCCGCCCGGTCGGAGAGACGACCATTGTCGGTGATGTTGCAACCGATAATGGTCATCACGAATCTTCCAGTCTTGTTGATCGTCATCTACTACCTCCTGAATTTCGCTTGGGTCATCTCGGTCAACACAACGATCAGCATTTGGTTGGTCAACTTTTACGCCTTCAACACCAAAAACTTAGGTGAGACCCGCATGATTTTCTTTTTCCCGGCTCAACATTGCCTTTCACCCAAAGACTCTCTGCTAACACGCTCTCAAGGCTTCTTCTACTTCTTCGGCATCACGGGCGTGACGCTCGGCTGGCTGATCGGACACTGGATGCACGACGCCTTCGGCACGTTCTACGCCCAGCGTCACGGCGGCCGCATCCTCCCCGAAGCACGCCTCACCATCTCATACCCTGCGACCCTCATCATGGTCGTGAGTCTCATCATCATCGGTCTGGGCGTGCAGCGGCACTGGCACTACATGATCCTCGCCGTCTTCGCCGCCGCCCAGTGCTGCGGGATCATGATCTGCACGACTGCCGTCAACGCGTACCTGCTCGACTGTTACCCGGGCCAGTCGGGCGAGGTCAGCGCGTGGGTGTCCATTGGTCGCATCTGGGGAGGCTTCATGGCGACGTACATCCAACTGCCCTGGGTGCAGGAGATCGGTGCGGCCAAGGTGCTGGGGATCCAAGCGGCCATCACCTTCGCGGCCAGCTTTGTCATTATATTCCTACAGGTCTACGGCCGGCGCATCAGGCAATGGCAGGAGGCGAAGGAGCTTGTCAAGGAGTGATTGAGGAAGCCGGACACTATCACCAAAAGTACATAGGTCACCCTCCAGCGTCTCTCCGACAAGGTAGCCCAATAGATAGATGGGGGTTCGTTCCCCAGCCTACCATAAAATAATACTTGTCCGCCCTTACTCTTTCAGCGGCACCAAAAGAATCACCTCTTAAGAAATTGAAAATGCTACTTTCGCCAATGTCTAGAAAAGACAAGAGATACTAGGGTTTTGCTGCGGGTAGTTCACGCCACTATCTATGCAAATTGATAGGCTCTGCAGAGATGCAAGATAGGCAAAGATAGGCTACTCCCGCCCCTCTATTCTCTTTCTTCCCCCTTCCATTGGGAAATCAGAGCTACGGATGACCTCTCCATCACATCTTTCATGCCAACCCACTAAACCCTCTCGCGCTCCCTTCCAAGACTCTAAATCTTCCTCGCCTCAATGACAGCCTCATGCTCCGCCACTTCATCCGACCAGATCCTCACAATCTGGAGCCCCAGCCCGCGCAGCAGCTCGCGCCAGTGGCCCTCCGTGCGCTCGATGCCCACCACCGAGAAGAGCATGTGCATATCCATGGAGGCAGCGCGGTAGGTGGCGCCCGTGGAAGGCAGGACGAAGTCTTCGAAGAGGATGCGCGAGTAGTGCTTGTCCATGGCGGCGACGGTTTGGGAGAAGATGTCGGCGCAGCGCTGGTCGGACCAGTCGTGGGCGATGTTGCGGAAGAAGTAGATGCGTGCGCCTGTGGGGGTTGAGGTTGGTAGTTGTTAGTAAGTGAACGTGGACGTTGGTGTTGTGGAGATGTCAGAGCTGGTTTTTCGGGAGGGGGGTGGGGAAGAAGGGGTGTGTTTAGCCGGGACGAAGGGGGCTTCGCTATATATGTAGGACTGATTGGAGGTAAACCGATGGAAAGGAAGCGGGCATTTGACGAATTTGCACCAGCGGGTATTTCATGGAGAGGAAGTGGGAAGTGAGAAGGAGGATGGGGGACTTACCTTTGATAGGCTGTGGCGTGAAGAAATCATACTCCATCAACTCGACCCCTGGTGGCGGCGTCGTCTGCCTTACCTGTGCAATTGTCTCCGGTAAATCCTGCAAGATGCACCGCCCAGGTAACTGTGGGAACTGGGCCCGAAACTTCCCAACGTCATGGCCCCGCCCACCAGCCACGTCAACAAGCAGCACATCATCTTTGCCGGTCTTCAGACTGCCGGTGTTACTACTGCTACTACTACCACCACTAGGAGCCGTCGTAGGAGGTGTCAATTCTGTCCCCACAGGGTAAAGTTGAAACCACTCGGGCACCAGATCACCCTGTCGTCGCGCAGCCATGTACAGATCGAAGTCCCGTTTGTACTCTGGATCCTCTTCGAGGATCTTCCAGAACGATTTGCCGTTGTGGGAATATTCCCACGGGGCCTGCTTGCCGGGCTCGTCGTTGAACTGCTCGATGCCGGCGCCCGTGCGCATGTATTCGACCATGCGGACGCCGACGGAGGTATGTAGGTCGAAGCTGGGAGGATAAGGATAGCGTATTAGATCTTTTGTGGGTGCCAAATTCTGGAGCCATTTGTTCATGTTGGATATGTGGCGATAGGGGCAAGTTGTCCAGGTATCGGGGAAGGCGGGCTGCTTACTGGTGTTTTTGTGCGCCGATGAAGCCGGGCTGGTTTATAAAGTGGGTGACGGCGTTGGGTTTGTATGTGTTCTCGGCTACCTCGTCTACGATCTCCACGGCGGCGAGTAGTCGCATGAGCCGGGCTGATTCGAGAGTGAGAAGTTTTGTTTACGCTGAGGGGGACCAAATCAAGTGTTGGAGCCAAGATATACACACCTATCAAGAGCTTATCCACGCCCGTACCCTTCGACAGCTCCTCAGCGGTGATTTGCGGGTCTCCTTTGGCACATAGAGTTGCGAACACGCCATTCTCAATGAAAACACTTATTGCGAATTGCTGGAGGAACTATTTGACTTGAAAATCCAATAAGTTCCTTTTCTTGAAAGAGATCGGAGGTGAGGGAATAAAAAAACAGATTAAAAAATAAAATCCAAGGAAAAACCTGCCGCAAATCTCATCTTGAAGGTCCTCTCAGCGGGCGTCTCGACTGCACGCTGTAATTGAGCGCTTCTGTCCACCAGACGAGTCCGCGCGGCAGGATCGCCTGCTTTCAGTGCTTTTACATCTCTCTGGATGGTTTCGATGAGCGCTTCTAGACGGGTCGGGTCTTCTGGATTTTGCTGCATTGTGTCTGTGAATGATCGTCGTAGTAAAATTGGTGTCGTCGCTTCGTTGGGGACGTTGTCTGCTGCTGTACTATACGCGCGAAGGACCGACCCGTGAGACGTGAGTGGCTTGGAGGCTTATCGGTACGCCACTTCTAAACAGTCATGTAATCAGTTCTCCCAGTTACTAATGCCCATGTCCAAGTGAGATATCGTCTTATACAATAGGTTTCCGTGATCAGAATGATCGTAGGGAACGAAACGCTTGGAGATGGTGTTTACTTCCAGTACCATGTAAGCGAGGAACCAGCTTTAGTGTGAACGACGAGTCAAGACCACTGCCCAATCGGAAGTTGGCTGGAAAGCCACGATTGACAGTCTACTTAACGCCTGGGTGCACTTTATAGTCAAATATTAGCGCGACAGGGGTTCTATTAGTTAGGATAGCAAACTTACTACTAAAAACTGCTAAGACGCTAATATTTAACTTGCTATAGTAGACGGCTTGCCCCGCCGCTACTAAGCGAGCGGACTTACTAGGTAATCCCAGTTTTGGGTGGTGAAATCTCTCTCCTGACCAATCAAACCCCTATCGCGCTAACATTTATTCTGCCTGATACCATAGTGGGTACTTGTGGATGGTACCAGTAGGCTATCTCAATTCATACAATGTCGTCCCCAACGACATCACAGCGCTATCTCTCCACCCGTGGCGGCTCTTACAGTGTATGCTGACCTCTCAAGCCACTCACCAAAGCTTACAATGCGCAGTTCTCTTTCGAAGAGACGGTCTTAAAGGGACTAGCTACAGATCAGGGGCTATTTCTCCCAGAAGACATTCCTTCCTTGCCGTCAAACTGGCGGGATGAGTGGTCTCATTTGAGCTTCTCTGAGCTTGCGTTTCAGATTTTTAGTCTTTACATTGCCCCAAGCGAAATTGAGCCTGTGGCCCTTCGAGACATCATCAACCGGTCGTACTCGACTTTTAGAGTTCCGAGCGTGACACCTACGGTGACGCTAGATAATGCCAGAAAGATACATTTGTTGGAGCTGTACCATGGGGAGACGTTTGCCTTCAAAGACATCGTATGAAAATCCTCACAGCCGAACAATCCGTGATTCTAACATTGACTGTTGCAGGCACTGCAGTTCTTGGGGTATATACACTGTAGAGTCTATTGTCCTCCATCAGTGTGATACGCTGAGTCCTGAATCTTGCTGACCCCAAATTCTAAAACAGGAACTTATTTGAGTTCTTCCTGGTCAGAAGGAACGAAGGGAAGTCAGGCAAAGACCGGGAGCACCTGACAGTCCTCTGTGCAACAAGTGGCGACACTGGAAGCGCCGCGATATATGGCTTGAGGGGCAAGAGAGATGTCTCGGTGTTCGTTATGTACCCGACAGGGAAGGTACGCCCCCCCCTTCTTATCGCAACTCGGGTTTTGGGGGCTGGTGAATAAACAAAGCCCCTATGTTGTGCCTCATTTCAATAGATCTTAGAATTTGCAGTCGGCGATGCTGACTCCGAATCCAGGTGAGCCCAACACAGGAGGCACAGATGACAACGGGTGGGTTTAAAACGGGCCCAATCCTAGAACTAATCCGTGCAATATGGCCCGGGAGTGCAGGCACTTCAAAGATGCTTCCTGGCTTCTTCTCTACTTCTGATTACCGCTGACTTCCGGATTTGCAACAGTGACGGATAAAAATGGTATGTCACCAGTCCTCAGTTGCTCGTATTGTGCTCCTTGTTGGACTTATAGCAGGAAACTTCTAATGAATAGTCTGTAGTCCATTGCTTAAGCGTTGAAGGGACATTTGATGACTGTCAAGTACCACATCTCATGCCTCTGCTAAGAACGTCGCTTTTGACGCAACTCAACAGGCTCTCGTGAAAGACTTTTTCAACGACCCTTTGATCAATTCAAGTCAGAGACTTGCCGCTGGTTAGATTTGAAGATTCTGCTTACATGGTATACTAAGACTAATATTTGCCTCGACTAGTAAATTCTATCAACTTCGCACGAATACTAGCTCAGATAACGTATTACTTTGCATCCTACTTTTCGCTTTCGCTAGTTCGCTCTGGCACATATAATCCCTCGACCGATGAAATCCGTTTCGTCGTTCCCACAGGGTGAGTTTTTATCAAATCCATCTCAAGGGTCGAGGTTTCAGTCAAAAGACATTGCTCACACTGAAGTTACGCGAGAGATACCTCGTACCAGCTCACCACGCTCACTCCAAGAACTAAAACGCTGACTTAGAATCTACCGTCAGGAATTTCGGGGATATCCTAGCCGGGTACTTTGCTAAGCGGATGGGCCTGCCCGTCTCGAAGCTTACCATCGCGTGCAATGAAAACGATATCCTCCACCGTTTCTTACAGACCGGTACGTACGAGAAGAACCCCGTTCACGGCGCCGCGGCGGCAGGGGGTCTTGTAGGGGCAACAGCACACCCTGAGGGAGTCAAGGAAACGCTATCGCCCTCGATGGACATTCTTGTAAGCAGCAATTTCGAAAGATTACTCTGGTTCGTCGCGCACGACGTCTATGGCTCAAAGGCGAATAGCGCACAAGAGAACAGAGAATCAGCGGGTCAGAAAGTCAAGGAATGGCAGACTCAGTTAAAGACCAACGGCGGATTCAGCGTTGAGAAACAAGTGCTGGATGCCGTACGCGCAGATTTCGCATCGGAGCGGATATCGGATGCAGAGACGATTGCCACCATCCGAGATGTTTATCGATGGCCCAACGGCCAAATCTTGGATCCACATTCTGCAATTGCGGTAACTGCGGCACTGCGATCTGCGGAGGGTGCACATCAGGTAGCGCTGGCAACGGCGCATCCGGCCAAATTTGCGAAGGCGGTGGAGATGGCGCTGGCGGAGGAAAAAGGGTTCCAATTCAAGGATATCTTGCCGATGCAATTTGTGGGGTTGGAGGAGAGACCGAGGAGGGTTAGGTATGTACGAAGGAGCGACGGGTTTGAGGGCTTAAGAAAATTGATTGTGGATGAGGTAGATAGGGAGAGAGCAGAAGCATAGGACTTGTCAACTAATTAATCGGGGCCCCCTGAGTCGCACGCTCCTAGGGGTAATCAGCCACTAGTCGTCACCAGCCATATGTCGTTCTGTATATATTCCTTATTATTTTTGGCCATAGCCCTTCTAAAGGATATAAAGAAGGTATCTGCGATTCATCATTATCAAGTTTCGTGAATCCTAGTGGGTGAGAGGTCGTTCTATAGCTGTTGGGGACCTCATTTTGCCCATGCGACATGTGGCTGGTGACGACTAGTGGCTGATTACCCCTAGGAGCGTGCGACTCAGGGGGCCCCGATTAGTGATGTTTTGCAAGATTTGTGTTGGGTTGTGCTTTGATATGGGTTAGAGTGGACGAGCAGTAGATCAAAAAGACAACTCGAACGAAATGACAAGACATTGCAATAGGGCGGTAAAGATCCATGCACTGGTCTCCCCTCTCAGTGACTATGTAGTAGCTTCGGGAGAAGCCACTAAGCGAGTGGACTCACTTGTGGTTGGTACGATGATAGTTGATAGTCACGTTGCTGCGTGTTCTAGTAGGTACCTATCGTTACCCCATCACTAATTGCATCTAGGTTGATGCGGTGGACTTAGGCTAATACTTCGAGCATCTCTTCGATACTAGTGAATTTCTCGCGCTCCTTTCCATTCACGCTGCCTCTTCTCTTCTCAGCTACGTCTATCATCTTCCACTCATCCCAGCTAACGCTCCTCAAATTTCTCTGGCCTGATTCCTGCTTCAAAGCGTCCCAGCCTTGTCCCCCGGCCATGAATGGCTGCCGATCATTCCAGTCACGAGCGATGGCTTCTGCAGTACCAAATGCATCCTCCATAGTATTTGCAATGACGCCTGCTGGACCTTGCTTTACCCAGCCAGAGCAATACATGCCCGGAATCCCAACTCCACCTGTTGAGAGACCGATGATACGTCCGTGAGAGTCGTTCGGGATTATCCCTCGACTTTCATCAAAGTCTATGCCCAAGTCTCTCATACCAGCTATCATATCAGACTTGTAACCAATACTCCTGAATGCGAGCGAAGTCTCCATTAATAGTGTTTCCATAGATGACAAAATCTTCGCGGATGGCTCATGTACATTTGGACCCTGTAGCTTAGTTTTCGCGAAGGTGATTGAGGACAGGTGGCTAGCATTTGCTCGAGAGGCGTTGAAGGATTTTGGGGAAAGCAAAAAATCTAAAGACCAGGACTTCTGCGCTCGTGCGGGGGGAGTTAATGAGCCTTTTGACAACAATTTTGTAAAGCGCTTTGGCGTCCTGGGGAGATCCTCTGCGTTCGGTGGAAATAGACTTCGATTGATGGGTTCAAATGACACAGACGGAAGCGTTAGAAGTTCGCGGACTTCTCTAATGGTGAAGGAAGCCTGGTGTTGAGTCCGTCAACTCGATGATAATGCGCAGAGGCTCATCGCCTACCTGCATTGGACCTCTTCGACCCACGACACGGACACGATCTACTCTGCTTCTTGAGAGAGTAGCAAGAGCGTAGTCTGTCATGTCTGTCTTCCGCAGCCTATCAACACCACTCAACAATGTCCTTGCGACATCAAGAGCAACATTCCCTTGCCCGATAACGACTGCTTCGTTGCCGGACTCTAGGTCTGGTGCCAATCCAGCATGTTCTGGTAGCCCATTATACCAGCCCACGAAATCACGTGCCGAGTAGATACCATTCAAAGTGTCTTCCCGTAGTAATCCGAGTTTTCGGTCTTTCGTGGCCCCGTAAGCAAACAAGATGGCATTATAGTGATCCTTGAGAGATGCCAGAGGCAAGTCTTTACCCACTTCAACATTGCCAATAAAGTTAAAATTGGGCGAGGAAGCAACTTCATCGAATCTGTCCTGGCAATTCTAGACAGCGAGATATCAGACAATTTAATGCCACAGAGTAACGACGGTGAGCGGAATCACCATACCATCACTTACCTTGACTTGAGGATGATCGGGCGCAACGCCAAATCTTACCAGCCCAAAGGGTACTGGAAGGCGCTCATACATGTCTATTTTTGCATTTTCGATACTTGACATCACCTTGTAGGCAGTGTAGAAGCCTGCAGGCCCTGAGCCAAGAATGGCCATGCGAAACGGCCGCCCATCTTGGATGATATGGCTACTATAACGTTTAGAGATGTTGAGTGGAAGATGCCTCAAGGAGTAAGTCTGGATAGATTGCTTCCCATTAGAGATTGTATGCCAAATGGTGATAGCGTTAATAGCTCGTAGCGCGCTGCTCATCTGGGGACTCAGAGACGGACTACTTAGCCACAGCTTGGCAGGAGATTGTGAGCACCATGAGGCAATTCCTACTTTACCTTAGGGTACTTTACAGCTTGTTTGCGCGCCCACTATGCCAAGATAAGGTAGTAACGCATGTTTACACTGCGCTAACATTTCGCTTAGTAGATCCACATTGCTCGAGCTGAGCAAGGTTCAGCCCTAGAATACTCTAACCGCTTGTCTGGTAGCGAGGTTACCTTGCCAACGTACTGTAAATAAGATACTAGGGTGTCCGATTTGACATGCGAAGAGGACGGATCCTATTTATGTTCTTATACCTACAATCTGCCGTAGAGATTGCTATCTGGAGTATATCTTGACATTTTATTTCCAACTGGGCTAAGTCAACGTATCTTTGTCATGGGGGTCGATCCGCCCTTCTTGTATGATCATCCGTCGAAATACTCTTTCGTTGGTCCAACTGAAAAAGCATTCAATCCAAAAGCTGCCTCTCACGCAAGCTGGTCTGCACCAAGCCCACGACCAAGGCCTGATGGCCCTCTGACGGAGTCGAAACAATTCAATAGACATCCAGACTCGTACTTTGTGGTGTGGGTTGGACCCTTCCCACTCCATTCGAAATACCTACTCATAAAGTGCTAGCCCTTATGGCAACCTCAATTACATACCAATGAGCCGCAACACAAAATCGAAAGTCAAATGGACCCGATTGACTCAATTGATACTTCGCATATGCGAGCTCTTAGGCGCAGTTGCAATATTATTCTGTGCCATATGTATCAAAGAAGCCGATGTTACGACTGGGTGGATTATAAGGGTACCTGTATGTGCCACACTCAAATCCCTAGACGGCTGATTGAGATATTGCAGCCTGGTGTCGCAATTCTACACACCATTTACGCTATTTACCATCTTGCTCGCTCACCCAAAGGACGCACTCCTTCGTCTTCGGCTAGCTACATGCTTTTTGCGGCCATAGTAGATGTCGGATTGATTCCATTCCTCGTATTTACCGCCTTGATGTCTCGAACAGAGTACATTGAGCCGGTCAATGCCACGGGCCATTGGACGACACTATTCGGTAGCGATGAGGCTACCACCAAGATAACTCACTCTACGTTCCTAATAAGCGTAGTCAGTGGCAGCCTCCATCTTGTGTCATTGATCATCTCGATCTACTTAGGAGTGGTTTTTCGTAAAATCTCCAGACTTCCACCTGATATGAATCCTCTCGAGGACAATCTGACGTCTCGACACAAGCGCAACAAGTCCCATTTATCGTTACTGGATAGCCGCATGAGTAAAACTAGCATGGGAACGCCCACCGGTAAGGGCGAGTCCAAGCCTGAGGATCCCCTGATCCCTCAGTCACGAACGGTACCATTCATGCTTACCCGGCACGATTCCCATGAAAACATCACAAATGTCTCGCATTCAATCTCTAATGCTAGAGACTCTCAGCGCGATCTCTCAGCAAGTCCGTTCTACGACCAACCATCTGCTCACCGTACTTCACAGACCAACGTCAAGGACCCGTCCTACACCCAAGCGCGCTCTCCCTACTGGTCTCGCACCAAAGTTCAGAGCCACTACCCTAATCAATCAGTTTCCCCTATCCCCAGTACTGATCTCCGATGCTTGCCTGTAGAGCAAGCTCCCATTAAGCAAGCCGCAGAGGCCAACGTAAGCCATTGTTCTACCAGATCGTCATCGATATACTCATCCAATACTATCACCACTATTGCGACGAGTCGGCCCGCATCAGCCAGCTGCCGGTCTATAGCTCCTACTTCACCAGATAGCAACTGGATAATTCACTCCTCACGGTCTCCATCACCTCAACCTTCGTCTCCCCGAGAATTGGAACACCTGCGTAATAAACAACCTTACCAGCCGCTTTCGCAGACTTCGCCATTCTCATACACGTCAAATGACGAGGACGCCTTTCCTAAACCATTAGAGATGAATCCGCCTACACCACCTATCCAACAACAGAAGCGGCGTCAAGACGTGGAAAAGCGTGCATTAACGCCAAGAGCAGGAAATGTTAGGCAGGAAAATCGGCGACCAGGCCCAGGCATGGTAGGCATTGGCAAGGCACGAACTCGGGGCGCTGTGGACAGCTCTGGGATGGGTGGGGGGGGCAGAGTCGTCAGTCGAAGCGGAATTGAAGTGCGACAGGGCGGGATCTTGCCGATGGGAGGTGTTCGTGCAAGGGAGGTGAGCGGTAAGGTAATGGAGGAAGGAAGAGGACATACTGGGAGCTGGATGTAAATAATCTTACGCTGACTTTGAATAGATATGAGTGTGTAACTAGGGATATACTAGCAAGTGTAAAGTAGATGATTGATGTAGTACGAAAGAATGGTCACTCATCTGATGGGTTGGGCTTCTCGTCCCCGCCGTCTGCCCTAGTGTTTACTTCAATGTGTATATTATCATCTTGGTCTTCTCCCCTTGTCCCCTCCCGTCTCTCCATCATTTCGGTATGCCATCTTTTCCATTCTACCGTTTCACCTTCCTCTTCCATGCCCACAAGACCATCACCCTCGTCCCATGTTTCGAATGCGTCTAACCTGCAGAGGTGCCTCATGGTTGGTCTGCCATGTGGGCAATTCCAAGGCTTATCGATGCTACCCATCTTACTTACCAATACCCCCATTTGCTTTAGTGTTAATGTTTTTCCAACCATGATGCTGCTCCTACACGCTCTCATCGCAAACATACGTCTGACTTTGGATGGCCGGGGAACATTTCCCATTGATGCGGAGGCAGGAGTTTCGGCCAGTATTGAGATAAGCTCCTCCAGGTCGGTAACGTCAAACGTGACCTCGCGGCTCATAGGCAAAGAGATGAGCTTGCAGCGCTGGCCTACTCGGCAGTCATCACTCGTATCCACGTCGACTAAGAAACCGTTGTTGAGCAAAGCCTCCTTGTATTCCAGAATTATCTCCTCCTCAATGGCCGTTAGTCGGAGAGTGCGGGCCTGAACTAAACGTTGATGCTGAACGACAGTATTAGCTTGAAGGCGCTCAAAGTTATACTTCTCATCGGACGCGTGTTGATCTACTATGAAGAGGTCTGCGTTCTTTCTAGTAGCTAGGATGAAACCAAGATTAAATTGGCCGGATATGTGCATGTCGGCAAAGTCAGCCTTCGAGACTGTCAAGGAAAGATGCTCTTCCGGAGAGGATTCATCAGCGGTAGCAGACGTCCTTGGAAATGGCAGATCAGATGATTGATGCGTTCGTCGTATGGCGTCTGATAGCCGGCTGAGTTGCGTGTCAATCCTCTCAACCGAGGCGTCAATCACTTGGATCAAATCGGCCGTGGAAGTTCTCTGTCCAGCGCCCTTCAGTATCTGATGCGCACGCTTCCTGTTGTCCTGTGAGGGCATTATGATTTGTTCTTCAGCTTGTCGGATCAATTCGGCAACTTTGGCATCTTCCCTGGCCTTCAACTCCTCTTCCTCTATGTATTGACTATCATGGTTGGCGTCGCATGATAGTGGAATTTGGTCAGTGTCAAAAGAGGAATCCTCAGCATCCGATCTATCGTTGCCAGTGGGATCTTGATAGCCACCGTCATCCACAGATGCTGACCCCGTGCTTAAAGGCCCCTCCAGTACTTGACTTTTGAGACCGTCTTCCGAGTAATCAATGGATGCGTAAGATTTGCTTGGTGGCCGCCCGATCGTTTTGATTAGCTCGCTCTTGGGGGCGGCGAACGATCTCATGCTGCTATTAAAATTGTCCCACGAAGCATCATTAGCATGAGTCTTGGCCTTATCATGAGTTGACGGTATCTTTGCATTTCTGAATTGTTTTGGCAACTGTTTTGGCAATGAAGATTCAAGGATAACAGTCGTTTTCTTCGAGCCGATTGTTACAGTTGCAACATCTGTAAGGTTGCGTCCTGGGTGCATGCGATCAGAGGCATCTTGAGTTTCCCGTGAGGATGGTGACTCCGCCAAATGGCTTCCATCGGATGAACTGAATTGACATTCCTCGCCATAATGAGGATCGGGTTTTGCCACGACCGCTGATTGTTGTTCTGCGATTCTCTCATTGAAGTCATCGACCGCCACCGAGTGGCGTGTACCCATAGCAGCAGCTCCTGATAGCTTGCGAGTGCTGTCATACTCGACCGGCGGGTTTGTTCCGTCACAATTTTTGCTAAGTTTTCGAACTAGCTTTTGCTTGTCTTTAGATAATGCGTTGACTCCAACTTCGGGAATCCCGGCCACCTCAGGACTAATGACCCGATTTTTGCAATCCCTACCTAGGAAGTTCTTTAAGAGATGGGTGACATTGGACCGTTCATTGGGATTCCTATCGTTGTAATCTCCGATCCATGGGTCCTCGTTCTTGCTAGCATCAATACCCTTGCTTTCGGATAGCCGAGGTTCTGTAATGATTGAGCGTATACTCGGCTCATCGATGCCTCCCGTTTTTCGGTGTAGGGTAAGCTGCTTAGGAATTGACATTTCCTGGATGGAATTCTGTGACATCGGTACACACTGATCTTGTTTCTCAAAAAGTTCCATCAAGGATACCTGCTGCGATTAGGTTCCAATGAACGGAATTGAAAAGCAACATTGAACCCACTCTCAGACTATTGAGTAAGGTACTCTGGTCATGTAGTAGAATTGTCCGCTTGTCCGGCGAAACATTCACGTCGTATGTATCTATTGTGGTCAGCAAGGAAGCACCTGTCCTCTCCTTACCACTTACTCGTGTCAAGGATGAAATTCGAAAACACGAAAGGTGACTGTAGAGCATTGTAAGATTTGTAAACTTCATTGAAGATCTTGGCAACTTGGGGTAAAGCGCAAGGCCTAGCATTAACGAAGAACATCTGGCGGTCAGGGGCCAGTCTCCCTTCACCAGAAATAGCCCTGGAAATATGACCGATCACTCGTACCTCCTTGTTCCTTGAAGTTTAGCACTCGCAATGGTCACAGGTCCATAGGATGGTGGCTTACTTGGGACTTGAAAGCTGGCTCAAGGTCATCACCGGCCGCATCTCAAATGTTAGGTCCATAGTGACCAGTCCTGGCAAGATCTTGGCACCGAAAACGTTTGCAATGTTCTCCTTCGTAGTTGGACTTGATCTAGTTGCGAAGACTACAACTTTCTTGCCCTTGGCTATCACGTTGCTGACCGAGATTCTTGCTTGGGTACTAATGCAGGCATATGCCTGGAGAACCCCCAGTGCTTTTCCATACTCCCTTCTGATGTTTCTCTCAAGCTCGCGTCGTCGAACAGGTAAGTTTCTGAAGATGTCTTCCACAGCAACAGTGGTACCTTTCTGGCTTGCGACAACTCGCGTACTTTGTAGTCTCCCAGATCCCTCAAAGTCGAGTCTCGTACCTTTCGGAGCTTCATCTGCACGCGCGGTCGTAATATAGAATTTTGCAAGAGCGCAAAGAGAGGAAAGAGCTTCGCCTCTAAAGCCAAACGTCTTCAAAGTGGATAGATCATCATAGCTCGACAGTTTCGATGTATAATGCGTCAAGGCAATAGTGCCATGATTTTCGCTAGCAATCCCTACGCCGTTGTCCTGGACCTCAATAGAATCAAGACCATTATTCTTGAAGCGCACTTCGATGGACGTAGCCCCCGCATCCAAGCTATTTTCCACCAGCTCTTTTACCACAGAGCACAAGTCTACGATGACTTGTCCAGACTGGATTTGATGAATGGTACGATCCTCAAGGGCTTTTACCGTAGCCATGTTATACAACCCTGCTATTCAATGTGTCGTGGTCCGCGACTGTCGTCTATTACGCTGATCCTCCATATGGATATCTTTATCAACACAAGTCGCGCTGGCTCTTTGGTAAGACGCTAGTTCGGTTGAAGGCGGGTGGTACCGCTGATACGGTAGATTACTCACGGCTGAAGAGTACGGCAATCTATGCGGAGGATTCTCCGTACGGAGTACTGCATACTCATACAACTTCTTATTGCATAAACCCAGACTGTAGCGCAGGTACTGTGAGTTGACATCGAAACCATGATGAAGTAATTTGAATAGATGACACCAGAGTGGTGGTCATTCATACCTATATCTCCATCCTTATAAAACTGTGACACAGTGGATCTTCCAATAGTTAGAGGCTTTCTTGTTATGCTATCATATTGTAATATGTGAGCTACGACTAGTACAGCTCTGAAATACTGATGAATTGGATATCAGGGGATATCATGTAGATGGGATTCAGGAAATTGGGACTACAGATGTAGTGATATACGTATCAATTAGAACACCGTAACCGTAGCAGGAGTCCAGATAGCGCTCCCTAGATGTCATTTAAAATACCTTATATTACCACCAATGCTCCTGTGCTTCGCTAAATTACAATCGTATCTAGTCAATCACCAGTGATAAGCTGAGCTAGTATTGGGCCGTGTACTATAACCATCAACTGCTCATTACCTGCTCAACATATAGTCGACCATCTTTAGAATACAAGACCTATTCTGCAAGCTCCCATCATTCCGGAACGCCCAACCCCTCTTTCAATATATTGTTTACTATTTGTTACCCGACTGTACTACTCTACTATCTTCGCCCTATTTACCAAGCTCTCGAGGTTGAAGGTCTCCTTCCGGACGACCATCAACCGCAGCCACGGCTTCAGCATCAGCACCATTGTTGTACCGGGCATCCCCCTTGGACCCAACCTTTCGACCGCCTCCTACACGCCAGATCTCCGATCCGCCCACGGTAGAAGCGGCTCCCTCAAGAGACACCGAGGGTACCCTCGTCACATACGATCGAGCCCAACAACAACATAAGATAGCCAACATCAGTGCTACTGCCAAGTCCGATTCGCCATTGAACCCATCTCTCGCCGCCCTGGCTTCAGTCGCGTCAGGTCCCTCCCCCCATCTCAGGTATGGTATCGTCCTATCAATTTGCATGATGCTACTTGAAATTGGATCCCGTGCGAGTTGCGCCAAGTTGAGACACACGCGTAATTGCAATTGTTTAAGAGCAGGACCAAAGACTGACCATCATTGATTCTGTTTATTAGGGCGTATCAAGATGACGCGAGTCCAAGAATGACCTATACTACCTCGTCGCCAGCTGTGACATCCGGTGGTCAAGGAATGGTGAGATTCGGCCGACTCCCCTCCGCGCGCTAGCGCACTTGCCGCAGTCCCTCCCATCTTATCGCAACTTTCTTCGATTACCTCCTCCTGATAAGGGAGACCGTCCATGCGCGAGGACTATGGCTTCATACGCTGACCGCGAGCATGGTAATATACAGCCCGTATGTCAAAATTGCACGACCTCAACCACTCCGCTCTGGCGTCGCGATGAGATGGGCTCCGTGTTGTGCAATGCTTGTGGCCTCTTCCTCAAGCTTCATGGCACGCCTCGACCGATCAGTCTCAAGACAGATGTTATTAAGTCTCGCAACCGCGTGAAAATTGCTGGTCAAGGCCACAAGAGAAAGGTCCGTTTCAATAACCTTACACCTTCCACAGAACGCGCACTTACGACGGTGAACGACAGTCCCTATTTGATGGAAACGGTCTTCCAATACCTAATTGCGACGCTGGCACCCCCCCTCCTGGTGCGCTTGTTCATAGACGAGTCTCGCACAAGAATTCTTCCGGTGACTCCGACCGCTCTAATTCACCAGTGTCGCGGACTGAAACACCTGCTCTTCGTCATCCCTCCAACATCGCTCCGCAGCACATTTTTGACGGCGTTCCACTTGCCGAAAACATCTTCCAGTCTCCTGCTCTACCTCAACTACGCCATCCCTCGCCCGGCTCCTCGTCTTCCTTCAACGATCGTAACCTCGAGCCTCCTCAAACGTATGAAGGGCTTTTGCAGGCCAACACCGCCCTCAAGACACGTGTTAGTGAGTTAGAAGTCATAAATGATTTGTATCGAGGGACCGTCACCCAGTACGAACAAGGTGGGGCACCTCAGGCTGAGATGGTTCCCCGCAACTCCGATAGTCAGCTCCGGAGATTACTCGAACAGTCACAACGTTGCGAGCAGGAACTGAAGCACAAAATCGAGGAGCTCGAGCATGAAATTGCAGAATTAAGGGGGGAACAACCACCTCCGAAGAGAGCTCGGCTGTCCAATGAACCCCAATATCCAGAGCCGCATCACATTCCGTTCAGCAATGGGCTACATCCCTGAGTCTCGCACTAACATATCCGAAGTCCTACTCGGCAGCCTTACCAACAATAGCAACACTTGAGACCCGACCACCTTCCGATACCGCTACTCTATCAGCTCCGATGACACCATGATAACAATACCCTACGTCGGCCTAATTCAGCTGCGACTTTAAACTGTAAAATTAGCACGGTTCCCTTTTGGTTCATGTCTAGCTTGCTTCAATCGATAGGTTGTGACGAGGCTAATAATCTTTAATACCTTATTACTGACAACGATGTGAGAGATATGCTACGACGTTGTCGGATGCGCTTGAACAAATGTACGGGACGATAGAAAAGGCTGTTTGCCAGGTTCCATCATGTTCTTGCCCGCGCTTCCCAATTTTGAATAAATTCATTGGCTGACACAGTACACTCCTCGATCGTGCACTACATATATGGTGATCGCTGAATGCAGTAGGTGGCCTTGCCAACGTCCTGCATACTAACATACTGGGAACCCATCATCTAACCTCCTGATCTCTACCCCGACTCCACGACAAACGCCACTTTCCAATCATCATTCCATGTCTTCGCTTCTAGGATTTCCCATTAATGCCCAAATCGATCTGGCATTGCAACGGGCGCTACCAAGCTCCATGTATAGATCCCATACGCTACCCAAGCACTGACGATTTTAACCCAGCTAGCCCAATACGTCCTCCCTACGGCAGCAAAATCGCCGGTGGTCTCAAAGTCGATGTTCTGCGTTAGGAGGGTGGCCACCCAGCATGTAGCTAGCAAAAATATGACATGGAACAAGCTATAGTTGTATTGCGTGCCCGATCTCTCGTCGTCTTTGCCGCCGTGGCCGTCGTTGGACTCGCTATCATCGTCATCATCAAGTGCATTGGCGGGAAGACTGCCCGCTTCTACAGCGGCACGGAGGGCTTCAGCGCGCATTTCTCGGCGGGATGACGAGGGTTGTGTATCCACTAATCCATGTTCTGCGTCCTCGGAGCCAATTTTGCTATAGGAGTGGCTTATTTGACTGCCTAACGCGATACTTTGGGTAGCGGCGCGGGTGGTGGTATATGCGATCGTGAGCATGGTAACGACGGCGCCGATAACAATGGAGGCGGTACGGGTACCGCTGGCACGTATCAACGGGTTACACTGACGGTCGTCTGGTTCCATGCTGACGGCTGACATTGTGAGGTACGTGCAATACATTGCAACCATGGCCGATTGTGCGAGGCCAGCTTGAGGGTTGTGTTCTTGGACTGTGGGATGTACTGAAATGGCAGAGATAATTAGTAGGATGATAAGGTTCACCTACGCCTTATCAATTGTGCTCCACAAAGCCTTGGTCCAGGGTTGACATACCGTGATAGCTGCCTGATTCATGGAGCAGCCGCTATTCGCGAAGAAGATGTACATGACAATCGTCATCGCGAATGATAACGTATACATCCCTAGCGTCGATCCAATGAGGACGCTTCTCCATGCCTTTGAGTCATAACTCTCAATCTTTTCCAAGCAGAACTCAGCCCAGGTATGCGCGAGGTCAACTAGAAGGATAAGTCCCAGAAGTACAAACATCATTGCCCCCGCCAGCGCAAAGTACTTGCCCCAGACCTGAAAGAACGTTTCGGGTATGAAGAAGGCCATAACAACGAAAGCTAGCCAGACGATGATTTTAGGTCCCCAGTAGCCATTCTGTAGCGATGCCCGACCGTCTCTCGATGATTGGACACCAAGTAATGATACTGCGAGCACGGAGTGAAAGAGACCTAGTGCGAAGTTGACGCGCTGAACTGCTACAAATCCATAGCATTGCTTTCCTTCGCATGTAATTGTCATATAGTCTAGAGTGAGATGTTCAAGCTTTCTAAGCGCCCATGGTGTGAGCATCAGCCATGATATGATGGAGTTGATGAGGAGGATGACGGCATAGGCAATTCGAGTGGCCATACTTACTATCGTCAGCATGTAACTATTCTACGATCACAGTGATCTCACCTGCTCTGGAATTTCCCGCAAGCACTACATACTGCGGAACATGTGGCTGCTCCGCAACATGAGGCACCCACAGTCATGAGCTGCTATGATCAGTGAAGAGAACAAGCTAATCATGGTAAATTCAACATACCGACCCAAGACTCGGAACGGCCAGGAGCGGAATGGATAGTAGAGCGCCCATGGTGTGTTATAGAAGTGATATTCGGATTTTATTTGCCTCAGAGTTGCGGAGTTGTCGCGTTTATGAAGTGGCAGGTGGCACGGGAGTGAGAGCCGAGGGAGCCGCGACTCGTAATCCTGATAAGGGTCCATTGTATCGTGCTCAATCGACAGACTTCACCGTCTCGATTATTTTTGTCTCGTACATCACACGTACGATGGCATCCTCAATTGAGAGCCACTAATCCAGTGACAATGTCCGACACCAAGCTGAGGACAGCGAGAATTATATCAGTTGTCGCTGCAACCACAATCTCATTAGCATGCGGGACCAACGTGGGTACCTCGGTCATACACGCTTCCGTTTCCATGCTGATTGAACGAACAGTATGCCTATTCGGCATGGGCTCCAGCCTTTGCTGAGAAGATGAAGCTTTCGTCGACCCAGAGTAATCTAATTGTCAGTATATATCTTAGGGAGATAGGCCCGTGCAGCTCTCACCTAGCGCAGGGAACGTTCGGCAACCTCGGGATGTATGTTGCAGGCATACCTGTCGGACTACTTGTCGACAGCAAAGGACCTTTTCCCGGCGCTCTACTGGGCGCTATGTCTTTAGGGACGGGCTATTTTGCGATATACAAAGGTGTGGGAGCTCCCATACCTCATTGATCATTCTGAGTATTCGATTAGCCTATGATGGTGGTCCTGGATCCATATCAATACCGTGGCTTTGTTTATTTGCCTTTTTGACCGGAGTTGGGGGTTGCGCTGCTTTTGCAGGCTCCATTAAGACATGTGAGACTCCCTGCACATTGGAGAAGAACACCATCTCATCATGACGCAGCTGCTCTGAATTGGCCGAATCATCGGGGAACGGCGACTGCTTTTCCACTCTCTGCATTTGGCCTGAGTGCGTTCTATTTCTCGGCCATATCTTCTCTTGCATTTCCCGACGATACGGCTGGTTTGCTCCTCCTGTTGGCCATCGCCACGTTTACTATGGTGTTCGTTGGGACTTTTTTTCTACGAGTTGTCCCAAATACCCCATCATACTCCTCCGTATTTAGTGCGGACGAACGAAGCACCTCTGACTCCTCAACCCTGCTCAAGCGCACTATGTCTGGAGAGAGCAGACACGGTGCTACAGGCTTCTCTCATGATCCAGGTACGCAATCCGAAACCATATCCTACAAGGATGGCCTCCATAGCGACTCGGGAAAGTTGGATGAACCTTACACCCTTGAAGCGGGCATAGAAGAGATCTCTTCCCTTTTGTCTAAATCTTCCGAGTCTGATTCTGGAGATGTTCCGCTCCAGAATGGCGACGGAGGACCTGTTATCAACCATCACTCACAGCATGTAGATGTACGCGGTCTAGACCTGCTTTCAAACATGAAGTTCTACCAGCTGTGGCTGCTTCTTGGACTATTGACGGGGATCGGTCTGATGACAATCAAGTAAGTCCACAGGCAATATGGTCATACTTTAGGCTGACTTCTATCAGTAATATCGGTAACGATGTAAGTTGGGCTTCCCCATCTTATTTATGCTTTACCTAACACAATCCAAAGGCGCGAGCAATCTGGCATCATTACGATGACAGTGCACCATCCAAGTTCATTCAGGAACGACAACTAATGCATGGTAAGTTAGCCGTCCTGTTATCCTTCGGCTTTTGATGCTCTGTACGACTCTCTACTAATATACATTTAGTCGAAATTCTCTCTATCATGAGCTTTTGCGGTCGACTCACAAGCGGTATGCATGCCTTCACTCCACGTAGTATTGTCGCTTACATGTCTTTTCAGGCATTGGCTCTGACATCATAGTAAGAAAGCTCGGAATGTCGCGCTTTTGGTGCCTTTTCGTATCCAGCTGTATCTTCCTCGTTGCGCAAATATGCGGTGCCCGCATCGAGAATCCCCATGTCCTTGGTTTTGTCTCTGGACTTACAGGCTTGGCCTACGGCTTCCTCTTCGGCGTCTATCCAGCTCTTGTTGCCGAAACTTTCGGCGTCCATGGCCTAAGCCAAAATTGGGGATGTATGACCCTGGCCCCTATTGTTTTTGGCAATATCTTCAATCTCATTTATGGACATATCTACGATCGACACTCAATTATATCACCTGACGGACAAAGAGATTGCAGAGACGGTCTGTATTGCTATCGAAGTGCCTATTGGGTTACGTTGGGGGCCAGCTTGGCTGGGGTAGCCGTCAGTCTATGGAGTATTCATCACGATTGGGTGGGGAAATTGAAGTTGCAAAGAGAGACAGGCAAAGGACGTGAAGCTTGACTAAGACGGATCGATGCATTTTCGCCGACATTTCAGCTGAAACCGTACGACATCACGAGGATTGCCAGAAAAGGCAAAGGACCTGACCCGGAACCTGTCGCTGCTCTGCCCATGGCCGTACCAACAATACCTTGGAACCACGCACGGCTCTAGGTTCATGTTTGGCTGTAACCAAAGATGTCCGAGGAGGCCCTTCTCCAACAAGATACCAGATATATCGACTCAAGCGGTAGATCTCCTCCCGCTGCTAGATGACTAAACCGAACACTTGACAGGCGTGTTTGCAGGCCGAGCCATAAGACCAATCCTAATGTGGCCCTAGCACTGTCTTGCCGGTAAAACATATGTTCACTGGAATCGGGCTGGGGTTATTCAAATCACGAAGCTCGGGTTTGCTCGCAACAATCCCACCGCTCGAACAGGGGAGTGAAAGGCAAACCCAAAGACACTTCGAGCATGTTTCTCTCGCGAGATGCACGAAAGGCTTAACAACATCTAACACTCGATCGGGATGCTGGCGAATCGAAGTTGCAAATCACAGTTCCGGGGATGGCTTAGGCGTGGTAGTGCAATGTGCTTTCTCTCTAGAACTATTGTTCGAGGTGTCGAAGGAGCGTCGCATATAGCTAAGCCGCAGCAGTGGCCCTTCTCTAAGCCACACAGCTTTTAGATATTTTGAGTTGAAGTGAAAAAGCCTTCGTGCAACCTTGCATAAGGGCTACTGCTTACTGGATTAGAGCCTGGCGGTCCGGGGCCCTTGAATGGTTGATGGTCATCTCAGGTTCCCACACTCTCCCATCCACAGTCAGACACACGTCCTTTTCGATCCCTCCTTTCCCCATCGCGTATCTCAACCCAGCGCCTACCCGATCTCCGAGGACCTCTTTGACCCGCGCATTCCACAGGACTTGCTTCACCTTCCCTCCGGTATCCTCTCCGGCCAAAAACCCCCTCTCTTTGTCCACGTCTTCAATCATGACCCAAACAAGCCCGCGGCTAGACCTCTTGACAGCCTGCCTCACACCATCCGTACATTCTTTCTTCGCAGAAAGCACCCCAATCGTAGTGTCTTCCCGCCATTCTCTAGGTGCGCCAGCTATAGCTCCTTCGAGCTCTCGTATCATCTCCGGTCCAGGTTTGCGTGCTGTGGCTTTGCACTGGACGATCACAGGTAGACCTCGAGAAGTGGGTGATAGCAAGGGTGGTTTCCAATAACCTAATAGATCGATGCCGCGATCCGAACGCCCACCAGTGCGAATCAGATTCGTGAAGCCCAGACGGAGCAGTGCATGAGCGCATAGATACTCGTAGGAGGTACCGACATGGACCGCCGAGGTTGGTGAGACAGCCGTCGACTGAGCATGATGCAAGACCGTTGGGGGATCACGGCGTATTGTTGACGAGGCGGCAGGGTTGGCGCTACATGGGGTGGAACTTGAAGACGGCCGAAATCCTTTCCGGGGTAGATTGCGGAAATGTCTATAGTTTGGAGAGCGATATGAAAGCATGGTGCTCCAAGAGTGCTAGAATATGCAAACACTTCATGATTATGCACTAGTCCGAACACAACCCGTTATATTAGACCGTTATGGAAATGGGTATAGAAATTGGTACAATTTTGCTCTGCATCTCTGAAAAGATTCACCCGTTTCATGAATACCTTGATGCGAAGAGCCCGAGGTACGACGACGGTCTACTAGACTGTTCAAGACTTTTAACTACCACTCCTTGGCGCCGAAGTCGCTCTGCACCACCCAACGCAAGGGGCAATATGCATCAGTAGTTTCTGTTGATATATGTGTTATTCTAAATACAAAGCCAAGGAGTCGTAAGAGCCTTGAATAGGCTAAATCCTGACCATCTGGAGCAAGTGATTTCCATACTCTGGGGTTGGCCTTCAGGGTACCCCTTGACCTTCAAAGGAATTTCTCGTAACGGTGTGGAGTAAATTACCAAAATCTATCCCTAGAGTTCGCGAAATGGGCAGTAAAATTGCGTGTAATATCAAGCCTATGCATGATCGTCGATGAATATCAATTCCTTGCTGCTTGATCATCCTAAATGAGATATATGTATGTCTTCATTGAGAGGCAATGTAGGAACGTAATGATCACGACAACGCGTTTGTTCCCAACCCTTTCCCATCAGCACCACCTATTTTACAAATGCTGCACGACAGCTTGCCCGACGCCTATGTTCTAGGAGATTCAATATCGTTACTTCAGGAAATATAAACAACCGAACCAGCGGGCTCAGCCTCTCCCAAGGAGATGGGCTCAAATTTCTCATCGAAGTCACTGTTCGTGCCATCCCGGCTGATCCGAGGACTAGTCGAAACGACGCTGCTATTGCTCCTGAATTCGGTCTCTGCTGTCGTGTACTGAAAGCCATCAACCACGGTGGTACCTTCAAAAATACCGCCAACATCATCATAGCTGGGTGGCTGACTTCCCTCACTTTCATAGCCAGGGAGGGTAGAAACGCTCCTCCTGCGCTCGATCCCTTCAGATTCGTATGCGAAACCGTGCCTTCCTTCTTCGACGGCCGAGATGTTATTCAAAACTCTATGCGCATTGCGGAGCACGCGGATGTCATCTGTCATGACCCGGTCCAACACGTTCTCTTGCTGATTGGTTCTAATTCTCTTCTCATCCCAGCTGAGAACTTCGTTGGAGACAAGGCCATACTTCATACGAAAGTGCCAAAACCACATTTTTAGCTTGTGCTGCCGTGCAGCTCGGCGATAGAGCTTTTTGTTTCGTCGCTCTTCTCGACGAGCGAGGCATTCGGCACGACGGCGAGGGTCTCTACACCGTAGGCAAAGCCATGCGAACAACGAACTTAAGATCAGAACTCCACCAAAGATTTTGAGTATATGGGCTTGCTGGCCAGTTTGCAATATAACAGATGGTGTTGTTGAGGTGGTAGCGGAAGGATTGGATGTCTCAAGGTATGTTAGTGACCGAGTTTCGGCTGCGGAATGGTTGGGAACGGTATTCGTGGAATCATAGGTTTCGGTCGTAGTCCTCGTGTGGTTCTTCAATTTATCGGCGAGAATTGGCGCTGGTTCAATCAGTCTATCTGGGCTGATAGGGACGGCGTGGACTTTCGAGCCTCCTCCGTGTTTGGGACATAGTTTCGTGACAGCCTTATTAACTTCACTCGCCACTACGCCCTTCAGCTCTTTCAGATAAGATCCAAGGCTCTTCTGGCGATGGCCTAGAAATCCGAATGCCGTAGGCTGGTATTTCTTCTCAATGTTCTTTGCTAACTCTGGGTCAAATTCTACCGAGGGTGTCCGCCAGCTGTCGGTGAATCCAGGGCGCTCGATAACGCCAAGCGGATAGTATTTCGATCTGAAGCGTAGGACCGCTGGCGATACCATCTGTTTGTAGGAGATCGTAAAACCAGGTTGAGATGTGTCCGCAAAGGGACCCAAAACAAGGCTTAGAAGATGTACCACATCCTCTCCCTGAGAATTGCTCCCATCCGCCGGTGTTGTGTCGAAAAGGCAGCTAATGTGCCATTGGGCTTCTCTTCCACCATAGATATCGAGGTAGCCCCGGCCATGGGCAGTGGTGCCATCCCACTCGGAGTCGAGATTGAGTCCGTTGAGTAAAACATTGCTCTCGCCGCAAGCCTTTTCGGTACCCTCAACCTGGAAGGTAAATTTCTACACGTTGTTAATTGATGATCCAATGATGCCATTGAACTGTCCACTATACAGAATATCTTTCATTTGTCCCAGGGGATGTAAGATCGAACTTCAAAGAAGCTTCGCGAGGATCTAATTATGGTCAGCCCTTGTTCTGGCCTTATCCAAGCTCAACCGCGCAGTATCTTAGGCTTACAGTACTCGATAATGGCGTTTGATGGTGGGGTGCTCAGGGAGGTTGCGTCAGGTATAACAAAAGTCAGGGCGGGGGTACCAGACAGCAAGGCAACCGCCCTGACGAAGGCGCGCATTCTGATCGCCTCGACAACTCGAAGTCGTCTCTGGCATCAACTCTTTGTCAGGCTCATATACTCTATTGATAAGACAAGAGAAGCGTTGCTGCCTGTGACTTGGCTTTCTTACTTCCGCGCGCTAGGATGCGGTAGCGGCAGTTCTATCCTAGCCAGAACGGGCATCGATCAAATCCTCGACCTCATCAACAGTCAGTATACACGATTCAGCGGAGCGTGATCATGGTAAGGTATCGTCAAGGATTTGGGTGTCGCGAAAGAACTGACCATTACTTCTAGCTACCGCTTGGATTATTGACTGCGGCCCAGGGTCATCCAATGCTCGTGGAACTCAAAAATGGGGAGACGCTCAACGGCCACCTTGTCGGTTGCGATACCTGGATGAATCTTACCCTTAAAGAAGTCGTGCAAACAAGTCCAGAAGGCGACAAATTTTTCAGGCTGCCGGAGGTTTATGTTAGGGGCAACAACGTTCGTAATTCCAGGTTCAGAGGATTGCGGTGAACCAAATTGACTGTAGTCGCAGATCAAATATCTACGTGTTCCAGACGAGATCGTGGACCTAGTTAAAGACCAACAACAGAATCAACCGTCCAGTCGAGGTCGAGGTGGTGGTATTCAGCGCGGCGACCATGGCGGAAGAGGAGACAGAGGGAGGGGTGGAGGAAGGAGTGGAGCTCGTGGGAGAGGTAGGGGAAGAGGGTGAATGCCTCAGGCACTGCCATCATTGGCCAAATGTCTGCTTGACAGAGCACCGCCGTTCAGCTCGATAAGAACATCAACCTCAACCTTTGGACACGATCGAGGCTTGAAAAGATATCCGAAGTTCGGGTACTACGAGAACTCCAATAACAGTATCATACCTCCGTGATTTTAAGGACAACGCCGGTCATGAGCGCCGCGGCGATGTAAAACTGAGATGAATGGCAGGAATTGTTCAGGAGGATGATTATGGTTCCTCCGTATTGAGACGCATCAACAGGGTGATCAAATCTGTCTCTGCAGCCGGCAGGTGGTAGGTCAACTGCCTTGGTCGTGTAGCAGGTTGGAAAATAGAAGTACAACTAACATCGTGTCCACCATCTAATCTTCTACGTTTCGGCTACCGGCGTTCGGCCAAGGCCCCGACACATATCTAGGGCTTATGGTTTTTATTATCTCTGTCATAGGAGAACGGAGTTTGCACTGTACGTTCTGCCGGCCAGTAATGGTATGGGTCAGTGACCATCTCGTAGCACGCATTTGGCTCGCGTGAAATTCTAGTAGGAATTGCTGGTACTGGAGTATGTCTAGCAGCTCGCAATCAGGCTAATTGAGGAAGTCATCGAATGTAGACACAATAGACCAAATAAGACCTTCAATTAAAGACTGCGATCCTCATCTTACCATCACCGTCTTCCATATTTCACTTTGGACGATATATTAATCGCGTTGCAACAAGGATAGGCAAATTGGAAATGCCAGCTGTTTTGGAAATTAACTGTCGCGCGTACGTTTGCACAAAAGTGAACGCGGCCATGTTTGAGATTGAATGAACTGGAGAGTGAAGACAGCTCACAATGAATCGGGGAGGAAAGATGGCTAAGGGGGGCTTCGGGTCGGTAGAGCGACTAAGCCGAGACATAAGAAGTGGAAAGGCGAATTGCGATTGAAGCATTGTGAGATGCATTTATCAAAACATTGTAGGTTGCTTCCAACATATTGAGCGGCGTAATGCCTTTAAGCCAGATTCCGTCCCGCTGCCGGTCTCTTGAGCAAAGATTCCTCAAGATGGCCTTAGAAGTCTCTGAAGATAATATCAGATCGTTCGGCTGTGGTATATATAAAATAGGTCCGCGCGGAATTTTCTTCTTGTGCGAACAAGAGATAATAATTGATATAGTGAATAAAGGGAAAGACTAAAATATACACTTTAGAAAGAGGTCGATGATTCAAAATGGGGTATAAATCCGCCCGCACGTTGCAGGGAAGAGACATGTCCAAATTGCGACCTCGCAATAGCGGATGAACCGGGCGAGAATTTTACTCAAACGCCATAACAGAGCTGCTGTAGTCGACGCCGTGGTGCGCGTGTATATTAAACGTTTGCCTTTATTCCCGAACGCAGAATCACTTGGTGGTCTCGGGAACGATGATTTCAGAAGAAAGTGGAGCTCCATCAAAGTTGGAAGAGCGTCAACTTAATGGAGCTATGTATGAAAAGGTGACGAATGCGAGTGATACACTTATTGAACAAATTGCATAACCTCACTTTTAACAATGATACGCAGGATCTTGGGAAAATGGCTTGCATTTGCGCCTTCTGCATCATAGTAGATATCCAGGTCAAGTTGACTAAATAAGGGTGCGCTGTAAGCAAAGAGAATCATATTAACGTAATTTTTTTTTCAGGTGTAGGATGCAGTGGCAGTTATGCTCCTTTTAGCGAGACAGGAGGAGCTTCGGATAGGCATCTAATGGTTCTTGTGTCATTTTTATGATCACATTAGATAGTAAGCGTTGGTACTTGCAAATTGTGGTAAAAGTGATAGGAATTAAGTCGATGCTGATATCATGACCTTATCCAAGATATCCCTGTGCATGAAACATTATACATAAGAGTAAAGTAGAGGTATAGAGGTGAAATGGTTGGTTGAGCGCGTTGATCATGACGCTAGTATGATTGAGATAAATGGACTTTGGCTGGATGCACCACCCAACATTTCATCCAAGTCAATGCCAGTAGTGAAACGAGTCATTGACGCACAATGGAATTACCTGCGCCCTTCGTTGCATATACTCAAGCTACCGGACTTCCGAGTAGCCTGCAGACCAACGTCTTGGGCATTCAAGCGATGTCTCAATATTCAGCGTCACAACAATATGCGGATCTCCACAACGAAACCTCGAGCGTCTCTACACTGCAATGCCCCTGGAAATTCCATCTACGCCCGGAAATACTTACATCAAAACGCCGTATTCAGCGAACTTCAAAGGCGCGACCAAGGCTTTATGAGAGAGCTCGCGATCGAGACCGCCTATCAGAAGCTGCGCCAGATAGCTTTAGAGGGGAATTACTCTCAGATACAAGCGTGCGTCAACATCATGTTGACCGTGCGTGATGAGAAGCCGAATGCAAGGTTATACGATGCGTTGCTCCTCGCCAATATGGACAACGAATATGGCTCAGCATCCGAAATTTCGAACTTGTTGGAGGAGATGGTTAATGGAGGAATAACCCCGAACTCAGCTACCTACCATGCGGTTCTACGAGTAAAATTTACTTGTTCATACATTGCCAGTGGTGCGACTGACAGATTCTAGGTTCTGGCCGTCCATCCCGACTACCTGCTACGACACCACATACTTGACGAGCTACGTCAACGTTGGTTTACCTTAACAAGAGGTGGCTCGCACGACGTAGTCGCCGGTCTGATCAGAGACCGGCAGCTCGAGCTTGCGTTAGACACCATGAAGCAAATGCGAAAGGAGGGAATCAGAATCGAGTCGTGGTTATACGACACCATGATCTATACACTTTGCTTTGCTGAGGAATTTGATTCAGCTCTCGAATTGATGGAATACCGTATCTCAGATGGTGAACTCACCATATCCGCAACACTCTGGTATCACCTCCTCGATACCGCATCCCGTGCTCTCCACCACGCCGCTACCCTCTTTGCATATCGTGCCAGGGTCGAGTCTTTTTACCTTAACCCTCCTGCAGGCCTCTGTATCAATATTCTCAGCACTGCGGCCCGCCATGGTGATACATACTTGGCATCTTCCGTCCTTCGTATCCTTGGTCGTCGTTCGGGCCATCCTATCCAGCTCCACCACTATGAAGCTCTTTTAGATACATACATAACCAACAATGATCTTCGAACTGCATTTAATCTTCTAACCATCATGACGGCTGCTGGTCAGCCACCTACAGAGGCGTCGACCCGATCAATATACATGCACTTGTGCCAGTCTTCGAAACGCCCTGCCCTAGCCATCACGGTACTCAAAGCTTTGCATGAACAAGATCGGCAGATTCCTATACAGGCCGTGAATGTTGTAATGCAGGCAAATATCCTGCACCGGGATCTTCCGTCCGCCCTCAACTTATACAAAACCCTACACAGCTTTACACGCAACCTACAACCGGATACGGCGACTTTCAATATCCTATTCCGAGGCTGTGCTCAAGCAGCAAGAAAAGACTTGGCCATGTTCCTTGCCTCGGAGATGGCGGCTCTGAAAATCACTCCAGATGCCTTGACATATGATAGACTGATACTCGTGTGTTTGAACAGTGAAGACAGCCTCGAAGACGCGTGGCGCTACTTTGAGGAGATGAGTTCACTCAATTGGTGGCCTAGGGATGGAACCATTTTGGCATTGGCAAGAAGGGGATGCGAGCAAAGCGATAAGAGAGTCTGGAATCTTGAAAGGATTTCGAAGGGTAAGGGATTGTCGAGCTTGCGTTTACAGACACTCGTCCAAGAATACTGGAAAGGGGGCGCGGAAGAGGCCAAAAACGAATTGAATAGGAGCTTATGAATGCATTCGGCCGGTATTCATGTCTTTTCAGCGCTTTGCATTTGAGATAGCCACCTTCAAAGCTTCATCTCTGTCTGACTGACATCCTTCCTAACCCAGCCTTGGGTCTTCGGCAACATGACACGAAATCTCTAATACATTTTGGAAGCTACCTCCTTCACGCCTCACGCTAGATTCTTTACCATAGAACGATAGGCGCCTCCATAATAGGTCAGAGGCCTGCGTTATGCTGCGTCTGCATGAGACGGACCATCTGTTGCTTGAATGGCGCACCTCTGAGCTTCCACCTTGTCGCTAAGCGTCTGTGCTTGCGATGTCACTGGACAATAAGAAGGGCAACGATGAGAATAGCTTCTAGATGACGCTGTTGCTTCCGTTGAAGGCTTAGGGATATACGATCTTTACTTACCATGTCTAAGACCTCGCTAGAAAACCATTGATTGAGATCGAGGCATGGCAAACAACGATGGTGGGCGCGAACTATGTAAAGGCGACTTTGCATAGCTAGCGGAGCACACGTGAAAGAGGATTTGGAAGGAAATCCGAGCGTGTTTGCGTAGACACACATTCCTGGTATGCTTGTTACGATATACCACCATGCCACGCTATGCTATTCAACATATAGTACATAGTGACCTTTTGCATTGTTGGATCATGCCGTGATGCAATGCAGACTTGGCTCGCATCACACAACGCCTATCTCCTTCTAAGGTACCAATTATGCGCCAACGAATTTACCTCTAATCCGTACGGTGTTGGAACTTCCGCTAAACCTGGTCTTGCGACTGGGTGCCGGATGTAGACCGCACTGCATACCTTCTGGTGCACCTCCAGATATCTTGGAACGAAGGCAAAGGCCGACATCCATTGCCTGGGTCGCCAAGGTGTGGCATATGGCTTCGATGGGTCTACAGGGTTTTCTCGTGCTTCTTGGAGAGCATTGCGTAATGTCCTGAGCTGGTTGGGCGAAAGTGTTGAGGCTTCCGCTTGAAGCGCGGGAGTGGAGAGAGCCGGTACATCCGAAGCAGTTGTAGTTGAGGCCGGAGAAGGCGAAGGGACAATTGTGATGCGGGCTGTAATCTCTTCTAATTGTTTGTCGAGAGAGGAAGTAGTATGAGTGTCCGGGCGGGAAAGCGTGCGTTTCACTGTTCTTTGAAAAGCACGAAGATCCTGCTTTCGCTTTGCGGGCAGCGACTCGGAAGAACTGGAGAGAAGCTTCTTCGCCTGCGCGAGCATTTCTTTGAGAGCGTCCTTGGGCGTTTTGGCAGAATTGGTGGATTCAGAGGGTGGAGGCGGTTTGGGCTTTGGGGGTTCGGCAGGTTCATTGTCGCCCTGGGATCGTCTTTTAGCCGATTTGGCTCGTAATCTTCGTCCTGCGCGGCGCTCGACACTGTCTTTAGGTGCCCCTGTGGCAAAGAGAACTCGATCCGGTTCAATCTGGAACATGTCGCCCGGATTCAATTGGTAGCCTGGATATATCATCTGGGAGAAACGCCGGTCAATCGTACTCTTCGTCTGACTTTACACAGGCCCATGAATTACCTGCTTTCCGTTCACTTTGACATAACCATGTACGACGAATTGCCTAGCTTGCCGTGTGCTACTAGCGAATAGCGCCCTAAATATCGCAGTGTCTAATCTTCTCTCTATTGGCGCATAGGTCATATTGAGGTATGGAGTCCTCGGATACGGTTTGAGATTCTGGTCAGGCGGGGGCTCAAGGCCTGATCCTCTTCCCGCAGCTTGCTCTGATCCATCTTTCTCAGCTAGATGTTTAAAGTCCATGGGCACGACAGATTTGATTGTCCTCCTGAACATTCTCGTCCACATTCTCTCGCGGACAGTCTCTCCATGGTACGCCCTGGTCAAAGACTTTGCAGTCCATTTCTGCTGGAAGAAGGTCCTTTCTGAGATTTTGGGAGGTTCTGCCCGGGCAATGTTGTATAGATTATACTTATTCCATGACTGACGGATTTTCTGGAGGGAGGATTAGTATCTGCCGAGACTTATTTCTCAAAAGGATAGATCAATACATACTAGTCTCTTCAATCCATGGAACCTCTTGCGCATTGTCAATATCCCATATAGATGATGCGTAGAGCAGCCGGCAGCCAATGTCAATCTCGTTTCTCCTTCGCCGAGATCGAGACCCTAACCCTAATTCGGGAAAGTTTCCTTTCTACGTAGAGCCGAGGGAGCTCCCACTTTATATTGTGACTCTTTCCGAGCTCTTGCACGAGGTCGAACTCTTTTCATTTGCAATAGAATAACCTCCGCATTCGACCGCAAAAAATCCACATTTATGGTACAAGCACCACTAGCGATCTCATTGAAAGAGAATCTCTACATTCTACGACCGCTTCTCTTCTCATCCTAATTGAGGGACCTTCCCCGCATCCAACAGACCAGTCGAGTCCATATTAGCCAAGGGAGGCTTGTGAGGCTTGTGCCATTCTTGATACAGCCAAAGGTAGCGTGGTTTTACTTTGTCAATGAAATGTTGCTACTACTTCGTTGAGACTTGCAAGCGTCATCCCTGCGATTGCTTCCGATTCAATTGTTTTGGGGACCTACTCCATTAGTCGCAGATTGCCTGTTGCTGGGAACAGTTGACGTAAATCAACTAAAGCACACTTCTGACCTGGTATTTCTCTTGATCATTTACAGCCAGAATTCTTGGAAAGCATGGGGTTGGCATGCCGAAATCGGCGCTCGAAGTAGTGATCAAAGATTCAATCGCACAATAACCATTGCCATAACTAACATCACTGCAAAGGCAGGTACCCGGTTTAAGACCGTCCATCATGGAGACTGAGAAGGCTGTCCAACATCTCAACGAAGATAAGAATGGAGCGGCGACCGTCAATCTGACTCATGATGTGGTCAATGACCTGATCAATGAGGCAAAGGAACAGGCTGAGACCTATACCAATGGCACAAACAATACAACAAACAAAGGGGAATCAGTGGAGAAGGAATCAAAGAAGTCCAACAGCAAAATTGACACGGCTGGTGACGGAAAAACTTCGGAACGTGTTCGTGAAGGTCAGAGGTGGAACGACAGGCCTCGCAAGTTTGACAATAAGAATTCCCGGAAACCATACAAGTATGAAAAGAGTCATGATCGGGTGCAGTATAAGAAGAACATCAAATCCGACCTTACCTCTCAACAAGAGAGTAGCGACCCTGCTGCCATTCGTAAACAGGTACAGTTTCCTGATAGGTCAAGAAATTACACGAATCTAATGATTTAAGGTGGAATTTTACTTCTCCGACTCCAACCTCCTGCAGGATAAATTCCTCTTTACAAAGGTTGAGGGTCATGAAAACCAGCCGGTTCCAATTAGTGTCATCCACTCATTCAAGCGTATGCGGCACTTCCAACCCCTCTCCGCCATCGTCGACGCCTTAAAACAGAGTACCACTCTCAATCTGGTGGAAGACGATACGTGCATTCAGAGAAAGGAGGCACTGCCCGAAGGCTTGGTCGGCAAGCCAATGATTGAGATCCAAAAAGTACACGAAGACAAGAGTATGGCGCGAAGTATCTATGCTAAAGGATTTGGGGACGAAGGGCCAAGCACACAGTTCGATATCGAAGCATTCTTTGCGAAGTATGGATCAACCAATTCTGTACGCTTACGACGACTATACCCCGAACAAACGTTCAAGGGGAGCGTTTTCGTAGAGTTCGACTCGGAGGCTACCCAGCAATCGTTCCTCGCATTGGACCCTAAGCCGAATTGGCAAGGAAAAGAATTAGAGATCAAGAGCAAGAAGCAGTATTGTGACGACAAAGTCGACGACATCAAAGCGGGGAAAGTCAGGCCAAACGAACAAGATGACCGGAAAGCGCACCAGTATAAAAGGCAGGACAACGACCGTAGAAATAGCCCGGACTATGATCGAGGTGGGAAAGGTGGCGATGAGGATGACCGTGATTGGAGAACGCGTCGAGACGAAGACCGAAGGTCCGGCTTCGAAGGCAGGAACGGTGGGAAGCATCGAGGCCCAGGACAAGGAAGTCGCGGCGGTCGGGGTGATTCGGGACACAAAGACAGGAACCATGACCGAATTGATAGAGATGAGCGGTTGGTCTTGATTCATTTTCCTGCGTTCAATGTTTTCTAACGGTCTCCCAGTGGGATCCCGAAAATCGGGACATCAAACACCGGATCTGGCGTTCAAGTCAATCCGAGCAATGATACGCCAGCAGAAGCACCGAAAAACGGGCAGGGATCTCCTGATGTCCAGGACGATGGGTCCATTCGAGGTACAGCAGTCGCGGAGTCTGCCGATACCAGCATGGCGCCTCCTCCGACAGTATCAGCTGCCACCAAAGAGTCAACATTCAGTAATGAAGGGTCGAATAAGCGTCTTCGTGAAGAGGATGACGATCCAGAAGGGCAGGGGAGCCCCAAGAAGATCGATACGAAAAGTGGAGAATCGTGATAGCCTTAGTCAGCTGTTTTGCTACAATAACCCGGTTACGATCCTGTCACTTCCCACTCCGAGTGGCGAAAATTTGACGAGAGATCAGTACAGGCGTTCATACATGGAAGGTAAAAGGGTCCGAGTTGTAGATAATACTTCAGGCCTCTTCCAATAGCGGAGAACGGATACTTAGGCTAAATACTGTGACGACTTTACCTAATGTTCAGCATGGCCTCAATTATTATACCAGTATCATATTGATCGAAACTAGACATCCCAAGAAATCTTAATGCTCTTCTCATCCCAAACTCGACCAAGACCCGTTCTACAGAATATCAGGTATAATACAATGCCGCATTGCAATGCTGTCGCGTTCGCCCTCTATCTTGACAACCTTCCTTTATCTCTGTTTACACGATGCTCATCCTGCATGCTCCACAATCTCAGTCACCAGTACCCCGTTAATTACTTGGCTCTTGAGCTGCTCGGGTAGAGGTTTCTCCGCATAGTCGTCGTCCTCGCTTTGGCCAGCTAAGTTGACGTTGACACCGGTACACTTACTCGTGAAGATTTCCGTCGCCAGACTGGACTTGCTTAGATAGATAGCTGCACCGTCAACCTGGTCCAGCATAATCGTTGGCAGCATGCCCAACACCTGCATCTCGAATCTAGAGCTCTTGATGACATCAACAGCACTGATAAGACTATCGATGACAAGTGAGCACTGCGTGCAATTGTCCAAGGAGATCGCATTCGCCTTGCCGACAACACGAATGGTGGTCTTGGTGCAGCGGGAAATGAGGATGGAATGGCTGTTTGCTGCGTCGATTTCCAACAACTGGCCCGGATTATCGTGGTTCTCAATGAGCCACTTATTGCCATCAAGGTCCTTGCGCGGTGGCTTCTTGCTCCGCATGCTCTCTGGTTTGGGCTTCTTGTTGGGCATGGGTGATTTGGCCCGCGAGGATGTCTGCGACGATGACCGACTGGGAGCGGAAGGGACTGGCGCAGACGTACGGAGAGAGGGATTCTTGTGGGTCATCTCCGACTTGTCCACCTTGCGAAGCCCAGAGGTAACGTTAGAGCCACGAGAAATTTGGTCAAAGACGGCGCCCATGTCTGAAGAGCCGGATCGAGGGGTACTACCATTCGGCGCCATTGGCGGGGGAAGTGGTAGGCCATCGAATGAGGGGAGAGGGGGAGGTGGCGGAGGTCCTATTGCTGACTTTGGCTGAGGAGATAGGGGAGTTTGACCGGATTGAACTTGTCGGAGGGCTTCCTGAGAATCGATACCATTCTGATTGTTCCAGGTCACGCCGGATGAATAATGCTGTTTCACATAGGCGGTCAGAGATTTGAAAATGTTGTAAAATGCGTTGACCCATTCAACATGTTTACGATCCCTGTCCCAGATTTTAGTATACGCTTGGACATAGCTACGAAACCAGCGACTTACTTTTCCTTGTATTCCTTGATAATCCGATTGCCGTAGAATTGAGCGCTGCTCAAAACTTCGGTAACGTAGTCCGCCGGCTTTGGATCGATGGTGACCCACCCAAGTACACTAATGCCCTCGGAGACGGTGGTTAGGTGTGTGAACAGTGACGACGCCCGATTCGCTTCTCGAATGTCATTTACTGCGCCCATCATGGATTGGAGCTCCTTCAGAACTTCCATGTAACCTTGTGACTGGATATCCGGTTTCTTAGCTTTAGTTGTGATGATCAGAAATTTCCGCTCAGCAGCAAAAGCTCGCAGGACAGCAGCAGACTAGACTCGCATGGATTAGCATTGACCTGGCAGTAGGCCCTCATTCCTTTTCTGCTCAGCTGAATGTACCTGTTCGGCCACCAAGCCCCCAATTTCTTCGCTCATGTTGACGAAAGTCTTAACTTCCCCATTGATGATACCGTCGAAGTCGTCGATTACCGGTGGCAGAGTTTCCAGGTGTCTCTGTGGCGTTGAAGGAAGCCCTCCTGCCTGCTCCATCCCCTGAGCTGCCACCATATCTTGACCGCGGTCTGACTGGATGCCGTTTGTAGAAGAGGAAGAGTCGCCTATATTGGGGACCATGTCCTCCAGCCGCGAAGTGGCAGCCTCGAGCCTACCGAGTATGGTTAGAGCAAGTTTCTGGGACAGTATTGGAGCCATTGCAAGAAGGATAGGTGGATGTAAGGTCCAGGGACCACAATGTCTGGGGTCACCCAGGAAATTGGGAATTTACGGGTTGTTGCATGGCAGTAGCATTGGCGATGTGCATACCGTTTGATGAGGGTAGCTACGGCAAGGGCATTAGCTAGGGTGCATGGGCACATGCAGAGGCATACTCACTGAGATTGTTCATTTGAGACATAATGGGCGTAAAGTGGTAACGGATCAGAAGGGGGCCGAGGTATCCTATGGAGGCCAGTAGCAAAATAGAAGGTATTTTCTAATTGAGTTCGATAACCACTGGAAGATGAGTTCTACCCAAAGTCATCCGTGTGCCCCTGTCGACAGAGAGATGGCAATGCGGTAAGGTAGCGTGGGTAGGTGTTTATGCATTGGCGGGTAAGGCTGTTGTCCGAGGTCTGCCTTATAGTTCTAGTTTGGCATTATCCCGGATGGAATTCTATATGAGTGCTAAGTGAACATGATATTAATCATATGAAGCGATCTCATTGGGGGTCAAGTATAGAATAGTTCTATCATCTTGGCGTACATTTCATTATACAGCATATACTCCATTCTAGTCTACATATTCTAGACAAAACTCGAGTGGAGGTCTATGATCATGTAACAGTCTACCTTTCGGCATGGCAGATTTTCCATGCGAACCATATCTTGGGCAGGACCAAGACCAAGAGGTACTAAAGGGCAGGCCAACGGGGAACCTCGTCAGGGGTCATATGATTATGCTCGGCATACACAAGCATCGTTGGTGGTCGAATTGTACAGATCCTTTATGCTTCGAACAGACCTCATCGGATGACCTCTCCCAAGCTGACCTGCATCAAGGTTTTGGTCTCCTTGATAGGCCCATTCCCAAAGAAGACACCATTTAGTCTCACAGAGCCTCACAGACGTTGACCATAATGACATTGCAGGCTGCTTAGGTCTTCCCGAAAACCTAACGTGAGTCTAGGGAGAAAAGTCCGCTAATGCGTAGGTAAGTGATCATGCTAGCAATGCTTGCTCCATTCACAGCTATGTAAACCTAAACACCATGTTCCCATATGATATCACCTACGGAACCATCCAAGACCATTGTTTTCGCACTGAGTCATATGTCATCTCAAGCCCTCATGTATCAGATTTTTCTCTTTCCTCTAGTAATGATGATGATAAGAAAGCTCCCTAGAATTATCTAAGCTTTCCTGTTTAGGTTCCCAGATGATGTCTTTCACCAAAAGTTTCGGCCGCCGATGAAGAAAGTTCGCCGGGTGCTGGTAGGTGTGTGACGATGGGTACCAGACTTCTCAGTGACACAAGAAGTGCGGATGGCTTGTTGGGGAACTATCTTGGCTTCGTTGTACCCGCAAGGTCCGCCTGCTCTGGAGATATCAGAGCAAAGAGTAGGAATTAGATTTCTGGTATAACCATCAATGAGAACCCTGAACGCCTTACCGACTGGGCGAAGAACGTATGCCGAAGCGGCATTAGGGATTGGTAGCCTGTATATTCTGAGAGAACGCTTATACATTGACGATTGACTATAAAGACTAATTCATCAATCCTAAAGCGCAGATCGAGCCTAGACTGATGAGTGTCACAATGACGCTGTCGAAGACGTTTCGTTTGATGTGTGTCCTGATCGTTCTGATCCGCTGCAATCGCTGGCAACAGATATTCGGTGGAGCGAACAGGCATTCTGGAAGTGTATGCCCATGTCTGGGGAAACGCAACGGGGAAAGAAACCTCCTTATCCAAGCCCATCCATGGGTGGGACCCAATGGCAGAGACTCGTCCACCAAAGGAGCTGCAGTTCTTTCTATGAAGCATTTGCGTATGTCGATTTCTCTCCCCTAAACGAACTTAAGTTGGCTTCCCTGTTCGGCGATTTGGGGAACGATGAGAACGGTCGATCAGTTCAGGAGCTCCTATTTGGTATCTCAAGCAGTTGCTGGCTTCATAATTCGGTAATGACTTATGCGGCATAGTCGTCAGAGAACAGCTCTTCTTTATTTTGCTTCGAGGGAACAACGCTTGCCATGTCCAAACCAGATGTAGCGCAAATGCAAGAGCTATTACCTACCCTTTTGTTTTTGCATTCACTTTGGGCCTAAATGATGGCGCTGCAGTCCACGGAAAGATCTGCTGAGAGAAAATCATGGGACCTTGTCGGGACGCTTTACACACTCTCTCCCGTCGTTGGACATCTCTTGCGAGAAAATAACCCTTGAATATATACAGTTCCATAAGCGAAGTAGCATGCGTGATCCTGGCCAGAACCTCACGTACTATGTAATACACGACGTTGTTCCCGCTCCTTCATAGCAAAACAAGTTTCCGCAGGGTTAGCACTATAAATTGTTTGGTTGCGAGTATGAAGCGTTGTCCCGCGTACCACTCGCAACGCCACCCGTAAGCAGCTTGCAACATAGCACTATGAGATTGCGAAGACCGTCAACTTGACGTCCCAGGGTGTTGATGCTTTCATGGGAGGAATCTGCATTGGTAAGATGTCCCAAAGGAACGACGAGATCGGGAATCTCGGTTCATAGAACTTAAAAAGTGCAGTAAGTCATGGGCATGTCTCGGCCAGCTTCGCAATTGAACAAGTTGGCATGCTGACGCGCGCTTATCATTGGGAAGATGGGAAGGCTTTTTCAATTTCTTCCCTGGTGATACTGCCGTAGTTCGTGAGACTAGCACTCAGGTGAAATGACACATTCCAAAATGATCTCACTTCGTCTCCCTCGAGGACACCGCTTACATTTCGATATGATCTTGCAAAACTCCGGTCACGAAGACTAGTTATAGATGGATCGGCTAGCTGACTGAAAAACGTTTACGAAAGAAGATAGGGATGTGTCCTGGGTGAATACTTCGCCCATCTGATTTATGTCAGTATGAGAAGAGTTTCGAGATTGAAAGGACCTCCTTTGTTTGTGAAAGGCGATCTCAGCTTGTTCCGTCTGCGCATGAAAGAAATAACCCTTACGACATGGGCGGATCTTCATTAACGGAATGATGATGACTGAGTAGCAAAAGTCAGCCACAGGAAATTGCGAGACTATTGAGCTACAATATTCCTGGAGGTATCGAATCACAGCAAGAAGTAACATTTAACATCCAGAAGCAGAATACCATTTGAGTAGTCCATGACTCCAAACACCTGTGATCATAGAGTAAAGATACCCTTTATTGCTGGCTCTTGGCAGCTGCTTCCTTTGCCGCCTCAGCTTTCTCGTACTCTATGATTTGTCTGCTCCAGCTATCGTGGCAGGGTCAGATTATATCTGCGAGACAGCATTGCAGCAGGATACGTACTACCGACTTGGAAAGAATCTTCCCTTCTCTGGCATCTTATGCCTGAACTCTCGCTCCGCGCCTATGTTGAATGCTACCGCGGTAAGACCAAAGACGATAAGTCCCATGATCGCTGTGTTTGCCTTCCAATTCGCCGGTTGTGCATACCATCCTCCTGCCGGTGACCAGACATGCTTTGGATATCTAAGGAATAATGAGCCATAGTACTGTGGGAAGAAAGGGGCCATTGAGACTCCGTGGTCGGCTTACGGTATCTTTCCTCCACTAGCTTGAGAAATAGCAGCTCCCTTGCTCTGAACGTCCTTGATGGAATGATCCTTTTCCATGTCGCTGGCCTTAGCGTCGATAACGTTGATGTAGAATAGCGAGTGAGAGTCGGGCGTGGTCCGGAGCAATTGGCCTTGGCATCGGAATTGATTGAAGACTTTTGACCTCGAAGCTCCACGAACGTTCAGCACGACCAGCAACTCACCGAACAATTCCTGCTAGGTCCTGGCAAGTTGAGGTGGTGCTCATGATATTACAACATATGCCTTGATGAAAAGCTTGCGACTCCTATCATGGAGCGGCTCAGTCCTCTCATCACGCACGAGACCATGCTGCTTCATACACCCACATCAACATCGAGCACAACTCCCCGTCAGCCTCCGTCGCATGCAAACCTCAGCCGCGGCTCCTCTCCAATTGCAAGACGAAGCTCACGATGACCAAGAGGCATCACAAGCGACGGACGATCCTTTTCTCAACCCACCTTCAGAAGGCCCCCGAACCATGCTTCGCCGCTTTCCATCTCCACCCCCCTTACAAGCCCACACATCGTCACGTCTTTCCGCCCTGCATGCGCGTCTTATGCTACCGCCACGTCTCCCTCTCGAGACGCTTGCCCGATGTCTTGTCGATCCCTCCGCCGATCCAAATGCTCACTTCAATAATGCCTCTCTGTCAACGCTTGGCTCTGACCTTCTCGGCCTCTACACATCCGAAGCAATACTCTGCCGTTATCCGCGCTTGCCTACCGAAGTCATGTTCGCTGCCATGTTTGCCTACGTTGGACCCAAAACCCTTGCCTCCATAACGCGCGAATGGGGCGTTGAGGTTGCTGCCGCACCTGGCGGAGAAGTCGACCCGGGATATTTGCAATGTCGGCGTCAGAAAGCAGGGAACGCATCAGTGTCAGGCACGGGTACACAGTTCAAAGATTTGCCCAAAGTAACCGACGAACTAATGGTTCGCCCGAATGCTGAAATGATGCACCAGCATGGTTGGCGGAGAGGCGCGAGCAGCAAGACGGTTTACGACGATTACTTTGGCGACGAAATCAAGCGTTCTGATCTCGATTACGCAGAGAGGCCGGAGCTACGACTAGAGGACACGCAGCGCATGGCAGACAGGGGTGTCACTCTCGATACCGCCAGTACACGATTCGTGAGGGCGCTTATCGCTGCCATATATCTCCATGCCGGCAAAAAAGCAGCCTACAACTTTTTCAAAGCCCACATCTTATCCCGGCACCTTGACGTATCCAAACTCTTTGAATTCCGCCAACCTACCCGGGACCTCTCCAAGCTTTGCGCTAGAGAAGGATTCGAGAGTCCTGTGGCACGCATGCTGAGCGAGACTGGACGAAAGAGTCGAACCCCAGTCTTTGTCGTTGGGGTCTTTGCCGGCAAGGACAAGCTTGGAGAGGGGTCTGGAGGGAGCATGGACGAAGCAAGGATCCGGGCTGCTATCTCCGCGTTGAAAGGGTGGTATTTATATAGTCCGCTGGAGGTCAAGGTACCTAGTCAGGCCGAAGCTGGAAAGGAATGGGAGCCTGTATTTGTTGATGGCGGGGAAGTTATTGTATGATGAGACCCCAGTGGCTTGTACACGTGGATGAATATAATCTCAGTGTTGTATGCTGTCGGAGGACACTAAAGACTGCAGTGCATTTTTCAAAACGATTTGCAAGATCAACTTTCATTGGGCGGCGTCCAGCTTAAACTTTATATACCTATTTTGTACATAAGATGACAACACCCATCTCCGGCCGCAAGTTTGGACCGCTTGTACATGCGCACGCTCGTGGAGAATATTCCAGGCTTCTATGGAAAACATGACTCTGGCGTGACTTGCTCCCCGGAAGGCTGACTTCTTCAAACACCAAGTAATGCACGCTAAATGACCACAAAAGCACCGGCTTTCCGTTGGGAGCTCATCAGCTCTCATTTTCCACGATTTGCCCTTGCAAATCGTCCTCCGCGGTCTCTAGATCCCCCTTGCTCCCCACCTTCGAAGCATCTATGATAGCCGCTCGGCTCTAAAAAGGGCTTTAGACCGTCTCCAATCCTAGATCCACAGTCGGCTCATTGTCACCAGCACCAGATGATACGTGAGCCAACGAAGTGGACTCGTAAATGGAGATTGCGGATGACCCTAGCGCATGCACTTCTCATCGTCTGCTGGTATGTGGCTTTGAACGCTGGCGTTAGACAGATCGAGTGTCTGTGGAGGGATGGCTTGAAGATTCACCATGCTATTGGCCTTGCTCATACTAGCACCAGACGGGCTATCAGCGCGAAGACCCAGATCTTTGACAAGACTTGGATTGCTTTCATGGTCGGCTTTTGTCCAATCTGCAGGTTCTAATTGTGGGACTGGCTCTCCCATGGCAGGTTCCTCAACGACGTTATTCAAGCCGTCTGCTGAGTCTGGCACTGCTCGCCAGAAAACCGCTAGACGATCAAGAGCCCGTGTTCCTTTACGCGCTGAGCCTTTGATGCCATCCATAGCTTCCCACGAAATTTCGAAAACGCCACGGTCTGGTATACTGCTGTTAACCAGTGGATCTGGGGAATCCAATATTGGCTTGGGGAAGTCATGTGACGCAGTAGAGGAACGCTGTGATTCGAAGAATGTATTAAACCAGACGTGGGCGACGGAGGTGACCATTGTGAAGCCGTACGCAGCTTTATTACGACGTTCGATATCAATGTTGATGTCTGAGGTTGGAAGGATGATTGGTTGAGCTGGATGGAGAATAACCGCAAAAGCCCTAGATTCTGATGCGAAGGCGGTGTCGGATGCTTCTGTGTCTGAGGTCTCGGACCGTTGTGCTTTGCTTTCATGTAGCGGTAGGGGATTTTCGTTGAGGTGGTCGGAGGATATTGCAGGACTTGGTCCGTTCTTCACGGTGACGTCCATCACCTTCCTTTCGTGTTTGGAAAAAGTGTGGAACGTCTTGATTATCTTTCCCTTCTCAACGTAGCCATCAATAGCAACTTTCACCCCGTCTCTCATACCCCAGACATGGACTTCAAGAATCTCAATCCTGCGTTCCACATAGATCTTTCGATGTTTTGACCAGTAGTCCACATATCCAACCCACCGTAATTGACTTGGTATACTCACCCCATTTCCAAAGCCATTCCTCATCCTCCTTGCCGTGAATCTCGTGAGTGCATCCTCCACGGTCCATCCCTCATGACTAATTAAATAGCTGCACGCTACTGTACCACTTCTTCCCTTACCTGCTTTACAGTGAACCACGACGACTCGCTCTTTGCCTGACTGTGGATCTTTAAGCCAATCTCGCATGCTGGCCATAATAATCGGAATCAATGAAAATGGGGGAGGATGATGGTCGGGCCATGGGTAGTGGTGTATACGACCGTATACTTCGGAGTCGGGATAGCCAGTTCCTTCGGCGCGGAATTCCCATATTGCCCAATTCTTGGTATGTTTGTGATCGAGGAATTTAACAAGAGAATCAGTAGGATTCCGGTAGGCGCGTTGGGGGTAGGTCGAGGAGGGGCCAGAGGTTGCAATGACTTATTGAGTGTCAGCCTAGAAGGGTCATTTCTATGGTCATTAGAAGATATAGGCTGTAGAGTTGTCGTACTATTATCGGTTACGTAGCATAGGTCGAGGTCTGCTTCTGGATGGCGAGAGCGAGGTCCTGCAACGATCTGACGAAGAAGAGAAGCCTAGGGCGATTTCAGTAGGAGCAGCTGCCAATGGCCACATTACGCTTGACTACCATGCTTGTCGAACAATAGCAAACTCAAGCTTCCTACCATACCAGCAGCACGATCATTACGTTCTGATCAATGAGTGGACAGAGGAGTTTGTGGGTGAATCTGCCAATGGTAGAGAGGTATTCAAAATATACGTAAAGCATGGCAATCAGGAACCAGATTGAAGCGTACTCCGGAGTAACTCCGTCCTGTCCGTATTCTACGGCCGAAAGCTACCTGGGTGCCTGGCTAGGTAAAGTACGTACCTTACTTCGCGTGTTCGCTTCACTAGCGTAACTAGCCAACGACCTAATCTACAGCAGGGTTGAATCAATTATACCATCCCGCCCGAACCTTTCCTTCCTGCGATATGACGTTCTGTGCATCTGAGTTCTTATAGCTATGACTCGAAAGGGTTTGAAGTTGCAACAAACCCCCAAGCCACTTCCGACTCCGCTCGCCATGTCTGCCGCACCAAAGGACGCAGCTCCATCCCCAATTCCTAGATATTTGCCTAATGTAGCTGCGCGGGTGATTTCAGAGAGTGACGACCCTCTTGCCCCGTATGTACCATGGCATGCTCCTGTACTACCGCGGGTTTGATGACACTCCAGCGCTCACGAGAAGTTGGAGAAGGCAACTCAGAAAGTTCAAGATGATATCGGCCAGCTGGAAGTGGAGGGCGCAATACTGAATCGACCAAGTCCACTTCCTAAACCGAGCTTTCCAACCATTAGATTACGCCTCAAGGTGCAGGATCTCACCCACCCTGGAGCCGAGGTCTTCTTCGCCAATAGCAATCCTACAATTGCTCTTTCAAAGGCTAAGGAGGCTGTTCTCTTAACCCTCTATGAGCCGACCAAGTTGAACAAGCACATTCCTTCCACACGCTCGGTCACCTTAATCCTTCGCTCCATGGATGGGGTAGCATACACCACCGGCATAGATATGGATGATGATCACAAGGAGATACATTTTTCCCTGGATTACATACACGACGTGTCAAAGCGGCTACTACAGCCTGGGCAAACTGCTGCCGAAATGCAGGGGGTCCTCGTACATGAGATGGTCCACTGTTGGCAATGGAACGGCTGTCGTACAGTACCGGCCGGGCTAAGCGAAGGTATTGCGGACTTCGTTCGACTAAAGAATGGACTGAGTCCGCCGCATTGGAAAAGGGGAGGAGAGAAATGGGACGCTGGATACCAAGTCACAGCGTACTTCCTCGAGTGGGTCGAAAACAACATAGCAATAGGCAGCGTTAGAAGGATCAATCAGGCTTTGCAGACTGAGAGGTATGAAGAGGACATATTCTGGAAAAAGATATTTGGCAGGAAGGTGGGAGATATGTGGAATGACTATTTGAGAAGTCTTGAAAAAGTGTCCAAATCGGCGGAGTCGGAGGTAGAAGAAACTGCGGAGGAAAAACCAGCACATCAGGATTAGAAAGGACACGTTAAAGCAGCGTTACAAACACGCGTAAACAGGTAATTGTGGGGGATGGGAAACGACGCGATTCGATCTGATGTATCCTTTGAGTCGCACATCTGCTTAGACTCTGTCCACGTACTCATCACGATTGAACTAGCTTGGCGATGGACAGCTTGTGAGATTCTGGAGGAGTGATCTGAGACCGGAAGACTGGCGCCAAGCCGGCATCTATTCCGCTTTTGGCGGCAATAGACGCGACTTTGTTGCTGTCAAGTGTTTAACAATGGACCAAGTACACTATTCACTGCCATAACTTTCCAAACTCCTCATCATGGATGGTCTGGCCATACAAAGTCTGGCCTCAATGCGGGGTACTGGCATTCCTGTGGAGACCAAGCTCAAGCAACTCACAGAACTCAAGGCAGAGATCAAGCATCGTCACTGTCCCGAGGCCGCTGTTGGACCGTTATTCGATGTCATTCGTCTTGCTATTGCCACACCCCATCTCACTGACGCCGGCTTCTCTATACTTGGTCATCTTATGAAGCGATTGGAATTGCAGGAACAGGGTTCGCTGCTAGAGCATGAGGGTGCCAAAACCTTCCCTCCTCTTCTTGAACGACTTGCGGATCCAAAGGATCGTATACGGCAACGTGCAATTCAAGCACTCACGGATTTCCATACCGTTGCTGCACCGGGTGTCGAACAATTCGTGCGCGATCATGTATTGACAAATCGAAACCCAAGGGCAAAAGAAGCGGGGATGCAATGGGTTGCTGACACACGAAGGGAGAAGAATATCGCATTCCGTGGCTTCGTATCTAATATTGTGGCTTGTCTCGAGGACGCTGATGGATGTGTGAGGCAGACGGCCCAGGCTACCATCATCGATCTATTCCAGTAAGAGTGACCTAACCCCTAACGACTTAGTGTACATAGTACTTACGTTATAGGAATGCCGGTATCAGAGAGACAAATGACCTTCACAGGCACCTGGCGCAACGCAACGTTCGGAAAAGTATTGTCGAACACATCCTCCTCCAGCTTGGTCCGTCCACTATGGCTAGTACACAACCCTCTTCACCTGTGGGACAACATGGCAACGAAGTCCCAGAAGTGATGAATAGAAGTAAGGCTGCCGACAGTGTCAGTCATCCGCCTGATGAAGCCTCATCTATATCTGTGTCAGAGCAAGAAGCCGCACAACTAGATCCTATATATGTCGAGTCTCCGAAAGATCTGGAGGAGACATTTCGAGAGATGCATCCGTATTTCGAGGGAAAGGAATGCGAGGGAAATTGGCTCAAGCGAGAAAAGAGTATATTGAAACTCAGAAAACTAACGAAAGGCAATGCGCTACAGGATTTTGGGTCAGTGTATCTTGCAAGTATAAAGGGGCTTCTCGATGGCATTCTGAAAACTGTGAATTCCCTAAGAACAACGGTTTGTACCATAGGCTGCCATCTGGTTCAAGATATAGCAAGAGTTGCGGGACACGGGCTTGATAACATGGTTGAGATTCTGCTGCAGAACTTGATCAAGCTCTGTGCAAGCACAAAGAAGATTGCGGCAGCTAAAGGCAATGATACTGTGGCCGCTATCATTGGTAACGTATCTTATAACATACGTCTCACACAGCATGTTTATGCTGCATGTCAAGATAAGAACGTGCAACCAAGAATATATGCATGTGGATGGCTCAGAATCGTCATTACAAAGCATGGCTACCATAAAAGTACCATCGACCATGCTGGGGGCCTTGAACTGATTGAGAAATGTCTGAGAACGGGTCTCCTTGACAGGGACCCAAACGTTCGAGAAAGCATGCGACCGACTTACTGGGCGTTCGCTGCCCATTGGCCGGCCAAGTCAGAGGTGTAAGTGTCTTGCTTGGGGTGCTCCTTACTGAGCCTAATTTGATACATAGTATATTGTCCGGGCTCGATGAACGAAACCAGAAGGCATTAATTAGCAATGCCGCCAACCCGAACCCAAATCACCCTATGACATCCCAAACAGCTGGTGGCAAAGCCGTATTCTCAAAGAGCACCACATCAGTACCTGCAAGACCGTCGATCAAGGAGACCATAGCAGCTCAGAAGCAGGCAACAAAGGCGGGCAAGAACCTCCCAGCACGCCCAGGATCTGCTGAACCATCTGGATCGCCTAAGAAGTCCATATCGCACTCAAGCTTGAGTAGACCAGCGACTGCCATGTCTACAGTCTCTCGCAATGTTTCCACTACTTCAGTCGGAACCTTATCTTCTGCACCAGTGCGCCCTCGTCGAAGGGTCGACATAGTCAGACCATCTACTGCGGAACCGTCCGCTAATAAGAAAATTGCCAGGACCCAAACACCACCCAAGAGTCCTGCAGCCAGTCCAATAAAGCGGCCGAAGACGCCAGTACCTTCGGCAAGCACGATCAGACAAGCACCTAAGAAAGTAGACAGTCCCTCTACTACCTATTCCGTAAAAGTCAGCTCGTCAAGCAAAATCCACCATCCTGAGAAAACCCACCATGCCAGCTCGGCTGCAATTCACCAAGTCCAGGGTAGTCCAACAAAGGCAGCGGAGAACTTTACCATGGTCATTCCAAACATCATATCGACCAAAACTGTTAATTTGACGCCACCTGATCGATCGCCCCAATCAATCTGTGCCACACCATCACCTATAATGGCACCTCTTGACGATCCGTTCTCGCCCCCAGCACCTGGTAGCATTCCAAAGACTGGGGGTCCGAAGAAAAATACTGGCTGGGACAGCGGTTCATTAGATGGTGGGAAGCCCATGGGAAGTCCCACAAAGCTTACCGGTGGTACTGGTCGGATGCCAACAAGTGGAGACAAGGATCAGAGGATTTCCATGAGCCCCAGAGCTATCAATTCTAGGAAGGAAAACCTAAGCTTCAAGAGCCAATACGCTCATGAACCACGTCCGCTCAAGGTATACGAAGATCCTGTAAATGAGTTGAGCAATGGGCATTCATATCCTCCACCTCTCCTTCACAATTTGCGAGCTCTAGACGAGCTTCCAGTCAATGAGTCAACAAAGAATCGTCAGGCACTGGACCATCTACTTCTAGCAGAAGAACCTCAAACGCCTGAGTACCACCAGAAGTGGCTGGCATTAGAAGCGGCGGAGCGAAGACGAATCAGCGCATCTGAGAACATAGAAAATCCACGAATGGCAAGAAAAATACTCGATAGCGGCATCGAGCGGATACGGGCTAGGACACTTGACGTGCACGGCTTCAGAAAGCTACAAGCTCTAATCCGAACAGCGAGAGATTCTATCTGGGAAGATGGATACAAGTTCGACGAACTCATTACGCCACTAATGGAATATCTCGAATCGCCAGATAATGAAGCGGCCCTTCGTTCAGGGAAAGCGCAAGACCTGAAGACGCAAGGTCTAGTCACTGTGCGGCTCTTATTACAACATCAACCAAAACACTTTTCCGGTTACTATTCACGGGCACTTACCGCTGTTCTCACTGCCCGCAAACACTATAATAGCACTTCTTACATTGTCTGTGGCTTGGAGGAAACAGCCGAGTCCGTCGTTCAGGAGTGTGATCCCCCACTTTGCGTTGAACCGATAATGGATCTCTTGGCGGAACAAAACACTGCCGATGCCGCCGAGACCAAAACGATCTCTATGGCACTGTACGTTCTAGCTGGACTGTTACACCGCGGTCAAGAGGAGAACTCCACGATGCGCTTGACCAGCCATCAGGAATTCAAGTTGGGAAGTACGGCAGCGAGATTTTTAGCGGACACCAACCCTGACATCAGACGTGCGGTCATTGAGTTTGTGCTTGAATTCCACGATACTGTCGATCATGACAGATTCTGGGAGCTAGTAGCCGGAGGAAGAGATGACCACAGAAGTCTCATCACGTACTATTTGGCGAGAAAGAGGGCCATTGCCCAATGATTGGATAGCAGCATACAGCATGCGTGATGAAAGTCTTGTATATCTTAAAGCTCATACTAACCTTTCAGCGAAGGCGCTCCGGGATCTGAGATCATGGGTAAAACGGTGTACAAAAAAGGGTCGTTATTGAACACATTGTCGTGCCGTCAAGTCGTCTTCGTGAAAGAGTCCCTTTGCACTCCGGCGCAATGAGCGTGTTGTCATTCGATATTGTCGCAAATTCCGGGTCGGTGTTAAGATCGCAATCACCAATCACAGACTGTCCAAGCTGAGCGCCTTACCGCGAGGTTGACTCTGACCAATTGCTGTATTCATACATCTTGCTTACCCGTTGACTTCTTCTTCGTCATTATCAGGGTAGGCTAGTCACAGAGTTCATTACGACAACGGCATCCTTCCTAGGAAGCTGGCATACGACATAGCAACGTACTTCGATGGTGATGTACGATCTATCGAATTCGCAGCTCAGCTTTCCGTTCGTTCGTATGCTTCGTGTTCTGAGTATCAACATCTGAATTGATGCCCAATTCGCAACAGTAGCTCCTATTACCATAATAACAGTACTAGTACTTTCCCAAAGCCTGTGGATTCATATCTCCCTTTTTCATATGTTATTCGTGATCTGATCCAACGATTGCCATCCTTCTGTCACGGGCTGGAATCCTTGCTCCAGGAACAATCATTCACTCCGTATAGGATTTTCACCATAATTGGCAAACGTTCTATCTAGTTGGTAATTGCAATGTCTTCTGACAGGCCATCACTTCATGGATGTTTTCTCTACCTAGATGAAATCATATGGCATCAACGAGGCTATGACCATGAAAACTTTCACGAGGGTTTTGTAGATCTTTATGTTTCTATAGTGAGTTTTGGGCAGGACCGGAAAGCCAAGCCCAGTGTGAAGGCGTTTGAGCAATGATTCTTTTTCCGAGGCCGGAACTTTAGTATTGTTGGTAATAACGAGCATTGTTTGTGGAATATTTGGCATATTGGAAGAAAAGGGTCACATGCAGCCGCTTCTCTCCTTGTCTAGCATTCTTATGTCCTTCAGCGTCTCGCCTTTCTGCTGCAATGCATGGTCGAGCTCTCGGCTCGACTATGGAGGTGTCGATTGATGGCTGCGGTGGGAGGTGGTTACTTCAATATACAAAGTAAGTAAAGCCGATTTGATGAGTATTCCGAGCTACGAGCACGGGATAGGCAATCAGGTACTAGGCATGAGAGATGTGATCTGGTAGGAGCTCATTCATGTAGTCTTATGATCTAGTCATCTGATAAGGAGGGATCTGATAACAACGAAAAAGACGGGTTCAAAAGCATAAGATTGATATAATCCTGTGTCCAGCCCGCCCAAGGCAAAGGGAAGCGTTCTTGAGATATATGCTGGAGTGCTACAGAGGGCGTCATACTTGTGTCTTCTTGTTCTTCTGATTACAGCGTCAAGAGGATTGTGAGTCATGTAGATTGAGTGCTTTGCCATAGGGTTAGTCGGCATTTCTCTTATTACTTGAATATGATCTTATACTTGCACCCCGGCTTCACAACAGCGTTATTGTACAAAGAAAGGTAGCTTGCTTGTCGAAAATAAAAATGGTGACAACCTACGATAATACTCTAGGTCTCCCAATCCCACCCTAATCAAGGTACCCTTAGTACAAGGTTACTAGGATGGGCAGATTAGTCTTGGAAGTGCACATTCCTTGTACTCTCAATCGTGTATCATTGATCGTCTGGCTGGTTATGATTTCTACATTGGCGACCGTTGACTTCTGAGCGAGCCTGGCCCCGATACTAGAGGCTTCCAAGCTGTTTCAATACCAGTATCATCAAAGGGGCCCTCATTGGGGGGCGCTGCAACATCCCAATCCTGCCAGGCAGGTGCACTCCCCGTGCTGTTAGGCAGAGTAGATAGCACCTACTGTTTCATCCTAGTAGGTAGGTAGCACACCCATGGTCTGGGACTTGCCTGAGGAGATAACGGAGGCATGATACAGCTATCCATAATCTTTCCATGAGTATGGTTTCACTCTTTAAGGAATCATCGTTATGACTAAGTGAGGTAAACTAGACATTGAGAAGGATACCAAAGGACCAAGTATGATCCATTTCATGACCACGACTGTTGAACAGCCCTCACACTGTGTGTTGTCAGTGGAATGATCGTGTGATCTGAAACTCTCAACCGGCTGTGCTGGATCGAAACAAGGCCTAAGTCATGATGAATCATGAGGCTGAGGGTTGTAGGATGAGTACATAGAGACAGCAGTTGGCGAGTTGGTTGGAGTTGAAACGGGATGTCCGCTCGGAGGCCGGCGTCTTACTTCTTTGGGCTTGGCTCACTCCGACCCCACGGCACTACCAATCTGATGACACTAGTCCTAGTGTAGCACTAGCTTGGCGGCGTCTAGACCCCTGAACAGTAAGGTGTGTATCAGATCTAACAATGAAACAGTTACTTACCTTACGGTATCTTCGCCATGCCAGGCACAGACCCACGTTTCAATCCTCAAGGCCATCACGATGGCATTGGGCTTATGATGAGAAAATCAAGTATGAAAGAATGGTACAGTGTGGCTTGTTCAGTCTCCTTAATTATGGCGGAATGATGTTGTGCACCTAGGACGCCAACATAACATGAGTTGGGTGCTCGAAGTACTGTTTCACCTTTGGCTGCACGGTGAAACTGTAAAGGGGCAACAGTCAGCTGCTTTGTTGTACGAGTACCACGTACACAGGAATCCCACAGAGGACTACTATGTTCCAAAGCCAATGATTGTCACAGGCCAGCACCTAGGTAGAAAATAGGACTACGTAGGATGTAGCGCGTGCGAGGCTCGAAAACGCTAGAACTATTTCATCTAGAGCCAGGGATCTTCAGCCTTCACTGCATGTACCTCAAAACGCCCTGACAGCGATAAGTGTCCAACACTGGAGGAAAATTGCCCTTGGCGGGCTCATCCTTTAGTACTAATTCTATGGGCGAAAGTTGGGTAGGAGAAAGCCGCCTGTGGATTACTCGTCTCTCTGAAACAAACACCCTTTTGCCAAGGCCTTGGTGGGAATCTGAGAGGACTAACTCCACACTACAACCCATCCACTCAGCCTCCAAATATCTCCATCATACCTTACTTAAGAATTCACCGTTCTTCGACCTCCCCGGTGGTAGAGTGAGTGTGGGCGCTCCATCGCCTGACCGAATACTATTGGAGATCTGGAGGCCCACCACTTTGCATGGTCTTGGTCAGAGCTTAGGCCATCCACTCATTTTCCTCCGCTTGTCGCCCGCGGCTTTCGTCTGCACTTGTACCTGTCGCCCAACGCCAATCCGACGCCCGGCGCATCATCACATATCGGCTCTCGATTAAGGTTACCAGACGGCCGGGATTGCGAGCCTTCACGACTACTGCGAAGGCCTGCTTGTTCGCTCGGAAGGCCTCGTTTAGCTGGGTAGATGTGGGCAGGTCTGGCCTGTGTTCCATGAATAGAGCAGGCTAGTCGACGGAGAAGCTCAAACCTCCTATCGATACGCTGGCCCTGACGTCTGTCGTCGATTATCATTACAATCGTGGGTTCTGGCAACCCACGAGTTGTTACCATGGATACGGCCATTGGCTATCCAGAGTCCCCCATGGAGCAGGACGAAGCTGCATATCCGTGTAAAGGATGCGGAGAGGTACGCTGTCATACGCCGTTGTGCAGCCTTGCAGCTATGCCGCCCCCTGCTCGATGCCTAATACTAACAGTGTGCACCTACTAGATTCTGGAGGAAGGAAAGGCGTTCGAGCTTGGTATGCCCCACCAGAATCATGGTAACACTGCGAGACCGATACACTGACTGGCTCCCAGCGGGTAATCGATGGCATATAGACTGTTTTCGTTGCAACACCTGCGGTACTATCCTCGACTCCGACGCAAACCTCCTCCTTCTCGGTGACGGGTCGCTCATCTGCAACAATTGCACCTATAGCTGCAGTGTCTGTGGTAATAAGATCGAGGACCTGGCAATTCTCACCGGCGACCAGGCCTTTTGCGCAACTTGCTTCAAATGTCGAAATTGCAAGAAGAAGATTGAGAACCTCAAATATGCCCGGACTTCGCAGGGTATATTTTGTATGGAGTGCCATGAGTCGTTGATGCAGAGACGTAGGAAAAAGTCACAAAAGAACGGCGTAAATCGACATAAGCATGTTCAACCGCCTCCGAACAACACGATGCTTCTGGATAAGTCTTTGCCTTCATTACCGCCAAGCGCCGTCAACTCGAGCGCTCTCTCAGCCGAAACCGAAAGTCCCCCCTCGGAAACATACTCTGAGACACCCACTGAGCTGCTACCTCACTTACGTAAACGACCTTCGAACTCAGGATCAAGATCCGAGGTGGGAACACAAGGTGAGGGACCCCGAGGCCCGCCAAAAAGGCCGCCAAATTTGAGATCCTTGTCGTCGAAAAGTGACAAGCGATCACCTTTGACTATTGAAGAAGAACACAAAGGTATGCTTGAACACGCTTGCTGAAGGTACGGAGATTGATGTGAATAGACAATCTTATGCTACCCGCCTCCACATACCAGAAGAACCGTAATTCGGCACACTCGCAAAGATCTGAAGAGTCAAACGGTGAGGCCTTCTTCATTCCTATGGCCCTCGACCCAAACCCCGCCCCTGGACCGCCTCCTTTGGCTAGACGGGATAACAACACCGAGTCGGCGAATCCGAGTTTGAGACAGGGAGAGAGTAGGCCGAATGCCCGTGACTATTTCAATGCCATCAACTCAGCTTCACGTAAACTGCCATTTGAATCAGATAAGGAAAATAAAGACACTGGGGTTTCGCCCGATTCGCCGGCCGGTTCAAGACACTCATCTCAACCCAACAGTCCACATATAGCACATCAATATCAGGAGAGAGGTCGCCAGGTATCTGCCGAACCTTCAGATCATCTTCGCAAGAAAAAGGAACCGGGGAGCAATTCCATCAAAGTTATAGCACAGGAGAACCATCAAGATGGGTCCACAAGCGAATCACGGTCGCGCCGCAATGGGGAAAACCAAGTTGGCAAGTTCATGCTCCAGGAGGCACCAAAGAAGAAGAGAAATTCAAAGTCAGATCCTATCGCACCCTTGGTAGACACCTCTATCCAAGCGCCGAAATCAAGGTCGGCACCTTCATCTGCAACGAGTCAGGTGACAGAACAACAAGCCATCCTTCTGCCCCACGAGTCCCCTAGCTCTTTACACTCGGAGGCCACCCTCAGCGGTTCACCTCGAGATCCTCCCATATCACTGGGTCTGAGCTCAACCAACTCGCCGACCTCTCACTCCTCTCCTCTCAGTACACAGTTGAAGACGCTTCCAGAAAGAGGTGACTCGTTAGCTAAAGGCAAACAACCCTTTACGAGGAAAGAGCTAGATGTAGGATCTGCTAGCAAGTTTGGAAAGTCATCAGTGTCTGAGAACGGGTTCAACACAACAGCATCTGCTCCACCTACAGCGACAACTCAAGCTGCCGCTATTGAAAATGCAAGTGGGAACACTGGTCTTTCTAGAGCTCAAGATTCCCCATCCATTGGGAGCTTGAATGATGCGATACCGCCGCCACCCCCCCTACGCGCACGCGAACGTCTTGCACTTCATGGCGGCTCCTCAAGTGACTCATTCGTGGCGCCTAGAGTACCTCCAAATCCACCAACGTCCGCTCATAAGGTGAAACCCGAGTCAGTCAGCACATCCAAGTCTGATTCTTCTCGCAACGGCGAGCAACCAACATCGCCTAAAATCACGCGACATCCCAACGCCTCTGGATTTAGTATGGACGAAGACGCTGTTCATATCGCTGTCGATGAAGGCCCCCAAGACCAAGGCGGATTTCTTCGTCGTGTGTCGCATTCAGTCCGCCACGCTAGAAGTTATAGCGATAGGGGTACTCGTTTATCTAGGGAACAGAAATGGCCCAAGTCACCCTTGATGTCTTCGGGCTCACATAGCCCCGCATTTGCACAGGGTATCAGCAGCCCAATGACCTTATCACCAGAAACCAAAGAGGGTTTAACATGGTTCAAGAACGAGCTTCGCCGAGAACGGCAAAAGACTCTGGAACAGGAGCAGAAGCTCGCTGAATTAGAAGCGGCGCTCGAAGCAAAGACTAGTATAAAGCAGATGAATACAGAGCTGCGTGAGAAACGCTCTACGATGGTTGTGCTTGACACCCAGAAAGAGATTGTAGTCCGAGAGCTGGAAGTCCTCACCGAGCATATTGCGGCCGCAAAAAGGAGCGGAGAACCCCTGGACATTGGTAAACTGAGTAACGCTGTGTTACGTGAATTTGCGGAAAGCCTACAGAAGCTCAAGGAATCATTCACTCCTCAAATTGAGGATCTCACTCAGCAGCGAAACAACATTATAGAAGAGGTTTCTAGTCTCACACAGCGCAGAGACCAGTACTCCCAGGAATTCGAGCAGCTATCCAAAAAAAATGCTCAATTGGCAGATCTCAACGATCAACTTGTCCACCAAATTCAAGAGCTTTACAGAGCGAACGCTGGGCCGGCCTTGGATGTTGTACGACCTCCACCGAATGGACTTGGTATTTATACACAGAACCAGAAAGAAAAGTCTGAAACCCGCGACCCACGACCTTCACTCGCAGACAGCAGTTTGACAGGTAGTACAATGGTTCAAGAGCAGGACATTGAGCCTGCCACATTTTTGACAGCCCCGCAGGTAGTCAATATTCGCAAAGCGCAGCCTAAAAAGTTCAATTGGAAGAAGGGAGGTCACAATGTTGCCAAGGGTGTCACCAAGGGTCTTAAAGCAGCCTTCAACGATGGCAACAGGAATCAGAAAGAGGGCCAGTATGTTGAGGGTATGGCTTATGGACAGATGCAACAGCAAGATTACCCTGCCAGCAGCCTTCCCAGAAGCCAAAATCAGGAGATACGTCAAGGGCTCGGCGGTTTCTTCGGCAACCCAAAACAGAGGCCTCAGCAGTGGAAGAATTCCCCCAACAGTAGTATGGCTGGGGTCAATTCCGATGGTGGTCTTAGTGAGCCTCGTCCATGTACCGTGTCAGAAAACGGATCACTAATGTTTGCAGCTTTATTTGGCTCGGAGCTTGAACATCGCGCAGAGTACGAACGAGTCAATATTCCAGGTATCGTAATGCGCTGCATCCAGGAAGTGGACGCCAGAGGTAAGAAATCTCTTCTCACAGTCTTGCACATTTAATTGATGGATGATGTTCTAGGCATGGACATTGAAGGCATCTACCGCAAATCTGGCGGCAACTCACAGATCCAGACCATCAAGGAAGGATTTGAGCGCAACAACGACTACGACATTTCGGATCCGGACCTCGACATCAACGCCGTGACAAGCACATTGAAGCAGTATTTCCGTAAATTGCCGACCCCTCTCATCACCTATGAAGTCTACGACAGATTACTTGAAACCTCACCGTCGCCGAGTCAGGAGATTGACGCCTCCCATCCCGCTCATCCTGCTAATCCAAACAACCACAACTACCGAGTGAGTGCTATGAGAAGTGCCATCAATGAACTGCCAGCACACCACCGCGACACGCTGGAAGTACTGGTCTTCCATCTCGCCAGGGTTGTGGAACAGCAGAACGACAACCTAATGACGAGTACGAATGTGGCCGTTGTGTTTGCGCCGACTGTAATGCGACCAGAGAGTCTGACGAGAGAGATGCAGGATACTCAAGCTAAGAATGGCGCTGTGCAATTCCTGATCGAGAATTGTCAGGCTATTTTCATGGAAGAGGCAAGGGGAGCATGAGAGGATGTCAAGGAAGCAACGGGAGGATACCATGAACGAAAAGTGACATTGTTGGAAAAGAGTGACATTGAAGGCAGAGGCCGGATGTCTCGACCTCTTTTGCACGCAGGTTGGGGATAGAGGGAAAGGAGAGGACGGGGAGGCCATCGTCGCAGGATCCCACCCTTTGTAAGGATATGATACCATTTTGTCGTCTTCGTTGCATAGCATTTTAAGCGGGCGTCGTCATCAATCTTCAATCTTGTTCGGAGGCGATGCTTGTTAGTAACGTTACTGGAGGGTTGATTGAAAAGGCTGGAGCATGGCACTCTATAGTATGGAGTAGGGTATCTACAATAGAGGTGGAAGTTGGCTATATCATATCCTTGGGGGTAGCTTCAGGCGGGCTTGATTGTCTTCATCATAGATCATGAACAGGATGACTTGTAGGTTCAGCATGACTGATCGATAGGCGATCAGGCTCATTGATGGGGCTTCCGAGTAGGCAAAGCTGCGCACATCATTCCAGACAACGATTGAGTACCGTGGTATTACAGATAGGAAGTATAGTCTTCTCCGACTTTTCGACGAGTTGAGACTCTAGATGCTCCGTTCGTATCTAGAACGTATCCTCGTCTTCGCGACCTCTGTTTGCCACACTCGGGCTAACCTCCTCAAAATCATCAGTGATGTTGCCTCCGGCCGTCAGCAGCAGATCTTCGACAATGCGTTTCGAGGCCTCTCGTGCTACCCAATGTCAGCATCTGATGCCCCGTCTTTACCGTAGAATTCAAGATGAAATTCGCCAGGCGAAGAGCAAGATACGTACCAGGCGTCCTCATTAATCTTCCCTGTGGAACATGGAATTGCATCGTCTTTGGCGGGCTCATTCCAAGGGCTGCTCCGTCATCATCGTCATCGTCATCGTCGGAATCGCTCCAGATTCCTCGCGCCACCTCCTTAGACTTGCCTCGCGAGGCACTATCTGCCGCGCTCGGCTTTTTCCTACGTGCAGGCGTCAAGATGCTGACGCCGGGAATCCGGCCTTTCCGCGCTGGCGTGTCGAAGATCTCAGCGTGGAGTTCTGGCGCTGCGATCGCTGGGGATGAGTCGAGATCGTAGTTTTCTTTGGCCCGACGTCCCCTTTCGATCGTAGCACCTCTCGGCGTGGCTTCCGGGGCGGACTTTGTGCGGTAGGATAGTGGGCGAGCTGTGGAATGAGGGGTCGCTTGTAATCGCCAGTTTCTGTCCAGGACGCGGTGAAGGATGATGTCATTGGCTGGTGTTCGGTAGTTTGTGTGATGCGTTGTTGACGGCGGCGCAAAGGGGGATGATTGGGTGTCTGCTGGTGACGCAACTTGAGCGTGCGGCGTCGAAGGGAGAGTTGAGTTCGGTGTGTCGTTGGCATTGAGGGTCTCCCGCTTGAGTGTCTCGTATGGGGAGGGATAGATTGCTATATTTGGCTGTTTCTGCCTTTGAGGGCGAGGCGTACTATTTGTTGGTGACGGAGTGAGGGTATCATGGAAATGTTGATCGTTGTTGCTCGGCGTGAGCTGAGGCTGTTGAGGGGAATTATTGGTTGATGTTGTTGGGGTTGTGCCGGTAGCGGTCTCGTCACCAGTCACTGTTTCCTCGTCTGCTGGAGGCTCTTCATAGCCAGATAAGGATACGTTGGCCGAAGCTTCGAAGAATTGTTTCCAGAACTAGCGATGTCAGGTCTGGGGTGCTGGGGGGGAGGGGATGGGTTACATACTTTGGAACCTTCCCAGACGTCCTTTGAATGCTCCGCATACTGCTCCACAATTGGCAGAATGCTGGTAGTGACAATACGATGAGCCCGACTGAAGTTATGATCAATTTCTGCAATAGAATGGTCAATGATCTGTGTTTGTTGCTCCCTTTCGAGAAAATAATTACCTTGGAGGGTCAATGTGATGGATTGCTCCAGCTTTTCCAACTCCTCTGTCAAAGTCAGGGTACGTTGCGCTGCTACGCTGGGGCGAGACATAGAACTGGAAGATGCGAACCATGTCAGACAATCTCGAAGTGAACTGATTGAATGACCGCAACCGCGTCGGATGGCATACGCGCCAGGGCTTATCGATAAGGATCTAGCTCCATACGCTGATTGGATGGCTCAAGGTAGCCAAATGATTACTCACTAGGTATCATCGACCAACTTCTCTTGTTCAACCACTCTTGCATCTGCAGGTACAAAGTGTCCGAAGGCTCGAAATACCCTCTTGAAATAAGCATCCCTGCTCATACCCTCCAATATGCCGGCACCCTTAGCCAAAGGTTCGTGTGGTCCCTCTTCTCATCCGGTTTGTCTCAGACTCGTGGCTGCCTGAATCTGTTCATGTCGCCGGAGTCTTAGGACACTAGATGGAGACGTCTGCTGACTTAGTCCAGGCCTAATCATCACTCTCTCTCTCCTCTGTGCTGCAGGTCTTGCTGCCTACGAAAATCCACAGGTTCGACAGTGGATCGATGAATCTCGACGCAAGGTTGCCATCGCACTACACAGTCTAGGCGATGAGCTAGCACCGGATTCAGAGTCCAGACGCCATTCCAGAGAATCCTCGGACGCCTCCACCCGCGAGGATGAAGATCCAGAAGCCGTAGCACGGCGGCGACAAGCCCGACAAGAGATCTTAGAACGAGGTAGAATACTAGAAGATAGACGGCGATCAAAGCAAGGCGCAGCAAGCAAAGCTAAGAGTTTCGATGACCTTGTGGACAAAGATGGTGCCCTAAAGTCGGAAGAGACTACAGCATCATCAACAGCAGCGGAGCCCGAGATCGCAGAGTCCAGCCTTCGTCACAGACACACTCAATTTCAGGGTGCTGCCCTCGGATGCGCTTTTGCAAACCCCTTTGCGGATGAAGTGGGTATCGACTCCCCTGCGACAACACCCGAAGAACCTCCCTCTCGCTCATGCACCCCTACTTTACCCACTTCACCTGCCTCTCCACCTGTTCCCCCAAAGCCTGCTGCATATCAACCTCAACGGTTACTCATTGACACGGAAGAGAATTCGAACCATCCTTCCGAACAATTGCTAGATCTCACGCCCACAACATCCGCCTCTTCTGCCAATACCGACCTAGCTGAGCTTAGCGAGCATCGCTATCATTCACAATCGAGTTTCTGGTCCGTCAATGAATGGGCTCAGAACAGCGCACCGACCGGCACTTACTCTCCACCGCGCAGTGAGCCTGCCGGTATCAAGGAGAGTATGGAAGGTATTATGTTCAGGTCGCACGGTGGCAGTGGAGAGCACGCTAGTCAAATTGGCAGCGAAGATTCGGATGCGATGAGCGATGATGGGACTCGTATCAGCACGCCCGGTAGCTGGACCGAGGTTGGCAGCCAGGTCAGCGAGGGCTAATGGTCTATTGGATACCATTAATTACGGAATTGATACATCTCCTATGTACTATGAATGAATATGCCTTGAATTTGATAAATCGATTTCAGCGATGGCTTAGTCAGAGTGAACTTCCTAACAGTACCCGAGAGGATGCGTTTGGTAGTACATGAGAAACTGTTGGAAGCTCCGACATTCTTTGCCTGCGTATGGGAATTGACGGTCGAGAAGAACGAGGACTAATCCCCTTTCAGACGTAATATCAAAAGCTAGTCCTTTGGTACATGGTGACAGAGTCGAGATAACGTCCCGGGTAATTTCGATCGTAATCTCTTTCGGCTCTCCCAGGTATCCACGTGCTTCATCTACAGATCCTTCGTCTTCCCATAGACCATCAGCCAATTCTGACAGACATGAGTGTTCGACAAGTATCCTCAGTCTTGGCCGCCCGTTGTCATTGGACAGTCGACATCAGGTATATGGCATTGCAGTCGTTAATCTGAAGGATTCGTGGCGAAAAATCTGGTCGACGAAGTGGAACATTTGGCGCAATGACCGGATTCATGGAGACCAAGATGGCAAGCTTCAGCAAGGCCTCCATGACAACGTAGCCAGATAGAAGGGCCTCTTGTGTCTTGAGCTTCAGCTCATCAAGCAATTCTTATATGATCCTACTCAGACACACGCAAATAGTTCATCCGCCCACGATCCTCTGAACTTTTTCCAGCAAAACCTTGCTCTCCCGGCCCAACTTTCTTTGACCGTCTTTGCCTCCCAACCTTGCTTTTGCCATGGCCTTGCGAAAGCGCTCCCTTTCTTCGATCTTGGCTTGACGTTGTCGATTGCTCTCCTCATACTGCTTCTGCTGCTTCTCTCGCTCCTCTCTTCGTTCTTGAGCTAATCGTGCTTCTTTCGTGAAAGGGACTGGTTTGGGACGCGCCTGCCTTTGCGGTCGTGGCTTTCCCTCAGATTTTGTTTGAGCTAGCGCATCTACCTCAGGCTGATCTATCATGGCTTGTCTCTCAGGATGAAGCTCTAGCGTAGCAGGTTCCTCTTTAGCTGCATCCAGTGAACTGTAGACTGATTTTGCGGCGTCCACAGGCTCGTGCTTTTTGATCTTGCTGTATGACTTTTTCACTTTGGCTTTTCGAATCAGGTCATGCTTGATCTTTTGCACTGCTTTTTAATTAGCCCTATCAATTCACATGCGTGGGAAGACCGACCCTTTCGCCTGTGCGTTCCATCTGGTAGGTTGTGTGGTCCTACATTGAAACCTTTTCTCGATCTTTTGAGATCTCTAGTCTCTTCGCCAGCCTCAGCATCAGGCGCTGATCCTCTCGGTGCCATACTGTGGTGAACAGGTGAGATTTGTTTATATTCCGTGGCACCTACAGAATTTGAAGGCGCGATTGGTCCAACGCTAGTGGGCTCCCCACTAAGATAACGATATGCATGCACTTAAGCTAAGACTGCTAGCGTGCTTCGCAGACACGTCCAGAGACGCGTTCTAATTCGAATGCCTTCGTTCCAAACACCACCCCCTCACCCTCCCTACACAAGTTTCTAGACTCCGTAGAGAACCAAGCTCGACATGGATGGTTTACAGCTCCGCGATGAAGCGGTCAGAGATCGCATACGCTTGGCCGAAGAATTCCTTGACCGCAGTGAGTGGCCCCAAGCCGAAGTACACAATCAAACTGATTCTTCCAGACGATCAACCTACCGAAAGGCATGTACCTCCGCCAGGATCCCTATTGTCGTGATCTGACCAAGCTACAGCTATCGCGCTCAAATTATACTCATGCTGAATCAAGGTTTACGGAGACTAACGGTGAGTTTAGAAAACAGAATGACTCTTCTATGGGCAATGCTAAGAAAACCTAGGTCAGCGTCGACGAGATTAGAAACCATAATAGGCAACTCGCCGATGGGTAGGCCTCTTATGGAAGAGATTGATTTCCATTTGCTGATTTGTAGAGGATAGTCTACTACAAGCACCCTTCGACTTCTCTCAAGCCTTTGATCAAGCGCTAAAGAACATTGTTATCGCAATACCCAACCGACCTGCGAGAGAATCCTCCGATGATGTTGTGAGTGATAATAATTCAAGGAGTTGAACGCCATCTGATCCTATTGATAGATGTACTACTGCGCCTACATTGGAAGCTTCGGGGAATTCTCATGCAACCCTCGAACGCTCAGCTCCACTCATCTCAACCACATGGTATCACTCGAAGGAATCGTTACGAAATGCTCTTTGGTCCGGCCAAAGGTGGTCAAGAGTGTACACTACAATGAGAAGAAGAATATTTTTCACTTCAGAGAGTATAGAGATCAGACGATGACAGCAAATGGCGCCGCAAGCACGAGTGTATACCCCCAAGAGGATGATGATGGCAATCCGGTTTGCACTCTCTTCATATGCATATCTGCAAGCGTTCTGACAGAACATAGCTTATCACAGAGTACGGGTACTGCACCTATCGAGACCATCAGACGATATCTATCCAAGAGATGCCCGAAAGAGCACCGGCAGGCCAGCTTCCCCGCGGCGTAGACGTGATTTTGGATGACGATCTGGTCGACCAAGTTAAACCCGGAGACCGAATACAGCTGGTCGGAATCTACCGCTCGTTAGGAAATCGTAACGCTGGTCAAGGTAGCGCAACATTCAGGACACTAATACTAGCCAATAACGTGATCATGCTTTCCTCAAAGTCAGGTGGTGGCATCGCCCAAGCTGCGATTACCTACACAGATATTCATAACATCAACAAGATAGCGAAAAAGAAAAACGTCTTCGAGCTCTTGTCGCAGTCACTCGCCCCGAGTATATATGGCCATGACCACATCAAGAAAGCCATCCTCCTCATGCTGCTAGGAGGAATGGAGAAAAACTTGGACAACGGTACTCATCTAAGAGGAGACATCAATATTCTGATGGTAGGAGATCCGTCTACCGCAAAATCGCAACTCCTACGTTTCGTTCTCAACACCGCACCATTAGCCATTGCAACTACGGGACGAGGGTCCTCGGGAGTTGGTCTTACAGCAGCCGTAACTTCGGACAAGGAGACCGGTGAGCGACGGCTCGAAGCAGGTGCAATGGTTCTGGGAGACCGTGGCGTTGTCTGTATCGATGAATTCGACAAAATGAGCGATATTGATCGTGTGGCTATCCATGAAGTAATGGAACAGCAAACCGTCACTATCGCCAAAGCCGGCATTCACACCTCTCTCAACGCCCGCTGCAGTGTCATCGCAGCGGCCAACCCCATTTACGGACAATACGACACACACAAAGACCCGCACAAAAACATCGCCCTCCCGGATTCCCTGCTCTCCCGTTTCGATCTCCTGTTTGTAGTCACAGACGACATTGACGATTTCCGCGACCGTCAGATCTCGGAGCATGTTCTGCGTATGCATCGTTACCGCCAGCCGGGCACGGAAGAAGGCGCACCAGTGCGCGAGCAACAGCAACAAACCCTCGGTGTAGGCCTCGACGAAGAACAGGATGCCAGCCAACCCACACAACCGTACGAAAAATTCAACATTATGCTCCATGCCGGCGTGACCGTAACCTCAGGCCGAGGGTCTGCCCGAAAAGTTGAGGTCCTCAGTATCCCTTTCATTAAGAAATATATCCAGTATGCCAAGTTGCAGCGCAAACCAGTCCTCACGAAAGGCGCGGCAGATCACATCGTAGCCACGTATTCGGCTCTGCGTAATGATGAGCTTGAAGGTAACCAACGCAAAACATCGCCAATGACAGCACGTACCCTCGAGACTCTTATTCGTCTCGCCACAGCACATGCCAAGGCCCGCCTCTCCCACAAAGTCGAGGAGCGTGATGCCGAGGCTGCTGAATCAATTCTCCGCTTCGCTCTGTTCAAAGAAGTCGTCGAGGACAAGCAGCGCAAGCGAAGAAAGATCAGCCGTGCGGAAGCGCTGTCTTCTGACGACGATTCGTCCGATGAAGACGGCGACGAAGATGTCCAAGAAGAAGCGCCTCGAAGGAATGGAACCACGCCACGGAGGACAACTCGCAGAACAGGCGGCGCACGTAGCACACGTGCTACAACCAATGGCGATACGGGCGCTGATGTGGAGGACGAGAGTGACGAGGACGAGGATGTCTACAGAAGCAGCCCACGTACTAATGGCCGGACCACACAGTCACAGATGTCTGTTGCGTCCTCCGTGCCAGCTTCTCAATTGCTCACGTCGCAGGATGAGGACAGCCAGGCTACCAATGGCGGGTCGGATCCACCTATCAGTGCGGACAGGCTACGAGTGTTCAGATCAGCCTTGGGACAGCTCGTCAACACGAACGTGTTTCAAAATGAGAGTGCCGATGTCGAGCCGTTAGTAGCAGCTGTCAACGCGCGGTTAGGCAGGACAGGGGACGGTGCGTTTGGGTTGGTGGAGGCTGGGAAGGCGCTCGAGGGAATGCAGGAGAGAAATGAGATCATGTGAGTCTTCTCCACTAATTTGCCGTTGTAACCTAAGTGTATACTGACTTCGAGATACTAGGTATTCCGAAAGTGACGGCATTGTGTATAAAATATAACGTGACTGTTTTGCAAGCGTGGATTATGGTAATGACTGGGCAGGACTCCTGGTGGTATAAAGCGTTATTCATCCGATCCAATCTGATTTGTTGGAGTATATGGAAGGTGCGGCAAGCGGAAGAATCAAGGGTAGCAGGAGCTGTGCATTGTATTGATAAGATGTGTACTCCCGAAGCGTGCAACGGATCTGGAGGTCAATCAACCGGTAGCACTCAATGATCAGGACACTATATCATTGAACTGGAAGCACGGTCCCAACAGCTTCTAAGATGAAGTGGCAAGGTGTATACATGCAGAGGCACAATCCTGCCGTTGTTTGATCACAAAACGGCCAGAGATATGTTTGGCGACCGCATGTGTTAGAGGAAGCGTTGGCTCCTACGCATAACATCCCAGAATCGTCTCCATGCGACAACAACAGCGGCTTCGAATGGTGATGATCGGATGGCACAAGTATGCTATCGCTGTGGCCCTTTTCTGATTATGCATGCTACTTGTCAAAGGCTCCCTTTCATGTTGTCGGCACAGTGACTAGGAATCAAAAGTCATGTTGCGGAGTTGTGTCTGTCGTTGAGATCCATCCTCTTGACAGCCCTTTTCATCTGAAGAGTGTCGATTCCGCTGAAGGACTCGCCGACAGCACCGCAAGATGCGTAACTTTCTCCACAAGCAACGCTGTGCGAATCAAAATATACATCTTAGAGTTAGAGACATTCCGCTCCCGTTTGTTGGGTAATCTCGGACATGCTTGAGTATTTGATGGAAACAGAATCGTGCCACACTGGTGTTTTCAGGGAGCAAGCGCTTCTAGCACGCTGACATGTTCCGTTCTCATTGAGCCAGTCAGCAACATGCTCGCAAGGCAGACGGATACTTGCAACTGCCATTATTTAGGCTTCAGATTGACTACCAGTCAGGCTTATTATCGCTAGATCGAGGGCCTGTCTGTTCACTACCCGTATTACAACAGCACTCTGTTCGCGCTGCAAGATTCCTGTGCGGCTCTGTCGCGGAAACCTTGTCAGACGAGGAACTTTTGCCACAGAAAAGACTTCTTGAAGCATAAATTGGCCAGGGTCACCACCACTGCAGATACTCAGCTCGGTTTTGCACGCGTAACAATTGAGTTCTTTTATTCTCCGTGCGAAATCCGGGGTAAGGTACCTCGGCAGATATGGTCCACTGGGGTGTTATCTTCATGTATAACCATTGGTCAGGGTGAAGCGACGAAGTTGACTTCCACGATCCAGCCAAGTCTGCCACTGCTGTGGAGCCCTCTTCAAGCCCAAGACCGCTTGATGTGGGAAGACTGGAGCCCGGGTCTAAAGCCAAAAGCCTCGCATAATAGCCGACACCCGATGTTCGATTTCTTCGATGGAAATGATCACCGTCGAATCGTTCTCACCTAAAGAAGCAAACAACCAAGGAAATGTGTGCAGAATTGAGCCTTTGCAGTATGAAATAGCGTCTGCATTAGCAACCAACCCAAAATGCGGCCCAGATTACATGATCCCGTCCTGCTCATCATGGTTGGTTTGAAGTGAGCCTGACCTGGCTGGTCAATCCAACAAGCATCACGTGAATCATGAATCTCGTAATCTTGTAGCCTACAGGAATGCTGCAGAGCACATCGGCTATCATCACCTGAGTCTGGACCGCTGTCATTAAGACCTATAAGAGCAAAGGTTGTAGGATGGCGTGCATGTGAGGGCGTAAGGACTCGTAGCCAACGAATGGAGATTGAGCGACGAGACGTTGAAGGAGATTGACGGAAGGGAGTCGACCCAATGAACCCATCAAAGATAAGCGCCTAAACGCACAGTACGCTAGACCGTTAGAGGAAAAGTGAACATCATCTCCACTTGCGACCCAATGAGTGACATCAGAAGCAGATCCTGCAACGCCTTCGGATTTGCAGCTGAGCACAACGAGTGGGTTACGTTAAAGGTTGCATGGTAGCTTGTCCAGAATTCGAAGTCATGTCCGACGCGTGCTTTCTGTTGGGTCTTCAACTATGGCATGCTGACGGTAACTTACGACCAAGCTGTAAAGAAATGACAAGATCTCCGATCAAGTCCTTTTCCAACAACACGGAATATTGCCAATACCTTGGTTCTTCGAGGAAATACTGCGATGCGCGCGCAATTATGATGAGATCTTGACGCCATGCGCTGTGTTTCAACAAAAATATACGACTGGACACTGTCATCCGAGAGGGAATCTGACAGTCGCTCGAGACTGCTGCGTCTACATCCCCAGAAGTCTGGCTAACGTATGCGCGTGACTCAAGTGCGACATCCCGAAGCACTCGTAACAGTATAGAACCGAGTATGGTATTGTTCATGTTCGAGCGGTACCGAATCGGATCAGGGTGTTCACAGCAACTTTCGGATCTCCTTGCACGCATGCAGGGTTTACCAACAGCGCACTTGACGCAGGAACTTGGAATTGGCCTGGTATTCGTCCAACATAAAGTACCAAGAATTGTGATCCTCAATGAAGTTGCCCTAGAATAAGGCTACGGCTAAGCTAGAAGGATTAATGGTTGGTTGCCAAGTTGCGAAGAATTGTCCTTGCTAGCCCCACTGCCCCGCAATGCTCGACCTAGTTCATACGGAGTAAGTCTGTGGCTGATCTCACCGCCGAGGAGCCAGTGACTTGCATTGCGCTAGACTCTCCCGCCTCCGCCGTATTCTAAATCCTTCGCCGTATTGTAATTTATCGACTCGACCGCTTGCACCCCCATCGCCCACATACCCTCGTCCTCGCTACTTTGTCTCTCCCCGTCATGCTTCACCATTCATCCATATTGCCTTCTCGTTCGATGCGAAAGCCGTTCGAACCGTCAAGTCTAGCCGCGCAGCATCCTCGTGGACCTGATATATTCTCCGCAGCTGGTTCTACCCGTCCTCTAATTCCATTCCATATCATCCCTCCGTTTGGAGTAATCGGAGCAAATATCATCCAACACCGTTGCACACCTCACAGCTCCTACACCTCCATTTGAGCAGCGTTCGTAGGCCAAACACATACTCCGCTTCAATCGAATGCTCCCTCGAAACTCATGTATTGTCGCTGCTAGCATCCGCTTCACTACCACTACCGCCAATCATCGTCACACTCTCCGCCATACGAGACCTCTGTAATCGCCACCATGCGGTCACCGTATGGCACAACGGGAGCAGAGATCCCCTACGACCAAGGAACCTTTATGGCGATAGCAGCTTTTACTGCTGTCGCATGGTATAATGTGGCAGAGCTCAACATCCAGGTCTTCCTCACCTTTAAAAGACATCGCGGTCTCTATTTCTGGTCACTCCTAATATCGAGTTATGGCTGTGTACTACATGCGCTTGGCTTTCTCCTCAAATTTTTCAAACTCACTTCAAACAACTACCTTTCGGTGACTATAATAACTATCGGCTGGTACTGCATGGTCACTGGGCAGGCTGTGGTCTTGTACTCGAGACTTCATCTTGTTGTCAGAGAGCAAAGAATCCTACGAGGCATTCTTGCTATGATCATCGTCGACGCTATCTGTTTTCATATACCCACAACCGTTCTCACCTACGGTTCAAACTCCCCGGACGCTCACAGATACACATCTGCTTTCAATGTGGTGGAGAGACTCCAGATGACGGTTTTCTGCGTTCAAGAGTTCATCATCTCTGGTGTCTACGTATGGTCGACCATCAGACTTCTGAAGCCTGTCTACCATGGCCGGACGCGCAAGGTCATGACGCAGCTAATTTGGATCAATTTGATCATAATTGGTATGGACGTTTGTCTGCTCGCCATGGAATATTCCAACATCTACGAAATCGAAGCCACGTTGAAGGCCATGGTGTACAGCATAAAACTGAAGCTTGAATTCGCCGTGCTCAACCAGCTCATGACGCTTGCCAACTCTTCTGTGAATAGCCACCAGAACCTGCACATAGAAGATGGTAATGGGGAGAAGCCTACGGGTCGCTCGAAATCGACCGAGTATATCAGCAACAGGTACAAGAAGCCGGAGAAGAAGTCAAAGCACTCAGTTCACCATAGCAAATCCACCTCTCGCCTACCCAACACTGCGCAACATAATACTTTCGGACCGAATAACAAAAACCGCTTCCAGTGGGTTCCCACCCTGGATCGGAACGCCGTTGTCGAAACGCGACACATAGAAAACACCGACGAGCAACTCAACGTCTTCACCAACCCGGCCGCATGCTTCAAATCCGGCCGAACGCGACCGGACGGCTACCCTCCGCACGATGGACTGGGCGGTATACCCGAATCTCCCATCCTCTCACCAGCCCACGAACTCGGAACGAGTACCCCTCGCAGCACACGTAGCAGCCGCCGGGCACCCAAACCTCCCGACCTCGACCTGAACGACACCGTCATGCCCAACGGGCTGTTGCGAAGTACTCGACCGAGTGTCAGCGACTGGGCGCACGGGCCCGACAGCGAAGGAAGTCCGAACAGCGATGAGATGTCACTTTGCCGCTACGAATCTTCTGGTTATGCGGCCTCGCGAACGACGGTGCCCGTAAGCCCTGGTAGCGTCACTGCGGGAAGAGATATGGCCACCAGGAGTATGGCTGGTCAGAGCATGGACTTTATGACCAGTGCCTTGCCGTCATGATCCGCGAGCTTCAGCAATCACGCAGTTATGAATATGGGACTTGTTCGGCGTTATTGTGAAGATTCACAGGGGATTGGGGGGAGGCGGGGACTGTTGGAGTATGGGATTGGGCACGAGGGACGGCAGCATGACGCCCACCGAGGCTTGATTGGGTGGTTCACCGTTGGTTTGGCAATTGTCCATTTTTCATCAGCTTTTGTTCTATACCTCTTCGCGCTGTATATATATCACGAGACATTTATGGCAGCTACCGATCATTAGTCTACTATCTACCTTGGTTCCACTATCCCAACGCTCGGTATTATGTCACAACTCTGTTTATCCACGCAGTATGACACTCATGAGCACGGAGACGGTAACGGTCTCTAAAATTCTACGCCCAGAAACATCACATCCGAGGTCACTGAAAGAGATAGAATAGCGGTAGCCGGAAATAATAGGACCAAATGAGCCAACCTCTCCAGCAGCGACCGGAGTAAACATGCTCAAATCCCAAGTGACTATCCCGTGGAAGAGGACACCCTCATTCTCTCCGTTCGTCGTGAATACGGAGGGACTTTAGTCAAAGAAAAAGTTAGGGGGGGGGGGGGGGGGGGGGGGTTGACATAAGTTCTCGTATCAGACTTTCGGTGGCATATAGAATATGGGCCAATTCGTTTCCAGCTTCAACTACCTACGTGAGGTATGATATAGATAAGGGTGTGCTTCCTTGCCTGTCGGCGAATCCGATCTGATGGATGAGAAATACCGATGAAGGTAAGAAGAAGTCTGGGTGGATAGGTGATTGGAGCGAACATGATGTTGCATTTCTCGAAGCACTGGTCCTATCCTACTTGAGTGCCTTTAATGCAGCTGCATCTCCGGATAACTTCTCGATCTCGCATCGAACTTGTTCCACGTTAGGGTGGTAAAAACTATCAGGAGTAGACCTTTTGTTGTCACCCGGCTTTCATGAGTGGTAGTAACTTCGATTTAGCGGGACATCGTCTTTCGCCGTGTCTTTCTTTGAATACCTCACATGCGCAAATTTCACGACCTCTCGCTATGTTTTTGTCTACACACCAATGCCCTATGCATGCTCTAGTCTCCTTCCTGAACAGTCCAAGCCCCAGCTCAAATCACCTCCTACATCCTCAACAAAATCTCCCCTCCCACAATCGTTTGTCCCGTCTGACTCACCTTCACGATCCCCGCCGTCTGCAGGTCTCGCACAAGATTGAAGATGAGGCCATCGCAGCCCTTCGCAGCCATGATATCGACCGTCACGGGCAAAACCTCAGTATGCAGCGTGATGCTCGAATTATATGCGGCCGAACCGATCGGAATGACAAAATCCGGCACCTCGGCAAATACCGAGATACGACTGGTCGAGAAGCCGTAGGGTACTTGCGGAGGACCTCGGTAAGCGTTGCGGTACAAGGGGTTGCTTCCCGCCGAGTACAAAAGCAAGCTGTCGGAGCATGTTGCCGTGTTGTTGGGTTGCACTTTCGTCGCCCACCACTCTTGGAAGACGGTCTTGTTGTTGATGGCATCTGGGAGTGCGGAGGCGGGATTCGAGTCGCCAAATGCCCAGCGGACCAGAGGACTCGGGTCGACGAACGGTCTGCGTCCATCGTGCTTTGCGCTATACGCTGCATAGAAGGGATCGCGGACTAGTCTCGTTTGCTCTTTGGATATTAAGATTGGGTAGGTTATGTTCAAGAAGTCCTCCAGACTCGCAGTTATCCCTTGGGGCTTGGTAGCAGCCCAGAGCGTGGAAACATTCAAGGCCGTGGCGCTCGTAGATAGGAAAGTCTCGAGCCTTCTCAGGAATGAAAGCAAGACGGCATTGGCCTCTGTCTTCGATGAAGTTGGAAAATCGATGGTGTACAGTGTCTTGGGGTAACTGCTGTAGAACTGTAGATTGTCATAGAGCGCTCCCGCTGCGGCGGACCAGATGATCGAATCGCGCGCCAGCAGGCCTGCGGTGTCGAGCTCAGGTGCCAATGGCATAACTCCTGTAAGAGGCACTAGGCCATGCGAAGGGCGGTTGCCGAACAGTCCCTGAACTTGAGAGGGGCCGCGAACGCTACCACCAGTATCGGAGCCTAAGCTCAGATCGAGCCATGGGTACGAGCCTTCACCCGCACCGGGTCCGGAAGAGGAGGATGAAGGATCTTGATAGCCATCACCACGAGGATTGAAAGGAGAGTGGTAGTCAACCCAATCGGCGGTCGCTGTTTCTCCATTAGCGAACTGGCTGGTTTTCATCTTCCCCACAATAATAGCGCCAGCGTCAATGAGCTTCTGAACTGCCACAGCATTCGCATTTGCCGCAGGATAAAGGCCGTACCACGCTCGATTCCCATTGCTCGTCTTGACCCCAGCAACGTCATAGATATCTTTCACTCCGAGTCTGACCCCAGCAAGCGGCTGATCGGCGCTTTTAGTATAGTACAGTCGAGACGGGACGCCAACGGCTGGTGATTGAATACCATCGATGTTAGCTGGAAGGGCTGAATATTTGCCTTTTGCATTAGATATTAGTGGCTGCGTGAAGGCGCCCGCAAAGTCAGAGTAGAGGCGAAGAGGCTGATAAAGCGAGCCGTCAAGTGACAAAAGATATGGCCCGGAGGGTATGCTGGGGGAAGTGCCGTCTGATGGTAGCACAGATACAACGCTAGACTCATTCGCTCCAGGAAGGGTGAAGTTTGCGTTGATGGGATACGGTGGTCCTGGGCCTTGCAGGTACTGGATGAAGATGGCTTTATGATCGAATCAGTTCTGGGCTTCTAGAATACCTGGACAGAGATGTGAGTGTTTCGACAGAGGTCGAAAACATACGACTCAAAAAAGGGGTTCAACTTCTATGCACACCTCCTTCATTCGCAGGCGCAGATGAAGATATGAATTAATGTCAGTTGCGAGAAGGTTTGGTTTGTCATGATCTGTGGCAATAGGTTTTACAGCAAGATAAAACATTCGAGAATCAAAAAGGGAGGTAAAGCAACCCAGGAAGTGTGGTGCCAAGGGGTTGGTGGGGTGGACTTACCCTTCAAAAACCCTTCATTCCATACATCGTCTGCATGAAAGCCAGCAATGATGCTTCCAACGGCATCTGCACTCGAGTTGGTAGCAGCAATACCGACCACGGTTATCGGTACCAGGCCACCAGCTGTGCCTACCAATTGTAAGGCATCAAGTGAGGCTACTGTGGTGATAGGTGCAGCCGGTACGTAGTACGGAATGCCATCGAGGAACAATGTTTGCCCTGTCAAGGTAAGGACCGCTGCTGTGAGACGAGCGAAGAGTAGGAAGAGAATGATGGCGAAGGAGCCGGTGATGGAGGGGTCCATCCTGATCGGAAGGAGAAGATTTTGGAGTAAAGGCCAGTTGACGCGAAGGGTGGATAGAACAATGGGAGGACCCCAATCCACTTATGCAAATCCATCTTCGCTGGGGGGTACAAGTAGGGCCCTACAAGTATATCAAACGGTGATAGATCGCTCTGTTTGTGCGAAGCGATGAAGTCGTAAGACGAGCCAGATGGGTTAGCTCAGACACTACGGCCACTCCCCGCTTCTTATAGATAAAGTAGATAAACTGGCAGACTGGCTTATCTATCTGTCTCGTACCTACCAGATTTGTCAATCTTTGCTCATCTTATCTTGCCTAAGGTATTCGTGCCAATGCTGGTGGGAGAAAGACATACAAACAAGGGAGCCCTCTTTCAGTGGGCCCAATTGAGGCTGACACACGGTCAAGAATTGAACCCTGTAAGACGACATCATCCCGAGTAAAATCCAGACATGTCCAGCTTCAAGAGAAGCTGTCCGATGGTCTTGCCACCGTCTTCATCAATTTCCCCATTACTTGAAAGCTCATGACAGGTATCTTGGGCACCGCTTGCGCCATGTTCTTCCCGGTCCCCCAAACCTCGACAGACGCTGACAAACACCCGGACTTGCTTATTGAATGTGTCGTAAATAGCTTTCAATTCCGCCGAATCCTCTGCTCCCTGGGCCTCAGAAAAGGCTTCGTTTTGTAGCCTCGTGTGTCTAGCAAATTGCAATACCAAACCGAATATGTCCTCGATCAATTTCATAACCTGCTCTTGTCCCTTTCGCAGGATGAGGGCGAACATCATTTGATCCAGGACTGCTTCATGAAAGTTGCGCAAATCAGCCAAACTATCAGTACCGTCTCCGTCCAGACTCTTCTCCACATCTTCGAGCCTCGCTAGCAGTTTAGCCCAGTTTGCTTGAACCCCATCGAAGAAATAGGTGCCTATGGCTGAGACGAAGTGATGACTCTCTATCCTGAATCGTTGGGTGAGCGGGTTGACACCCCTTGGACGAGCCATAGACCTCGCAAATGTGTCCCTGAATAGCTGGTTGACTACGAAAAGTATTCGCGCTGCTCTGAGCAGGAGCTTAAAGACGGCGTCATATTTCAGCAGTGAGGTCGACGTTATCACAGCGTTCAAAGGTGACGGAGGTTTGTACTCTAGTCTCAGGTAATCTAAAGCCTCAATGGAGTCTGGGTTCATATATCGCTGTAGCTCTTCTTCGGTCATTTCTCGAATGGAAAAACTCAAACCGCCCGGTAACTCGTTGCCAAACGTAAAAGAGTCTCCGCCGAACAGGCCGGTCGGATGGTAGCTGTCAGTCAAGATGTCCATCAGGGCCAAACGAAGCTCCGAGCTCGCGGGATCCCAGCTATGTCGTGATCCAAACTTCAAGCCTGATCTACCAGCGCGTGAGTAGCCTTTACGGCGCTCGGCGCTCTGTAATTCAGGGTCAAAGAGTGCATGAGTTAGTCGAGAGGCAAATATCCCATCTCCAAACAGGCTGTAGCGGTGAAGAAGTGTTAGGTGTGAACGAAGGTTATTGTCCTTGAACAGAAGACGTAAGCAAGCACGGTTCGCGAGGCGAGCTTGAGCGGAAATCAGTGGATCGAGGGAAAGGGTAGGGACCAACAACAAGGATGGTGCGACGGTTTCCTTAGGGACACTATTTGTGTCCAACAAGCTTAGATCCGAAAGCGTGTGCCCTTTTGTGATTGGGAACTTGGTCAGTGGCTCCTCAATTGCAGAGATAGAAGCACTAATGTATGCTCTGGCTGCCTCTTCCGACAGAGTATTGTGGATCTCAGTCTCGTTCTGCTCGCGGCTTTCGCGTTTGAGCCGCCTAGACCTTCTTGTCGTATCTTGCAAGTCAAAATCCTTGATAGCGATCCGTAGGGCCACTTCATACTCTTGTGCCTGAGTTTGAACACGTTGGATATTTTCCCAAGAGAATTCCCACATGAGTGCAGGAGTCTCGGCGCCATGTTCGGCAAATGGTTCCAGAAGTGGATGCTCAGGCTGGTGAGCTTCAAGCAAGCGCAAGCTTCTCCCAGTCTCAAAGATCACCTTGGCATCTTTTTCGGCAATGAAACTGGGCATCAAGAAAGGCTCGTGTTTGTGTTGAAGCTCCTCAAGATCTCTCGCGCCTTCCAAGTCGCATGACTCTGCGCTGACCTTTCCAAAGCCGGGCGCGTAGGATTGGGGCTGGAATTTGGCACCGAAGTTCGTGTCGAATTTTAACCATCTGCTCACAGTGTTCAACCATGGTTGTGATGCGGCAATGAAGATGCGCAGCATCATCGGTCGAAGCCATAATTTCGTGTTCTCCGTAATTTGACAGAATGCATACACCGTTGAGAGAACTTCCTCATCTATTACTGTGTCTTGGATTTTTGCAACGACATGGGCCAACGAAGATAAGATCAAGCTAGGACGCTCAAATCGAGACTGGAGCTGGAGCAGACTGTGCACTTGCGTCGATAGGTCTCCCCATTGACTCTCAAGTCTAGCTAGCACATCAGAAAAGCTACTGGCTAACGCAATCAGTGATGCAGGAGAGCTGGTCGAGGCTTGTATCTTCTGGATGAACTTTCTCAATTGTATCGTCCTGTTGCCTTGATCAATGAAACTCGAGCTCAGGTTTTGAAATGCTTCAAGGCTGTATCCAGGAGGGGGTTCGGCTTCGATGAGTGGGTAGAACGATTGAGTTTCTTGAGAAAAACTAAAGGATACCGATTCCCAGCCCTGACCTAGCTGCATGAGACTTCTGAGCAATGATCTTGGGTGGACCACATGTGCTGGTATCTTGTTCCCCTCTGCATCGGCTTCATATTTGGATTGACCAGTAAGAGTAGCATCGAATACGCAATGTTTCCCCTCACTGTTATAAGCCCTCCAAGGCTCCTGGAAGTTCTCATTGTAGAAGCTCTCCCAGTTTCTGGATCCAAAAAGTGTCTGCGCCTTCACATTGGAATTTGGGAATGCCCAGATGTCCTCATCAAGCGTTTCAGAGGCCTCTGTCGATTCGATGGATGATGATACTGAGAATGTGTCAAGCGCTTCGAGGTCTTCAATCGGGCCATAAGTGAAAGTCGATGGGTCCGGGAGGTGGCCTTCGAATCTCTGTTTTGTTCTGAATAGATCTTCTTGGTCTTCTTGCAGATCTGTCGATGTTTGTAAGCTGTAATCCAAGAACATGCATGCTCCAGAGCATACCCAGTGGCTCTAAGCGCAAGACTATGGGATCTGTTACGCACTCCTCATCGAAAGGTGCTAAGCTTGATGTTTTCCACAACTCTGGAATGGCAAAGGCACCACCTTCTTGCATTTCGTCCATGACATTGCATCGGCCTTTCCAGCAAATACTGTTGCCTTTCGAGCATGTAGAAGATCATGTTTTGATAAAGCCGAAGTCGCGACTAATAACGCGACACGATTTGAGCAAGCTTGGCGCCATAGAGTGATAGTCCCCACCTTAAGTAGGTATCATCTTAAGAACAACAACCTACTTCGAACAGACCCTGAAGAACTATAGTTGAGCATGTATCACTATGTAAATTAATCGGTGGATCAGAATGCGCCCCAGGCGGAATTTTTTCCTCATAGAAACGGCTGCAGGGGTTTACTTGGGAAAAGTAGCGGTGATGGCCGCACTAGTGTAGCCCTATCTTCAGGAACATTGAACACTTTTCTAAGTCAATACATGTAGGTTGCATTCTACTTAGATTGCCTCTCGTCCTGCCATAGGTGGATTTATGCAGTGACATCCTCCTGAACAATGCCGCCTAAGAGGAAGGGCCGTGTCCCATCAGGAGCGGCTCCAACACCGCCTGTTGACCCCGTCGAGCATACAATAGAGAGATTGGCTATGTCTGCAGAGCCCGACGCTGCGAAAGACAAGCATGTATCAGATCCTTGGACAGACGAACAGGAGACCTCTTTGTTCAAAGCAATGATAAGATGGAAGCCCGTAGGTTCGTTCTCATATGACGGTGGAAAGGAAGTTATATTGACAGCAAATGCTAGGCATGCACAAGCATTTTCGAATGATAGCAATTTCTGAACATCTGAAAAATCACGGTTATAACGGATACGCATTGCCGCAGAATGCTCATACGAAGATACCAGGAATATGGGAAAAGCTAGGAACTCTCTACAAACTCGAAGTCTTAGATATCAGAGTCAGCCTCCTCTGTGTCTTATGCTAGGATTATCGAGGCTTATTGGAGCCAGGAAGACAATATTGAAACTACTCCCTTCTGCGAGTTTTCACTTCCAGATGATGAGTTCTGGAGCATGAAATTTTCGAAGCGACTAGCACCAGATGGCTCTTCGTCGCCTCCATCACTACCACACCAGCTTTCGAATCCACTTGTAGAGGGATGGAGGATTTCAAGGAGACATAGCACTGTGGATGATACAGATGGTAAATATATTTGGACCTTTTTAGAAAACCGGTTACTGATGGTCAACAAGAGCCTCGTTCCTCACCGGCGTCAACCCGTGGTACGCCTTCAGGTCATGGTACTCGTGCATCGAGGGGTACTCGAAGCTCGCGGTTGGCCGAAGTATCAGTACCAGGAGGGCGACACGCGAGCAAAATTTCAGTCGATCGAAGTACGGAAGATGACGAAAAAGAAGAGCAGGAAAACGATGAAGACTCCATGGAAGCAGACGAAGACGATATCGTTGCTGCCAAATCCAAAGGTAAAGGCAAAGCAACCAAAGCAGCCGTGGCAAAGAATTTTACTCGAAGGAGTGGGAGAAACAAGTGACACTGATACGCCTCTCGGCCGGGTAATTTGTACAATCGCTGAGGGAACATAAATTTAGCCGAAGGATGTGTTCATCAACACGGAATATATGAAAACCACTCCAGCGCGAATACACCTGACGGTTTGCACCATCCCCAGGGCTTCACATATGTCACAATCCGGACTACGACAGAAAGGGTGCTGCCAAAGATGCGGCGGTTCTATGGAGATCCTAAGAGCAGCGACATCGGATCTTGTCGATTGCAATCACTTTGTACGACGATAGCTGGAGCCAGCGCCGTTGTAGGTACTTTGCCCCTTGATGCATTTCAACCCAAATAACGAAGGGGGCCTCTTGCAATGCATTCATTTGACTCTCTTTGCCCTATAGCCAAACCACATCTTCTGCAAACCCGGAGAACACTATTGTTCTTATGATGATGCAAATATCTCATTCATACTATGGGGTGTATGTCCACTCCATTGTATGCTGGGGATAGCGACGTTTGGCCCATGTGAACATGTGGTCCTAAGGAGGGTGAAGTGGGAGGCAGGGTGAACAGGTCAGCATGTTAGAAGCACTACTTGGTAGACATCTGGAGTGCCACGATGTGTACGCAGGCACTCAGGGCGGGCTGCATTTGATGTGGTAGGCGCGTGGTAGGGTTGACTTTAAGTCACGAACAGGGATTGTCACGAATGGGTCAGGGAGGGAGGGGATGTCGGAGCGACGGAGCGTTTTAACAAGGCTTGGCACCCCGCACTGCCGGAGAGCGACTTTGGGGCCTCGGCTTCACTCTTAGACGCAAAGCGATCCTCCAGGTCACACCTACCTTAAGGTACTCACTCGTTGTTCTACCGAAGCATACGCGATTGCGGGACCAGCCAGACTTCTAGTTCTCTTTAGGGTTTCCATCCCTTGCTCTTTTGGGTACTTGCGCCAAACAATCGCTCTCACCTGTGCTGAGAACGATGCTGGCAAAGAGCCGTTTAGCATTCCGGAACAGCTCAGTGACAGTCCTCTCTGCGAAGGTAAGCAGACTTTTGTTCCCCGTCAATGGCATTGGTGATTGACGAGGGGCCTTGTAGGTTCTAGCAATGGCGCCAGCATCGGCGCGAAAAAGCTCCTCTCTGCCACAAGGTTTGTCCGGGTACATTTGTCCGAAACCACCTTTACATATACTGATGCTCGACCCCTCAGGATACCGAGAGGACCATTCGAAAGGCGCCATGCTGCGATTTGAAGATTCACTACCCAAATTGCCAGTCCCTACGCTCGAAGAGACCTCCAAGCGCTACCTGAAATCTGTTCGGCCTCTTCTGAATAAAGCCGAATTCGACTACACACAGAAAGTTGTCTCAGACTTCACTAAGCCTGGGAATATTGGATCAGAATTACAGAAGAGACTTGAAGCCCGTCGAAAAGATCCAAAACACAGGAATTGGTTACATGAATGGTGGAACCATGCAGCATACCTCAGCTACAGAGATCCCGTGGTCCCCTACGTGAGCTACTTCTACTCGCATCGAGACGACCGGAGACGGCGGAATCCAGCTAAGAGAGCGGCAGCTATCACTACCGCAGTCCTCGAATTCAAGAAGCAGGTGGACAATGGCTCGTTGGAGCCAGAGTACATGAAGAGGTTACCTATCAGCATGGAGGCATACCAATGGATGTTCAACACGTGCAGGGTTCCAGGGAAAACAGTAGACCACCCGGTGAAGTATTCGTACCAAGATCACAAATATATAGTCGTTGTTCGGAAGAGTCAGTTCTTCAAGGTCATGTATGAGATTGGGGGCCAGCAGCTCACTTACTCGGAGCTGGAAAAGCAATTCAGTCGAATATATAGGATGGCGCAGAAAGCTCCCGCAGTCGGCGCATTGACCGTGCAGAATCGCGACTTGTGGTACTCTGCCCGCGAAGCACTTCTCCAAGCACACCCAGCCAACGCTGCAACGATCGAAGCAATACAAGCCTCGGCATTTCTTGTCTGCCTCGATGACGCCTCGCCAATAACATTGGAAGAACGCGCTCATCAATATTGGCACGGAGATGGCGCAAACCGATGGTTCGACAAACCCCTTGAATTCATCATCAACGACAACGGCACCTCTGGCTTTCTCGGCGAGCACAGCATGATGGACGGCACACCAACCCACCGACTCAACGACTACGCAAACATGATGATTTTCAGCAACAAACTCGACCTTGCCGAATCCAACATCCGGTCCGATCTCGCCGAACCCACAGCTCTCAAATTCCATGTCAATGACGCAGTGAATAAAGGAATTCATCGTGCTATTGCAGATCACGAGGCTCTGATGGCCCAGCATGACCTGCGGGTGCAAGCATACCAAGGCTACGGCAAGGGCCTGATCAAGAAATTCAAATGTTCCCCTGACGCCTATGTTCAGATGACCATCCAACTCGCTTACCACAAGATGTATGGCATGAACCGCCCGACGTATGAATCGGCCGCTACCAGACGCTTCCAGCAAGGTCGCACAGAGACATGTCGAACGGTCAGCGACGAGAGCGTCGCTTTCTGCTCCGCCATGGCCGATCCAGAAGTCCCGCCTGAGGAATGTGTCAAGGCGTTCCGGGCGGCTGTCGATGCACACGTCAAGTACATCACCGATGCGAGTGACGGAAAGGGCGTAGATAGGCATCTGTTTGGCCTGAAGAACAGCTTGAAAGAAGGAGAAGAGATGCCGGAGCTCTTCAAAGACCGAGCATACAGCTACAGCGCAACATGGTACCTCAGCAGCAGTCAGCTCAGCAGCGAGTATTTCAACGGTTATGGCTGGAGTCAAGTCATCGACGACGGGTTTGGCATTGCGTATATGATCAATGAGAACAGGTATGTTTCGTACTGCCAACCACAACCCTGATATTTAGGCTAATGGATATTAGCATACAATTCAATATCGTGAGTAAAGGGCTTGGGAGCGAGAGGATGAGTTTCTTCCTCAACGAAGCGGCGGGAGATATTAGGGACTTGCTCCTACCCACGATTGAAGCACCGAAACCGAAGCTATGAAGCAGGTTAGGGAATGCGTGCATGTATAAACACCATGTAAGATATATCGTCACTGGAGTAGTTTGCATTTGTCTGCTCGCTTTCCTGGAAGTTCTGAGCGTCCAAAGTAGATGAGTCAATAGATCTATCCTTACTGTGGGTGAACAGTCAAGCAATCTGCATATTACGTCTTTGCGAACACGCAGATACCTTTTTTCCATCGAAAGCAACACTCCCAAATCCCTGAGAGGACCCTTGTCTGCCATGTTAGCCTCAGTCTCCACACCAGCCAGCGCACGTTTCGAAGCCGGCATCGCCTGATCAGTATATTGAATGGAGCAGAGACAGATAGCTAAGGAGTTGAGAATAACACCATCGAAGTGACCCCATCGAAACACGAAGCATGAATCAGCCATACGTGAGGAAGGAATGGCTTCATACAAAGGTTGACTTCCTGTCGGAGGAATCGCAGTCAAGGACGAGTAGGTGATGCAGTGCTGGGGAGAATGGCATACTCTCCCCAACGACCGTTGATTGCTCGCCCCTACAACAGTAGGTTGCCTTTACAGGTTTTCGGATACACCAAGCTAAAGCCTTGTATACAAACCTGTATAGGACCCGACGAAACGTGGAAGACGGACATCAAGACGTGCTTAAGGTAAGCGAGGAATAAGACGCATGATGAGTGGTAAGGTACTCGTATGATCATGTCTAAAGTAACGTCTATCCATGGGTGGCGAGAAACCCCCCATGCCGAGACAAATTCATCATGCAGGCATCTCAAGTCTTCTCCTATAAGTCTACACATTTTCAGTCAATAATGTGCCCTTGTTCTTTTGACATTTCCTCTCAAACAACCAGTCTGCAGCGAGGAAGATCCGACGGTCTTGGCCATGCTGTCGGTCGTTCCGTTCACAGCGTCCAGAACCGCGTCAGCCGTACACCCCTGCTCTACTATATCTTGAAGAGGACTACACCAGAGCCGAAGACCAAAGTAGCGGGGATAAGCAAAATGCCAGAGCCATAGAGGGCCCCAGTGGCGCGGATGCTCGTCGAAGAGAAGATTACTTAGATTACCGCGTAAGGGATGGATAATCTTTGCTCTGTTGTTCAGCCTAGATCCTTTTACGGAAGGTTTGCGCAGGCAGTGACCTGTCGCTGTATGTACATTCGAGAGTTGGCCTTTAGGTCGCACCTTTAAAGCAATGGAAGAGGACCTACAATGACCTCCTAATAGTAGACACGTGTATTCCTCTCCACGTAAGAGCAGCCGCAGGCAAAGATTACTTCCATAATTGTCGCTTGTGTTGGTGAACGTAGAGGAATTCAGTCAGCCGCTCTTCTCCAAAAGTCACTATCATTGTCAATGTCATAACCATCGTCGTCATCATCACCGCTATCATCGCCACGATCATCAAAGTCACTGAAACACCTATCGAAGTCCTCCTCTTCCACATATTCTACAATTCTGATTATCCATCCGTGATCCTCCATCTTCCTTCGCATATGATCACTCAGGCCGTCTTCATACACCTCAACAATTTTCTCTCGTAGCGACGAAATGGCTCTCAAGTGGGTATCGACCAGCTTTAACGCCTCAGCAACGACCTTGGGGTTATCTTGTGCGTCGAGCCTAAACTCCGTGGCATTTATGCTATATAGGGACGTCGTGAGCGTGCTTAAGTTGGCGCAGCCGCTCTGTATGTTCGCGAGGATGCCAACGCTATCGTCCTCGAGGGTGACACCATCGGGGTCTAGACAGAGGAACCGAGGAAAGCTGACACACATATGTCGGATATAGTCTGCGTTGTTTCGGCCGATTTGCCCGAGGAACGAGGCTACGACCTCAGGCGTGCCCCAAGTGAAATTGAAGCGATTCTGGGCGTAGAATAGCGAGCTGGCTTCGCGGTGGATAGTCTTACTCACGTGGAGGAGCTCAAGGGTGAGCTTCTGTCGTCGATCGTAATCAAGCCAGGGATCAATAGGTTCTTGGTGCAATAAGACCAGCTCATATATCCGATCGCGAAGTTCGCGGGGGAGGCTGAAGAAGTTGGCCGACATGTCGCTGTTCGTGAGGCTGTTGATGCTTCGTTCGCTGTAAGAATCAGTCAATGCCTCTTAAATAGTTCGAGGATTGCTATTGAAAGGGATGGCCGACAGTGTGGTGGAGCCAATGCATAGTTGATTGCCTGGTTATTTAATAGTGAGACATGCGAGCCACAGTTTTCCTGGCTACACTAGTCCTAATCAGGCCTAGCCTGATTCAAGGAAGCCGTTCAGGATTCTCCGAACCCATGAAATAACTTATTCCATGTTGTTACGCTTCAGGCGAGTTACCACAACAATTGCAGACACTCCACGGAGTCAAGTAAACTTAGGCAGACTTACAGTGTAATTATCACACGAGACTGACGGAGTCATTTCGCACTTACCAGGATCGCTGATTGGTGGTACCGACCCGGGTGGCCACCTTGCATTAATTTGCGCGCCACAGCAGCCACAAGGCGATTTCGTCGCATGGTGATAAGCCTCTATAAGCCTCTTTTCTAAGTACCAGGAGTGATGAGAGCTCGATGGTGGTGGTACTCCATATGGTAACGGAATTCTGTTGCGCCGTGAAAAGAGGCTGTCGGCAAGTTAAATGCGAAGGCGACAATGCGAACCCCAAAAACACGACTTATGCAGAACCATGGGAATTATCGATGTGTTCACAGAGTCTGGATTGCTTGAAGTCAACGTGCCACCCTACTTTTAAGATTTCTTTCGCGATTGTATTTAAGTACTTGGCGATGGTCATGATTAGGGAGGTCCCACGTGGGGCCCATGGCAAGCTTTTCGCGATAAAGGTTGTTCCTCGCTACTTCAATTTTACTTTGTCCTTCCGCGAGCGGACTTGAGGCCAGCCCGTGTGGGTACTTTGATAAGTTGGCTCATTCAGGTTTCCTGGATTGGATAAAGATTGCTTCATTGCTGAGCTAGAAGGATTGCTAGAAGTTTGCTCTGGTTGAAGCACTGATACGTGGGTGGAAATTCGAGCAAGTGAAATGGAAGGTTTGACGAGATGTGAACAACATGCAGATTGATATGATATTAACTTTACTAGTCTTCCCCTTAATAAAGCCTCCGCATGGACCACCTACTTTACTTTGATCTCTGAAGAGCACCCCGTACTATCGTCCAAGGCTCAACCCTATCGCCAAATGCTATCCGACATCAACGATCCACACCGGGGATAGACGGAAGCAGCTCCCAATGCTCCTTCGCGCACATCAGCCGTCTGGCTCGTGCGAACCCTCGTGAAGATCACGAATCGACAAGAGGCGTCAACTCCAGACCTTACCCTTGTTGGGATCTCCGGCGTGGCTTATCCTGAGGTCAAAACCAGGATCTCTCCGCCCGTCACGCATCGCGCGATTGGCACGTATTAACATTATCGTTCCAGGGGTACTTGTCCCGACGGAAGGGATGGCATGGTTGGAGAGAATGATGGTAGCGTGGTGAATGGCGGAATAATTGGTTTTGGCCGCTGTATCAATACTTGCGGAGCCCCTCCTTCATCTTTCTCGTACATGCGTGCTTTTCGTTCTTCTTCGCCCACTCAATCTTCGATGATCTAGCTACCGTCATGCCTATACCATTACCTCCTGATGACAGTGTCGCCTGGAAGGTATGGCTTGGTAGCGTTGTCAGTGTCGTCCTTGCGACAATCGCCGTTGCTTTGCGCTTGTTTGCAAGGAAATTGTCAGCAGCTCCCTTCTGGTGGGACGACTGGACCATTGTGGCATCTCTTGTAAGTATAGCTTGAGTTGGAACATTTTCCGGGTCTATCTTGGCTTGAGCAGAATGCTAACCTCTTCGTCAGGCAGTACAATGGGGCATGGGTATTTCTCGATGGATCATTCTCGTCAATTACTACTATGGCCACCACGCTGTTTACGTGGGGAAGCATAGAATCACCCTATTTCAAAAGGTATGCAGATTGCATGCTGCGACCACATTGGATTGACAAGGCACTGATCTTTCATACTCATAGGCTTTCGTTGGCATTCAAACTCTTTATTTCTTGAACGCGGTATTGACAAAAACTTCTCTGCTCTTCCTGTATTATCGGATATTCGGAGTGGTGAAGAATTTCCGATATGCACTTTGGACATCTGGCTTCGTCGTTTTGGCTTACTGGATTGCTACCACCATTTTGGCCTTCCTGGGTTGCACACCTTTTGCATACAACTGGGACAAAACAATCCATGGACATTGTGTAAATCTGGTCGATTTCTTCCGATGGAATGGAATCTGCAATCTGCTTATCGACTTCCTCATCCTTCTCCTGCCATTACCGATGGTTTGGCGGTTGAGGGCCCCCACTCGACAGAGACTCGAATTGACCGCTGTCTTCTTGCTGGGTCTATTGTAAGTCCATATCGTCGAGTTGATGATGCAATTACCCCAAGACACGACAGACACTGATCTCCCCCCAGCGTCTGTATCACGTCGATAATGCGAATAATTGCCTACAAACCCAACCAACTAAAAGACAATACGTATTCAGGGGTCGGATCAATGACCTGGTCCATCGTTGAGCAGGGCATTGGCATTATGTGTGCATGTCTGCCCACTTTGCGCCCCGTGATCAGTTGCATGTATACCAAACGAAGCAAGAACCACAGCAAGGAAGGCAGCAGCAGCATCGGCATGGATAATTTCCGCTCGGGGACCGTGCATTCAGAAAAAACCACGCCTGGAAAATCAGCCTTTAGACCAGCTACCTACGAGAGCGAAAGCACGGTAGGATTCGCCCGCCTGCACGACGAAGAATCAGCCATGTCACCTGCGGATGTTCAACGGTCGGTCTACGCTGCGACTCCCGCTGGGACCGCTGTCTCTACTACGGCCGGTGAAGGTGACAGGAAGTCAGCGAAAGTCGTTCCCTCGGGGATACTGAAAGAGCAGACGATGGAACAGAGATCTGAAGTTGTTCGATGACCTTTTGGCTTTTTGAGCCATCAGCCATCAGCCATCAGCCATCAACCATCAACCATCAGCCATCAGCCATCAGCCATCAGCCATCAGCCATCAGTCAGCCTCCAGCCGGTGCATTTAGTCCAGTGCACTAGGATAATGAAAGTGATGCACAGTTTAGCATGATGTGTCAGGGGCATTGGCTGAGAAGCTACTCCGTACCAGACCACCATTGCGGGAACCTCGCCATCCAGATCCCATATCCCTTATCCCTGTACAGAGTACACTCTCATGGATTCCCTTCAGCTCAAAGTTGGATCCAGTCGCCTCAACATCTGCCAAGCAGCTGGTGGCTGGTCCAAGCTTGGAGCTAGTAGATAGTCTCGCTTGGATGAGGCGCTAGGTGCGATTGACTTCGCACCGAAACGTCCTTAATGATACGGGAAGAAGGTTGTAACGCCCTCTTGATGTCCTCACCAAATGAGATCTTGTCTCTTTGGACATTTGGACATTTGAGTAGCATACACGATATGCGTCTTGGTGACCGTAAAGATCCCACCAGATTGTCTGTATATCCGCGTCATCAATCACGGACTCTACATAATGTTCGATCATTCCAATCGATCCATAATTGCAGCATCCCGTCCCTGTCCCTGTCCCTCGCAAGTACGGCAGCTGCTTCATCTCCACGCGATGGGCGATTACGCTGGGAAAGACTAGTGCGCCATCCCGCCTTGTGCATCATCGGCTAGGATGGTGGATGGTGATGATTGGTGAGAGTGACCGCGATCAGGTATTTCGTACTGAGAACCCTGCCTTTAGTATGCTTATCCTGTGCGCTTGTACCGAGAATATCAGGCTAAGGGTTGTGCGGGCTATCCCACCACGCCCACCTTCCAGGACCAAGGGACAAGAGCCTGGTACTGCCACGTGCTTTCGGATGCCGAAGAGGCTTACACAATTGCTGCTCGTCCTGAAGCTACGCGCAGATACCGTTTCGCTATACTGCGCTTGTCCACCAGCTACAATGTTGACGATAAAAAGGCAGCTATACATAACCATCAGTGACGGGAACTGCAAGATGGCGAGATGCCCTAGACAACCGTGAAACGGAAGCAGTTGCCGGCTTCCATGTCAATCAATGTCCTTTAAGTTCTACTCTACCGAGATCCGTCGCCCGGTGTTCGTTGGCCTGCAGCTTGGACTCCTTCGGTCTCTTGAGGCTCTGACTCTGAGTTTCTGCTATTCTCAACATCTTCAATCGCACTTCATACACATGCGCCAGGCTTGACAACAATGCATTTCATGGAGCGGCGCATTCTGTGTTTATTTCTCTGTATCGCGGCAGTATCTGGAGACGCCAACCTGCTAACATACATCACTGGTGGCGTTGGTAACGTCTTGGGAACGGCTTTTGGTACACCAGGAACGAATGCGACATTCGATTATGTTATTGTCGGTGGGGGTACTGCTGGCCTGACACTGGCCACCAGGCTCGCCGAGAATCCGACCATCAGCGTTGCTGTTATCGAGGCTGGTGGTTTCTATGAAGTCGACAATGGCAATCGAAGCACTGTGCCCGGATACGCCAACTTCTACACCGGATCTGATCCTAAGAATTACAACCCTCTGGTGGATTGGGGCTTCACAACCGTCCCGCAGACCGTACGTGTTCTGAGTGCACAGTTTCGCAAGGATGCATGGCGATCGGATAGACTAATGAAGGTCATGTCGAGCAGGGGGCGAAGAATCGCAGAGTGCATTACGCGCGTGGTAAAACCTTGGGCGGATCATCCGCTCGCAATTATATGATTTACCACCGGTTAGTCGCCGAAAATTGACTGTCGTTATGGTTGCCGTTTCCCATAGACCGAATGCTAAGTAGTGTCAATCACCAGACCCACAAAAGGATCAATGCAAAAATGGGCAGACGACGTTGGTGACCAGAGTTACAGCTGGGACAAATTTTTCCCCTTCTTTCAAAAATCGTGTAATGTAGGATATCAAATTCTTAATCACCATAAAAGACCGCTGATGTCTCCTTTCATAGTATACCCCATACAACCCGGCATTGTACAATGCAACAATCACACCTCAAGAGCCAGGAAACTTCATTCCGAACGGAGGTCCTTTGCACGTCTCCTATAGCAATTATGCTGACGCTTTCGGCTCCTGGGCACAGAAAGCCTTCATTGGGGTGGGCATGAAGCTTATCAACAGTCTCAATGCTGGGGTGCTTAATGGTTCATCTTTCTCAACATTGACAGTTGACCCTAGGAACGGATATCGCTCGTCTTCAGAGTCCAGCTTCTTGCAGGCTGCACTACTAAACGGAACGGCACCGACAATCTTCAAGAATTCTCTCGCTCGCAAGATCTTGTTCAATGGTACCACGGCGACTGGTGTCTTGGTCACCACAGCTGGTGCATATGGTATTCCGGATCTCAACTTTACCTTGACTGCGCGGAAAGAAGTCATTGTTTCCGCTGGTGTTTTTCAGTCACCACAACTCCTCATGGTCTCTGGCGTCGGTCCTCGGGCCACCCTCCAACAACATGGCATCAACGTAGTATCCGATTTGGCGGGCGTAGGTCAGAACATGTGGGACCACGTCCTCTTTGGTGCCAACCGCCGTGTCAATGTCCTTACAGGTTCAGCATCCCTCAACCATCCAGAGTCCGCTGCGAGACTTGCTGCCCAATTTCGTACAAATGGTTCGGGAGCCCTTTCCGCCTTCGGGGCCGGTTACTATGGCTGGGAAGATCTTCCCGAACCGTATCGCTCTAATCTCTCCAGCGCTGCTATTGCTGCCCTAGCCACTTTCCCAGAAGACTGGCCAGAATTGGAATGGCTACCAATCAGCGCATACCTAGGCTACCAAACCAATCGACAGCTTGAAGATCCTCGCGATGGTTACAATTACGCCGTCATCAACCCTGGCCTCATTGCGCCCCTTTCTCGTGGTAACGTTACTATCTCCAGCGCCGATATGTCTGATCTTCCCATCCTTAACCCGAATTGGCTGGTCGACCCTACAGACCAAGAAATTGCCGTTCAGAGTTTTAGACGCTCCCGTGAAATATGGAATCAACTTGCCTCATTCAACATCACTGTCGGCACTACCGAATACCTCCCTGGCCTCAACGTGACATCCTACGACGATATCCTCGCCTTCATCCAAGCTAGTATGATGACCATATACCACGCCGCCGCCACCTGCAAGATGGGCACTACGAATGACAGCCTGGCCGTGCTAGACAGCCAAGCACGCGTGTATGGAACGCAAAACCTACGCGTGGTGGATGCTAGCTCTTTCCCATTCCTACCACCCGGTCACCCTCAGTCTACTATCTATGCGCTCGCCGAAAAGATCGCGGCCGATATCATGGGTGCTAGTGTACCCGCGCCGGGCTACTTAGAGACAGGCTACGAGGCAGACAGAGCCCAGGCGCAGATTCATCTACAAACACTGATTAGCAGTAGTAGTGGGGTTGCAGCAAAACAGTCAAGTAGCACCGCTTCCGAGTCTACTTCACCTAGCATGGTGGGCGCGTTGATTGCTCTCTTTGCAATCTCGTTTGGGTTCACTCTCTACCTGTAATTGCTATATCTGCACGTATGGATTAATATAATGTCAGTGGATGAGTATATAGACCGAGCGATGACGATATGCTGTGTATGTCACACAGCACCGCTGCGGCTGCAGATATCGCCCTACGTGTATATATTCCTCTTCGAATTGATACACACCTTTTTGGACAAGTCACCACCTTCCAGTCGAATACCAACTTACAACGTGAGTACTTCATGTTTCCACCATTGAAGTCAAAGTATATACATCACGTCGACATGAGAGCAAGGACTGGAATTCAGACAAAATCGCCGTGATCGGGGTGATCAATCTTGATGGTTTATTTCATTTCGTTCCTCTTTCGTGAAATATGTGCTGTTATATGATGTAGCACGGTCTGTTCACAGCAGCTGCGATGGAAGACCTGATGTGTAGGGGTCTGCTGTTGATGGTGATCACTCCTAGCTACCTAGAAGAGTTCACCCCCTTCTGGTCCACGCCCTCGCTTTCCACAACGATCGACTTTGACAATTTACTTTCGCCACAACTATTATAGAAGGTCTAAGGCTGAATGGTTTTAACAGCAACTTTTCTTATAGAGTCAGCTTGTTTAAGGATCTATTGAAGTGAACGTTGTTAGGCCTAAGACTACCTTGGAGCTGGGGCCGGGAGTACGGAGTTTCAGAAGCTCCGGGGCGCTAGCCCCTTAGGGTTGGACCATAAGTACTTAAGTTTTGACCAGAAGGGGGTGAACTCTTCTACGGCGCCAAGACCGACGACGCCCCCACTGTGAAGAAGTTGTGACCTTAAACAGGTTTACCCAATTGGCCCATCATGAATATCACAAACTTCGTTGTCTCTCAGCGGGAGAAGGCTCTACTAGTTGGCGACTATGGATCATATCGAAAGCAGTTGTCAAGACGGTTACTCGTCGTACGAAAGAAGCTCAACTACACCTCCCCCAAAGGCCGCAAATATGTATCCAAGGCTCCAGTCACGGCCGAGAATATTGCCAGCAATCACGAGTATGCTTGGTTTCTCTCATGTATAGCCTATGCTTACGACTCGCCACAGGTTCATTCACTTACTCCTCCTCACATCAGAGCGAGCTTGGGCACAAGCGATGCATATGAAGTCGACACATTCTGCAGACGGAGCAAAGAGCATCACAGGGTCCACGAGGCAGCACATTGGTTCGCGACTGAACAAAGCCAGTATCTATGCTGCACAGTTGGTCGACTTGCTCAAGGATCAGGCAGTCTCAAAAGCTAGCACAGAAGCAATTCTCGAAGCTCGCGCATACTACGTTTCACTGCTGGGCGCCTATGAATTTGAGAAGCAGAATTGGGAGAAGTCCCTACATGGATATTCAGAAGCGCACCTTTTATATTTGACCCTCACACAATCGAAAGACTCGAAGGAGGAAGACTTATTCCGAGACCTGTTGAATACTTCCATCGACCCTAGCATACGGTATGCAGCGTACCAGCTTAAGCTTCCCCGAACTACGTCTATAGGCACCATTGTTTCCAAATTCGTTCCTCGGAGAAATGAGTTCGTTCGGGAGGTATTGAAGAGGGACCCTGTAGCATTGGACGACCCGGCTACCTCCCAGAAGAAGACACCAAGAGGAAATGCAGAGAACGTCCCCAAGACGATACAATGGAGGTCGCGAACTGTCAGATTGGAAGATGCTGCAACAGCTCAAGCACTTGCAGCGGTCTCAGCAGCCGAAGGGAAGCTGACCTCCTTCCTCTCCTCAAACCCAGACGCAAACCCACAGGCTAAGGGTGCCGCTTACGATGAGGTATTGATCCCCAGTCAAGACGCAGTGGATGCAACGAAGACGGCAATTGATGAGCTCTCTGCTGAGGGTATCCCACAAGGTGATCAACGCATGCAGTCTTTACAGATCACTAGGACTGCGGTCAACTATGCTTTGGTGGGATGGAGAGTAGGAAGGAATCGTATGTTGTGCGGGACGCAGGACGGCGCTGTTCTGGAGCCAGAGGCGCTGAAGCAACCCAAGAAGCCCCGGAGAGATGGTAGACCTAGGAAGCTGCACGAGGAGAGCACTGGAAGGAAGCTGACGAGGATGAAAGAGAGAGTCGCTCTCTACGACTCAACATTGCAAAGTTTGGACTCGATTAAAGAGCTGCCTGGTGTAGCTGCGGACCAGAAATTTCTCGCAGAATTACAGTCGAAAAGATCGTATTTTGCGGCCCTTAGATGCCTGTTGATTGCTCGCTCTCACGCGCTACTACAGGACACAAAAGGCGCTCTTGCACTCTTCTCCTGGGCTTTAGATCTGACCGGGGGTGTCTCACGAGATACACTGTCTTTGGATGACGGATCAGCGAAGGCGCTGAACCTTGACGTGACGGCCTCTCAAGCAATATTCCTCCAAGAACTATTGGAAGGCTTGGTGCTCCAGCACCGTGCTCTTGTTGACCTCCACAATCTAAAAGGAACAGACGACAACAGGTCCAATATTGGAAAGCCGCCTCCTTTAGTGGAGAGGCTCGACGAATACCCACAAGGTGATGTCGACCTCACGAATCTGGTAACTTATCCACCAAAGCTGGAACCAATACCCGTCAAACCTATATTCCTAGACGTGGCATTCAATTACATTGAGTATCCCGGTCGGACGCGCAAGGTTGTGGAGAAGGTTGTCAACGGGCATGTCCCTGGACAAACGGGGGGCCAAGAGAAGAAGGAAGGGCGAAAGGGCTGGTTTGGCTTTGGCCGATAGGTAGCTGCCAGGCATTTGTACCTTAGTGTGTTAAAGCGATCGATTGCTTGTTGTACTTTGCACGCACGTACGCTACCCGTAACCGCAATTCTGGGTAGAGTGTGAAAACATCGATATTACCGTGCACCTCAGAGGCTTGCTTCTGAGGTGCACCTGAGCAAGTCGTACACAGATACGCACCATATCGCATGAGGCGAAGTTGCCAAATGCATGTGTGAGTAGTCTCGTTGAGGCCTTTTCCCCTCCTTTGAGTTTGCCTCTCGCGAACCTTGATTCGGCCGCACCACATCGCACCGTTGCCTTGGTTAATCCGATAAGATGGGCATTGTCCATACGTATGGCAGTCACAAGGAGTCATGATGTTTCGATAACCGCAGCCATCTCCCTGCTACAAAGCTACTACAATCCCAGCATGCAAATCGAGCCGTTTAGGCTTGCCTTTGTCTCGAAACAACCCATGTCAAGGACATGGACTATGACTTGGCATATGCAATGACGAACGCCGCGCAGCATGCCGTTCAAGACAACCCAACAAAGCAACTATAACTCCTCCGATGCCTTCCCTAATTTGCAGTGACCTTCACAAAGCCCATCTCCTAAAATACTGATGGGCCGTCCTTCGGACCTTCGGAGCCTACCAAACTGAGCGGTCTCCTAACCCAGTAATCAAGATGCGGAGACAGTCAGAAGAGAGCATACGGACAGAGGACTGTGACGGGCCTATACAAGACACGCTTATGGAAGACCAAGGGCTACAGGAGGAGGAAGGGAGCAATGAGGATGGTCTAGCGAAAGCACAATGCAGTGATCGAGCGGAGCTTATAGAAAGGATCAAGAGGGGCGAGAGTCCAACCTGGGTTCCAAATGAAGCGGTGAGTGGGAAATCACTCGATTAAGAGTTCTGTCATCAAGAAGTCCAATTCCAACTGTATATGTCTCCTCTCACCGTCGATGATTCGAACAACGAAAATCTAGGACTTTCCAGAGTTGAAAGTGCACGTGTACAAATTCGACAATCTATGCTTTGAGAACAGATCATCGATCCCAAACGATCAAGAGCAGAGAAGGTAGCTAATGGTGCTTCCTTACAGCTCAAGCAAGAATATCTCAGAAACAACAATCAAGACACCATAGGCGCTCATCGAAGAGGCACGGAGCCTCAGAAACTCTCTCCTCTACTCCCAGCCGCTGAACTCGAAGTTGTTACACGATTAGTATCTGATCCATTACAAAATCAATCAGACGAACAACGGCAGATACAGAGACCTAGGTCAGCTCTCCATGCGGGAGATTTTGCGGCGACTTCGACAAAGGAAGCCCAATCAAGACAATCATCCTCCTACGGCTCTAGGTACCCTGCTAATATTTTCGAGGATGGGCCTCTCGGTACTTCACCAACTACACCTTGGTATCCCCCACCTTCATCTACTCGGATATTTGGACAAATTGCAGATCTCAGTCCTCAGCAGGAGACACGCACATCCTTGGATAGAAGACCGTGGAGGAGTCGAGCGCCATCACTCAGTTCGTATTCGTCGTCAAGCTTTGTGCTAAAAGAGCCAACTACTCCGCTGGTTCAGCAGTCCAACAATACCGACCTGGATTTCTCGCCACGAGAACGTTCAATCAGTCCGGTCAAGAGCAGTCGGCGACGTACACTTCCACCTCATGCCTTTCAAAACATGCACTCTAGTAGTCAAGTATCACCTGCTCCACAATCAGCTCATCATTCGCCTTCTTATTCCAGAGAAAGTGGCTTTCTACGGGGACATCATCCCCGGAGATCTCTGACGTCCAACTGGTCTCTTCAAGCATCGACTTCCCTGCACACACCCCCCTATCTACGGTCCAGGAGGACTTCCTGCACTTCCGATACTTCCCCTCTCCAGCACGCTCATATGGTAGGATCCTACGAGGAATCCATTCTCCGGGGCTGGATGTCAACAGCTCCGTCGAGACCTCTGGACTTTACGGCTCAGATTGGCGTTCTAGGTCGAGGCAAGTGTAAACCCAAATGTCCGGCTCATGTGACAGTCCCATTCCCTGCCGTATACTACAGCTGGGGCTCTGGTACTGTCCGCGGTGCTGACAACGACGATCCAAGCCCCTATGTGGGTCATATTGATCTTCAGCACTCACTGAAACCTGCCGAGGCAATGGAAGTCCCAGTCTCCGATGTGGACACGAGCATTGAGCCCCACATCTTCAACGAAGGTCCAGATCGTAATGATACAGTTACCAAAGCTGAACAACCAAAATCCAAGAAAAGGAGGCGGAATTCTCCTTCGTCTGCACCGCTTTGTGGAAGCTACCGAATACCCCAACAAGGCCAGTTACAGATCGTAATCAAGAATCCAAACAAGACTGCGGTGAAGCTGTTCCTAGTGCCGTACGATTTGGAGGGCATGGAGCCAGGCAGCAAGACCTTTGTTCGGCAGAAATCCTACTCTGCAGATCCAGTCATTGATAGACCCCAATCCTCAATTCCATTCGCTGGGTTACCGACACAAAAGCCAACACTCCGATATCTGATAGACTTGAAAATCTGTAGTACGTCACCAGGACGCTTCTACCTATACCAGCAGATCAGAGTCGTCTTCGCAAACCGTGTGCCAGACGACAAAGAGCCCTTACGGAACGAGATACAGCTACCTCAACCAAGATACAGCGCTTACAAGCCAAAAAGCGACTCATTATCACGTCTAGGGTCCAGCGCCGGTGCAAGGCTCACTGCCGAGAAAGCCTACAGGAGACGAAGCTCGGGGCTTAGTATGGCCATTGACGAGGTAGCTAGTCGGCTTACGCAGACATTCGGGGATGGAACCACGTTTGCTCTGGATAACAGTCCTGTTCCTGCCATGCCTTCTATCCCGTACAGCCTTACTCAGTCACGGCAAAAGCCCGTCAGCAAAGTCCGTGACGACAACGACTTCAATGTTATGGAGCTCGACTCTTCAAGACCGACGACATCCGATGACACGCAATCGCCATCGAGTGAGACAGCCCATGGCCTCGCGGGCGCACAGCTACTTGGCTCACACATGAGTAATTCCAAACATGGAAGTGACGGCTACAATAAACTGGCTAAAGGCGAGTCTGGCTATGGAGGAATGTTTGGACGATCGGGGACGCCAGAGCTGGGAGGGGGATTGTTAGCACGGCGACTGAAAGCGTTTGAGATACAGCAGGATTATGAAACGCCAGGAGACCGAGACACTTAACCGGTCTTTCGAGGAGCATGGGAAATTGTGTCCGTGTCATATTGCAGTAGGCTACTGCATAGGTTCAAGCACTGCACAGACTATTCAACTCAACCAGAACAATGAGAAGTAATAACAACGAGTGGGTATACTGATATTGCTGTTGCTTTCCCTAGTCACTCTTGAGCGTCTGCAACTCAAGTCTTAGAGGTACCTCAGCGTCAACAGTATGAATAAGATCAACTTGTGTCTACTATGAATACCCATTACGATTGCTATTTTAGGAATTTCTACGCAGTCTACTCGTGATCCCTTCAATCTATTCCTGTTCGAAAATCTAGAAATATCCGATAGTTATTTTGGGGGTGTGAGTGTGTGTGTAAGGGGTATACTAGTACACCTTTCCTTAATGGGGGAAGATATTTGGAAAGTGTTAAAAGTATCTGTGTGATTAGGAATAGATATCAATTGCCAAATTGGTCATTGAACATTTCTAGGAATAGGTACATTAGGCTCGAGTCATATGATCTTGGGGTTGCGGAATGGTGTAACTGGAACTCTCCGCGTGAAGATAGGTCAACAATAGACTCAGGGTTAGGGCTTAGCTTTGGCCTGGCGGTGGTCTGATCTGCCGGCTGTTGATTGCCCGCCCCACTAGTGCTGCACCCCTATGGAATAATCTTCAACGCCAACAGCGGTGACATTCCTCTCGGAATCTTGGGTGGTACGGTGGCGAGCCATTGAAGGGTCGTTGTAATCGTTCCCCATCTTACGGTCTTTACTGGCTTTGAGATTTTCTGCAGCCCAATTGTGCTTCGTTATATCCCTTGTACTCGAGTGAACCCTCTCAATTTCGCCCGCAATGGCCTCTGTGGTCAATGGAAGTTTTGCTTCGCCGCTGGCGAACGCAGACTTCACGTCTGTCTCGGACGGTGGATTGCTCTCGAGAGTGTATAATGGCGTGAGCGGATTGCATGTACTTGTTTCCATCTTCCTAATACTCGTGGCTTACGATCAATGTAAGTCCGTCATGCTACCAATTGACCAGTGCTCATTCGCTAAGTAATAAAATAGTCATGTATATCTGGAACAAGGGATCGATCGTGGGCCCGGCATGGAAAATGCCGTTTGTTGGACCTTTCCTATCATCAGTGAATCCAAAAATGGACGAGTACAAAGCGAAGTTCGCAAGTGGGGAACTGAGCTGTGTCTCCGTATTTCATAAGTACGCAGGGAAGGACCAGATACAAGTGTAATGGACTGATACTGGTGCAACAGGTTTGTGGTCATTGCTTCGTCTCGGGATATGGCACGCAAGGTCTTTAATTCGCCCATGTTCGTTAAGCCATGTGTGGTGGACGTCGCGAACAAGCTGCTGCGTCCGACCAACTGGGTCTTCTTGGACGGGAGGGCCCACGTGGATTACCGAAAAGGATTGAACGGCCTGTTCACTCGACAAGCCTTGGAATTATACCTACCGGGTCAGGAGGAGTGCTATGACAAATACTTTGCGGAGTTCTTGGAGATATCCAAGCGAGCGGATAAAGAGAAGGGAACACCATTCATGCCCGTTTTCAGAGAGTTAATGTGCGCCGTGTCTTGCCGCACATTCGTCGGTCACTACATGCCCAAAGCTGCCGCCAAGAAAATCGCAGATGACTTCTGGATGATTACGGCCGCACTAGAACTCGTCAACTTTCCAATCATCATCCCCTTCACCAAGACGTGGTATGGCAAAAAGGCGGCGGACATGGTCCTCGAGGAATTCGCCAAATGCGCTGCAAAAAGTAAAGCCCGGATGGCTGTTGGGGGAAATATAACATGCATCATGGATGCCTGGATAAAGTCCATGATGGAGTCTGCCAAATACAATGAGAAAGTCGCCAAAGGCCTCCCTGTTGACCCCTCCGAAAAACCCACCACCGTCGTCCGCGACTTCTCCGACTACGAGATTTCCCAGACGATTTTCACATTCCTCTTCGCGTCGCAAGACGCTACCAGCAGCGCCTCCACCTGGCTCTTCCAGCTCATGGCCGACCGGCCCGAGATCCTCGACCGCGTAAGGGCCGAGAACCTGGCCGCGCGCAACGGCGACAAGAACGTCCGCTTCAGCATGGATCTTCTCGAAAACCTCCCCTACACCAGGGCCGTCGTCAAGGAAACACTCCGCTACAGACCCCCTGTCATCTTCGTCCCATACCTAGTCAAGAAGGCCTTCCCCGTCACAGACTCCTACACCGTCCCCAAAGGCTCCATGGTCATCCCCTCGTGCTGGCCGGCGCTGCACGACCCGGAAGCGTACCCCGATCCCGACTCTTTCGATCCGCAGCGATGGATCACGGGGGATGCGGAGAGCAAGACTAAGAACTGGTTGGTCTTTGGGACGGGGCCGCATTACTGTTTGGGACAGACGTATGCGCAGTTGAATCTGATTGGGATGATTGGGAAGGCGAGTCTCTGTATGGATTGGGAGCATAAGACCACGCATGAGAGCGAGGATATCGAGGTCTTTGCTACGATATTTCCGCAGGTGAGAGATCCGCCGTTGATACCTTGTGCACGGTGGGAATCGTCGCTAACGTTTTGCAGGATCATTGTCCGCTGATATTCACCGAGCGGCCCTAGATACATGCCCGCGTAATGTGTGGTTCTCTAATCCGGGCTTTGCCTTTTTCTCTTTGACTTCCTGTACCTAGAGTGTCTACTTTACGATTATAATTCGATTATAATTTTGGGGTCTGTGTCCCAGCGTCCGGAAACTTGAGATGACTCGCATCTGGACTTTCCACGTCCTCTGGCCTCGATACCTGTATTCAAACAGCCGCTGACACACGATCCTCCTTGCAAAGGGTGACCAGCCTGATCGTATCCTCGCGCGGCCAGATCGCAGCGTGTCATCCTAATCATCAGGCATACCTCCAATCCACGTCGTAGATGATCCATATGTTACCGCTCAACCCTGCCTCCCTTCTTCTCCCACCCCATCCAACCTTCCGCGTACTGCCCAATCTTCACCCCCTCCCATTCCCTCGCCATCGTCGCCGCAGCCCGAGACCTCACACCAGCCTTGCAGTAGAAAATGACTTCCTCCACGCCCTTCGCCCGTCCATCGGACGCTGCACCAGCTTCTTCGTTCACTTCCATACTATCCACTCCATCGGCATTCAACCCACTATTGGCTTCTCGCCCTTTCATCCTCGACGTAAAGGGATTCCCGTCCGTGGCTGCTTTCCTCCCTTCCGCTTCTCCGCCCGATGTCGATGTCGAAGCAGTATCGGCAGCACGCGGTTTCTCGAAACCGAATCTGTCGAAGAAATCTTCGTTGCTTAGGTAAAACGCGTCTGGGTTCGAGGTGAGAGGCATGCTGTAGGCGCCGGGTATACGGCCGGTCTGTTCCAGTTCGGAGGGTTCGCGGACGTCGATTAGGATTCGTTTGGGCGAGGGGGTGGTGGATAGAGGGGTTAGGTCTTCGAAGGTGTAGTTTTTTGCTGGTGGGGGGGCGGAGCTGTAGGGGCGGTGGTGGGGGGTAGTGAGCGTTTGGCGGTGGAGGAAGGGGGGTGCGGAGGGGAGGGGGCGGCGGCGGGGGTGTTGGCTTCTGGGTTTGGGGATGCAGGAGCGGATGAGGGGGATGAGGAGGGGTCGTGGTGAGGGCATTGTGGTGGATGTGGACTGGCGACGATTGTTTCGAAATTGTTCGGAAGTGGGATGATGGATGACTGTAGTCTACTATGTATGTAAAGCTTGGCTGTCAACTGGAGCTAATCCAACGAGGGCTTAGCACACTTCATGCGATGATGATATGTCCTAGATCTTTTTCAAGTCAAAATTATTTCGCTGAGCGAGCTCTACCATCTGGGAAGGCGCATTCACCTCAAGTTTGCCTATTACTTCTTTACTCTTCACCCGGTATGGTCTTACGTTTGACCTGATCGATACTCCGCCGCCATCTCCACCCTCAGCTCTTCAAATCTGGATCCATGATAGTCAAGACATCGATCTTTTGTCCACGGACGGAGGCAGCGTTGCCGGGGCATGATAGAGAGGGTAGCGAGATGCCTCGAGATTGGGGGACATACTGCCTTACGAGGGAACAAGACGGGCCTTCGCAGTCGACGCCACCTACACTCCGCCTTTTGGGCCCATGGTGCCGGTAACATTGACCTACCGGCGTGGTGGATATTTCTATTGCAAACGCCAGAGTCTGCTTATGAGCCATCCTCAAACAGAAGAAGTGGGTATTTGCGGGAGGCAGTGTCTTCTGAGTTACAAGATATCTTCTTAGATTTTTTGTATCCTGTCCAGACTCTCGCTCTAATTCGACAACTCAAGCGGTCATCGAATGCCCATCGGCTGGCAGCACAAAATGCGAAACGGTATTCCAGGACATATGTGTCCATAGCGAAGGACTTCATTTCGGGGGCAAATGCGGTGAGGGCAGAGGCAGCCACTCCAGCCACGGGCTCAGATACTCGTCAAGCTGGAGATCTACTCAAGAAAAGTATCAGCGATTTGCTTGATTGCAAGGATCATACCGGTTTATATGATGAGTTGTGGCAAAGTTACCAAGACCTGCTCGAGTTACCAAAGTCGCTATCACCACAAGATCTGGTCCGACTGCTTCGATGTTTGGTTTTGTCTAGGCGAACTATCGACGTTGAACGCGCAGTAGCTCTGTTCGAGGGCATACCGGTCCACCAACGCCGAGCGATCCATTACAGCCACGCTGTCTCGGCTGCGCTGACCCTGAAGGACTTGGGCACAGCGATTACGATCCACCGCGAAGCTTTGTCCAGAATCAATGGCTCCATTGGTACTGCCGCAATCCTTTGTTTTGCCATACAAGAGGAATTGTGGAAAGAAGCCATAGACACATGGCATGGATTCTGGGAGCACAAATTATCATACTACGCCAAGCCCGAAATATGGGCTGCAGTGGACGCGTTACCACTGGTGGAATTGATCAGCAAGGCATCCTCGGCGGCAGACTTTGCAATATCCATCTCGGAGTCTACAGACGAGGGTATGGCAGCAACTGCTGCTCGCGAATTCGGCTTAGAGCTCATTCGGCGTGTTCTCAGTATTGTTGGAATCAATTTCAATGTTAACGCGCATTGGGAATTGGTAGCAAAAGCAAGGACGTTGGCCGGATCTAATGACTCGAGTCAGAAGTTGGCTTTGATTCAGCTACTGTCCGTGGACACTCGGGAACATGGGCATCGTGCACTGCACTTATATCGGATATTACGACGGAGCCCAGATTTCTTACCCACCAAGGATATCCTGAATGCGGTCACTTACAAGCTTTTAGAACACAAAATCGACGCCGGTTTGTTGATGATTCTTGAAGACTGGCGAACTCATTTCACTGCATTGCCAGCTCGACTTGCCACTCGGGTGGCTAGAGTTCTTGCTCAGAACGGACATCCCGAAGCGACTCAAAACCTGCTCGATGAGTACATTTCAACATATGGAAAACCTAAGACTGACGCACTTTACCATAGTCTGCTCTTTGCGTATAACCGGAGAGCAGATACCGAGGGTATCGTACGTCTTTTTGATGACCTTCGAGAGATGCATGGCTTCGAGCCTGGGGTAAAGGGTTGGAACTCCTTGATCTCAACTTTTGCTCGGGTGGGCGATATCGACGGTGCTCTGAACTATTTCCAAAAGCTTCGAGATGCAGGCGTACGTCCAGACTCGGCTACGTATTTTTTGCTGATGTCGATGTACGGAAAGAGAGGGGATCGAGATGCTGTCGATGATCTGTTCGCGCAAAGCAAGGCAGAAGGTATACCAACAACCATTAAAATGATTGATACTATTGTCCTGGCCAAGATCAATGACGGAGCTTTGAAAGAAGCCGAGCGGCTCGTTGAAGAAGCATTGCTGCTGGACCTGGACGGGCCGCGCACCTTCATGTGGGGTGTTCTCCTCAATGCTTACGCCCTACGCAAAGACATTGAAAAGGTTTCTTATCTTCATAAACGAATGCAAGAAGCAGGAGTACCCTCCGACGGGATGGTATATGCGGCTCTTATGACTAGCTTGACCGTAGCCAAACTTCCAGATGCAGCACGCAAAATCATGGACACTATTATGCCCCGGAACAAGGTCAAGCGGACAGCTCTACATTATGCTATCGTCATGGGAGGATATCTTCGAATAAATCAGTATGGCAGAGTGTTCCAGCTCTACAAAAACATGCTGAGAGACAACATGAGTCCGAATATGAGCACGCAAAATGTCCTTCTTCGGGCAGCTGGATCCGTTGATAAGGCAGCGTTATCAGGAGACGAAGACTCAACAACACAAACTGAGCTTTTACGAGCTGAGCAAACCTTCGAACAAACTATCGCCAACCTCGACCCAAGGGAACTCGCCGCTTCGGAACCTCGCCCATTCGCAGGCCCTCAGCCGCTTAATGAAGCGTTTACGTCTACTTACTTTGACTATCTCATCTTCCTTTACGGAACCGAAGGAGCGTTCTCTAAAGCCATCGAGCTTTACGAACGCTACGTTACCATGTCTTTACCTTTACAGGGCACCGATCGTGATATCGAAATCAGCCCCCCAACACGCCTCCTTAGCGCTATTATGGTTACCCACTTACGCACGGGCAATTACTCAGAAGTCGACCGCTGCTGGTCTCTCGCTTTGGAAAAGTCCGAGCAGTTAGCATGCAAATCCAAAGCTGATATTTTTCGCCCAGGATGGGTGCTCCACTCCCGACGCTTCATCATCAATCTCCCTCTCCACCAATACATAACATCTCTTACCGACCAAAATCGCACGGAGGATCTCATCGACACGATCGACGGACTTCACAGCGCCGGCTACGCCCTCAACAGCGCCAACTGGAACATCTACATTCAAGCCTTGGCTCGCTCCCCCCAGATGGTCCACCACTTCCTCGCTTTCGAACATTGCGAGCGACACCTCATGGCCGGATGGCCTGGCTGGGCCTCGTTTGGCAACCCCAATTGGATGAAGCCGAAACTACGAGCTGTACAGCGAGACATGTTGCTCAAGCAAGACCAGAGCGCACCCGCTTATCTCACGTTAGTGTTTTTAGCGAGGGCGTATCTGGAGTGCAGGAGTCAGGGGAAGTCGCACCTTACGCTGACCATGGAGAGATCGGGGCCGAGGACTGTTGATGCGATTAATAATATGCCTAGGTTGGATGATAGGCCGCAGAGTGAGATCTTGAGGCAATCGGCTTGAGTTTGGGGGAGGGAATGTTCATATTAGCGTAGCATGTTGATGATGACGGTGTCGATCCATAGGTTTCAAAACGTGGTCTCGCCGCGCGAGATGGGCAGTGCGAGCATAGATTTCATTTTTCAATGTAGATATGTATATATCTCTTAAAAGAAGCACTTAGATTCTTATACTCTGAAATTCAGCGAGATATCTTGGAGAAGGGGAAGGCTGAGCAGTCCAAAATAATATCATGACCATCCTGAGAGTCTTACTGAATCTATGGTGAAGACATAATCTTTGGATCTCTCACAAACGTCGGAGATCTTGACATAGAGGAATGGACAAGTGATCTGATGCATGGTTGCGTTAGATATAGCCAATACCTCATAGCTCGAGAGACTTCATGATATGTCAGATCCATAACATCGTCCCCACCCACTCATACCCTCTCGGCCTCACGCCACAATTCTCTCAATCATCTCAATCCCCAACCCCTTCAATTCTTCCCTTAGTGGGTCGCAAATCTCAGGCGTGTACGGCGCCAATAACCCCTTTGGCAACTTCCCCTCTAGAACTTGGAGAACGGCCAATCCGCAAGCACACCTACCACTTCCGCCATCCCCGAATATCCCTTCGGATCGCCATATTCGCACAGAGTGCTCGTTCTCGTCTCATACTATCCGTCCTTGTGTTCGGTCTCGAACTTATGTGGTAGGAATACTAGATCTCGCTCGTCCGCCTCATAGGCCATTTTCTTCTCCAAAGTCGCACAGAGGGTATCTAGCGGAGTGTGGCGAGGGATGATGGGCTCGGAAGAGAAGAGGCCGATCCAGCGGAGGCCGGCAATGATTCTGTTCTTTTGGTCTGTGTCTTTGAATTGAGTCTTTAAATCTATGGTTCTTGTCAAGTCTTGTTCGGAGGATGACGAGGACGATAGGGTTTTGGCGGTGGCATCTTTCCACTCCAAGGGAGAGTCCGAAGGTGAGAGGAACTCGTGCTTGTCTTGCGAGAGGAAGCCCATGTCTACGAGTGCGCGGACGAATCCGGGAAAACCGGCATAGCGTAGAGTTCCCCGGATGATGGAGTGGGCTTCAGGAATCGAGTACTTCTGTGCGAATGGTGTGGAATCGCGGTTAGGATAAGCGACGAAAGCGAAGCCGGTGAATCCCGTAGAGTATGCTTTTGCTGATACCATCAACTCCTTTCCAGGTATCTCCTTGGTCTTGCCATCCTCGAGGTACCGAGCTGTGTTGCCGAGGGCCAGTAGCATACCACGAGCAGACCACGAAAATTTGTAGCCAAGAGGGTTGTTAACATTCGGGACCTGGTAGCCCACCGCAATAGCTCAAGAAGGATTTGATCTTTCCACCAGCCTTATGCACTTCGTCGATGGTCTTGATGGGGTATAGGTGGTCCTGATAATGAAATCGTCGGTTAGTAATTGCCCTTCGGAGAACCCTCTTAACCTCTTATAACATGATTGAATATTCATGACTCTCAAAACATATCTAAAACTTCCAAGTTGGGGCACAGAACAAGGGGTTTGCATCGGACAGCACCTACGATCCCAGGGTCGAGACCACTTTCGTTCATGACCGTTATCCCCGCTTCATCGATCTCTTTCCTCAACTCCTCCATTGAGTCGCTGATGTAGCTTGTCGTGACTACGTTGACCTTTTTTCTGATCGCTGATTTGATGACGAGCGCATGGTAGGTTGTATGGTATTGAACTTATAGCGACTTTCCACAATTTAGTATGTACTCCTATTACCCATAGTTTAGTACTTACCATCAACCTTGCCAACCTCCGCATCCAATGCCTCTGCATTCTCGACGTCCAGCGAGATAGCTTCTACCCCCTTGACATCTTTGCACAAGCTTTCCGCGCTCTTCAGTGTTCGGCATGCTGATTCGTGTCAACCCAATGACATCCTCGACCGGTTGGCGATGAATACCGACTGTGACCTCCACGCTCTTGTCACTCAGCAAAGTCAAAGTAGGCTTGACGACAAAGCCTGCACCGAGAAGCAATGCCTTCCTAGACAGCAACTAGCATCATCTTCGTCGAAACTTAGCCGAGCCATGGTTTGAGCTGCCCTTTCCTCCAAGCATATTCTGCATCTGAGACATAATTCTCATCAATCTATGCCGTAGCATGACGTGGTCTTGGGAATATTGTGGCGGAGGGGGATAAACTTTTGACCGCCCCGCAAGCGAGATATCAGATGCACTCCGCACATTTGCGGTTGACAGCGACCATCCGACTATTCCCAACGACTACATAGAGGACCGCAAGTAGTAAGCCAATGTTGTTCCTACGTGGACGCTCCACCCTTCGTTCAAATGCTGATTCTAGTCTTTCTCCGCAGTGCAGATGTAAGCCCTCAAAATAACGACCTTTCTCTCCGCCCACCACCCTCCCTAACACAAGTCTACAGCTTCGTCAAGACCCTAACGGGCAAAACAATCACCCTCGAAGTCGAGTCGAGCGACACAATCGACAATGTCAAAGCCAAGATCCAAGATAAAGAAGGAATTCCCCCGGACCAGCAGCGCTTAATCTTCGCTGGGAAGCAGTTGGAGGATGGACGGACTCTGTCTGACTACAATATCCAGAAAGTACGATTACCTCCTCTGCCTTGGACCACAGAAAATCCTACCCAGTCTCCAAAATTTCTAGACAAAACGTGAAAATGCTAAACTTTGCTCGCTCCAGGAATCCACCCTCCATCTCGTCCTCCGTCTCCGCGGCGGCATCATCGAACCCTCCCTCAAAGCCCTCGCCAGCAAATACAACTGCGATAAGATGATCTGGTATGTCCCCAATCCTAAAAAAGCAAAATTTGACATCTTTGTTGACGATTACCTAGCCGGAAATGCTACGCGCGGTTGCCGCCTCGAGCGACCAACTGCCGTAAGAAGAAATGCGGCCATACGAACCAGTTGAGACCTAAGAAGAAGCTGAAGTAGGAAATACGCTGCTGGAGCATGGAATGGAGAGGTGTGGGGCATATGTATCCGAGAAGGAAGTGTGGGCTGTTGTGGTCGTATTTGTGGCTGAGAATGGTAGCATACAAATATGCAATCGGGTTTCCGTTCAGACTTCTTAGGGTCCCAATCATAGGCAACATGCCATGGTAGTATGTGATCCGCACACTGCCAAATCCTTTCACCGAGTCACATCTCGCTTGGTCCAGATTTCCTTCTGTACAATCATTACGTGAAAATACCGGCTCTGGCCTGGTCAATAATGCAGTATATTTTCTGTGTTGCACCGGGTACATCGTCATGATGCCAATCCAACTGTATTGAGCGAGCCATGCCCAGTCTGAGCATGATACTTTTCACTTCAGGTCGTGGATTCACCATTGAAAAGTCATATCCTCATTACTGCATCACAACCTACAAAGCACTTTGCAACCGGTAGCTTACCCATTGCACCAAATTTGCAAGCCAATTCACATCGCCTGTGTCGACAGCTTCCCCAGCCAACTCCTTAAATCTCTCCCACCTCGCCTCGGCGGAATCAAAATCAGTATGGCTGTCCAGGTCCGGTTCTACATCCAACATTTCCTTGATGAGCTGCTCATCACCTCGTTCCACAACTCGCTGGAGGATATCGCCATTGATGTGCATGTAATGCGGCTTCCTTGTCGAGGGATCCACGTGTCGGAGGAAGGGACCACGGCCCTTGAACGGGCAAACGACCTTGTTGCGCTCAGCCATGTTTTGGATAAAGCGGAGGACGCGCCAGCCTTTTGCCAGGACATCAAGTTGGGTTATGGTCCCGTCGATGCTGGTACCAATGATGGCTTGAGATTCTCGAGGCTTGTCAGGATTGCGGTACCAGACGGGTCGAGTGACGTGGCCGAGACAGGAAATACAGCTTGGTAGTATTGCTTCGAGGAGGGGAGTCATCTTGTTATCGATTCTTCTCTCAGGCGGCTGCCAGAGGCCGACAACAGTGTTGCCGATATCTGAAGCTAGAATAAGAGAGTGTTCGGGGACGTGGATATGGTGCAAGCCCACCCGAGCAGCCTGGTCGCCATATTGGTAGACAAGGTTGCCATTCTCGTACTTATATATGGCCAAAGACTCTCCGCTGCTCGACAGAAATATGTATGGAGCTTGGATGGTCAGGTACCGCACAGGTGACCGCATTTCTGCTTTGATGGGAGCCTGCAACTTGATTCCTTGTTGTGTAAGGTCCAGACTTTGAAGGAAAAGGTCATTACCACTGCAGTAGACTATCGACTTTCCGTCGGGATACTCAGCAACACAGTACGCAGGCACAGAGAACATCATCTTCTTCTTGATGAATAACCTTGGCATCCCGTTCTCTTGTTTGGCGACTTTGAATACAAGTAGACGGCCAGCTTTCTTGGAATTATGGTCGAGCTGCGTGTTTATCACGAGGAAATGATACTGATCGCCATTTATAATTGGAAACCATTCGGTAAATCCAAGAAACTCCTCAGTCGCCTTGCGCTCCGATGCCAACAATTCATCATTCTTGTCTGATTGACCCTCCTGCTGTCCGTCCATCATATTGGGAAGTGGTGCGGAATCCGTCCTAGAGTCTAGGTCTCTGAATATTATCGAAGGCTGTAACAGGCGTACGCCTGGGACTTTCACAGATCCATTATTTCGTGGGGCCTTCGGGATCCCCCTCTTGTTGTAGAGGACGATGAGCTTGTTAAGGTAACGTGAGTATGCTAATTGCTTTGGACTTCCACCAATTTTCAGACGGTGGGGAACCAGTTGAGCCTCAGGATCCGAATTCAGCTTCCAAACCTGAAGTGACTCTCCATAGATACCGAGGAAGGCTCCGAAAGAGAGACCGGGAACACCATCGGGCAACCACGAGTACACAGCTTGAGTTACTATGTTCAAAGTGCCTTGTGTAAGGGCCGGCTGATGACGGTCAGTCATCCATATACTACACACTCTAGCTGGAGCTCTATATAAGGAATACTTTGGATACTCCAAGGTGCACAGCGATTGCTCACAGTGGCATATAACTCTGCTCTTCCTCGTGGTATCACTGATGACTGTTACAGATGTGTTGCCAATGACGAGCTCTTCGCATAGAGTTAGATTGTGGTTGGAATCCACATCAGTGTAATGGAGTGTTTGTATCAGGCCATTGCGAAGGCCACACACAATAAGATGCTGAGGTAAGGGGGTTTCCTCCGTTGTTGTTGTGATGATGGCAATGCTGTCACAAATTGCAAAAGGACTAACCGAAAAGGTATAGGAACAAGCTTCCAAGGGAGTGGGATCACGCTCGCCCACTATGAAAAGTTGGATTTTACCGTCCACTGTTGCCACAAGCGCGAGAAGAGCGTGCGGTGCTTTGTGTAGGTGTATACATGAGGACTGAGAACCCAAGAGCCACGGCTCACCTCGCGGCTCGTATTTCGTGTCGATGTTCGCAAGCTGGATGTAGAATTTTCCATCCCGTTGAACTGCTGCCAAAAAAATTGACTCTTTGCCTTCGTTGTGGATGCAAGCAGCCATGATGCGAGTTAAGGGATTTGGGATATGAAACGTATATTGAGGAATGACTCCTTGATATTCGAACCTCCTTTCTTTGGCCTCATTACCATCGGCATACTCCTTTTTTACGTGTACAAGGTGCGGTAGTGAAAATGTTGATAGTATGATGGAGCTTTCAGTAACTTGAACCAATTGCCCTCTCGCCGTAATGCCAGCAAATATCGTTCTCACAGAGAGATTGAGGCTCATATCTTCGACGAGCTCAGGGTCCTGCTCCAATGGCATGAAAAGGAACGATGTCTGTGTTGGGTGGGAGATGAGAATGTATGTCAAGTCCTTCAGCCTCTCCTCGGGGCATCGAAATTGGTACTCAGGATCCCCGAAAAAGCCATGGAAGGCCCAAATGCCCAAGACCCCACTTCTCATAGCATCACACGTCGGATCACTAGTGAGGTTGGCGGCTTCCAGAAGCTTAGATGCTTGAATACCGTAACGTAATTCCGAGATTGCCCCAGCCTTACTGATGCCCGTACATGCAAGTATCCGTTGCTGACCTGGACCCACAAGACCAGTCCCTGCCGGGTCCCCAGGTATATTCGATGGAATACTCGAATGCGAGACGATTGTAAGATTGCTGAGGCGAGCCCAATTCGCAATGGCATCCACAAGTGTTGGTCCGTCTTCTCGAGGTTCGAGGCGCCAAAGGCCTCCTTCGCCACCATCACCACTCACCACTATGAGTTCCGCCGTATTGGGGCCGAGGTCCAAACTTGCAAACGAAGTGTCAGCGTTGATCCTCAAATTGCCTGCCCGGTGAGTGCTATTAAGCATGTGGTCGACGTTATTGTGAATCTCTAAATATTGCACGATGCCGTCCTCGCGGCATAGGTAGATAGCGTCGTCAACTTGTGTAAATTGATGTCCCCTAAATCGCATTGGTCTTGCCCATTGAGTCCATAATGGCATATCCCTGGAGGTGCCAGGTTCTTCTGGAACCTTTTCATCATCGAGTTGCTGCACATACCGCGTAGGAGTACCTGTCAGAAGATCCTTATACAAGGTGATTGTCTTCTTACAAACCAACATGAAAGCGGTAAACTTCAGAAGAGGGATAAGCAGTAATGGCGACTGCTCATCCTTCGGTAGCGGATACCTGGCTGCCAGCAATTGGGAGTCTCGCAACGTATTGGCCGAGTTCCAATCATACCAAACAATCCTACTCCTCCTCTCTTTAGATATAACGAGGAGTAGAACGATCTGTGTGGGGTCATTGTGGGGCGAATGGAGAAATTCCATTCTCAATATGAAACCCTCTACCTGGATAAGTCTTTCCTATCAGATCATCAATATTAGCTGTATCAATAACGATCCAGGTGATCCGTCTACGCACTTCTTTGATCGGCTTAAGACTCAGTCCTTCGCGAAGCTCCTCCCGCAACGTTTCCATGGACTTCAATGCATACAGATACACGGCTCCATTGTATGCAGCAACTGCCATAGCTCGAGACCTATCCCTATTAGCGACTTTTCACTAAGAAAAGTGTTACAATGACCCACTTGGGATCCACGGCTATCCTTTTACCAAGTTGTTCAATTGGCGATCTTGCAATTGGCAACTGATGGTGGCTAGAAAGAAGCTGAGGCTGACTTGAAGGCCCATTGACAGCATACACGAATACCAGCTGATTGGATGCAAGGGCCAGTACGAGAATCTGTGGAGGAAGCTCTGGTCGATGATGCGCGACATTGCCAGGATTTCGACCATCACAAAGCCTGAGAGGCCACTCCTCCCGTATATGTGTGGTCAATGCGTCTCTTGTCAACGTAAATGTCGTTGCTTCTCTGTCGACGGCATTGTACTTGTCTCCTTGGTCACACTCTCGATGATCACCAAGTATTCTAGCGGCTCGAATGTGCGAGTCGAAGTCATTCTTGATAGCGACATTCTTCAAGACGTAATCACCGGATGCCTCCTTGATGGTAACACTGTCAGCGCTGATAAATAATAAATCATTTTTGGTCTTGTGCCTAATCCTCGCCGGAATGATCGATCTGGTGACAGAACTGTTAACTAGTGTTCGTGTGAGAAGGCCTAGTGAAGGTGCTCTCTCGAGATTGGTTGATGAAGCAGCAGTCTTTTCCTCTTCGCGGCGTGTATTTTGAGCCCTCACATGGTATGGATCTAGGCTTCTAGTGACCCATCGCCCATTTTCAAAGATACTGGTTTGAAGTGACATCTGTTAGACCGCCCCGATGACCCGGCCACTAATAAGGCTAACAATCTCATCTTCGAAACATGACCAAGACACAGATATTGAGACAAGGGGACGTGCACAGCGGATGACGGTCGGCCTTGCTGGCGCCAAGAAGAGAGACTACCGGACGCTGCTATCGTAGTAGCCTGTTCCCACGGAAAGGGACGCTAATCAGGCGGTTCACTTGAATGAAATGCAACATGGAGGGAGACTCTATCGGCAGAGAGATTCGGGGGCGGTATACAGCTTCGAAAAGTCTTCGGCAAGCGCTTTAATTCCTCACGTGTGAATGATATAAGGAATATCGTCAGCTAGGCGTACTGTAAGGTAGGCAATGCTCCAACAGCGCTTAGGGCCGACTATGATCGAATTGCAGGGTATGAACCCAAGCAATTGGTACAGATTACGCAGCTGTGAGTATCGACTGCATACCTACCAAAGATCTCAGATGGACTTCTGTTTCCGCACGCCGGACTTGCAGGACTGTAATAGGAGTGCATCCTCAGGCAACACTTGGCTACGGCGAACATCAAGTCATCAAGTGAGGGACGCAGAATGGACGTAGCCATGTGACACCGGCCTCGGCGACGGACCGTGCCGATCTTCCGCCACCAGTTCTGTAGTAAGGTATTTATTCGTTACAGCCCAACAAGAACAATTCAACCTCAACCACAATTCCATTCCATGAATGCCGGCGGAGAGCTTAATCGGTCGCAGGACCACAACATGCAAGATGATATAGCAAAAGACCAAGCTTTCCAAATTTGGCAAGGACGAGAGCTCTCATCAATTGAATGTGGCAAAGTCAAGCAGATACTAGCTGCTTGTGAGGACTCTGGAGATCTGGAGACCCTGATTGCATTGGCATCAAGTACGAACGGCTTGATCAACGATGAGGTACGCAAAACAGCTTGTATGTTGCTGGGAAAATTCCACGACTCACATCGCTCACATCGCACCTAGGGCCCTTGTTGTTAGGAAATGCTGGGAGAATTGCCCAAATCTCCGAATCTCATCACTCTTGGCGAGATCTGCCACAGCATAAGGATGAAGGTCAAGTAGAGCTAGATGTCAATAGATCTTTCATCTACTATCCTCAAAGTACACCAGCCTGAGGCTAATGTATCATCGGTGGTTTGCTGATGCAAAAGCAGATGAATCAGATCGTCAATTGGATCGGCGGAAAGAAGAACTCTCGTCTGTCATAATCGAAGTGCTCAGGGAACACCCGATGCTCTCATATTTTCAAGGCTTTCACGACATTGTCCAGGTCTTCTTGCTAGTCCTCGGGGTCGAACATGCTTCTGAAGCTGTGGCCTATCTGTCGCTGTTACGAATCCGTGACTTCATGCTACAATCACTATCGCCATCGCTGACTCATCTGAATATTTTACCCACAATCCTTTACGCTGAAGATGCGAAGCTATGTCGACACCTGTCGCAGACGCAGCCATTCTTTGCGCTGGCAGCTACTCTTACTTTATATGCTCATGATATCCAGGATTATAGCGACATCGCTCGCCTGTTTGACTTCCTAATTGCTCAACCAGCTGTGGTCTCCATCTATTTCTTCGCTGTTATAGTACTATCCCGACGTGAGGAATTGTTCGAGATTTCAGCCGACGAGCCAGAAATGCTTCATTCGGTTCTTTCAAAGTTACCAAAGCCTTTGAACCTGGAAGCATTGATTTCGGAGACATTGACACTTTTCTGTAAATGTCCTCCTGAGCAGCTGCCGGCGCGAGCTTGGACAAAGATCCCATATTGCAGTGTCTTGAAGACCACCAGAGAACCGGCTCGGACGCAGACTCTCGAGGATGGAGAAGAATTGTTCGAGATGCAGACTTTGCAGCTCCGGAGACAAGAGCTACGCAAAGAAGCGATCACTAGAATCTGGAAATATAGACGTCCGATTGGTGGCACTGGACTAGCCGTCATTATTGGGTTGATCTCGTTTTGGCTAAGAAAGAGGGGACGGGAGGGCATTCATGGCTTTGGAGTGAGAGAAGTTTTGGAGAACATAAAAAATGTGTTTTAGAGCATCAGTGTCAATATATAGAAAATTTGCCGGTTTGTCCGAGGTCCCTCGGCTAAGTTGCTGTCTTAGGAGAGCTCTCCAAGTCTGGGACACGTCAACTTTCAAGCTCTCTAGGACATTGGCCCCGTTCGGACTTAAAATTGAACACTCTAGCGATGTCAAATCGTGGATACGATGTCGTCGTAGATGTGGATGAAGGGGTAAGATAGTCATGGGCGGTAAACTCCAGACGCAGAACATTACTAACGTGATTCTTAGGGAGATCTAGGTCATACAGACCTCCAAGAAGATCTCGAGTTCCACTCCTCCAGTAATTCCTTCAAATCACGCTTCATGCATCATTTTCTAATGTGTCCATCACAGACTTCAGCGACCCACCCAATTCCCGCTCTAAAATTCCACCAGATACCTCAGCGCCCTACACGGTCGGCCAGAACACCACACCCTCAAAACGCTTCCTCTGGACTCTCTCCTTCTATGCCCAGTTCTTCGATGTCGATACTTCCGAAGTCCTCCGTCGCTGCACCTCATCCCTTTACCCCCGTACGCCCTTCCTTGACATCTTAGATGGCAACCCTGATCTCTACGGTCCTTTCTGGATAGCTACAACCCTGGTCTTCATCCTCTTCCTCACCGCAACCCTAAGTCAATACCGTCAATACCTCTCCGAGAAGGACGTCGAACATTTCGAATACAATTTCACGCTACTAAGCGGAGCGGCAGGATTGATCTACGGCTATACAGGCCTTGTGCCCGTCGCACTGTGGGGATTACTGCGGTGGTTTGGAGCCGAGTCAGCGACGCTGGTCGAATGCTGGGCTTTGTATGGATACGCAAATGTAATATGGATACCGGTGGCCCAAATCAGTTGGAGTCAGTTCGCGATCCTGAACTATGTATTTGTGGGCATAGGCTTTGCGCTTAGTGCGGTATTTCTTACGAGGAACCTTTGGCCTGTGGTCAGTGTGACGGAGGCAAAGATCAGCAGGGTGCTCGTAATCGGAGTGGTGGCATTACATGCCGGATTGGCGATTGCGATAAAGTTTACGTTCTTTGCGTAAGTCCACTTATATTCGCTGTTGCACGTTAGGTTACTGACCGGTGTTGTAGATATAGAAATCCTACTGTAAAGGATGCACCCAAAGGAGATGAAAATCCAGCGGAAGGAACTGAGAAGATGATCAGATCATTATTAGGATTCTGAGAGCTGTTTTTGATTCAATCGACGACTTTCATCTCCATGGCTCGTGCTATGCTGTTTTAGTGCCAAACGAGATACCAATAATAGAAGGGCAAAGCTTTGCAAACTTGGACATCGACTCAACAGCCACCATTGCCATTGGTCATATTCATTCAAAGGCAGCCACTTTCTGAGACATAGATGTATCATCTCTACATAGACTGTACGGCATCATGTAGACCTATTAATAATCTGGTTCATATCTCACAACTCTTGTGTGAATCTCCCATTATTCTGGCTTTCATATCCAACGCTGGTTGTCCCGCCCGCAACTGATTCAATTATAGAATACAGTGAGTGGTACGCTTCCCGGCCCATGATCGACCTCCAAGAATGTACACACCTTGACGCAGAAAGAAATCAGAACACCTTTAGATATCGCAGTCCGAAGGCTCGCCGCGCTGTATTAATTAAGGCTGGTCTTGGAGGAGCTTTGTGTCTCGATTCCTGTCGGAGGCGAAGACGAGCTTCCAATGTACTCTAATCGCACATTTCTAGATTCTACCTTCACTAAATTAGATAACCATAAATCTGACCTGAGCCTTCACGCTTGCTACCATTACTTCGACAGCGATCCGTCGAGATGGCGCCTAAAAAGAAAGGCAATAAGAAAGGGAACGATGACTGGGAGGCTGATCTAGGAGAGGACCCAATAGCTGCCGCAACAGAAGAAGCTAAAGATGCCGACGTGGCTCCAGATGCTGACGAGGACCCGGCAAGCGGTGGGGGCGGGGGTCTCATGGCTGCGCTCAAAAAAAACAAGGCCAACAAAAAGAAGAAAGGCAAGGCAGTGGAGGAGGATTGGTTAGAAGGCGAAGACGCTCCAGACACGAACGGTGTGAACGGCCACGCAGAACCCGATGGCATCCAGGAGTTGGCGAGCAAAGCGCCTGAAGAGGCCAATGCGGACGATCTCTTTTCCGCTCAAGCTGCAAAAGTCAAAGGTGGAAAGGGAAAGCAGGGGAAGAAAGAGGGAAACCTTGCACCAAACGAGGACGCAGAGGCTTCCGGGGACGAGGGAGGCAACATCAAGAGTAAGAAAGAGAAGGAGAAGGAGAAGAAGGAGAGAGAGAAGCAGCGTAAGAAGGAGCAGGTATGTTGCTCGCTTCACCCGCCCTGAGATCCTAGAATTATGGAATCTAATAATCGGCGTAGGCTGCGGCGAAGAAAAAGACAAATCCGGTACCAACAACCAAAGAGGAGCTGACTAAACCCGTAGTCGAAGCCAGACCAGAACTTGGACCTGCAGCTGCGGATACCGGTAAGGGAAAAAAGAAATTACCGCCAGCTCTCGCTGCTTTACAGAAACAACAAGAAGCTATCAAGAGACAACAGGAGGAAGAAGCGAGAGCGAGCGCTGAGGAGAAAGCTCGTATCGAGGAGGAGGAACGATTAGCAGCAGAAGAGGAGAAGAGGAAGGAAGAGGCACGAACAAGGAGAAAGGAAAAGGAAAGAGAGAAGAAGGAGCAGCTGAAGAAGGAGGGGAAGCTTCTCACTCCAGCTCAAAAGGAAGCAGAGAGACGCAATCAGTTGAAGAAGGAGCAGATGCTCGCTGCTGGTATCACAGTAGCTGGACTGGGCGAAGAGCCAACGGATGAGAAGAGAAAGAAGCCAACGTATGACAATAAGAAGAAAAAAGGACTGAAGAAACCGGGTGACGACGCCAAGGCACAAGAAGAGAAAGAAGCTGCTGAGGCAGAAGCTCGCAGGCAAGCCGAAGACAGAGAACGTCTGAGACTGGAGGAAGAAGAGAAAGCTAAATCTGAGGCTGCCGCTGCAGCTGCTGGTGAGCCTGAGAGCGATGGACTTGAAGACTGGGAAGCCGTAGCAGACGCGGAGGACTCAACTATTAAGGAGAGCTGGGAGGTGGACTCAGATGAAGACCAAGAAGCAGTCAGAAATGCGTCTAAACCGCCAGAGAAGACTGCTTCAGTCACTGATGGGGTGGAGGGATTGACTGATAGCCAGAGAGCAATACCATCACGACCTGCGCACCAGCCACGGCCTCAAACTAAGCAGGACGTCGAGTCGAGCTCCGATTCAGACTCGAGCGATGAATCTGCTGACGCTGGTGGGACAGCCACCCAACGTGCAGCCGCACAGAAGAAAGCCGAAGCTGCAGCCAGACGGAAGCAGCAACATGAAGACGCACTCGCTGCTAGATCCAAGGACAATCTCCGCTCTCCTATATGTTGTATCTTGGGTCACGTAGACACCGGTAAGACCAAGCTTCTGGACAAGATCCGACAAACGAACGTACAGGAAGGCGAAGCTGGAGGAATCACTCAACAGATCGGTGCGACGTACTTTCCTGTCGACGCCCTAGAAACCAAAACGCAGGTAGTCAATAAAGATGGCAAATTCGAGTTCAAAGTCCCTGGTCTCTTGGTAATCGATACGCCTGGTCACGAGTCATTTACGAACCTACGTTCTCGAGGATCGTCACTGTGTAATATTGCTATCCTTGTCGTTGATATTATGCACGGGCTAGAGCCACAAACACTCGAGTCAATGAGACTATTACGAGACCGCAAGACCCCCTTTATCGTTGCCCTGAACAAAATTGACCGTCTCTATGGCTGTAAGTCATCTTTTCTCCTCACATTCATTCTTTTAGATTTAGGCATAAGTCTTGTGACATATCTGAAGCGATCTCACCCCTCAAGACTGTCTGAAATTTCTCACCGCTTACCTAAGGGAGTCAGAAGCTGACTTCGTTATCATACAGGGAAGAAGATAGACAACAACGGTTTTCAAGAAAGTATGGCCCTCCAAAACAAAGGCGTCCAAAACGAATTCCGAGATCGTCTGGAAAAAACCAAAGTAGCCTTTGCCGAACAAGGTTTCAATTCCGAGCTCTACTATGAAAACAAATCCCTGGCACGGAATGTTTCCCTCGTGCCTACCTCAGCACACACTGGGGAAGGCATACCAGATATGCTGAAGTTGCTCGTTAGCCTGACGCAAGAAAGGATGACAAACAAACTCATGTATTTGTCCGAGGTTGAGTGCACTGTTCTCGAAGTCAAAGTCATTGAAGGTCTAGGGACTACCATTGACGTCGTTCTATCGAATGGTGTCCTACGAGAAGGCGACCGAGTGGTCCTTTGCGGTCTCAACGGCGCCATAACCACTAACATCCGAGCATTACTCACCCCTGCACCGCTAAAAGAACTCCGACTCAAGTCCCAATACGTCCACAATCAAGAATGCAAAGCCTCCCTGGGTGTCAAAATTGCTGCCAACGACCTCGAACATGCCATTGCCGGATCTCGCCTCCTGGTAGTCGGGCCTGGCGACGACGAAGAAGATCTGGAAGAAGAGGTCATGTCCGATATCGAGAATCTTCTCCAACGCGTCTCCAAGACTGGCCGTGGCGTCAGCGTCCAGGCATCCACTCTCGGCTCGCTAGAAGCTCTGCTCGAATTCCTCAAACAGTCCAAAATCCCCGTCGCCAATATATCCATCGGACCAGTCTACAAGCGCGACGTCATGCAAGCGGGCATCATGCTCGAAAAGGCCAAGGAGTATGCCGTGATGCTCTGTTTCGACGTCAAAGTCGACAAAGAGGCTCAAGCGTATGCCGATGACCAAAATATCAAGATCTTCACTGCGGATATCATCTATCATCTCTTCGACGATTTCACGAAGCACATGGCGCAACTCGCGGAGCAGAAAAAGGAAGATAGCAAACTTCTCGCCGTCTTCCCCTGCGTGCTGACTCCGGTCGCGGTCTTCAACAAGAAAGATCCCATCGTCGTAGGAGTGGATGTTACAGAAGGAAACCTCCGCCTCCTCACTCCCATCGCAGCCGTGCGGACGAACCCTGTGACCAACGTCAAAGAAGTCATCAACATGGGCAGAGTGTAAGTCTTTCCCCTAAAAGCCTTGAACTATTATCCATATCCATAAACCTAACACAATCCAAACCCACCCAGCCAATCCATCGAGCGCGACCACAAACAGATCCCCATCTGCAAAAAGGGCCAGCCCTCGGTCGCCGTCAAGATCGAGGGCCCCAATCAGCCCATGTACGGCCGCCACCTGGAGGAGAAAGATATGCTGTACTCGTTGATATCGCGGCAGAGCATCGATACGCTGAAGGAGTATTATAGGGCGGATGTGGGTAATGATGAGTGGGCGCTTATCAAGAAATTGAAGGGCTTGTTTGATATTCCTTGAGAGTGGTTTGAAAGGGACGATGGAGGTGATGGGGGCATTTGTTGGCTTGTTGGGAGAGATGTAGGTGGTTCGATGTGTTCAAAAGTGGAATGGTTGCATGCATGGAGTGGCATGCCATAGCATACTTTGTATATAGTTGTGATGGATACTTATCTCCCATTGCCTGTCTCATGTTCATGATTGCGACGGCGTTGATCTCGATGCATCAAGTAGATGTGTTGATCATCGTATAGGTAAGTAAGTAAGGCGGGTAGACTCAGGTCCTGACTTGATGGATGCGGATGGTTCCTTCCGAGGTCTATAAAATTGAGACTTCCTTCGAGTCACCATCTATCTTTAGCTGAAGGGCTGGCTGGTAGTAGCGAATACAGGCCAGATTGGTTGACAACTTTAGCAAGACCATGGAAAATTAGGCCGTCATTCAGTGGAGCAAGTTAATACTTGCTGTCAGATCCTCTGCACCAAATCCCAGAAATCAATGCATATTTTCCTTGAAGCAGGTCGAGAAGAGGCTACTCCTTCGCCTTCGCCTTCTGATAAACAATCAATTTCCTCTCCAGCTGTCCCACAGCCAACAGCAATGTCTCCACCTTTATCCCCGCAATCTGCGCTACCTTCTCATGGAACACCCTCGCACACCCGTCCAAATCCTCAACTTTACGGTAACGTTTGTAGAAACTGCCAATGCGGGGGACCGGATCACCTGAATCCTCTGAGGTGATGGCTCGGAGTTTAAGACTGCCCGTTACAGCATCTAGAGTCTTTTCCCGGAAAGTTTCTTCTTTCTCTTCTTGTTCCTTGTAGGTGTATTCAGCTGGGGAAGAGCCATCGAGGCGACCGGTGGGAAACATGTCGAGTAATTGCTCTGGTAATCCCCTGCTTTTCGTCTTGGCACGTTCCTCGTCGATGAACGTGCGTTCGTAGAAATCCATGTACTGGTCCAATTCCTCGCCTGTCATTTTCATGACGTCCTCCTCCGTAACGTTGATCTCGCTACCTCGAAGCAGATTGCCTTCAGGATGAAGACGTGCGTCTTGGTCTTGTTGTGCTGAGACCCATGCGGCCCAGTCTATTGTTAGGGCTGCTGGATCGGTGAGGGAGCGGGCGTGTCTGGGATTGCGGTCTCCGTCGAATGGGTGGTAGAGCTTTGTTGCTATGACCAAGAAGCCGATGAGGGATATTTCGGGAAGCGAAGAGACTCGTTGACGGTTTTTAGGCACCGGAAAAGTAAAGGATGTACCTAGGAGGGCGGAGATCGAGAGTATAATTGGATGTAGCGTAACTAGTCAAAGATATACTGTTAGTCTCGTGATCTTTAGGTCTCAGATGGTGAAGTATACTTGGAATAGCGAGATGCCGCATATGTTTATACAGGAGCAATGGAGCATTGATCGGTGGCAAGATGAGCTTGAAATGGTGAGCGTAGAAGAGAGATACACTGTGTATCGCTTTACGGAGGTGGTCCGGTTCCAGAGAAGTCTAAACACATGTTAGAGAGCGTGATAGCTGACTCATTGAGTCTTGGTACCATAGTATCGAGCGCTTTGAGGTACTCTGCTGGTAGCTTCTGCTTCATGACAACAGGTACAAAGCGTATTGCTCTGATGAATGGAATATCTTCTCTCACAGCACAGCTATATCGACAGCATTAGTTACTGTTCCCAAGTCCATGAATATAATCATGTACCAATGGATGTCCCCCATGCTGACCGGCAACCGCAGAAGCACCAAACCCATATAAAGCAGAGCCAGGGACTCGACAAGTGTGGGCAATTTCTTTGCTTTCACCTTCCATTGCTGGCCATCTCCCTCCTCATCGTGTCCAGTATCCGTGTCACTGACAGGCTGCGAGCTAAAGACCGTATCCTCATCAGAGGTAGCGTTTGCCTTCTCTTTCACCGATTGGAGCCGCAACGCCCATAGATCTTTGACTATCTGCTCGAGCTCCTTCGTCAGACCTATGGTGTTGATAAGGGCGTAGCATTGTTTCCAAAGGATGAACTGATAGCACTGGAGATAGAGTGAGGTAGCTGTGTGGCCGCGGTAGACTTGCGATACTTTATCTTGACTTTCTCGTCTGCGGCGAGTTGTGCGGCCCTGTGTGCCGATGTCCTCATCGTCCTGTTGGGTTTGAACCCCCTGTAGATTCGATCAGCTGAAGTGTTCAGATGCAGACTGTCAAAAGCTTTTGGGGTGTAGACCTCTTGCAGGTGCCCGCATTTAAAGCAGTATCTTAAGCCATCTTGCTCGTAGTACTTAGTGGATTTACAATTGTCAATGCCGCATTCGCGAGACCTGATCCAATCCTTGACCTTCCCAGACATCGTACGGAAAAGGCATTATGCTGAACATGTGAGCCAAATTGTAAGAATTTGGGGCTTTGTGAGCGTTGAATGATGGTTATAAAGTATCAGGGTTGGTATTGGCAAGGCAAATTGCAAATCTTATGAATTATCGGTCATGAACTTCCCATTTAAGAATTCATACTCTTGCGTGACATGAATCTCTGGATTGTTTTCTACATTGGTATCATCTTGAATCATCTCATGCAGTATCCATCGCCTAGTACATGCAGAACTTATATGCCGTGAAACCCAAGATACCTTCTGCGGCAGATCCTTTATGATTTTTTGAAGCTCAAGCTGGGCTGCCAGCCTCGATCCAGCGCTAAAGAGCATACTCCAACCAACGATATTATGTTACCCATTGTCCACGTCCCGTCCAGAAAATATAGGGAAATCTAGCCTTTAGATGGAGCCTCCTTAGCTTCAATGGCAACCTCTTCACCCATGGAAGTAAGGACGATAACGTCTGTTCTCGTCAGTCAACCAGAACTTCTGACATCGCTGAGAAGGTTCGGCTTACTGGTATCCTTTTCCTCAGTGCGGAAAAGCTTCTCGATCTTCTCGCCAATTTCACCATCAGGAACCTTGACATCATCCTTGGTCTCCCCATCATCGGCCATAAGAGAGAGGAATCCGTCATCAGAAACGTCGAGCTGAAGAGTAGTTAGCCAGTGATCATGCCGGTCTTTTGTGGTTTTGATTCACAAGCTGAAATTCCTTGCGGATCACATTGGGAACATCCATGTTGTGGGTGGAGGGGCAAAGATCTTCGAGCTTCTTGCCAGTGAAGATGTCAATGGCAACGAGATGGACCTTGGCGTGACCGTGCTTGCCGGTCTTCGAGGTACTCATCTCAACGATCTTGCAGGGGCGAGATTTGATGACCACAAAACCGTTCTTGCGGAGAGCAGAGCACTGCATCGGATAGGTGGTCGAGGCGCCAGCATCGGCGCTCTCAAAGGTGTGCTCATGCTGTAAAGGAGCTGCTTAGCGGAGGCTGGCAAGAAGAAAGAAGAGTAGACTGCCCTCCAGTGGGGAAAGGAGGAGTCTGTTTTACTTACTTGCGCATCGTCCGCCATGATCAAAGATAGGTGCAACTGGAGGTAAGGAGTTAATAGATAGAGCTCATAGAAGTGCTGATCGGAAGGAAGGCAAAGGCGGACAAATTGCGGGAGTGGGATTTGGGCCTTGGGAAACTTGTCGTGGATGATCGAGAAGCAAAAGTGCGGTTTGGCGGGGCGCGCTAGCTTTGGCCATCTAAGGTTAGGCGCCGAGTGGGGGTATCAACATCTCTAGAACTTCTCGATGGACTCTAGCTCGTCTACGGCTCGCTTTCATGTAGGAATTGCATAGCTGTTGTGCCTCGGCAGAGCAAGCCTCCCACCGTGCCACCAAACCATGACAGATCATCACCACCATAGTTGATTTCAGTACCTCGAAACATGATGTTTGGCTCTAGTAGATTCAACGCTGACACGGATATCCCAGACTTGACGGGGAAGGTCATCCTTGTGACTGGAGGTATGTAACGTACAAACTGATCCACTCGTATTTTCTTTAGAAACTGATGCATTAGCAACTTTTTCCTGCGTACTTGATCCTAGAATATGTGATACTGATCAGAGCCAGGGAATAATGGAATCGGTGCTGCAAGCATCAGCCAGCTCGCAAAACACAATGCTCACGTCTACATGGGCGCTCGAACTCCATCCAAAGCAGAGGCTGCTATTGCAAAGATCAAAGAGGAGGTCCCAGATGCGAAGATTACATTTCTCGAACTTGATCTCGCCTCTCTGGAATCTGTCAAGAAGGCCGCTGATACTTTCAATGCGTCCGCGAATAGATTAGACGTATTGATGAACAACGCTGGTGTGATGGCTCTGTCCCCATCTACCACAAAAGATGGCTACGAGATTCAATTCGGCACAAATCATATCGGACATGCCTTACTCACCAAGCTTCTCCTGCCAATCCTCCAACGAACTGCTGATGAGAATGGGGATGTTCGTATAATCAACGTCAGCTCGGCCGGACACCAACTGCCACCAAGCGGCGGACTCGCGCTCAAGGAAGTCACTACCGATATGAATTCATATAGTACATGGGTACGCTATGGCCAGTCGAAGTTGGCTAACATCCTCTTCACCCGTGAACTTGCCCGTCGCTACCCTGCCATCAAGTGTGTGGCCCTACATCCAGGGGCCGTCGCCACTGGGCTATCTCTTGGCTTCCAAAACTCACATCCATGGCTCGCGGTCTTGATGCGCCCTATCGTGCTCTTCGTGAAGACTCCGCAAGACGGCGCCCTTACGCAGCTTTTTACTGCTACAAGCTCGGACGTGAAAAGCGGACAGTACTATGTTCCTCCCGCCAATGAAAATCCTGGATCGAAGTACTCGCAGGATCAGGGATTGGCGGAAGCGCTGTGGGAATGGACAGAAAGTGAATTAGCTAAGCATGGCTATTGACTGGTTCTCATATGGACTGCAGGTTAGATCATATCACGCAGAAAGCTATTCTCGAGCACGAGAGCAATTCTCGAACGTCGAGCGCTGCGGTGCTGAAGAAAGCGTCCCCACGAGTCAAAAACTGACTTGGCGTCCAGCCGTCTCTCCATCTCCTAACGCTCTCTCTCTTCTGCTTGCAGGCATCTCTCTCTCTCTCTCTCTCTCAAACGTGGATTGCATCGTGATCAAAGTATTGAATCATATTTTGCATGGTTTCGGCACTTCTATACTATCCTAACGTCTTCTTCGTCCTCCTGCATATATTACTCATGATTAGCGTACTATATACGATGGTGCTCTGGAATTCCACACGATGCTCCACGATCGGTATTCACTGTGCTCGTTGCCTCGTAACCCTACCAAAACTAACGAGTGTCCGGCAAACTCCATAATCCGACGCTCCAAAAAAAACTCACAACCTATCCCTTTCCTTAGCACGGACTCGACAATGACAGAGCCTTGCTGCTCAATTCATTTGGAAAGTGCCAAATGCGCCTGTCTTCTGATTCTTGCGACGACGCGCTCCGAATACAGTCTCAACGTTGATAACGCTGGTGGCTGCTGGTCGAACTAAATTGCCCCCGGCGGCATCAAGACCACAGACCAGTGCTGACACGGCCGGTGGGGAGGGCGCCACTTTCGACTCCATACCCTACCTATTGCAGCTCGCCCAAGAAACCAATCCCATCGTCATCATTAAATTTACGAATCTTACCCTCATGCCGGTGGTCGTGTCTAAGGACCCAGGATTCAGGTACAACCTACAGTCTCAGAGCCTGATACATGATTACCTACCCGTGACATTGGAAAAACAGTCTCCATCACCGTCCCCCTCTCTCCAGCTCAAGATGAGAAGGAAGGGAAGGAGGGAACCATCTCCCATGTTCGCTGCAGCAAATGCCGTCCGTTGGGAATACGCAGCCCCCCACATCAGCTCGCCTCCTGATCTAGGTATCGAGTACCTTGATCAGAGAATGCACTACCTTCAAGAGCTAGAAGGAGTCTCAGCTGAAGCTACCTACCTACCTACCTACCCACCTTACAGCACAGATCCGCACCACCAATAAAGCCTGCCTCAACCTCGAGAAATATCGTGGATTAACCCACCCACCCTCCCAAAATAACTCCACCCACCTGACAGACTCAACTAAATCCAGCTCCGGGCTCTCAACCTGCCAAATCGGCCTTTTCCCCAATCGTAGTCTCAGCCCAGGACCGCTGTCAGATCGGTTTGGAACTATCCACGTTAATATTATGAAATCCTCGTAGTCTTTAGCAACCCCCATTCCCTCCATTTCCCCCATTCCTCTCATCCCACCCCCTTTAGCCATACATATCCCTCTCCATCTTCCTCTCCGTCCACGACTCATCCAATCCCTCCCCTTCTCCCACCCCTAATAATCCCCACCCAGCCCCCCATCTCGCCATCCCCTCCCCGCGCCCTCCCAGGAAATAAACTCAAAGTCCCCACACAACAGCATTTATACCGTCATCGCCCGGATAGGACGCAGGAACGATATCTGAATGGCACACCAGGAACAGAAAACTCACAGCGCCGCGTCTTCGCACAACACACCGAAAGGGGCAACGTGGGTATGGACCATTCAGTTATCCTACCTATATACCGCCCAAGGCCCGTGACGCATACATGCATGCATGCATGAATCTCCTTCAAAGAAAAAAAGGCGGAGAAAAGCACGCTCCTCGCTATGCAGACATCAAGGTATTCATCCATCCTGACAAGACCAGAAAGCAGAAAAAGGTAGTATCTCTCCCGTAGTCGTCACACTTGAGGCTTCTGACTTCTGACTTCAGACACAGGGGGAATAGAACATGAGGCATACATCGCAGACAAGACTTTTCCCTACCCTCCGACTATGCGCATCTCATGGCGGGTATCAGCGCGCTCTTTTGCTGCTGATATACATGCTATCATTCGGACTACTTGGGCTTGCGCCAGAAGTATTGCTGCGCGCCTTGTTAGCGGGCTTCCCCACGATTAGGATAGACTTACTTTGTGACTCTTGCGACAATTCCTCAACCCCCTACCGCCGAGCCCCTCCACCATCTCTCTCCTCTCCTCGTCCGTGTCAAACTCGGGTTTGTAATAGTACTCGCTCTCCAAACATTTGCCGGCGGCATCTTTGCCCTCGCGTTCCACGGTCCCGACGCAGGGTTCACTCTCAAGTAGCAATCTGAGCTGTTGGGCGTTGATTGAATCGGTGGTGTTCTCCCTCTTTGAAGATGTGGTGGATGAAGAGGCGGCTGTCAGGAATGTGGGAAGATTCTGCATTAGTGTAGACAGCGGCGTGGACGAGAGACGTGAATACACAAGCTGGCTGATCACGTGCTTTGTGATAGGATTCTGCTCTCCTCCACTATGGAAAGAGTCGGAGACATCATGATCTGAGTTGTGGCGTCGACGCTTGGTTGCAGTACTGCTCCGGGGCCCTCGCTGAGGAGATATGCTCTCTTCCTTTAGCGGGTTGAGAGGGGCGCGGTAGGGTGAGGGCTGTGTGGTGAAAGCCTCCATACGAGCTCCGAGATTGGCACCGTAAGGGCCGAACGAGGTTATGAGAGGGTCATTTTCTTCGTCATTGTCCGAAAAGTCATGAAGAGGACTGGATGGCAACTCCTGCAGGATGGTACCAAAAGGCTGAGATGAGATTTGAGTTGAGGCTTGTGTAGCTCCTGCTTCCTCTTTCTCTCCATCGGACGCTTCATCTTCATAGACTTTGACTGGTACCACGACGGGGGGATTGGACGCGAGATAGCCAGATGGGGCAGCATGGGTAGTCTGAACAGCAGGGGATGGAGATACAGGTGACTGCAATCTATTTTGTTGCCGCAGCGGACTGGTATATGGAGGCCTCGAATGTGCAGCCGCAGCAGTACGCTGTGGAGAGTTCTCGCTATCCCACGTTGAGTCCGTATCTGTGGGCGTGGCCATCTTATTCTCGAGTAGTCTTGGCCAAGTCAACAAGACACGTGCATCTTGCACGTCCACCATGATATCCGCATCTTCAGTCTCGGACGTGAACGTATCCCCCTTCATAAGCTCCCATGCCTTGCCCTGACAGTGCACTCTGACCCCGTTCCAGCCCGTGCATTCCACTTGCACTTTATTGGAGCCCGGTGGATCAGCCGCGATGTAAACCGCTCGTACGTGTACGCGAGAGATCAATTTGTTAGTCGAAAGCTGATAATGGGACGAGTTGCTGGAGCGGCCCATGAGTGTTGGCTCTCCATGCTCCGAAAGTTCAATCGACGGTACAGTCGACAATGGAGCCCGTTCCGAGAAGGTGGACAGTGTTCGTGAAAGAACCGGTCGACGTGTGTACGGTACCTTCGGAGGAGAAGAGGAAGGTATTATAGTGGAAGAAGTAGGTACAGGTGTTGGGTAAAACCGCTCTCTCTTAGCCGAGGCCTTGGACGGAGACGCGTAGGCTGGGCGTTTTGCAGGACGTGGTAATTGCGGTGACGAGGAGAAAGGCTCGAAGGCTGGTAGTAGGGAAGGCGCTGGACGCTTTATACCAGCTACCGGAGATACTGGAAGTGGGACATGTTGCGGAGAAGAGCCCATACTTGCCTGGATGTGTGGGTTCATGCACGAAGGTCAGAGAAAGGCCCTTCTGATATTGGATATAGTACGAATGTACGACAGTCAGAGGGTTTCGGAGATGCTCAATTGCAATCACCGGAGGAGACATCCAACATCACGAATGGTTGATAGCATGATTTTGGAGGGAGATGGTGGTTGGAGAGCGAGAAGGTCGCGGACACGGTCAATTGTTCTCGCCAATTTCAGTTGGCGCGTGGCTCGCGTTCCCAGCTGCCCCACTTGTCCCGAATATCTCAACACCACCGTCAAGCACGGAGAAAGGAATTACATGAATTGATTGGATGGTTCATAAGAATAGGAATTTATGCCCGTAAAACCGATCGCTGCTAAGACTCGACACCGGAGACTTGCTTGGGTATACCATCGTCCCCAACGCCGACTGAACATCCATTGATATCGCCTTCAAACTTCGGAACAACAGGTCTCGCAAACATATATCTCCAGCCTCCAGAAGTCAAGGGAGAAGCTGCCTCAGAAATCAAACGTGACCTTGACCATCAAGGAGAACGACTGAAATGATGTCATTAAACATCGCATCCTACCAGCTTCTAATCCTCTTTGTCCGTGTCTTCGTTGGCCAAAAGAGCTCTGTTATCTCCCGCCGCAATAGGAGGGTTTGATAAGTTGGAGCCGAAGATTGGGCTGTTGGTGGTAGTGATGTTGCCATCATTGAGCTGACGTTCTACCATCGTCAGCAACATACTAGTAACATGCAGGTAACAAACGTACCAAGCTCTCGAATCCTCTGCCTTAGCATTTGATTTTCCCTCGTCAAATTCTGTGTCTCGGCCCGATAGTAGTCGTTCGAATCAATCACCGAACCACCAGGACCGCTATAGAAGAAGTCATCGCCTTGTGCATACATGCCAGCCGAGGCGGGGCGGCTACGGAGGGAAGGCGACCTCGTACGGTTGGATGTCTGCGAACGGTGGGAGGACTGGCGGGACAACTCGCGGGACCCACGGAGGACTGGCGAGCTTGGGCGTGGGATCTGAGTACCGGCAGGCAGGTTGGATGGGAAGTCGGCCGGTAAATACATGTAGGCGCGTTCGATAGGAGGCGTGACCTCTCCGATAGCTGAGTTGTCCAATTGAGAGCTCGAGGCTACTGATTCGCGGATAGCTTGAAGTTGAGCTTGGCTATCACGAATCTGCGACAGGAGCCGGTTCTGAAAACCCGACCAATATCCTTTAGCACTACGAACCGAAATACAAACGCCTGGCAAGGAGGGGTCGTACCACGCGAAATTCTTGTTCTTGCTCCAATTCTTGGTGAATCTCTCCTAAGCTCGGGGTACGACCACGGTACTGATTTGGGGACCCATAGCCATGAGGGTTGGTGGTACGGGGATCAAATGTGCCTGGTTGTCGTATATCGCTGGTATACAATCTTAGATCACCAGTCTGTAGCTCACCAGGACCTGGAAGCGCACTATTATGATTGCTGATAATCGCGCTCGACCTCTGTCGCTCATTCAGTCCGAATTGGGGCGACCGGTCGCTAGCACGAGGCGAGGCAGCAGATGAGCGGCGAGAAAGATCATGCTGCAGGCTTGCATTGTTCATCGTGGCGGCCGCTGCAAGGGAAGGAGGAGAGGCTCGGGGTGAGGGCGTTTGTTGAACATTACCGTCTGTCCGAGGTGGGCAATATGGTAGAGGGATCGAGTCGATGTCGGGCATGGCGAAGGGGCTGGAGCCGAGGCCGGACTTTGAGTAAGGGGAGTACGGCTGATGCTGGAAATCTTAGGTATTGGGTGGGGAGTAGGGATGATGCTCTTTTGAGATCGGGATGTTCGATCTGAGCCGAGCCGCTAGAGAGCGGACCGATCCGCCTGCCGGTACTAGTAGAATATTCTTACTTGTGCACCGTCTCTGATTGGTGCATATTTGGGTACTTTTGCTAGACACAATCAATCAAGGAGGGACGGCGGAGAGTAACCATTGATGTGTGAACAGGCATACAAATCTTCTGGGTCTGGAAAACCCCGAACATCTCTCATCCTGGCGAGAACCTCATTCCGTCATATGCGCTAAGTATCTCACAAAATTCAAGAATAGTAGCAGGCAGTAAGAGCATCCCCTTTCCCTATGTGAAGTAGACCGACCCATGGTATCACCCAACAACTCCAGCCTTCGATACAGAGTACAGTTTCAACTAACCCTCAGATCCGTAAACATTCTTTGAGGAGCTCCGTAAGAGGGATTCCATGGGCCATCTAAAGACCCGCGGAACTTCCTCTCGGATACTCGGATGGGTGGAATAAAAGGATGTGGCGCAGCTCCGTCGAAGTAGTTGTCTGCGCGCCACGAAACTGATATCCTGGATCTTGGGCTCGCAACATGAGTATAGACTGGGGGTGGCTCTCGCCCAACTCGTGATATGCTTCTACATCCTTGAGGCTGATCTCGCTGTGGAGGTAGCGGTGATGGTTCGCGAGTCAGATTTGGTGGCGACTCATCCGAAAGAGGTGTTAGACCTTCGACTTCGAACGCTGTCTTGACTCCTACTTGAGGCGATGGGAGAGGCGGCGGGTCTGCCATAGCATCACCCCGTTCTTCCAGGTTGACAGGGTGGCATGACTTTCGGTTATCCGCGTAATTCGCCTTTGCAGCACTTTGACCCGGCCCGTGAGCCAGGGATGGACGATTTGTTGCCTTGTCTCTGGAGACAGGTTGCACGTTGCTCGCAGTCTGCACCGCTGAAGGAAGGTTCCATGCCTGTTCATGCGTGGCGAAAACTGGCACAAACGGCACCGGCGGCGAGGACTCAATAAGGGATGATGATGGTTCGGAGACTGGGACAGTTGATGCTAACGCTATTGGCGGTGGCAATATGGAGTAGCGTGCTGGTAGCTTTGACGCTGATGGTATGGTGGGTAGAGCTGCGGTGGGAGGTGGTACCAACGACGCCCGATACGGCGAGGCTGCTCGAGGTAGAGGTGGCAATGCTGCTCTTGGCGGTGGGTGAGGGGATGGCGATTGCCTCGTCAACTGAAGTGGAAAAACCCCTCGTGAGTACTCTAGCGAGGATAAGCGGCGAGAAAATCTCTTTTCACTTTCCGATGAAGGAGGTTTGCAGTGGCCAGATGAATGTGGGGGTGTTGATAAGATATCCTTCTCTGCTGGAAAGGTCCTTTTGGCGCATATAGGGCTTAGATTTCGAAGATGTTGAAGCTCGCCTATGGTAGAATTTCTCTTACCGGTCATGCCGCCTTCTTCAACGACGATAGGCATATCAGGTGGGTCGTGATAATGGGTGGCAGGGGGAGTTTGCTTGTCCAATGTCATGGACGACAACGTAGGCGAGGTCGATCGTCGCTGAATGATTGGGCGGGCACCATTGGGCGCTGTAGGAGAAGAAGTCCGTCTTTGCGATGCCCGCGGTGACGGTGTACGTACAGGCATCTGGTGACTGGCACTCGAACAAGGCGCTTCGTACTTTGAGCCATACACTGGTCCAAGATGCGTGGAGAGCGTTGGCCGTTTTTCAGCGAACTCGCATGATATACTGCGTGCTCCAGAGATTACTTTGTCGGACGAGTGCTTGGGTGATGATCCTCGAGACGTTGATGTTGTGTATGCGGCGGTAGATGCATACGACTGTCGAGGACTTTCTCTGAGGCGATCAAGATAGATGTTATTGATAGAAGCCGTGGTGTTTGAAGCAGAGCGTGACTCTACCGATCTCAGTGTAGCCGAGGACTGTCTTTTTAAAGCGACCAGGGCTGATGCCTCGGTGTCTGCTTGCGGTAACTGTGCTAATTGCCAGGTATTTGTCCGGCCATGATGTGAGGGCGCATTCGGGGCTTTCTCGGAAAATCGATTTGGATCTCTTTTAATTAGATATCGTTGGCTTGGTTTCTGCTGTAGCTGTGGAATGGGCTCTTCGGTGGTGGTTTTACTGTATTCATCTGGGTTATACTCCTTTCCGCCTATGGCTTGTATTTCTCTTCTCACCGCCACAAGCCAGTTGGTCAGCTCCTCGGGACTATTCAACACAAGCAAGAAGGTTGATGTGGATCGCCTCATCTCATTGCGGAGACCTAACTTCTTGAGCATTGATCTTGAAGCGTCCTTATCAAGAGTGCCTTGATCATCGGATACTTGAGAGACCTGAAGAACATAAGGTTGGCCTGGGATCGCATCGCTTGCAAAAGCCGCGGACTCCTTTGTAAGAGGCATGATCTTCTCCGGAGATCTATCGAAGGAGCCGTCTCCAGCATATTGTAGAAGATACCCTGATGTAACCAGCACAAATGTCTTGCAAGTCCAGTCCCCCTTAGATAGCGAATCTGCCGCTTTATGTCCTTTCAACCATTTCTCCTTTGAATCTCCTGAGGAGTAAGGTTCCGGGGTGTGCGAATCCGATCTTGGCTTCGCACTATGGTTTCTGTTGGCATGGATGCGGATGATCGATTCCGCAGAGAGACTCGGAGCACGCAATGTAGCGTATTTGACGGCTTGAGGATAGGCTTGAAACAAGGGAGGGGGGTCCCACGTCTTGATACTGATATCTTTCTTGAATGATGGCTTGGCCTTCAGATACGGCTTCGAGGTTCGGTGTCGTATGTGGGTATCTGGAGACTCCATCGGAGGAAGGGCTTCAAACTCTTTCGAGACGTGGGATGGTCCAGTCGGTTGTGATGTTGCACATTCTCCTGGCTGCAGCCTCTCCGGATCTTCGTCCGCTTCCAATGCTATGCATAATCTTTCCTGCTTCCTTTCGAGATCTGGCGCTCTGGACCTGCTGAAAAGACTTGCCAGTCCGAATCTAGATGTCCGCCTCTTCACGTTCACTGCTTTAGTATCAGGAGCAATTGAGTTGTAGTTGTCTCGCAGCTCACAAAGCCCTTCGCCTGCGATGACGTTGTAGGGCTTTTCAAGTGGAAAATTGACTGCAGGCGCTGGACGGTGGGGCCATTGGTATGCTGGCCTGTCGGACAATCTCTGTGGAGGTGGCTGTCGTACAGCTTTGATTCGATTCTTGGGGACGTCTTGAGCTGAGTCCATAGCGTTGTACGTTTTGGTAGCGAACGGAGAGGCCGCCAGGGCTGGGATGCTGATCTGAACTGCCTGTAATCTTCAGGTCAAGTACTCCGGTATCGCGTTCATTCTGCGCGGAGACATTGCCTCCAGGTTCAAGGTCAAGGAGAATTTCACGATGCAAGAGAGTAGATGCCAAAGGTATATGTGGATCAGCGATGTAGATGTGTGACGTTTCTGGGAATGCTGTCTGAAAGACGCAGAGATCTCAAGGGAGCATGGCGCGCAATTGCGAGGTTACTGCTCATCTAATGACGATACGAGCGTGAGCTGGATGATGAGAAGGGCTCATACGTGGCAAGAATGCGGCATAGGGTACAAGATGAAACAAGTCAGGTGAAGAGGCAGGCCTAGGAATTGACAACACACGGTGTTGAGGCGATGCTAATTCTTCCTCGGCACTTCAATGAAAGACAGATTCTGTATGTTGTAAGGTAGGGACTGCAAAAGGTGGCGACGCGAAAGTCAAGAGTGTCAATCATAATGTGTGGAAATGAGTGAATTGAATGGAATGTTCGTGGGAGACGCGCTCCCTGCACCCGGTCACAATGACGATCTCACCAACGTGCCGCCCACCATGGTCCTTGTCTAACTGTACGACATTTCCTAGTTGTATCGTATGGTATACCTTATACCTTATACCTTACTCTGTATACAGTATACCAGGGTTGATGTGGCCCAGCTGAGGCCTGCAATTTCAACGTTCGCAAGGGCAAGGGGCATCACACAATGCGACGATCGTTTGATCGACGAACCCCTGACTTCGGGATAAACTATTCTAACGTGGGTTAGGCCCAAGATCAGGTCCCCTAGTCACCTAGTGCACAGGCACACAGGCCACCCCTAAGATTAGGATCTAGCACTGACTTCACGAGAGTACCTTCCCTTAGTAAGGCACAACACCGATTCTACTAGTAGAAGAACATCCGCTGGAGATGGCTCCGCTGCGACGACAAAGCGAAGCTGATCTTCCCTCATTCAACGTTGATATTGAACAACGACAACACCTCGCAGCCGTACCTGTGGCAGGTACGCACTCGACGAGATAACAAATCATCACGGACTGAACACACATATCAACCATTCTACTAGTGCGTAGAAACGAGATGGAGTACCGCATATATTCTGGATCATGACCCGCGTCGAGGCCATTCCCTGGTCGTGTCTGCTGGTCTCCTATGCATTCGCCGCTTTCCTGTCCATTGAGTTTGCATGGAAAATACCTCTTTGTGGTATATTCTACAGCTCCAAGTCTCTGGGTGTGCGTATGAGCAAGAAGTATTGACTACAGGCCGACCAGTATTATGGTCTTATTTCATCATCATCGATATTCACGGATGTCGCATGGCGCGAATGGCGCATGCTATCTAGCTGGCAATACTGTTCCTTCCCAGATTTCCTTGACCATTTGCTGTACGTCTACGAATGTCTGGCCGTCAATTTGAATCCTTTGCTTCAGCTTCCCTTTCTTAGCTCGATGTTCGGCGTCCAGATCTCCCTTGCATTTCTTTGCGCCCTTCAACTCTCCGTGTTTGCTCAGGCTCTATCTATTGAGAAACCCAGTCCACTATCCATCACACAGGCCCAAGATCTGTCACGGCCGAATGCCTCGGCGATCTTCTCCACTACCGGGTAAGTTTCTGCTTGAACCATAACAAGTCGGATATCGAGATTGACCTCCATAGTCGCACAAGATTTCCGATTCCGGAGAGCTCACTGACGCTCGTCCTTCAACAAGGACGAGCGCTGAACCCAGGAGCGTTAGAAGCTGTCCTGGACGCTGCTGCCGCCCTTGTTGCCAAAAAGATCGTCGAACATGGCGGAAACGCCGGATGTGATCTCGTACCGTTCGGACATGATCTCGCAGGGGGCGTAAAGCTCGACATCTGGCCCACGGTTGACTTTCTGACATGGGCTCAGCTGAGAATGGTCATCCGCGGACTACAGATTTTCCAAGTCGAAGGTAGAAGGTTCCATTCGTACCACTTCGAAATCCACGACTCGGAAAAGCTGGATATATATACGCTAATCGGCTGGGGTAACACTGGAAAGCCGTGGGGATTCCCCAGAACGCAACTGCTAGAGAGCGCGTCCTCCAGCATATCAAGTCGCCTTGCCAGAAGAGCCGTGGATCTGCCCTCTGCTTCACCGAACCATAAGATATTCCGTGTCCCTGGCAGCCAATTGATACTTGTGCTCCGACCCAGAGCAGCTATACGACCAGAGTTTGCTAAAGCAATTCTCCTAACGGCAGACACATGGGTTGCGCGCAAAATCTCCATATTCGGCGAAAATAGTCCTGCGGATGTCATTTTCGACTATAAGACCGGAGACAGACCGTACACGAGATTGATAGTATGGAGTTCGATGGTCAAGAACTTGACTTGGGGCCAGTTGAAGACGGTGATCGATGGATTGTGGATCGTCCTTGTTGACCGGCTCGGATACCGGTACACATATTTCGAAATCTTCGATCGCAAGGTGGACGTCAGATCGCAGCTTGGGTGGGGAGCTGTTCTGGAGAATGGTGATTTTGGTCGAAAGCCGTCGTTGGAAATCACGCCATCCAATTCCACGCTGGACTCGACGTCTGCAACCTCCCTCTCGACGTCTAAAAGGGCACTTCGATTATCCGCTGCAGGGAGACTGGCCGCCATCAACGAATCCGATCCAACGTAAGCGGCTTCCGAACGCTCACGATCTGGAAGAGCGAGGACTGACTAGCACTCGTAGCGTAAGTACATACATCTTCGAAATCCCCAATTCCGATATGAAACTAGAAATCCACAACCTCACCAACCCATCCTACGACTGCGCACGACGTTCCTTGCTAGCACTGGTCCTCAACGCCGCGGCCGAATTCAACGGCGACGTTGCGAGGTTCGGCAAGGACACGCCTTCCGCGGGACTGGAGTATGTCCTCATGATGCCCGGGCTCGAGCTTCGTCTCCTGAAGGTCTTCATTCCTCCGTTCGGCTACATGACATACGACCAGCTGCGGACCGTGGTGCTGGGCTTGCAGCTCTACATGATTATTGGGAAGCGTCCGCAGGCGATTGGGTTCAAGGTGCTGTTTGGTGACGACGATGTGGTGCTGGGTTATGGTGCGATTACAGCGCGTCGGTATCCTGATGTTTCGTAGGGCGGAGCCAAGTGAAAGAGAAAGTAGTACAAAACGTCTGCAAGGTAATCGGAACGACAAATACAAATACAACATATCAGTATGCTAAAGCCCCATAACTCACCAAGGTACCCAACTTCCAAGCTCATAGCAACATCCCACACATCACACCCCACACCACAAACACCACACCACCGAAACACCACCTCAAATCCCCACTTCCAAACATCCCCCACGACCAGTCCCCATCCCCTTCCCCCTCCATCCATACCACATAATCCTACAACATACACATCAAGATTCCAAATCACCAAAACCAACTCACCAAACCCTCCATAGAACATAGACCTAACAACCACCTCCATCACGCAAAAATCTGGTTAGAAAGGGCAAAACAAGCAAAAAGGTATGTTAGGTAGAGATACCTACCTATGTTGAAAGATCATGATCGTGTCTCGTTCTCAAAAGAATGAGCGTGGAAGGAAGTGTGGAAGGAAGCGATTACAATATACTTGGGGTGTGAGGATGGGTATGGTGGTGGATGGATGGGTGGTTTTTTTTGATAGGTATGTATGTGGTGGTGAGGAGATGTGTAGCTACTAGATTTGGTGGTATGGTGGTTGGAGTAAGGTAGTGCATGTTAATGCCGTTGGTGTTTTTCGGTTAGGAACTGCAGTATGGAGGTTATTTGGTTTTCTAATAGCTATAATCAATGTTATGTTGGTAGGACTATGTTATGGTAGTGCAAGCCAAGGCCGTTAGTGTTCCTTATATAGGAGATGTTATCTGAAGGATATTTCCTTCACGCATGATGAAGAACCATCGTGATTTAGTGCATATGAAGGCCGTCATTGTATTTCGATTGCTATCTGCAACATGAAGGATGTTCCGTTTTCTGATCGCTACATACATGATGAAGAACCATAGAATTACCTGCCAGGTTCCATTGCATGTTGATTGTAGTAGTGCATGTAAAAGGCCGTTGGTGTTCTTCGATTAGTCGCTGCAACAGGCAGTAATGCCCTCCTTTCCACTCCAAGCCTGGAGTCCTCATCACCACAGCATCTCGAAGAACCATAACTCATTGGTTACCCTAATCTTGCAGTGACCGGCTAATACAAGGCCGTAAACAATATCCTGCTATCGTAGCCTCCCATCCGTCGCCTAAACGACGATCTTTATCTTTCTAAGCCTTTGATTTGCAAACATCTCGTTCATCCGTGCGCTATAATAATATGATTCGTCAGTTAACAAAGTTCCAATAAGACAACGACGATATCATACCCCTCTATCACCTCAACGCAAACATCACCAAGTTCGGCTAGCTTGCTCACGAAATTCAAGACCCCCGAAGGCTCAACGAAAGTGACATCAATGATCATTCCATCAGGCTTACTACCGAATACTATAATGCGAGCTTTTAAGCTTCGCGGGACTCGGATCACTTTGCGTACCGATTTCGGGGAGAAGGACAGCGTGGGGTGTAGGTTCGTCACGGATACCCAGGAACGATAGTCGCGAAGGTCCCAGCCTTTCAGCTGGGATCGATAAGCCTGGATCGTCTGCGTTTCGGTGTCGGGCTGGAGCGACATCGTGTTTTCAGAGCTGACGTGGTAGAGAGCATCTCCCATGCAGATGGAAAGGACGCTAATCGTCCAATGTGAATCTGTTCCCGTAGCCCAGAAATCCAGCTTTTTGCCATTTTGAATAGGAGCAGGAGGGTTGGTAGCCTGCCTTTTAATCCCAGGGCCAGGGTCTAGCTCTACACTAGCCCCTCTCTTCCGTGAAGGCGAGCCTGATGAAGGGCTTCGAGCGGGAGTTGCGAGAGAAGGAGAGTTCGGCTGCGTCACGATTGGGACCTTTAGACGTCAGCAGATTTCCATAGTGCAATGCAGGAGAATGGACTGCGTACTTCGAAGATGTTCATAATGCGCTTGTCAATGAACCTAGTGTCTATTTGCATCTCGGCCATCTGCTCGCGAATCTCCTTCAACTCCTTCCACCTAGCAATATCGTCGTCAAACGTTCTATATCCTTCTGAGCTGAAGATTTTAGAAAGGCTGGCCCCGAAGTTCATTTTGAGCTCCATGGCCTTTGTCTCTTCCATGACGGCGGTTAATTCTTCCACTCTTTCAATACGCTTGTCAATCTCTTCGGCAGCTTCAAAATCAAAGGCCTTGGCAACGTCGATATCAATACTCCCTATATCCCTATGACAGTCCATCATGACCTGTCTATGGTGCATAAGTCGTCTGAATCGTAGAACCGAGGAGTTATGCTGGCTTTGGTCTGAGGTGGCCATTGTCGATTCGAGTTTGGAACTTGCCACAAGGGGTTAACGTTTGGTGTGGGGGCAAATTGTTGTCTTGTGTATCCACCAGACTTGAGGTTCTCCATCAATGAGTTTTGCTGTAGAATTGTCTGAAAAGAGAAGATGCCGGCAGTGAAGTTAAATAGCGCCTGGGTAGTGAGGGCGAAGTCTCAAGTGAATTCAGTTCACCCTACCTTGATTCACTTCACTTAGCTCAGCAAGGGATTCCCAGCATATTCGTCTCTTCTTCCATCATCTCAGTCTCATCGTTCGAGTGCTCTACCTTGTTGGCACCATACTAGTGGCGTTGGAGGGCAATTCTAGTCATCCCATCACGCTAAGACCCCAGAAGTACGCTCGTCCTGTATGTTCGACCATCTTCATGACTGACATAACTTGAACCCAGACACCCTGAGTGCGCGTGCCAGAGCCTAGGATGACGCGTGCAGGACTTTTGCATGACTAGCGTTTGCTGACACAGTGTTTACGAGCTTCCTCTGGTGACAGTACAGACTAAAGAGACCTAACATAGAAAGAAGTCCTCGAAGCTCTTGAAGTCTCCTCAATGATTGTATTGACCCAGGGAAAGATGTATACAACAGTCTTAGCATTCTTCGTGTCCTATGACCATGTGCCACATACCGACATTGGCTCGTTTTGTAAACGTGACGTTGACTTCAGCATGCTCTAGGGACTAACCAGTGCACTCATCGTACAAGTCGTGGGCACTTGTCTCACCAAACAAGCAGAGGACCCGTGCCTGCTGATATTCATCAGGTGCCGTGGTGGTGGCGGTGCCGCTTGCTCGGTACAAGGATGCAACGAATGTACCAGAGAACACCCGTCTTGTTTCCAGCAAATTAGCTAGGGCCGTAATGTGGGCGTTATAGATGACCGCCGTATCAGCGATGCCATATGATCTCTGAAGAAGGGAGCTGAAGCAACCCCGACGCCCGTGTCATGATTTGCTGTCACATCCACAGCTACATGATCTTCGGTGAAGTGGGAATAAGCCTCTTCAGTGAGAGGTTCTACCACCCATCCGGCGAAGTGAATCATACATGGTTGAGGGACGGGTCTCAGCAAGATCGGTAAATTTGACCTATCAGTGACACTCTGTGGTCGAGGCCACAGACCAGATATAGGATCTAGGCAAAGAGTATACCGCAACGTCTACGCTGAATTACCCGCTTCCTATGAAGACAAATGGCAATCTAGGTACCGAAGGTTGGTGGAATTTCCAACATCGGGAGCGCTGGGCAGACACATTTCTTGGCAAAAAGTCTTGGCAACAGCGAGCAACGACCTACGAATGTTTGTGCTCTTACATGGTGAGACCCGTTTAGTCATGGTCTCAATTCCCGCGCAAAAGCCATTATCAGACTGTGAGGTCTAGCTGATAACCTCGGTGATATGGCCAACGTGTTGCTTGATCGTTTCTCTGGTCACTCTACTCCATCTGTTTCCTCACCGCCAAATAGATCATTCTCGCCAGCGCCTCGACGGCCTAGTCATCTAGGAGGAGCTGCTGCGAGACCTGGCTTTAGCCCCCGCTCATCGTCACTGAGCGTTGTTAAGCTCCATTCGTCTACCACATCGCTGAACTCTACGCGACTGCCTAATGGCTCCGGTCTAAATCGACAAGTTACACCCCCTGTCGACTTCACAGACTCGTTGAAGGTTCTCGAAAAATTGGTTGGGAAATCACTGATAGATGATGGCGTTGATGGGGTGGGCGTTGGGATCGAGCAGCCATCCCAGCTCACACAGGACATCGATTTCGCTGGACTAAGCTTGCACGAATTTTTGCATGACGAAGACGCCGGGAATACGGACGGAACGGATAGTGCTATGCAGTCGGCCGAGGAATGTGAGTATGTATGCTCTTACCATATGGCAAGAGTATTGGTGCTAAATTGGTCCAGATGAGAGAGACAAGGACAAATTCGAGGACCTCCATAGATCAATTTTAGTATGCTATTACCCAAAGTGGTAGGTTGTCGACCGTGCTGACAAGAACGAAGGCTTGTGATGACGTTCTCCAATCGGTCGAGCTCTCTCTGACTAATTTCCAAAAAGACTTGGGAGCCGTTTCTGCAGAGATCGAAACCCTTCAGTCACGATCTACCGTTTTGAATACAAAATTGGAGAATCGAAAGACTGTGGAGAAGCTCCTAGGTCCTGCTGTCGAAGAGATATCCATTGCGCCTGCGGTGGTCAAGAAGATATCAGAGGGGCCAATCGATCATCACTGGGTGAAGGCACTGGAGGACCTGGAGAGGCGATCGAGGACTATTGACAACAAGATCAAAGGGCCTGATGGAATACTAGCAGCCTCGGACCTACAGCCTCTACTTGAGGACCTTACAAACTTGGTAAGATTGTTTGCCTTTCGCGAATCTTTCAGGGACTGACTGTTCGCGTAGGCTGTTGAACGAATACGTGACTTCTTCGTCTCCCAGATCAAGGCTTTGAGATCGCCAAGCATTAATGCGCAGATAATCCAGCAAAAATCATTCTTAGCATACAGAGATCTTTATGGGTTCTTAGCCAGACATCATGCTCAGCTTGCCGAGGAAATTGGCCAAGCCTACATCAACACCATGCGCTGGTACTACCTGAGTAACTTTACCCGATACAAAATTGCCCTTGACAAGGTCGTCTTAATTAGCGTCGATAGTCATGATGCTATTGCGGCTGATCAGGCCCGCCAAAAAGGTACTTGCCCCAATCTTCTCAATCTAATTACTTTGCACATGCTGACAGAAAATAGGTGCCCTCGGCGGCTCGAAAGCCACCCAACCCGCACATGACGCCCTCTCACTTGGTTGCCGGATCGATATACTCAAACGAGTGTCCTTCTCTGCACTCCCGGCACATGTTGCTGAAGAGTCTCGATCGCCGATCTACCCTGAAAGCCCTTTTCATGCCTTCAATACTGCGCTTGTTGACAATGCATCTTTCGAATATTCCTTTTTGACAGCCTTCTTTCCCAACGTGTCCTTTCAGACGCTCTCGCAATACTTCAACTCGATATTCTCTCCAACTTTTGCTCTCGGACATGCATTGACAAAACAGCTTATAGTCACTACGTACGACTGCCTAGCAATCTTACTGTGTGTTAGGCTCAACCAGCATCTAGCCTTCGAGTTACAAAGGCGGAAGTGTCCTGTGGCAGACGGATATATTAATGGTACTAACATGTTGTTGTGGCCGCGGTTTCAAGTGGCGATGGACATGCATGTAGACTCTATTCGGCGCGCGACAGCTGCACTCTCCGGAGGTGCCAGAGCAACCCTATCCCTGACGAGCTCCAATGCGGACAGTAAAGGATCGACGGCTCCCCATGTTCTTACACAGCGCTTTGGCCAATTTCTCCAAAGCATCTTAGCACTGAGCAGCAATGAAGTATACATACCTGGCACTGGGGAAGCAGCTACGAGTGATAGTGAACCGGTAGCTCGTAGCCTGGGACGCCTGCGAACCGAAGTTCAAAATTTCCTCATCAAGGTAGCGAAGAGTCTTGCGCAGGGCAGAAGGGAAAGATTTCTGGGAAATAATTACAGTCTTGTCCTTACTATTGTGGGCGATACCGGCGGAGAATTGGCGCAGGAGATGCGTGAGTGGTTTGAGCAAATGAGGGAAAGCGTGGGTGGAGAGTGAATAAGGATGGGTGAAATTTATTCTTACCCACAAGGGTCCCTATGAAAGATTGAGAGCCTTGTTAGATATCCATACGGGCTATAAATGCAAAAGGCTGTCTTTTACAGCATGAATAGATAGCTTGGGAAAGTTATTAATGAACGTGAAGAGGATTGTTCTTTGACCTCGGATTCTCGAGGACATGCCCCTGAAATTACCATTATTACAGATGCCCGGAATCACTTGATCTATAGTAGCCCCACGCAATGCACAACTGTTAGGTCGTGTTCTTACCGTTGATGGAATTCATAGGCACGACGTTATAATTGGTGGTAGGGAGCTCTTAGTGGTAGGAGGAATATATGCACATTGATTTTGGCGCGGTTCTCCATCTGGTCTAGTGTCCGAATTATTCTGTCGGTTTTCCTTCAGAGCTTATCTTATCAGCATCTTGGGCTGCCTAAACGTGGCCTCAGAAAAAGTTGTGGAGTGTATTTAGTGTATTTGTACAACACTCTACTCCCATAACGTTTGACACACAAGAAACATTCGTGCTCCAAACCCATCATGGCCGCCCCTCCTCCTCCGGGGCAACAGCCCACTCCACAACAGATGGCCCAGATACAACAACAGATTGCCCAAGAAGCCCAGCGCCGCGGGATGACGCCTCAACAATTACAACAGGAGCAGCGGAGGCAACTCGAAGCCGATGCAAAGAAGGCCGGCTTAACTTTCGAGCAATATATCAACAAGCTCAAACAAGAAGCATTCATGAATCATCAACGTCAGCAGCAACAAGCCCAACAGCAGCAAGCCGTTCAACAACAAGGTCAGCCTCAGGTACAGGGACAGCAGGGGCAACAGGTCCCCATCACGCCAGGGGCGCCGGATCCAAGGGCGCTGGCGCTGGCGAAGTGGTTGAGGGGACAGGATCTGAAGACAAGAACGTGTATACTCAACGGGCAGAGGAAGGATATGTTCAAAGGTAGCTACTGCAGCGCCCTCGGCTGCTAACCCTACAGCTCTGACAGGATACAGTGAAACGTGCCCTCCGAGCCATCGAGTCCCCTGCCTACACAAAAGCCGCATCGAAAAATTCTCTGCTACCCCCTTTGACGACCGCCACCCCCAAAGCCGAAATCTTCAAACTCCTACCTCTCTCGCTCCTCGCCCTCCGCGTCTCCAAATCAGATCCTCACGCCGGCCACGATCATGCTCCTCCCGCCAAACAGAAACGGGTTAAGGGTCTATGGACCGTCAAGATTGAACAACAACAGGACATCTCTGACGATCTACATTATGTCTGGCTGTACGATGGACCGCAGTGGAAAACCAAATTGTATGCTGGTGGGGCATTACTGCTGATCATGACCGTGGTGATGTTTCCGCTTTGGCCAATCACACTGAGAATAGGGGTGTGGTATCTGAGTATGGCATTCCTGGGCCTGATCGGATTGTTCTTCGTCATGGCCATCGTCCGACTGATACTCTTCTGCGTGACCGTCTTCACCGTTCCGCCCGGTCTGTGGCTGTACCCGAACTTGTTCGAGGATGTGGGCTTCTTCGACAGTTTCCGCCCCCTTTGGGGTTGGCAGGAGGTGAGTCCGCCCTATACTTTGAGCTTTCGGCTTGGGGTCGATGGGGTGAGACTAATTGCGGTTGATGAACAGGATAAGAAGAAGAAAGTCAAGAAAGCGAAGAAAGGGGGGGACAAGGGCGAGAATACCACTACTGCAACCCCGAATGCCAATGGTGGTGAGTTGACTAAGCGGCAACCGCATGTTCATTCGGCACCTCGTGTGGAAGAGGTCGAGGACGAATAGGCTTGATTGGTTGGTTTCTTGTACCATTACCATGTTACTTTTATGGATAAACTGAACCTTGCACGGCGTCGGTACGAATGTAGGCTTAGACATCTGGTGAGGGCATATCCTATCTATCACTGGTGTACTCTAAGAATATCATCGGTATTCAGGATACGAATACTTCTATAATCAGCCCACGTTTGGCAAAAAACAATGTCAATAATCTCGCAGTCCTCCCACGTCTTGCAAATCACACAGCTCTTTCTGCCTTCTTCATCAGAAAAAAAGCCGCCGAATGTATTGATGATCCCATTTCCGAGAAGCGGTGAATGAGGAAATATAACCTTTCAATTCGAGACGGTGTAGTACGGGGTGAATGCAATCCACGCTGAATACAGATGTCCTATTGTCTTCGTGCCTTGGATCGATGGAGTGGGAAGAGTGTATGGAAGCTCTGGTCGTCAAAAAGGCGCTTGACAAATGAACTCTTGGTCGGATCTTGACCCGATGAATCTTTGAAGGGATTCATATTCTGGGGCATGTCTGAGGCTAAGTGAAAAGTCTGACTAGGAATGGTGACTGTATTCTTCTCTTGCGTCCAATTGGCGCCTCATGCTCTACCCATTACTTCCCGCATCCTCCTGGAGGGAGGAATCATCAGCTATAGCCCTGACACCTACTTGAGCTAGATATCAATGATAGTTACGTGCGAGGTCCTTAAGCAATGGCTTAGCCGTTGATCGGATGGTCTTTTTGCACATTTGCTGCTACAGTATAATGCGTGTCAGATTTGGCCAGGGGGGGGTGTCTTGGTCAGTGGGGACGGTTTTGGTGGTTTGGTATTTAGGGGGTGCTGTTGATATATTGGGTATTATAGTGGTGGTGCTTGTGGGTGGGGGGTGGTATGTTGATTTATAGGATTGGGATGCTGATGTCGTGAGAAGGAAGTCTTCAGATGTAGTGTTTCGATAGGAGCATGGATGTGTGCAACGTCTCGATGGGAGCTTTGGAATGTGATGGCTATGCGTACTTCATCTGGAAGATTAACTGCGAGGAGTGGTATGGCCTGAATGGATTGCTGAGGTGCAAAGCGTGGGCCGTCGAAATTTGGTCTTATTTCTGCGGGTGAAATCTTGTGGATGTGATAGGCTAGACTTCTGATCCAATATTCTACGCAAGAGTTGAAAGATTGAAGACGCCATCACTAAGCGATTAGGTAGTGTCTGATTCGGAGGAGGTCCATCATTGGCAACGTCCCCTTGTGGTCTGGAAAGAGGTTTGGGTATTCTGTACGTTGAAGGCACGTCGCTAGACGCTGCCACACTGTACTGTTTGTAACAAACGGATCTAGAGGTAAGATATAACCCTATCATGTCTAGTATACTCTGCTTGGTGGTTCCCAACGTGTATATCTGCAGACGCAAGCAATGGAGGATAAGGCTCGAGCACTATGGCATAAAGAAAGGCCAAGAAGTCGAGCACATTCGACCGGTGCGGTTTCTTCGTGTTAATATGATAGTGGCGACGACCAGGGAGCTGGCGAGTTTGAAGTATAGTTGCTGACACGTGTGCGGGAAGGATAGTGTTCAGACGGTGAGTATGACGAGTGAGACGGAATTGTAAATGGATGTTGCTACCAATGTATGCTTGATGCTGTTTAGTACGATGATCAATGCAGCGTCGTTATAGAGGACAAGTTCCACTACATCCCTTGAGATGTTGGCAGGTCCTCGCAAGATTTGCCAGATACTCATAGCATAGGCTTCTCAAAATTGAGTTACCCCGTTGGAGAAACATCACCTTCATGCATCCTGCTTCGTAGGTCGCTCCTGTTGCGGTGGTTCCGCTACCTTGTATTGACACCTATAGTCTCTTAGTGGCTATTGCAGCATAGATATCACCTAGAGTTTCGGTCATGTGAGCGCTTTGATGGATCTTGAGGACGGAGGAGGATTCAAGCAGACCAGAAGGTAGACAGATTTCTTGGTGCTATAAGTAAGAAAGAACATTAAGACTTGGGAAGACTGAAACCATTTACCTAGGGCCGGTAGCGTGACTGTACGAAGTCAATACTTTCTCATTCACACAAAGAAGCAGACTCACTACTTAAGAAACAAAATAAAACACAGTGTCTCCGGTAGAACCACCAGTGTAAGTTGGGGAGGGCAAGGCGTTTTGTCTGTATACAGAGTGATGAAGAGGGAGGTTTTCCAGAGCAAGTCAGAAGAGATGGGGTTGCTTGGGGGCTGATACCGTGAGTTCGCTATTCATATCACGAAATTCCAGCACAGTCAAATGAACGTGTAGAGCATCCACCCCCTTTCCACCTACCACAGCATAATTTCTGCAATGAACGACCTTGCTTCTTTCCCCTAGATAGTCTGAAACGACTCCATCTGCCCACTCACTAACATGCCATGAAACAACAGCAGTCCCTGGAAGCCCGACCGTGAGAATCAGTAACCAAGTAGTATGCACCTATTATCATCACCTGAAGTCGCAAACGTACCTATCGTGTTCGTTGTTCTTTGTAGAAAGGATAGCTGCACGATGTTTCACATCTAGATAGACCAAATTCGAAAGTCTGTTTCATCGCTTGTGCTTAGGTTGCGAATACCTCCGTTGGAACCCATCCCATGAGTACAAAAGGCATTGGCCCAAAGAGATACGATATCCTTATCGAGGAGGTTCCATTATCACCAGAGCAATTGAGTACGTACAAGGCTGCCTCAATCATGCCTTTTGACAGGTCCGAGAGCACCTTGCACACTCATTGATCCCCTTATCAGACACAGACCGTGTCGACCGTGTCATGAAGACTGCATGATGATTTCTCAATGCGGCCAATATGAAGCAACAAAGCGTAGAAACGGTATAAATAGAGTAGCGATGCATCTTGATTGGTGGATATGTATCACATTTTCATGCATGTTCCCTGGCTGTCTGCAGGTCTACCTATCCCGAGATTTCAAAATGTTCCCTGAGATCAGTTCGGGCTTGTGAAGCAAACAAGATTCTGATGACTTTGTGATGTGAAGACGTCCACAAACTCAGTGACTCGACCTCTACCGTTGAAACGTTTGATACCCAGGGGAGCACCTTTGGTGCGCGTTCTTGTAAGGCTGAGACCCCTGTCGTTGATTTTTCCAGAAAGACGCTAACAAGGTGCCCCTAACTGCCAGAATCTTGACATTCGTCCTCAGGAAAACACTACAAATTGTGTTGATACACAGCCTGCACTACGTTGTGGCATCATTCGCTTGCGAATCGATACATCGAAGGAGACTGTCGCCCTTGTAATAGATGGTTTTGGCTGCAAAAGTGAGGCACAGAAGAGTAAGTCGCGGTCTGGATACACTCCCGTACCTCCCCAAGGGGGAGACTGCTATCCTAAAGAATCGCATATATGAGCGCTCGCTGACTTCGGACTACATTTCAGGTCAATCACTACTTTTACGACTGATTATTCCTTCCTCAATCTCTTGAAACTGTCAAGATGGGTAAGCGGTCCCATTCTCTTTCACAACAATCTCTTCCCCGACCGACCTCCTGGCATTATACAAGACAGTATGTCACAAGAGCAGCACTATAATGTCTATCCTGCACATGAAGACTTTGAGATTGGCGATATTCTACGAGTCTCTACTATCAAAGGCAGTGCTGTCTACATTAAAATCCGAGGCAGCAGAGGGCCCACACCTGAGCATACACCTCCAAGCCTTCAACGTGCTGGAGTCCCATCAACTGTGTCTAATGACTCATTTATAGCCACCAATGGACCGTTACAGAACGGTCCAAGAGCCTCCCCAAGCCCTCAACAAGGCGGCCCTCCTGTCCCAAACGGCAAGCCCACGTCACCATACAATGAGCGAACCAACCCAATGAGCCCCAGCGCACAGATCGCAGCTCAGACTGTTAGTTCGAGAGACCCTAAGGCGGCAGCACAGGCTGCTAGTGACATGAGGAATGTTGTGCGGAGGAAGCTTACCGGCTACGTCGGCTTCGCCAACCTACCCAATCAATGGCACCGCAAGAGTGTCCGCAAGGGCTTCAACTTCAACGTTATGGTCGTTGGTTAGTGCTCTGAGGAATACAACGAAATGATGAGTACTGATTATCAAAGGTGAATCTGGTCTCGGAAAATCCACCCTTGTCAATACCCTTTTCAATACTTCTTTATACCCGCCGAAGGACCCAAAAGGCCCTAGTCTCGACATCATTCCCAAAACTGTCTCTATTCAATCGATAAGCGCCGATATCGAAGAAAATGGGGTCCGTCTACGTCTCACCGTGGTCGATACCCCAGGCTTTGGTGACTTTGTCAACAATGACGACTCGTGGAGGCCTATTGTCGAGAACATTGAACAACGCTTTGACGGCTATCTCGATGCGGAGAACAAGGTTAACAGGATGAATATTGTCGACAACCGAGTCCATGCATGTGTCTACTTCATCCAGCCGACAGGCCACTCGTTGAAGCCACTCGACATTGAGGTGATGCGCCGACTACACACGAAGGTCAATCTGATTCCGGTCATTGCCAAGTCAGATACTATGACAGACGAAGAGATTCTGTCATTCAAGGCGAGAGTAAGCGATGATATGATTCTGGCTTGATTGGCTTGGCACTAATGACTTGCTAGATCTTGGCCGACATCCAACATCACTCTATCCAGATTTTTGAGGGCCCGCGATACGAGTTGGATGATGATGAGACGATCGCAGAGAACCAGGAGATCATGTCCAAGGTCCCCTTTGCCGTCGTCGGCGCCAACTCGGAGGTGATTAGCCCAGAGGGCCGTAAAGTCCGTGGACGTCGCTATCCATGGGGAGTCATTGAGGTTGATAACGAGGAGCACTGCGACTTCGTCAAGCTACGACAGATGCTAATCCGCACACATATGGAAGAGCTAAAGGAACACACCAACAATGCGCTATACGAAAATTACCGCTCTGATAAGCTCACCGGGATGGGTGTACAACAAGACGCGAGCGTGTTCAAAGAGGTCAATCCTGCGGTGAAGCAAGAAGAGGAACGTACGCTACACGAGCAGAAGCTTGCCAAAATGGAATCAGAGATGAAGATGGTGTTCCAGCAAAAGGTCGCCGAGAAGGAGAGCAAGCTGAAGCAGAGCGAAGAAGAGCTTTATAACAGACATCGCGAAATGAAGGAGCAATTAGAGAGGCAGCGGGCAGAGTTGGACGAGAAGAAGTCACGCGTGGAAAGCGGACGACCATTGGATGAAAAAACTAAGAAGAAGGGTTTCTCTCTGCGTTAACAACGGTCCAGCAACTTTGGGCCTGCTTTTCGCCCACGCTTTAGCTTGGTTTACACAGGCATGAGCGAACCTTCGATGCAGCGGTTTCATACTTCTCGATATCCCCAACGTGATTTCCTTGGTACTAAATTCCACAGACGGACACTGTCGAAGACTAATGGATAGGGGATTATTGATTAGTGGGGCGGTGCCACGATAGCTTTCAGAATTTGTATTTATCTCATGTTCTTTAGCCAATGCAAGCACCACGCATGCTTAAACCAAGTGTTTTTCTCATCGGTACTGCTGTGGCTGCTTCTAGAGCAATGTGGTACTCCGAAACATCCACGGTACATCTTGTAAACAATAGAGTAGAAAGTATGAACGTTTTCATTATTTGGTAGAGCAGCGTTCACACGTGACCTTTCGGTTTGTGGAGCCGGCCAAGGTTCGCCAAGGATGACGCTTGTCGTGTGCCAGAGCCAGCTTTCCCTCCCGCGACACAAAAACTCCCGTCTGCTTTTCAACTGTGTTTCCACTCATCAGCTCTTTCTTGTGGACACCTATCTGTATCCTACGTTTCAGATATTTCATAAGCCCTATACATTCGTGGAGCTTTGAAAGACGCACAGTATCGACAAGGCTTCGCAATGGTATGTTTGTATACCCACTGTTTACCTGCCCTCCGGAAGAGCAACATTAACAAGATCTCCTCCGCAGGCACCTCCTCCGCAATCCGGCTCTCTCATGGATAGGGCTCTCAAGCTCGCTCAGACGTTACAGCGAGTATTCCCAGAGATTGATATATCCTCTCCAAAGACGCATATTGACGACTGGGACCAGGTTTGCCTGGTTCTTTGGACACGTTACTTTGCTCCTTTGCTCTATCCGCTATGGGGTACGCATATGTTGACCTTATCTGGCAAGTTATACAGTTGACTGAGTGCTCATTAGCTCTCGTACGTTACATTCAACTACAACAGCGCATGGGCTCGTTACTCCTACCGCACGGCATTTGTGGCCGCCGCTGCAACCTATGGTATCGTTGTGTATAAAGCCTACCGTGCAAGAGCACGAGCTGGCAGTCGCCCACAGGGTGGTGCCTTGGCTTTGGCGGGTGATGAAAATGTGCAATACTTAGGTTTGTGGCTTATCGACTCTCTATTGAAATGCAATTAGTAGCTGATAACTTTTGTCTCAATAGTAATGGCACTGGTTTGGCTATTTGGCCGTCAGACTCCTCTCGCTCTCCTACCATTCATGGTTTACTCGATATTCCACGTTGCGACCTACACTCGCACCAACATCCTCCCTACCATCTCCCCACCCCAGCAATCCACTGTAAGCGCTTCTCCAAGCTCTCGTCCCACTGGCAAGGCTTCTCCTTTGTCGGACACGATTGGCAAATTCGTCAAGGAATATTACGATGCTTCCATGACACTCGTCGCCAGCCTTGAGATATTCCTTTGGTTCCGTGTCCTTGGCTCCGCAGTTCTGTTTCAAAAGGGCAGCTGGATCCTCTTGGCTGGTTATACTGTCTTCTTGAGGGCGAGGTACAGCCAGAGTACATTCGTCCAGGGTGCTGTCAGCCAGATGACTGCTAGGGGGGATGCTTTGGTAGCCAATCAGAGCACACCTCCTGCGGGAAGGCAAGCGTGGGAAACTGTGAAAGGAGTGGGTAGGCAGGTTCACGATGCCACAGATATCAGCCGATATGTGAACGGGCAGCAGCCCATGAAGAAAGCGCAGTAATCGTAACTTTGGCTCCAAAGGGGACAACCAAGCGCTCGGCTGGAGGTGAGAGGGCTGTGCGGTTGGACTCTGATATGGATTGGCTTGAAGCTTCGATGCCAAAAGCCTGGGTTTTGCCCTTATGACCTCGGGATAGTCACAAGCGCTTGGAGGCACATTCAAAAGACGAAACGGTCAGTCGTTGGCTGGTCACGAATTTGAGAAGTATGATGGCGATATTCTTCTCTGTGGATCCTTTTCCTGAATGGCGTTTCTCTTGCAAGCAACTGTGTTCTGTATACTAGTATAGACCCTCATGAACAAACAACAACAATAGTAGCTGGAATCCAAAGGATGAAATCATGGACACTTAGCAAATCAATAATTTGTCTGGCATATACAAGCGGAAGATTTCAGCCTGCTGACTTGTGAATTGGAGGATCGGCAAAAGCACTGCTTTGCAAGCAGCAACTATGAATGTAGAGCAGACAAACCACAATCTTCACGACAGCATGGTTTGCTTCATATACTTGAGTACAATACCACATATCCCCGTTGATAGGCATGTTACTGCACCAATGATACCCACTGCATCGACTTGAATCACAGCCTCAGGCTTCCCATACCTCTAGACTATCCCAATGCCGTCCCGTTCTACCTCCCATACTTCTTCCTACCACGATCAAGATACCCTCGCTACGCCACTGCAGCATACCACCTCCGTCGCTTCGAATCACTCACAGTCCCGTCTCGCCTACCATCGCCCCTCCTGTCAGCAAGAACAATGCGAACACGGCTTGCTCTCCCCACATGCTTCTCGCCCAACCAGCTCCTCTTCTGTACGCCCTCCAATCAGCTACAATCCATCCTGGAATTCTCCCACGGATTCAAGACATGAGCTGCAACATAGCGAAGCATCAGAGTACTCACAGAGTGGGAATGGAGGCGTATTCGGAGGACGATATGCGGGGGAGGAGAACTTAAGACATGAAATCTTGGGTGATGCGGTGGCGGATGGAATCCTAGGAGGAGAGCCGGGGGATGAGCCGCCTGATGGAGGTGGCGAGGACGGGGAAGAGGCCAGGAAGAAGTGGAAGATGGGGATTCAGGGCATGAGTACGACGCAGTGGCTGGCGAGGAAGCATGGGGTCACAGGGAGGAGGAAGATGTACGTACCGCTTATCTTCTGCTCTCGAGTGTGGAAATCTGGAGAGGTGAATATGACCAAAGGCAAAGGCGAGATTTGTATGCGGCCTGAGGAAGGGTGTCTGCTAACGAATATGTTTTTACAGGTATCTAGCATACTATTTCCCATTTTTGAATTGGATAACCCAATACGGCTGGTCCTACCTTCAAGGTGATCTCATCGCCGCGCTGACAATGGCCTCTTTCTACTTACCCATGTCTCTTTCCTACGCCTCCAATCTCGGTCATATTCCTCCTATAAACGGCCTTTACTCGTTTGTCTTCAACCCTTTGATCTACGCCTTACTCGGCACTTGTCCGCAGATGGTTGTTGGACCCGAGGCTGCGGGGTCTTTGCTCGTTGGGACCGTGGTGAAGGGCAGCGTAGATCTGGGGCATAGTGGCGAAGAGGATGATGCAATGAATGCTGCTATCGCGGGGACAGTGACTGGCATGGCTGGAGCAGTCATTCTTATCGCTGGATTGACTAGGTTGGGATTTCTGGAGAGTGTGCTAAGCAGACCCTTTTTGAGGGGTTTTATCACCGCTATTGGGTTCGTGATCTTTGTTGACCAGCTCATTCTTGAGATGGGCTTGACGTCGTTGGCGAAACATGTTGGCGGGGTCAGCCATGGGAGCAGTCTTGAAAAACTTATATTCTTGGTAAGGAATGTGCGGAGTGCGCATGGATTAACTTGTGGTTTTGCATTTGGGAGCTTCGCCTTTATCATGATTTGTCGGTACGTTTAAAAATTCTTTCGTGGCTAGACGCTTATCATGCTGAATATCACGAAGGCAGCTTAAGATACATATCCAGCCGAGATACCCATCCGTCGCATACGTCCCAGATCGCTTCATCATCGTTGTTCTCTCCGCCGTCGTCACTTGGAGCTTCCGCTTGGACAGGCAAGGTCTAGAGATCCTTGGTGACGTTAAGCCAAGTACAGGTTCCCCTTTTCCGTTCCGGTGGCCCCTCCAGCCAGCTCGCATGCATCATGTACGAGAAGCAATGGGCACTTCCTTCCTAATCGCCTTACTTGGCTTCTTTGAGTCGTCCGTTGCGGCCAAAAGTCTCGGAGGCGGCGAGGGCAGGCCTGGCGAAGGCATTCGGGGGATATCTCTCAGTGCCAATCGCGAACTTGTAGCTTTAGGAGTTGCGAACATCGTTGGTGGCTGTTTCATGGCACTACCAGCCTTTGGCGGGTACGGGAGGAGCAAAGTCAACAAGTCCACAGGAGGCAGGACACCAATGAGTAGCATCATACTCAGCCTGGTCACTGTCATCTGCATACTTTTTCTTCTGCCATACTTCTATTACCTACCGGTAAGCTCCACTGGGAGGATTCTCTCCCGCAAGCATTCTAACACCCGTCTTAGAAAGCTGTACTCGCGGCAATGATATCAGTGGTCGCATACTCCCTCATCGAAGAGGCTCCGCACGATATCAAGTTCTTCATCCACATCCGAGGCTGGTCCGAATTGACCCTCATGTTCCTCATTTTCGCCGCTACAATCTTCTACAGCTTACCCCTGGGTATCGCCCTCGGGGTCGGCCTGTCCCTCCTCTCCGTCATCAAACACTCGACAAAACCACGCATCCAAATTCTGGGCAAAGTCCCCGGAACCAGCGACCAATTCGAAAACGCAGAAGACAATCCGCAAGCACTGGAATTCTTCGAGGGTTGCCTGATCGTGAAGATGCCCGAGCCGCTCACTTTCGCCAACACAGGCGATCTCAAGAACCGATTGCGAAGACTGGAACTCTACGGCACGACCGCCGCACATCCGGCCCTCCCGCGCGTGCGCGCACCGGAACATAACAAGAACATCATCTTTGACGTTCACGGCGTGACTTCTATCGATGGCTCGGGCACGCAGGTCTTGACTGAAATTGTGGATGGCTATGTCGATCGAGGGGAACGGGTGTTCTTCTGCCGGGTGCCGAAGGAGAATAGTCAGGTTTATAGGATGATGGTGAAGAGTGGGATCGTGGAGCGGTGCGGAGGGCCGAGTCATTGTCTAAAGAGAGTGGATGAGGCGTTGAGGATGACAGAGATTGAAGGCATGAGTGATATGTATAGGGATCATCCGGAGGAAAGGGGAGTCGAGGGGTTAACGTAGTCTCCGATTGTTTTGTCTTTGTATTCGCATTGGGATGGGACGAATATGATACCAACGGGCACAACGAACTCCACGTCAAGTACACGATCATAATGTTTCTATCTACGCATTTGACCATACGACGCAAAATGTAAACATAATGGAAAGTAAACAACCAAGTATTTCAACGTTTAGCGTGCCATCTTACACTCTTCGTTAGGTATTCGATGTAATATACAGAGATATTGAGCCGTATTGTACAGCCCTATCGTATCGTTGGAGAAAGCATTGGTACCTTACCCTAGCATCCCCACCACTTTCTCTGACAATGAAATGTACCTTAGTTTTGAATTTCCTGGGCTGGCGCTCCGCGAACTTCTATAACGCGAAGGCATGTATAGCGGATGGAAAAATATGGATATCCAATCTTATAGATCTTCTTGTCTTTTTCACGTTTCATGAGAGCTTCCACAGATCTTTTCATGGAACACTTCCGCAAGCAAGCCATTACGGTGTGTGCTTCGCTAAGTCGGAATACCTGGCCAGTCGAGGACGTGGGAAGCATTGTCTGAAGAGTCTCTGTTGCCTGGCTTGATTGGCTGCTGTCTCCAGCCTTAACCATTCCACCATGCCTTGTATCCTCGTAACCGGAGCCGCCTCAGGTATAGGCAAAGCTTTTGTCACCGCATTCCTCGAAGACCGAAACAACGTTATCTTCGCTGTCGACAAGGACTTCCAGCATTGTGGACTACCATCGTCTGACGGCGCCAGTGTATACGTTGGGCGCTTCGATGAACACCCTCCAGAAAGCTTCCATAAGTCGAACGATCGACTTACCACCTGGGTGGTAGACCTTACGGATGAGCACCAGGTCACGCAGTTAGCCAATCGGCTTGCTCTTCGTACCATCGACCTCGTTATTCACAGTGTCGGCATACGCGGATTGTTAGATACCGTTCCGATTGTGCAAGCTTCTGATGTTGCGAAAGCGGAGACCATGGATGCTATGACCGTACAAACCATGCAGAACACGTTCAATGTGAACACCGTGGGAACATTTCTACTTCTCCGCGCTCTGGTGCCCAAATTGGGTCCTGGCGCCAGAGTCGTTATAATGGGTTCTCGGATGGGCTCGGTCGGTCACAATGCTATCGGAGGCGGCTATGCGTATCGTGCATCGAAAGCGGCCCTGACCGCAGTAGTTAAGAGCTTCAGTGTGGACGTGCCGGAGGTGATCTTTGTCACCGTGCATCCGGGTCGTGTGGAGAGCAATCTAGTAGGCAAGGGCATGATTGAGTCAGGAGCGGTCAAAGCGGAGGAGAGTGTGCGAGATATGCTGGGCCTGATCCAGATATTGAAGAGAGAGGATAGTGGGAGGTTCATGGATCGATGGGGTGTAGACATCCCGTGGTGAAAAGAACCAACATGTAAGCATTCCCCGAAGCCTTGACACGTTGAGCTTTGTGTGATTCTTATATGTCTCATCGATCCCTCCTCAGTCCATGGTCTGCCACATATTTGACGGCGCATATAAAGATTATGGCCGTCGATAGCGGTCATCGAGATACGAAGACTCATCGAGTAGAGCTGGGTGCTGGGAACTTCTCGACAACGATGAACGGCTACTTGAGGACGAATCTCGCCCACAGAAACAGAGATTTTACCCCAACGAATCTGAAGCACAGAGTCATAGGAAAATACAACGAATGAAAAGGTCCGTAGCCCCTTGCACGTCTCGAACCTCTGTCTTCACCAATGTGGAACATCATTATCTTGATAACACAATCCAAGCAGTGAAAAAATGCAAAAATAAGAAATCCAATGCAGAACTCCGAACTCCGAAATCAAGAATTCAATTTGCGATGTAGACAAAGGAGAGATTCTTTTGATATGAAACCCATTGCGCCAATTATGTCTAAAGACGTGAGTGTGATGCTTATCTCATCATATAAACATGGAATTTAATTCCGATACTTTATACCTGACTTTCATCTTCCATTCTAAAGTATGCATTACACGGCGTAGAAGATTTCTTATGGGTATGCACATGGAGTGCAGTAACAGTGCTCGTTTTCTGTGTTATCGTCCAAAACAGGCAATTGGTGGACTCGGTGACCCGTCCTTAACCCCTTCCTTCCATCTTCAACATTCACCCACACCAAGGCTCACTTCTGGAATTTTGCGACCGGACAGCACATCATGCATATCAAGACACTCTTTCTACTTCTAGCCCCATTGCCATACTTTACAGTCGCTACATCTTCCGACCATGCCAACGTCTTGCGTTCACTCGATACCGCGCCTGTGCTGCACTTTACCCTCACTCGACGTGGGGGCAAATTCGCTCCTACGGTATCTGGTGGCGATTATGTGAACCTGACCTATCTCGCACAGGAACTGGAGAAGACGGAAGCGAGGTTCAATCTTACGCAACGCCAGGTCAAGGGAAACAAACTTGTAAGGAAAGCCAAGGATCTGCTGATTGGGGACAAGGAGGAGGGGAAGCTGATGGGCGAAGTAGCTCAAGATGGAAGTTGGTGTGTCTTCAATGCGGTTTGCCCACCATTAGATGGTATGGATGACTGATGTCGCTGTAGGTACGCCAGATTAAAGGTTGGGAGTCCACCGCAGGAGGTTGAGGTGGATCTCAACATGCTTGTGTCAGACTTCTATATTGTTACAACTACAAGTCGTAGAGGAAGCAAGTACGATGATTACTTTTCTCAGTCAATCGGTGGGCCACTTCGTCTCCTATACACTCAATAATTGCTGATGAGCTCACAGTCAAGTCGCTGGACCGACCATATCCGACGTGCTTCGAGCCCACAGAAGTCTTCTACTTACCTACGGTCAATATCTCGGTGCCTCTCCCCTTTGCATACTGCCGCCCCTCGAAGTACTCATCCAGAACGCTTGGAGCGTCTGGCGGCACCTTAGGCTTGGCTCCGTCCGAACATCTCAGTCAGATACGAACACCGTCACTTTTCAGGCAGCTCCTTGACAAAGCAGCAATTCAGCGTCCAGTATTTTCACTGGTCCTCATCAACGGCCAAGACGGTGTACTCAGCGTTGGCGGTACAGCTGCACATGCCATCAAACTCGTAGAAGCCCAGACAAAGACGGAGCTTGACGCACTTGCAGATGGCCGCCAGGAGGAAGTGCCGTCCGCCAAAATCCTTCCCAGACTGGAGAAACGAGGAAGGACCGGCAAAGCAATCACCACGAGGCAACCCAACTGGGAGGACGATTGGGCTTGGAGCGAAGTGCAAGGCGCTGAAGGCTGGTGGCAGGTGCTGATGCACGGGGTCTGGGTCGATGGAAGTAAGGTACTGCACAATCAAGCCGTGGTTGTTGATGTAGGTTTCGCCTATCTACCCTGGGTGGGAGCCAAGTCTGACATTGCAAAAGATCAATAGCCCCTTCGTTCTCGCCCCCCCATTAGCCGCTAAAGCTTTCTACGCCTCGGTGTCCGGCTCAAGACCACTACCACCGCCCTTTTCCAACTTCTACGTCTTTCCGTGCTTGAACCCACCAAAATTGCATTTTGAATTTGGTAGAATCAACTTTGCTTTCATGCAAGGGGGCCGAGGCGCTGAATGGACTGACATCCCAGGTGGCAAATTTAGCCTGGGTAGGTTAGAGGGCGGCAGTGGATATTGTGTTGGTGCTGTGGTGGAGACTCGAATGGGCATCAAAGAGGAGCGAGACGAAATGGTGCATGATGGGAAAAGAGGGCGTTCGACCGGCCGAGGAGGCTTGGGGGGAAATGGTATGAGGGATGTATGGGTAATAGGGGAGGGCTTCTTTCGAGGCGTAAGTGGAGTGTTCGATGTAAGTCAAGCTGCCAAACCCTACAGATCAGCACGCCTAGATGTTAATCTTTGAGCAGTTTGAGAAGCACAAAGTTGGGTTCCAAGCATTTTAATCATGTTGCTTTAGATGGAACATGGTGATAGAAGACGGTTGGAAAAGTTTGAGATGAATGGCATCTATAGCTCAAGTCATTAGCTTTGTAAGAAACATCTGCCATCTCTAAAGCTAGAGTCGTCATGGGTCAACCAGTTGCTATATCGGCAAAGGCCAAGATCTTGGAAGTCTCAGCCTTGATAATATGAGCTTACAGGCCTACTGATACGGACAGCCGCGTCAATCCAAATATTGACCATGGCAAAAGTCACCCTCCTTTGTTCTTTTGAGTACGAGATGGATCTGATACATCCACCTAACCTATTGCCAGGCCCTACGAACATTGATCACCGTGATTCGTATCAGAGGTCAGGCAATACACTGGAGGCTGAGCCCTTAGGCCCATTGTATATCACCAGCTTCCCAGCAGTTCGACATAGCGTTTTTGGATATTACCCATCCTGAAGTTGAAATACGGTCTTTGGGCCAAGGATGATACACACATCAACCTGTTTTATAGGTAAAGAATGGATGAAGGTTATCGTTTGCAGGTTCAGGGGGCTTTTACTTGTCACACCGAATGATATCCACCAGTGGAGTGATGGATATGTCGCTTAAGTTTGGATCTGCACCTTTTTATCAGATCACTACTTAGTAGACGACGATTTGAGACAAGGACCAGCAGGTATTCATAGGTTTTAGCAATCATAATCTTGCCACTAAAGGTGACTGTGGCCTTTGCGTGATCTAAAATTGACAGAAGAGTGAATGCATAATAATTTGTAGGGCTTGAAGTAGAATAGGGAAAGGCAGCTCTCTCGTATTCGAAAACTAGACCCAACATCTGTGACCTCTTCCATGAAACAGTAGATCTCGTCGCAAAGGTCGACTGACAGTCTGGCAGGAGTACTGAGCTAATCCTCGACCTTTAGATGTGGTTGTCGCTTGCTCCGTGCTTCTTATACACAACAACAAGTCATTGAATGTTTGCGGAACGGAGATCACCTGATTGGTTGTCGTCTATGTAAGGTACGGCGGACGCTAGATTAGTAGCGTATCGCATTACAAGGATCTGCGATAGCGTAAGATATCAATCGCCATCCCACCTTGGATATTGCAACTCCCCACGCTCCTTGAGGCTCTGGCAACTCTGCAACGATACGCCCTTGCCACCACTTTGTTGTACGACGAGAAATCGATGTCCAATATACCAGAAGCTAGTATCAGACACATGAAGCTTCAGGGCGTCTGTGTCACTTTTGCCCACATGAGAGATCCATAATATATATTAGGTCAACAGCCGAGAGGGCTTGCCGGGTGATGGATCGCAAGAGAAAATGTAGACCTCCTAACCTCCTTTTCATACCAGAATGGGCCGCAGCTGATACGGTCTTGCAGGTGAGCTGCGGGAAATCAATTCCAGAGTATGGAGAGGCGAGACGGGTAGAGGAACCCATCTCCAGTGGACGAGGAGAAGAATCGTTGACTGGTGGACTAGACCTGTTCGCTATTAACAACTCCTTGGACTCTTCTTTGAAGAAGAACACCGCCTTCATCAAACGTCTACGAACCGCTATTACGGCTGCCAGCTCTACCGCCTTTCTTCAGGAAATAGGCGCACTATCACTCCACAAATATCTATCAGAGGTCATTTCGGCCAGTTACGAAGGGCTCTGTAGACTAAGAACACCGGGAGAAATCGCAGCTGGCGTAGAAATCGTGAGCGCGCTACATCAACGATTCGGACCTACCGAATTCACAAGCTACCTGGGATGGTTGATAGGACGAGGCTTGAGCACACCTGACAAGGGTCAGCTAAAGAATCTTGGGCAAGAAGCTAGGGAGAAGGAGGAGAAGGAGCGTCTGACAAGGCAGAGAGTGCTTCTCAAGGTTGTGACAGAGCTTTGGCTTGTTGAAGTGTTGAGAAGTCTAAATGACGTGGCGAGGCCAGAGGATGCAACGGCCAGAGGGAAGGAGAATGCTGGACCGAGTGCGGCGAACAAAATCAAAGCTGCCCCAGGGACGGCTAGGGTAGACCGGAACACGGACGCTGAGCCTTTCCCTCTCGAAGTTCTTAAGGATCTCTTGGGGCACGATAAAGAGCACGCGAACCTACCCTTGGTAGTCTTATTCGTAAAGAACTTTGCCTGGGATGTGCTCGGTATTAGGTCGACTGCAGAGGTCCAAAAGTCCATCAAAGCAGATGCTGCTACATCAACAGCGCCTGAGACTTACGATCAGAGTTCTACCGATGAAGATCCAATCGCAAGAGTCGACGATCCTCTTTTGACACCCCCTGAACTTCAACAGCGTTTCAAGAACGTTCTCACTAGATTTTTCGAAGACGTCAAGATCCGTATTGTCAAAGATAACCAAAATATCGCTGCTCAAGGACGACGCAATGCCGAAGCCTACGTGAAATCAGGCGAAGTCTTTGAGGATCGTCAAGCCAACTACGATAGGCTGCTCAAGTCCCAAGAGAAGCTGATCGCCAACGCTCAGGTCCTTTGTGATGTACTGGAAGACCAAGAGATGCCTAACTTGAATGAGAAAGACGTACCAGACGCTACGTCAGTAGCAGGTATTGGTCTTGTCAAAACAGGAGAATACCTTCGCGGCCAAGCCGATGGTGCAGGTATCTGGGAAGACGACGAAGAGCGACGCTTCTACGAGAATTTGATTGATCTCCACGATAGAGTTCCTGGAATCTTACTGGAAGACGCCAAGAAGAAGAGGTCTGAAGGAGATGAGCAGGTGGGGAAGCGAGTGGATACCAACGGCGACGCCAAAGACATACAGGATGGCTCTGCGCCAACTACGGCATCGGATGATCAGTCCATTGCGATTGCAAGTAAGACAGTGGGTGTGCAAGTCGATGCCCTTCTTGCACGTCTCCCAGAGCTCCAAAACAAAGAGCAGATTGACCAGGCAGCCATGGACTTTTGCTTCCTGAATTCTAAGGCGTCGCGCAACCGCTTAACCAAGGCCATCCAAGAAATACCCAAAGGCAGGTCAGACTTATTGCCATCATACTCTCGCTTGGTTGCGACACTAGGAAAGTATATGCCTGATATCTCCCACGGCCTAGTAACCCATCTAGACGAAGAATTCAGAAGCCTCCAACGCCGCAAACAGAAAGACTTCCTTGGCCAAGTCAGAACTGGTAACATACGCTACCTAGCAGAACTTACCAAGTTTGGTGTCGTTCCTGAGCACGTTATATTTCACTGCCTAAAAGTCAGCTTGGACGATTTTTCCAGGATGAACATTGAGATCATTGGTAATCTTCTCGAGAATTGCGGTCGCTATCTATTGCGCAATCCAGACACTGCCCCTAGGATGAGCTCCTTCTTGGAAACATTACAACGAAAGAAAGGAGCACAGCACCTGGGTCAGCAGGAACGAATGCTGATTGAAAATGCCATGTACTATGTGAATCCACCAGAGCGAGCAGCCATTGAACAAAAAGAAAGAACCCCCGTCGAGTTGTACACCTCTAGACTTGTTTACCTTGATATGAATAAGCGCACCTATACCAAGGTGCTAAAGTCGCTTCGCAAGCTTCATTGGGAAGAGCAAGAGGTAGGCTTGTTCTGGTCTATTCCTCCACGCCTGCTCACACTGCCTAGGTCGTCGACATGATGGAGAAGATCTTTTCTAAGCCTGGAAAAGTCAAGTATAGCAACATATATCTTCTCGCAGTCCTAATAGGATCGCTGTACCGCTACCACCAAGACTTTGTGGTCATGGTCATTGATAATCTTCTTGAAAACATCACATTAGGCTTGGAGCAGAACGACTTCAAGTTCAACCAACGCCGACTTGCGGAGGTCAAATACCTGGGGGAGCTGTACAACTACAAGATGGTGGATTCATCGATCGTGTTTGACACCCTTTACCGCATAGTCAGCTTTGGACATCCTAGCGGAGTCCCTTCAGAGGACAGGTTGAACCCTCTTGACATGCCCGACGATTACTTCAGGATACGTCTTGTCTGTACGGTCCTTGAAGTCTGCGGTCTTTGCTTTGATCGTGGCGCTGCAAAGAAGAAGCTTGACTTCTTCCTAACCTTTCTCCAGTATTACATTCATACAAAGGCCGCCCTCCCAATGGACATCGATTTCATCATTCAGGACACTTTCGCACTAATTAGACCACAATGGAAACTAGCTGCAGATTTGGAACAAGCTGGCTCTGCCTTTGCCGACTTAGTAAAACAAAACTACAAATCACAGGAGCACGAGAAGCCTTCGGACGCAGAAGAACCCGACGATGGCGTTTCCTCGGACGAGGAAGCTTACGACAACGACCCACGACTCACAGGAAAAGATGCGCATTCTTCAAGTGATGAAGCCGAGGCAGACACTGAGGCTGAGGTATTCTTCTCCATGATGTATCGCCTTTCATATCATGTACTAATGACAGCATAGTCTCTTACAAATGGGAAGGTGAAGAATGACTCAGACTTTGAAGAAGACATCGTCGTTACACGCCAAGAAGAAGAACGTGACCCAGAAGCGGAAGCTGAATTTGACAGAGAGTTGGCCAGGATGATGAGTGATAGCTTGGACGCTCGTAAATTCGACCGAAAGCCCATGTTCGATGTTCCACTACCTATGCGCAAAGCGCCACGGGAGCCATCAACGGCGACTGCTGAAGACAGCGGTAATGAGGGTACCGCAACTCCGCCCAAGACAAACACCATGGCGTTCTCGCTCATGACCAAGAAAGGCAGCCGGCAGCAGGTAATTCAGTTCATTGGTGATGAGGAAGTGAGAAGTACCTGATCTTATATATAGACCCGCACTATTGAGATGCCTTCGGACTCCCACTTCGCTGTCGCCTTGAAAACACAGAAGGACGCCGAGCGTGCAGAACAGCAACGTATCAAGAACCTTGTCTTGAGCTATGATCCCGACTCAAGCACAGACCAGACTGGTATAGCTCACGATCTTTCTTTTGATCACTTCTCCCAAACCAACCCCAACCTTTCTAAGCAAAGTTCTGGGTTTCCCTTTCTGGCCCCCCTGGTCCCCCTGGAAGTGAACGCGCTCGCTCACAATGATACATCTCAAGGTCTGAATGGAGAGAAGCACGGTACTTCCCACCATCAACACAATGCATCCCTGCATCAAACGTCGTCGAACAATGCGAGTACCCGACCTTCGGACAAGTCTGGCACGAATCGAAGCGGTCATCGTGCAAGGAAGCTGCAGCTCAGTGACGTTGATTGGTATGAGCAGAAGCCCGGCTCTTCCGGGAGTGGCCGGCGTGGAGCTCCTCATCGTGGGCCCCGTCGAAGTAACAGTAGGACTGCTGGCTGATGAGACCCCATACGGGTGATATAGGACCTGACGACTCGCAATGTGTCTGACACTCAGGCTAGACCACAATTATCTCCAAGAGATCGAGAGCAAACCCGGATCATTCGATCCTCGAGTATCAGCATCGACTGAAAGCAGCGCCGCAATTGCACGAGCAAGACTCAATGCAGGCATCTCTCCACGCCAGTACCACGATCGGAAAGATCAGGAGGAGGCATGGGAGAAGGAGGGTGTCGCAAGCGGCGGTTACGTAAGTTGAGATAGGAGAGGTCGACTTGGAGGAAAGCAGTCATCAGACATATTGTATGCGGTCAGGATTGGCCTGCCATTCTTTTACGTTTTCATTTGTCTAGAGATGTATCAAATAGTAGTTGCGGTAAAGAGAGGTTGGAGGGCTGAGAGGGCCAGAGTGTCCTTGGAGCTTCAGTGTGTTGTACAGTAGCATGGTGACAGGATTCGGAGTGGGAGACGATGCCAAGTACTCTAGTCTGCTGTACTTCATTCCCAAGCTGGGTGGCTGGTGGATCATCCATTAAAGGATGACATGCATACAACATAGTGGCTCACTCAAGAGCCAGACAATCCCTGCAGCGATCATCCAGGGGTAATTCTCCGTATGGCTGTGCTGACCTGTCCTGGACAACACCTTCGTAACGCTGCATGCAAGATGATGCCTTGATCCTGAATTCGATGCATAGAAATAGCCCAAACCAGGTGCGCCATTCACTGATGTCATGCAATGCATCATTGACCAATGGCGTAAGGGTAAAGGTAAGGTACCTTGGCTGCACTCTGCAGGGCCAACGAGGTGGTCTCCCATAATGCAGCTGCCCGTGGGTTGGTGGGTTGGTGGGTTGCGCAATACTGCACCATTTTCTCCTTTCTCCTTTCTCCTTTCGTCCTAAATGTCTAATGTTCTTTTGATTCCACCTGAATACATAGGCACCTACCTATGCTCGGGAAAGAGAGATACCCGCTTGCGGGTATGTTTTGCATCTTGCAGGTGTAGTCGTAGTTATTAGTACACACCTTGAACAGAATCAATCGCGCTTCTCATTCGGTCAATTAAGTAACTACTGTTGTACTTCACTTTTCATCGACCCTTGCTCGGTGAGACTCCAACAGAAACCCGAGCAGGAACATTACGGCATTCGAGGAAGCCCAGATCCAAGATCCTTCACAGGATGCGAGCCAACAATCTTTCTTAATCCTGGAAGCCCAACGTTTCCTGCCATTCCTTTGATAATCGAGGTGCTGAGACGCAGTTACCAATTGTCGTAAGCTGAGACCTTCTTTCACGCCTACATCGTGCCTTTGACAGCTGCCAAGTCGCCCTTGCTCCTACCCCACGAAGGAGCCAACACTTGGCCATGTTCAACACCTCCTTGCTCCTTCGCATGCCTAAAGGATTGCCATGGCTGATCTTCTCGTGTTCAACGCAGCTACCCGTGTCCCACATAGAATTACCACGCGGCACTTCATCCGCCGAGGTTCACTTTTTTGTGCTACCAGAGCGCTGCTGTTGAGATTCTCACTGTCGCTACCGCTTCAACTTTGTTCATGTTTTCGATGCACTAAAGGTTCGAGATGGCAGACACCGGTGGAACGCCGACCGTTTCGGGGAAATGGCCCCCGGCAGATGTGTGTTATATGCAATGTGTCCGGGTGATGAATGGGGTGCTGATAATGGGTAGATTGTGTATGTCGCCATCATGGGCTTTGTTCTAGCTGCTGCCTTTCTCGAATGGTTCCTCTGGCTTGCCGCATTCCTCTACTGTTTGATCAAGGTGTGGCAGAAGGCGGAGCACTGGACTGTCAAATTGATGGCTGCTTTGATGATGATTGCATTTACTGGACTCAGGTGCGCTACACCAACTATCATTCCCGCGATTAAGCTCATATTTCCACAGGTGCATCTTTCTCCCTGTCATGGTCGTCACCCTTCCACTTCCTCCGCAGATTACCTCAAAGTTTCCTCCCCCAATGGTCTCATTTCTGCAGTGGTTCGCCTTCTATTCGTTCGCAGGGCTGCTTATCATACCGTGGTTATTCTGCATCTACCAACTTGTTGTCAACAATCTTGGACGAACCAAGAGGATCACAACGGTATTGGATGAGGACTCAGCGCCCAAGACAGTCATTGTTATGCCCTGCTACAAAGAAGCGCCGGATGTACTCCTGACCGCGATTGACTCGGTGGTTGATTGCGATTATCCTCCCTCTTGTCTCCACGTTTTCCTCTCGTTTGACGGCGATCAGGTGGATGAACTATATCTGAAGACGATCGAAAAGCTCGGCGTGCCATTGACGTTGGAACACTATCCTAAGAGCATTGATGTCACCTATAGAACTGCGAGGGTCACAGTATCCAGATTCCCACACGGTGGAAAGCGACATTGCCAGAAATCAACATATAAGCTCATCGACAAGATCTATACGGAGTACCTCAAGCGGAACGACAACCTCTTCGTTCTTTTCATTGACTCGGACTGTATACTGGATAAGTACTGCATTCAGAACTTCATGTATGAGATGGAGCTCAAGCCAGGTAGCAAACATAATATGCTGGCTATGACCGGAATTATTACCTCGACGACAGTGAAAAACAGTTTGATCACTCTTCTACAGGATATGGAGTACATTCATGGGCAACTGTTCGAGCGCTCGGTGGAATCAGGTTGCGGTTCTGTCACCTGTCTGCCTGGTGCACTAACAATGCTTCGCTTCTCGGCGTTTCGAACAATGGCAAAGTATTACTTCGCAGACAAGGCGGAGCAGTGCGACGATCTCTTCGACTACGGTAAATGTCATCTGGGAGAAGATCGATGGTTGACTCACCTTTTCATGATCGGAGCCCAACAGAGATACCAAATCCAGCTCTGTACTGGAGCATTCTGCAAAACGGAGGCTGTCCAAACTTACAAGAGTCTTCTGAAGCAGCGACGAAGATGGTTTCTAGGCTTCATTACCAATGAGGTCTGCATGTTGACGGACATTCGGCTGTGGAAAAGATACCCTCTGCTATGCATCGTGCGCTTTGCCAACAATACCATCCGGACAACAGCCTTGCTCTTCTTCATAATGGTAATATCAATAGTCACCACATCCAATAAGGTCAAGAACCTTCCGGTCGGCTTCATTGCGGTGTCTCTTGGCCTGAATTGGTTGCTCATGGTTTACTTTGGCGGGAAGCTGCGACGATTCAAGGTCTGGTGTTACCCGGTCATGTTCATCATCAACCCGTTCTTCAACTGGGTATACATGGTGTATGGGATTTTTACGGCCGGTCAACGTACTTGGGGAGGTCCAAGGGCAGATGCTGGAGCAGCGGACGCTCATGTGACGCCCCAACAGGCTATCGAGCATGCTAAGGCAACCGGCGACGATCTAAATGTCATTCCAGAAACGTTCAAGCGTGCTGCGAGCGTCAGGCACAAGAAGCTTGTCGCCTCCGTCCCATTGCAGCCTACGGCACAGATTGAAGGCCTTTTTGCTCCTGCAGAGCAACTCCCTGGAGGCTGGTACTTACAAAACAATGACTCTGGCTCTACTATGCCAAATATGGTGCCAAGAGATCCTACTCTTCCACGCATGCCCCTTCATCCTCGAGGCTCATTCGGCTCGCTGGTCTCAACTGCGTCACCGCACAACTCTGTCTACTTGCCGCAGCGCGTTGAGGACTTCATGAGTGAAGATGACCAAAGAAAATACCGCATTGCCCAACGAGCACAACAACAACCAACCGGGGCATATATGAGCTTGCACGCTCAACGTCGCGGTCATATCTACGAAATAGGCGACGAGACATTGCAGAAGGGAGAATGGTCGGAGTCAGCTGAATCATTAGCGTCGAAGGAAGAGCCTGAACCCTACGACCCATACATCCTGCCACGCTCTCGAGCCTCCAATGCACACAGTGGTAACGTACCAAGCTCTCGCTCTTCCAATTTCCCACCCAGACGGCTAAGCGTAGAGCTTGGCAATGTGCGCGCTCCTGACCTATCCTTCAGCACTGGAGAGCGGCCTCACTCCGGTAATCCACGTATCAAAGGAGAGCGTAGTCCGCTCAGTCGAGGGCCATTGAGCAGAAGACAGACTGATAAGGAAAAAGAAGAGGAAAAACCATCGCAGCAGGACGAACCTCTCATGGGACACCGCCCGCAGCAGCGAGGTTCAATCATGGATCGACCCAGACGGCATCATAGCCCACCACCAGCAAGTTATCGACCGCCACGCCAGGAGGAACCGCTCATACCGGATGCTGCGAGCAGGAGGAGGTCAATGAGCGGAGACAGATCGGAGACAGACAGTCAAGGGAAAAGACGACGGGCTAAGCTGCAGAAGCCAAAGCCTGAGAAATGAAAGCATTATGAATTGATGATTGGGGAGGGCATTAGCATATGAATTTAGCGAGCATAGCGCTGGTGGCAACAGCGTTTTCAAGGGAGTGAGCTCGTCGTCGAAGAGTTGCGTAACTGGAGTCTACACGAAGGGAACATGCACATGATGCGCATGGTATTAGGATAAAAAGTGTGTTGTTCTTGCTGTGCTCGGGCACGAACGCAGGACCGACAAGGGTAAAGCATCTTATGAGCTACTACTCCTGACATCGTACGCTGTAATGTCCATAGCAGCCACATAATACCGTTCTAATAACTTTGACAAATGTTGTTGTACTTTGCGGATTGCTAAAGTACTACGATCCCTCATAGAACCACATTAAAGGAGCGGCGTTGCCAAGGCTCAAGCTCAAACTTGTTCGTTGGTGACAGCTGCTAGTTTCTTCGCGAATTTTCGGTCATATTCGACGAGGCTCCCACGCTTGGAACAGACCCACCGCCCAAAAGCTCCTTCATACGCATGCTCCTTCGAACAAGCAGTGCACCTCCTAGAGCGTCAAGACGTATCCTGATCTCACTCTCGTTACCTCTGCAGCTATCATAATTGTTTGCAACCACCAATTTTCTCTACAACGCAAACACAAGCCCAAACGGCACGATGAGTGTCGTGGGTGTGGACTTCGGTACGCTCAACACGGTTATTGCTGTTGCCAGGAATCGAGGTGTCGATGTCATCACCAATGAAGTCTCTAACAGGGCGACCCCGTAAGTCATATTTCAATTTTGTACGACCAGGGCACAGCTCATATGTTCCAGATCACTCGTAGGGTTCGGCCCCAAGAGCAGATATCTAGGCGAGCCCGCGAAGACCCAGGAGATATCGAACCTGAAGAATACCGTTGGCTCTCTGAAGCGACTGGCGGGCCGCAACCTCAATGACCCCGATATCCAGATCGAGAAGGAATTCGTCTCGGCCAAGCTCGTGGAGATGGGCACGACGGTTGGGGCGGAAGTCACTTACATGGGCGAGAAGCAGCAATTCACGGCGACACAACTCGTCTCTATGTTCCTCAGCAAAGTTAAGGCTACCGCATCTGCGGAGTTGAAGCTACCAGTATCGGATATCGTCATGAGCGTTCCAGCTTGGTTTACGGATGTGCAGCGAAGAGCTATAATGGATGCATCCGAGATTGCTGGACTGAAACTGCTGAGATTGATCAACGATACCACCGCGACAGCACTGGGGTACGGCATCCCCAGGACGGATTTACCGACAGCAGATGAGAAGCCCAAGCGAGTTGTCTTTGTCGACATTGGTCACAGCGACTACACTTGTTCGATAGTCGAGTTCAAGAAAGGAGAACTAGCGGTGAAGTCCACAGCTTACGACAGACACTTTGGTGGACGGGACTTTGACAAAGCTCTGATACAGCATTTCGCCCGGGAATGGAAGGAAAAGTACAAGATTGATATCAATACTAATCCTAAGGCCACAGTAAGAGTGGCTGCCGCCTGCGAGAAGATGAAGAAAATCCTCTCCGCCAACGCACAGGCTCCAATCAGCATCGAGTCACTCATGAACGATGTCGACGTACAAGGCGTGATGAAGCGTGAAGAGCTGGAAGTGCTACTGCAGCCTCTCCTCGACCGAGCTACCCTCCCACTGGAACAAGCTCTAGCTGAGGCTAAGCTGAAAATAGAGGATATCGACTCAATAGAGATGGTTGGTGGGTGTACACGTGTACCGTCGCTAAAAGAAAGGATCAGCAAGTTCTTTGGTAAACAACTTTCGTTTACCTTGAACCAGGATGAAGCTGTCGCACGTGGCTGCGCTTTCAGCTGTGCGATCCTCTCTCCCGTCTTCCGCGTACGGGATTTCTCCGTCCACGACATCGTCAACTACCCTATCGAATTCTTGTGGGAGCAGTCACCGGATATTCCGGATGAGGATACAAGCCTGACGGTGTTCAACAAAGGCAATGTTATGCCCTCGACTAAAATTCTCACATTCTACCGAAAGCAGCCTTTCGAATTGGAAGCAAGATATGTCAAGCCTGACATGCTGCCTGGCAAGATGAACCCCTGGATTGGGAAATTCTCGGTCAAGGGCGTAAAGGCAAGTGGAGAGGACGACTTCATGATCTGCAAGCTCAAGGCTCGTCTCAGCCTACATGGCGTTCTCAACGTCGAATCCGGCTATTACATTGAAGATGTGGAGGTAGAAGAGCCAATACCCGAGGAGAAGGACGGAGAGAAGAAGGAGGCAGAGAAGAAGGAAGGCGATGTAAGTATTGATTTTCATTCGTATATACCATCCTTGCCTACGAATGACTCTTTGAAGACATCTGCGAAAATCAAGAACTTCGCCAAAGGCCTCTTCAGCAGCTCAAAGCGTCCAACCTCTAGCGATGGACCGCTAACAAAGTCATCCAACCAGGCAATGGAGACTGAGTCGAATGGCACCGCCGAGCCCAAGCCAAAAACACGGAAGGTCAAGAAGCAAGTCCGCAAAGGCGACCTACCGCTCTCATCCGGGACTTCTTCACTCGATCAGGCTACTAAAGATGCTGCCGCGGAAAAGGAAGGCGCCATGTTTATGGAAGACAAGCTCGTCCTGGATACCGAAGATAAAAAGAACGAGCTGGAATCTTACATCTACGAGCTCCGAAACAAGATTGACGACCAGTACTCGGATTTTGCGAGCGACGAGGAGAAGTCCAAACTCAAGGCCAAGCTCGAGCAGAGCGAGGTTCGTCCGCACCCTCTACTCGCGCTCCACACACGCTGATAATATCTACAGGACTGGCTCTACGACGAAGGCGACGACGCCACTCGCGGCGTCTACGTCGCCAAAATGGACGAAATCCGCTTCGTGGCCGGACCCATTGTCGGCCGCTATCAAGACAAGATCGAGGAAGAGCGACAGGCCGCGCTGAAGGTCGAAGAGGAGAAAGCGGCGAAGAAGCGAGCGGAGAACGAGGCGCGGAAAAAGGCGGAGGAGGAGGCGAAGAAGAAGAGTGAGGCTAAAAAGAGCGAGGATGCCGAGATGAAGGATGCGGGTGCTGCAGAGGGAGAGGGTGTCATCAAGCCGGATGGGGTGGAGCAGCCAGGGGATGTCGATATGGATTAGATGGGATGGAGTGGTTTCAGGGATGGGTCTGAGTAGATGAAGAATGGGAGGGACGGCGGATGGATTACGACCTTGCATAGAGTGTGTGTGTGTGTGTGTCAGAGAGAGAGAGACTTCGAAAGGGACTGAGGCACTATGTTGCTACTCATGTGGCATGTGCTTTTCACCCTGTTGATGATTCTCGAAGCAAGCGCCGGCATTCATGAAATGATAGATAGACGGACGACTTCTTCTACCACAGTTTAGATTAGCAAATGGAATTGAATGATTTGAATGGGAAATTTTCATGAAAGGCGGTGTGCTTGAAGACGGGGCAAATGCCATGCCTGCTTGCTTGCTTGCTGGATTGATGGAATGAGATATCCTATATGTGAATTGTAAGTTTAAGGTGATATTTACGTCCTGGCAACGAACCACACTCATGACACACAATCTATACCACACAAAAGATCCACGCGATGCCCATTCATCCCAATGCTTCCCTCGCATCGGCCATCCAAACAACAGAAACAGAAAAACAGCTCACATAAAAAACTCGTACGAACATACAATCTACCACTCAATCCCCCCATTCCCCCCCGCCGTAATCTCCCTCGCAGCCCTGACCTCCCCGGCCCCATCTTTGAAATGACTATCCTGCAACGGTTTCCGCCCCTTCATCCCCTTCAACCTCTCATCCAGCTTCACAAACGGCCCCTCCCCCTCCGTCTCCTCCTTCCTGACCCTCCACCGCGTCGTGCCCAGTCGCGCGTCCAACTCGTCGACGGGCGGCAACTTGAGATACACCCACCCATCATCGCGTTCCTCGACGGGGAAGACGGCAATGTTGACCGCGTCGTCGTTGGAGCATTTGCCCGCGTCGGCGCCGTTGAGGGTGTAGTTGCGCTTGTGGAAGGGGCAGGAGACCCAGAGCTTGTCGGTCTTGGCGTCGTCGCCGAGCAGGCCTTCGCTGAGGGCGAAGGTGCGTTTGTGCGGACACATTTGCTGGCTCGCGTACCATTTTCCCTTGATCTTGAAGACGGCGAGTTGGGTGTCGCCGCGTTTGACGTTCTTGCTGCTGCCGGTCGGGGTGTCGACGAAGTGTTTGGCTTCGATGATGGGCTGCCATGTCAGAGCCGACCATTTGGTGCCTCGGAAATCTTCGGTCGTGCTTCCTTTGGGCCAATATGCGGGGCGTTGTTGACCTCTTTCGGTTACGGGCTCGACGATGGAGAGGGTGTCCTTGGTGTTTCCGAACTGTTGGAAGTGGCTGCGGCGTTCGGGGTCGTTGATGGCTTCGGTCCATTCGCAGAAGAAAGTGCCAATGAGTTCGTTCATTTGGCTTTCTAGTTCGGCCGCTATGCCGAGCTTATCTTCGAGTACTACTTCCCGTAGGTATTTGATGCCACCCGGTAACTGCTCGATCCAGCGGGCGGTGCGTTGAAGTTTGTCTGCTGTGCGAATGTAGAACATCAGGTAACGATCCAACATTGGGATGACGTCGTCAGGCGGTACGTCTTTGGCGAGAAGTTCACTGTGTCGAGGATTTGCGCCACCATTACCGCCTACGAAAACATTGAAGCCTTTCTCAGTAGCGATGAGACCAAAGTCTTTGTTTTGTGCTTCGGCGCACTCGCGGACGCAGCCGGAGACACCGCCCTTTATTTTATGCGGAGAGCGAATTGACTTGTAGCGTTCTTCGAGGCGGACAGCCATGCCTACACTGTCTCCGATGCCGAAACGGCACCAGGTTGTACCCACGCAGGATTTGACTGTCCGGAGGGATTTGGCATAACCGTGCCCTGACTCCATGCCACCGTTCACGAGGGCGGTCCAGATATCAATCAGGTCCTCTTTCTTGGCGCCGAACATGTCGATACGTTGGCCGCCAGTGATTTTACAGTAGAGATTATACTTCTTGGCCACAGTACCGATAATGATGAGTTTCTCTGGAGTAATCTCCCCAGCAGAGACGCGCGGAATGACGGAAAAGGTACCATTGCGTTGAATGTTGGCAAGGAACCTGTCGTTGGTCTCTTGAAGACCATGCAAGGGTCTGTCCATTACATGTCGGTTGTAGAGTGACGCGAGGATGGAGCCGATGGTGGGTTTACAGGCTTCGCATCCTAGGGATAGTGGATCTTTGCCGCACTCTTTCATCACGTCGGAAAACTCCTTTAGCTTCTTGACAGTGATGATGTTGAAGAGGTCGGCTCGAGAGTGGTCGAAATGAGGACACAGGTGGTTAAGCACTTCAGACCCCAATGCCTTCATCTGCGTGTTGAAAATGGTCTGGATGAGAGGCATACAACCACCGCATCCTGTACCAGCTTTCGTACAAGACTTGACATCTCCAATACTCTTGCAGGTTCCGTCCTTGACTGTCTTCGCTATGTCTCCCTTAGTGACATTATGACATGAGCAGACCTGGGTGTCGTCCGTTAAATCGTTCCCGTCGTCTTCTCCGTCTTTGGCGGCCCCAAGAATGAATTGGCTTGGTGGGACATCTAGCATGGTCTGATTCTTCACCATCGGTACCAATTTGACATAATCTTTCGTATCGCCAATCATCATCCCTCCTAGGAGATGTTTGCCGTCCATAGTGAAGAGGAACTTCTTGTACACAGCTGAGAATGGATCTCTGTAAGTCAGGGCCTTTACTGGGGGTGGGGATGGTCCATCGGTAATGTCTTTGACCTGCTCCTCAGCGATGTTCTTTTCCTCTTTCTTGGCTCCATGCCTCTTGATTGGAAGATTCTTGGGGCCATCTCGGTCTGCGAAGAAGTCGCCAAAGCTGGCAACTTCTACACCCAGTAGTTTCAGTTTGGTACTAAGATCGGGTCGCTTGAACTGTCTGACTGCGTGGACCTTTGCCTGTGTAAGATTGAAAGCCAAGACTTCTGCCATTTCGATGCCAGGGGCGATTAGGCCGAAGGTTTGGCTCTCCCAGCTGGCACATTCGCCGATAGCATAAATGCCTTCCTGACTGGTCATCAAATGGGGATCCACCACAATACCTCCACCCCTATCGGCACACTTGATCCCTGCTTTTCTCGCAAGCTCATCCCTGGCTTTGATACCAATGCCAAACATGAGACATCTGCACTCCATCCGTTCACCGTCTTCAAAGACTACTCCTTTGACAGCGTTGTCATCATCGACCTCGATTTTCCCGACCCGCTTGCTCAATAGAACGTCCAACCCCAATTTTGAGACGAGATCCACAACCATACTACCAGCATCACAGTCCAATTGTCGACTCAGTACCCATCGGTTGCGCTCAATAAGTTTCACTTTCTTGAAGCTCTCGAGATCCATCATCGCTTTGGCTGCTTCCAACCCAAGTAGGCCACCCCCAACAACCGCACCCGTCGTTCCTTTACATGTTTCCGAGTATACGATAAGCTTCTCTAGGTCGTCGATCGTGCGATATACAAACACACCTTTGGCGTCGTGACCGGGTGTGTGTCGCGGTAGGAGAGCGTCCGAGCCTGTAGCAAGTACCAGAATATCGTAGGGTACTGTTTCGCCTGTGGAGGTTGAGACTAGTCTGTCCAATGTATGTATTTCTGTAACTACCGTGTTGAGATGATAGTTAAGAGATCCTTCAGGCTTTCCAGAGTACTGCGCACACAATGAGTCAGCGGAACAGCCTGGGTAATCTAGGTTGTGATGTGCGAGGGCATTACATACCCATTCTTTAGGATTCAGGTAGAGATTCTCGGCCTTTCGATGTTGAAAGAAACTGGTTAAACCGACGCGGTTGTATGCTAAATGAGATTCCTCTCCAATGACAACTACATCGTATTCCCTTCTCTTCGAATCCATCTTGAGCAATTTCTCACTAATTGCACTTTGTCAATCCCAACTTCATGACCTCCATATGGCGAGTAATCTCACATGAACGCAATTCCCACCATACCCAAGCCAACCACGACGATCTTCTTCCTCTTTTCTGGCGGTCTTGGATACTGTGGAGCATCTTCTTCTGGGTCATGTCCATTGACAGGAACTTTGCCAGCCTGCATGCCGGGGGATGAGTCTGCCCACGACATCTTGAGTGTAGGGTTGTGGGATCGATTGAGGCGTGGAAGGGGAATTCCAATATTTCGTGCTCTCTTATCAATGCTGGAAGAAAGACATCAAGCAATTAAGCTGGCATCCGCGCCGTCGTATTTTTGCAGTGACGACATTGAGAAACCCAGACTGGCTGCATAAGATCTCATTCATGAGGGAAAAAGAAGGCCGATCGAGTGGACATGGCTACCCACTGTGCCACTGTACCACTCTAGGCATGGAGAGGCTCTGTGTGCATATCTCCCATAGGGCCCGCGGGGAAGCCTGCTCCAGCTCCTTGTGCGGATGCTTATCATCCTGCAGGACCCCTTACCTCTCTTGCAGAAGAACATGGCGATCTTCTTCTGATGGAATAGACAATTCACAGACAGACTTCTCCTCGGTCGGAGTAATTGGGGGTATGGCTTGCTGTGCAGAGAGGGTGAAAGGTTAGTGTATTGGACGGGAAGATAAGAGCTCGGATGCTCATTAGTCAAGACCCTGCCAAGTCATGTCGAAGCTAGTCCCTACCGCGCTAAGCCCTGAATGGCTCCGAGGACAACGACAGGTCGTCCACGTCGTCCTCTTGTCAATGGGAATGCCCGCTACTCGCCGCTACTCGGGGTTCACACAACGATGGAGGAGAGTAGTGTCTACAGAATCAACATACTGAGCACTGCTGAGTGCTCATCATGTCTGGCGTTGAAGACTCCAAACGTACGTTGGAGTTGTCCAGCACGTTTGTCAACGCCGTGACCTGCGATACAACATGCATAAAGAACTCCCGAACGATCAGATACGCGAGATCGTGGGGCTTGGCTATGTTGTAACTTGTAAGGTACTTATTCCTCAATCTTCATCTGCTCCGGATCATCATTCGCCATCTCGTCCTTTCAGGATTCGGCACGTCTGCTGCGGTGCTGCCGGCCTCCCTGCTCCCTTATCTATCACGCTAGAGGATAAAGATATATTCTGACTTTACTCTCTGACTGACTGGACTGGACTGGACCCTCTCTCCCCTTTGCGTGGAGATACGGCATATGGCGCTGCCACCTCTCCACTCGTAACGTCACCGTCGGCTCCATTTCCGCGGGCTGCTCTTCCTGAGCCATGCTCTACCAACCCTTGCCCTTTCGTTGCGCTTTTCTTTTCGGATCGCCCGAACCAAAGCTCCTTACTACGGAACATGGCGATCTCGCGCGGCCTGGATAAACCTCACACTGGTACTCCCACCATTTTTGGGTGTGCCCTGTCAATTGGCACTGACCTCTCTGCTCCCCTTGCTTTTGGCTTCGCTCCCTATTATTGCACCAAGAAACTGGTTTGAATGGAGCTGCCTCATCAGCCTTTGTTCTCATAATATGGAGGACCCTGCGCAGGATAGACACTCTCGAATGATAGTGAACAAGCATGAACAATTACCACCTTCACCGGCTCAGACTGAAGAGAACGACTCCGAGTCCAGCGATGAGATTGAGATCCCGCTCCCACCACCTACCAACAAGCCCACCCAAATTCTCGATGTCGACAAGAAGACTCCAGATGCCCACGTTCCAAGGGACCCTAGATTAATACGTTTGACGGGCGTTCACCCGTTCAATGTCGAGGCACCCTTGACTGCACTTTTCAATGAAGGCTTCTTGACTAGTCCGGAGCTCTTCTATGTTAGGAATCATGGCGCTGTGCCAAACGTCAAGGATCCAGACATACCAAATTGGGAATTCTCCGTGGAAGGGTAAGCTACGTGTCTTGGCTCGGCAGCAGATGTCTAAAACCCATTTTCGTAGGCTTGTCGAGAGACCGTTCACCCTCACACTTCGTCAGCTCATCGCCGAATATGAACAAATTACCTGCCCCGTAACGCTCGTCTGCGCTGGGAACAGGAGAAAAGAACAGAACCAGGTCAGAAAAAGTAAAGGGTTCTCGTGGGGTGCTGCCGGTGTTTCTACAGCGTTGTTCACTGGCGTTGCAATGTCCGAATTAATTAAAAGAGCACGTCCAAGGAAAAAGGCGAGATTCGTGTGTATGGAGGGTGCCGATAAACTTGTATGGGCAATGCTTAGATGACAGGAAAGGATACGGCTGACACCCAATGCGTAGCCTAATGGGTTCTACGGTACTTCCGTCAAACTCAATTGGGTCATGGATCCAAACCGAGGCATGATGCTGGCCCACAGAATGAACGGCGAAATGCTACGACCGGACCATGGGAAGCCGTTACGAGCCGTAATACCAGGGCAGATTGGAGGTCGGAGTGTGAAGTGGCTTAAGAAGCTCATTGTCACAGCCGCACCGAGCGACAACTGGTATCACATATATGACAACCGCGTACTGCCGACTATGGTTAGCCCGGAAGAGTCTGCCAACGATCCAAAATGGTGGATGGACGATAGATACGCCATCTACGATCTAAGCACAAATTCTGCAATTGCGTATCCCGCGCACGAGGAACAAGTCTGTTTAGTCAACGGCCCAGAAAAATATCGGGCCAAGGGCTACGCGTATGGTGGAGGAGGTAGAAGGATCACTAGGGTCGAAATATCCACTGACAAAGGCTGGACGTGGCGATTAGCGGATATCGACTATGCAGAAGATCGGTATCGAGATGCGGAGCAGACTCTGTATGGGGGTCGTCTTGACATGTCGTGGAGAGAAAGTTGCTTCTGCTGGTGTCACTGGTCATGTGATATACCAACTTCCGAGCTGGGCAATGCGAGCGATCTTGTTGTCCGAGCAATGGACGAGAGTATGAATGTACAACCGAAGGAAATGTATTGGAGCGTCTTGGGAATGATGAATAATCCTTGGTTTCGGGTCACAATAAGCAAAGAGGGTGATTTCCTGCGATTTGAGCATCCTACGCAGCCAGCACTAATGCCGGGAGGCTGGATGGAGCGAGTCAAGAAGGCGGGGGGTAATCTCATGAACGGTCATTGGGGAGAGAAACTCGCAGGGGAGGAAGAAAAGCACGTCCAGGAAGTAGCCAAAGAAGTGCCCATGACGAAGGACGGCTTGAAGAACGACATTACGATTGACGACTTACGAAAGCATGATGGTGGCGATGACCCGTGGTTCGTGATCAACGGCGAGGTCTATGAGGGGACTTCATTCATGAAAGAGCATCCTGGTGGCGCACAGTCAATTGTCAGTGCTGCTGGGCTTGACACGAGCGATGAGTTCATGGCCATTCACTCTGAAACGGCCAAGGGCATGATGCCAGGCTACCATATCGGTACCCTTGACGCAGCGGGCAAACTCGCCCTGACCGAGCCACAGTCCGAAATTGCAACCAACGAAATACGCGAGACCTTCTTGCAGCCACGTGCCTGGACCAAAGCCGTCCTTGGCTCCAAACGACGTATATCTGCCGACACCGTCATCTTTACCTTCACCCTCGAACATGACTCACAGACCCTTGGGCTACCGGTCGGCCAACACCTCATGATCCGCATCCGCGATCCCGTCTCTCGGGAAGCCATCATCCGCGCCTACACTCCCATATCCGAAATAACACGTAGAGGCCATCTAGATGTACTGATCAAATTGTACATCGACGAAGGTTCAGACAAAAGCGGTAAGATGTCCAAAGCAATTAGTGCCCTTCCTATCGGCCACGGCGTCGATTTCAAAGGCCCGATCGGCAAATTCGTTTATGAGGGTAAGGGTCTTTGCCTCGTCAACGGCGCGGAGAGGCGAGTGAAGAGGTTCGTTATGATCAGTGGCGGGAGCGGTATCACGCCCATCTACCAGGTCTTCCGCGCCGTGATGCGAGATAGATCCGATCCGACGACTTGCAAGCTGTTGAATGGGAATCGTCTGGTTGAAGACATCCTATGTAAAGAAGACCTCGATGCTTTGCTGAAAGGTAACGAGGCTCGAGCAGAGATCATCTATACTCTCACCAAGGCACCGGATACATGGCAGGGTCTCAAAGGACGCATTGATGGTGAGCTGACTCGCAAGCACTGCCGGAGGGACGACGACACGATGGTTTTGATCTGTGGGCCTGGGGCGCTGGAGAAGAGCATCCATGTTGCGCTCAAGGAGCAGGGCTGGACCGATGATCAGATTCTGTTCTTTTGATTGAGCATCGCGACATAGGGCGAGGACGAAGGGAGGGAAGATTGGAGACTTTTGCATAGCGTTCTGGAATCGCCATTTCGCCATTTTGCATGCATATGTGTCTTTTCTACCATTCGGGGTGATTGTATATACCTCCTTGCCAGCATCGTTGTCAATTGTTCCTCGTTCATCCCGTAGTATAATATCAGCAATGTTACTCATGGTCATTCTTTCGAGAGAAAATGTAGGCCTGTTCGAAGCCCATCGGTCCGTTTCTACCTACCGACTGCCAACCTTTCATTGCGGAGAGGCTAGCCTCCTGTGACGATTTCTACGACCTTGACTTCCTCATACTGGTATTTGTGTCATCGTCAACACCCTCGCTGCGGTTGTGAATCATAATTACCGTCATCCGCTTTAGCGGGAGGAAGGATCATAGAAATGAACCCTATTCTATACCACTTGTTGTGAGTTGCTAAGCGCACTGTAAAAGGACGATGGGATCGTAATCGATACTACATGGCGTTTAGGAAGAGAGTCTGTAGGTCATTGTTTATTATAGTGTTTTGCTATGCAAAAAGCGGTATTGGTCGGGCGAGAGAAGGGTCCAGGCCAAGAACGGCCACTAAGGTAGTTTCCATTCGGCGTTTTAGACACGTAGCAATCAAGATGTTTGAACAACGTGTTTCAAACGTTTCTTTGCAACATCATGGCAAGTGCAAAAGCAGAATCCTGTCGTGGACGCTACTGATACGATGTCTAGAACTCTCTCTTCAATTCTGCGCTTAAACAGTCCTCCGCCGTACGCAAAGATCTTGATGCCTTCGCCGACGCTCCCGGCAGTTCTTCGCCGGCTCTACAAGGTCAGCACTGGTTGAAAAGTGGGAAGGGTGGTTGGGTTGATATTCTCTTCAGGCCAAATCTCCGCTTCCCTCACCTCCCTGTCACGTACCATAGACGAATATGCCGAAATGGCAAAGAAAGAGCTCATACCAGCCAAGCAAGAGAAGGCCCATGAAAGGATAAAGAATTTTCGCAGCGATCTAGCAGACTACAGGCAGTCTTTGGAGCATTTGAAAAAGGATAGGGACGATAGTGTAAGGAAGTCCAAGACTTTCTCGAGGAACGCCGTTCCAGAGCCCTATTGAAGGCCCAGCACACGAGCCAGTGCTGACCCTTCGTTGTCTCCAGCAAACCACACAGAATCGCACAGAGCTCCTCGGCCGTCGGCCACATCATACCGCAACTCCCGAAAATCCATACGCCCAACCCAATCTCGCCCAAAACTCAGCATTTGCTCCCAAGCAATCCCAGTCTCTTTCCCTTGGCGCAGCGCCGCAGGATTATACCCGAGAAACGCACGCGTTTCGAGAACAAAACTTCATGTCGTCCACGAACGCTGCGTTGGATGAATACCTCGAGCGAGGCCGCGCTGTCCTGGGTGATTTGGGAGATCAACGGGATATGCTCAAGGGTACTCAGAAAAAGCTTTACAGCGTCGGTAACACATTAGGAATCAGTGGAGACACGATACGGATGGTCGAAAGGAGAGCGAAACAGGACAAGTGGATATTCTGGGCTGGTGTCGTTGCTTTTGTTCTGTTCTGCTGGCTGGTGATACATTATCTCCGGTAGTAGTTGTTTCAAATGTTGTGTCTGTTATGCCTATGTCTCGGGAATGGGACTTAGCGTGGCGTTGGGGTCGAGATATATACTAATGTTGTAAATTAATGGGAGCTATGAATTCGATATATCAGCTTTATACTATCTCCCAGTCGTAACCATTCACACATGGTCCTCAACGTATCCTACAACGCGAATAATTGCACTGTTTACAATACAGGATGCTGGTCGGCTGGAACCGGGAGAAAGGGTTGAAAGTTGACGTAGCCCTGACGATCAAGATTCCCGGGCCTTGGCACTGTTTGAGTCTTGGAAGCTAATCCACCTCTCCACCTCACGAGATCAAACAACCTTTGCAGCCTTCACATTGTATCACCCGTCACTTGCACTGACATCTCAATTGTAAGAGTCTCTGCTATACTTCAAAGTGAGAAGCTTTGTCAAGCTGAGTCGCTTATCGCGTGCTGCATACTAATTCAATCTATCAACAGGTATCCATCCACCTTTGTCACGAGCTCTACACGCAGCGAAGATGTCGTACGCACAAGCTGCTCAGAGAGGCCCGAAGCAATCGCCTGAAGATGTGAGTTTGGGTTCCATCGGGCTTGAGCGCGCGATACTAATGGATTTAGGCGTATGTATATACATCTCGTCAAAAGCAATGAGCGATTATTTTGCTTCACATTCCACCTTCGTTTTCGCAGCCCCATAAACACCCTCCAACATATTACACAGGTTCCATGCATCGTCATGCATCCTCTCCCTCCAGCATGTATTTACAGTGCACAACCACTGACACCGCACCACCCAGAATGCCAAATACTGACATGTCCACAAACGGTACAGCCGCGCCCCCGCACCCCCATCCCTGAACTCATCCTCATCATACGAAAACATAGATTCCGAGCAGCTAAAGTCCGAAGCCTCCGACACCGCCGAGCAGACCAAGCAAAAGGCCAAAGACGCCTCCGAAACCACCAAGGAGAAATCCGAATCCTTCGCCAAAGAGGCCAAGGAGAAGGCCCGCGAAGCGTCTCAGTACAGCAAGGAGAAGGGGTCGGAGTTGGCGGATAAGACGAGCGAGAAGTACGGGCAGGCCAAGAGGAGTGCGAGCAAGGGTGCCAAGGAGGCGGAGAGGGAGCTTAAGAGTGCGGGGCAGGATTTGAAGGAGAATCAGGATAATCCGGTCTACGTCGCTAATGGGATTTTGATCGTGGCTGGGAGTGCGGCACTGGGGTATGGTGCGTATACCAAGCATGCGGCTGGGCAGTTGGATTGGGAGCTGGTTGGAACATGGGCTGCTGCTGTGGGTGTGTTGGCTATTGGGGATTACTATCTGAGCCAGTAAGTCTATTCCTCCGATTCGACCTCTGAGCGCTGTGCTCAAGAGATGCTGACTCGCGTTCAGATACCTATTTAAGAACAAGTACCCAAAGAAGTAGTGAACGACTTCTGCCGAGACTTGGGAAAGGCCAAGGGGGGGGGGACGCTACACGCTTTCCCAGTAGATACATTCCGACTCGACTCATCCTCTTCATCTTTCGGTGCCTTCTCTGCTACTGCGTTTGGGAGCCATTCGCCATATCACAGTGGCGGCGGTATACGGCAATGATCACCTGTACTGTTGTTTTGTATTCTTATCATGTAGTGTGGTAAACCTGATATCCTTGGCAATAACATCTTGATTCCGAAAGAAACGTGCACTGCTAACTACCTATCTCACATACATGCGTAGAGAAGGGAGGCCCATTATGTTACAGACGGAACACGATCCAACCAAACGAGCCCAGGCCATACATGGTCAAAGCCATCAATCAGCCGTCCTGTCTACCCGTAGAGCCTTGTAGATCAAAAACCACCATGCCTATCTATACCCATGTCTTATCTATGACCCCCTTGGAAATGCCGCTCGATGCATCGTGGTACACTATTTACACATTCACATTCACTTTGATTTATTTTTCCGTATTGGCACTTGTAGTATCGTGCGCTGCTTTTGGCACTAAGACCGCGCCTTCGTCTGGAGATTCTTGGGTGGTCATACCTGCTGTTGTTGTGGGAGATATTGAAGGCGGAGACTGTGAGGGTGGACTTTGGGATGGTGATGGTGGTGTAGAGGTGGAGGTGGAGGCAGAGGTAGGGGTAGCTGCTGCGGGCACCTCTGCGCCGTCTACCGAGACTGGCGCTGGCGCTGACGTTGATGGTGCAGAAGTAGCTGCTGCAGGCATCTCTCCACCCTCTACCGAGACGGGCGCTGGCGCTGGGATAGGATCCAGGCCCGGTGCGTCCTCTACTTCTTGGCCCTCTTCGTCATCATCCAATTCCGCGCCATAAACATCCGGATGTTCGCGGAAACAATCTTGCATGTTCCTGTTCCGTATGTTAGCCTTATTCCTTGCTCTTCTGCTGCAACCCCCAGGAAGGAAGATCGGGGTGCAACCTACTTGAAGTTCGGTATGCAATCCATGCCCTTCGGCTCATCTTTACTGAACACGAAGCAGCTGAATGCCGCTCTGAATTGCTCGCCGCACGGCCCGTGCGCCATGCCGCCTAAACAGGGGCATTCCCAGTTGATCTCGCCCGTTGCTTCGTTGAAAGCGCCTTCCTGCGAGGCTTCCTCTTCTGTGGCTTCGAGATCTTGGGTGGTTGACGGCATGGGATTTGGATTGGCGGTTTCTGGAGGGGCGCCGCTGGTTGGAGGTATTGAGGTTGGGGTGGCATTTTGGGAAGATTGGGAAGCGGCGAATTCGGGGGTGGGAGGGGGTGGGGTACGGTTCTTGATGGCGAGGGATTCGAGGGTTTGGAGGGTGGGTTCTTCTGTTGGGGATTGAGGGGGTGGTATGGAGACTGTAGATGCAGATACATTAGCTGTTCATACGTTGGACCCTGGGTGCATGGGGATCTTGTACATGGGGGCTCTTCAGCAAATAGCTGGCTGGTGTTGTAATAATAGACTGCCCCGAATGCGAGTCCTAGTCGTGCTGCATAGCTCTTCCAGCTTCGCGGCTTTTGAGCTGGTGGCGCGGTGGAAAGGAAGCGGCGAATTGGGGTTACACGGAGAGACGGGGGTGCCCGGAGGAGTAGACGCGGGCTCTGTCTTATCATTTTGGAAGGTATGTGGAGATACAAGCGAAGAAGGAAGGGTCTGGAAAGTATGCGAATTCGTGGATGAGAACATGTATGTTGTAGATTCGCTCCGGGAGGAACAATTTGTCAGCGGAAATTCGTCCGCGCTCCATGACGCGCAGGAGATCTTACGCTCTCTTTTCATCAACATTCTACTACAGAGCAATGTATCGGTGACAATCAGGTTTTAGCGATGATAGCAGGAGTGTTTCATGCTCATGGATAGTGCAGATGTCCTATTCATCAAAAGGAAAACAATGGCTTCCCGCACGCTTCACTACCGGAGGCGGCGGTGGTTTGGAAGACGCGAGTCCTTTCGTAGTCATCATCTCAAACCAACCACTGGAAAACAGAAGTTTACTGCTTGAGCTTTGTCGCAAAGGTGAACGGCTTGGGATAAGTAGCTGGAGGACTATGGAGGACTGATATACTTGCCAGCTCTACTTGTGGTATGTGCCGATGGTGGAGCAAACCGCTTGAACGACCTGGCGTTGACGGAACAAGAGGAGCAAGACTGCGTTCGTAGTCTTCAATGTCGATTCCTAATCTCTAGCTGCTCACATTCAGCAGGAACTTAGCATGATTTGTGGAGACTTGGATTCCGTACGGCCTGGAGTCCTTGAGTACTACTGGGGGAAAGGCGTCAAGATCTTCAAGGATACGGACCAAGATTCAACAGATCTAATGAAATGTCTAAAGTCCGTTACTGAAAGCGAGATGCTTGAAACGGCCGTGAAACAGCGTGTGCCAGATCATCCAGAACCATTCGATCTAGAAATTGATATAGTACTTCTTGGTGGTCTTGGTGGAAGGGCTGATCAAGCATTCTCCCAGCTGCATTATCTTTATATTACAGCAAACCCAAGTCCCAATATTTGGGCAAAGGATGTTTACCTCATCACGACGGAAAGCGTCATTTTTGTGCTCGAAAAGGGGCTGAACAGGATATATGCACCTGTGAAGCCAACAGTGTTCACGGAGAATGTCGGCATCATACCAATTGGGAGACCATCTGTCATCACCACTCGTGGTCTCGAATGGGATGTGACAGAGTGGCCTACGGAATTTGGTGGGCAGATGAGTACCAGCAATCACATCAAGGCAGAAGTCATTGAAGTTGAGAGCACGGAAAGGGTCTTGTTCACTCTTGAATATGATCATAATGTTCAGAGGTCAGAGAGCCGCCAACATTAGTCATTCGCGAAGAGCAGGGCAGCGCTCGCAAGTGTTTGCCGGAAGTGGGGGAAGATACACTGCCTTGTATCAGCATCTGTTGCTTGGAAGAAGCCTCAATGCTGTCAAGATTACATGGTACTTACTTGGTGACGAAAGGAAATTCTGTTCGACGGAGCTGCATTGAAGTCTTCAACAAACTAAATACCTGCACGAGGTTACCGTCCCACGCCATTGACCATAGCTTTGGTCGGTGCCTCACTGCTCGATCGTCAGTGAGCAACTTCGAAAAAATAAGCCCAACTATCTCGCCTATCGAAGGTCTCCCAACATATCGAAAGTTGATGTGCCATCGTCTCATCAACCCGCAAAAGACTGCCTTCTAGTCGATGTACGGCCAACTTCCTAATCGTGGTCCTAGACTCCATGAACAGGATTCCCATGGTGCCATACCCATCAAATAACCTATTTGACATAGACATAGGCATCGCTTGAAGGGACTGCAAAAACTCATCATTGAGAGGACTACGACCGAGGTTTGCATACTGTCTAGTATGAAGAAACTCGCGAACGCTTTCGACACTGCGAATAAGGCACTTTCGTTTGCTCTAGCGCATCGTATCAAGGTATCCTCATCGCTAGGCTGGTCATTCCCAATACCATCCAGACTGTTGTAGGAAAGTCGAACATCCTGATGATTTCCGAGCCTGCATCCTGGCAACAATCACTCTTTTCGTCGTGGCCAATACAGGAAAATGTTCACAAAGCCTTCCCCCTGACATCCTCAAATTCCTCCTACTCGACATCCGTCAAGTCATCATCACCCTCTCCCACTATAAGATCGACAACGTAGCGAAGCTTCCTTTGCATTGAGTGAGAATGCTGGATTATGTCTTACCATGGCCTATTTTGCAATTGAAGACGCAAGTCTTTTGCAAGGCTATACCCGAGAATGATAGAGGAGTTCGGGGATGCTGAACGCTTTACTGAATATAGAATGGCTGTGGATGGTGAGATCGATATCATGCAGCAGGACAGGTAATAGGACTTCCTTGCACATACCTTCTGGGACACTATCTAGTAGATACTGATAGCAATATATCGAAGGTTTGAATACTCCCTTTGGTTAAAAGGCCGAATCGTTTATCTCCCAAATTTAAGACTCTAGACATTTCATACACCAATCGTGCACTTCTGCCCTCAATATTCTAAAGCAGAGCATTTTAACTCGCACCGTCCCCGTCTCCATCCCCATTCCCCAACCCCCCAATCATCCACATCCACTTCCATCCCCCTCATACCTCCCCTCATACCTCCCCTCATACCCCCCCTCATCATCACCCCTCATCATCACCCCATCAATCCAATCATCCCATCCCATACCCTTCCTCATCCTCACCTCCATTCCCCTACTCCACTAGTAATATCAAACCCGATCTTTGCTAGACAAGATCTGTGACTGTTCCCGTGTAGTTCTTGAAATTGAGAGGGAGGGGTGTGGATATAGAAGCGGTGATTGTTGATTTGATGTGGAAGGGTTAGGGTGTGGGTTGAGGGGTGGGGTGAGTGGTGGGGTTGGTGGTGGGGTGGCGAGTGGGGAGAGAGGGAGTTTGGGAGTTTTGGGATGGGAAGGAGGGAGTTTGGGGGTTTTGGGATGGGATGGGATGGGTGTGGAAAGGGGGGGGGGAGGGATGGGATAGGATGGGTGTGGTGAGGGAGGTGATTGGGGGTTTGATTGGGATGGGAGGCTTTATGTGCAATGCAAAGGTAGTGTCTAGAGCTGTGTCAATGGAAGATATCCTTGCTGAATTGTTGGTTGTTACTTTTGCGAGAATCTTTCAGGACAGTGTGCCTAATTCTGGTATTACTCAGATATGAGTAAAGGGTCGGAAGCGAGGTTTGAGGGCTGCTGCAATTCGCACTTGATTTTCAAGCAGCGAACTCATGAGCCGAGGTGAAAGGATGGTATCTATTATTTGCGTGCTCATTCGGTATTGTGCAGGAATGAGTAGTATGGTTGGATTGGTGTAATGGCCGAACAATACATGGCATCTTAGGAATGGAAGCGCATTGCAGCTTGAGAGGTATCGGGAAAGAGCTGTTCGTATTTGCATGTGTTAGAACTGTATAGTTGTGGCTCTTCGTGAGTCTTGAGATTTTGCTGATGACAGGATTATTGAGCGCCTTCCATGTGGTCTACCATCTTCAGAAATAGAGAAGTTGGAGTCAGTACCATGTGGGAGACCAAGCCATAGGAGTAGGGTCAACTGAGCGCTTTATTATTCTTTAAGTCTCGAGGAAGTCTGCAAGTTATGTTGTCAGAAAAGCTCAATAGTCTTTCTTGCTGAGAGGTTGTAAACTTACGCCATTACGAGATGTGGCGCGTCAAGCATGTTTGATTGAATTCCTTATTCAAGGCTCAATCAGAAAATAAACGTAGTTATTATGCAAGCCTTCGATCGTGGGGAATGTTGTTGATGCTCGCAGTAGGTGCTGTTGATGAGCTTGACTCAAGTCTTCCAGTCTGATACCACATTCACTGTACATTTTGACTCGATCAATAACCTCACAATGGCGGTTGAACCACATGATCACGGCCTCATCTAGTGGCGGTTTAGTGACGAAAACATTCTTCCACGAAGCCGTGGCATAGCCGAAAATGGGATCCTGCAGAGTCTGTACGCTTAGCTCGATGGAATTCCAATCGCCGTCCCGACCATGTAGGTCCAGCATATACTTCCAAAAAGGTTCCGCGAGACTACAGCGGCCGAGCTGGAACATTAGTGGGTTCCATTCATGGGATGTGACCCCTCCTCTGTAGTTGACGGACACAGAGGTCAGCTCGTAGACTGCAGACCTGAAATGAATCTTGTCCTGGATACGGTGCGAATTCACGATGAGGGATTGCCATGCTCGATCAACACGTTGCCAGCAGAAGATATTCATGTTGTCCGCATACTCCAAGATTAACTCCAGTAGCTCAGGAATCCCAAATACACGCTTAGCTGAAGTCATAGCTCGAAGCAAGGCGATCTGTGCCCAAGGATGGATGGTTAGCTCCAGTCCGAGATGGCAAGTGAAATACTTACCTGGTGTACTGGCTGAGGAAGTGATGAAGCCTGCGGTATTTTGAGAGGAAGATCACTTGTTTTAACGATAAGTTGTTGCGATGGTGGAGAATCGGAAAGAGTTGGATGATCTTTTTTGGGGGGCCTGACCTGACGTGAAGTGAGGTGAAGTGAAGTGAGGTGAAGTGAAGGGGAGTAAAGTAAAATGTAGTGCTAATACGTTGGTTGACGAAAGGAACGCAGGAGGACAACCTCGAGAAGCTCTGGTATCTCGAAGCCACCATTTGTTGAGAACATGTCTTACTATGATAGCTGTTCATTCACTCTAATGACAAGCTAAGTGACGAGTGCTGTGTCTTATGTGGGCTTGTTGCACGATGCCCGCTTCGGACTCTGTAAAGTCTGTACCTGATCATATGCTGTTGAGAGAGTTTCCAATAAAGATGATCTAAACCGAGTCGCAAATACTAGCAGGTCTTGCGCACAAGGAGACGGATGATGGAAAGGCTCCAGATCAAGGTGCTGTTTGAGCGAAGGATAAATTGATATAACAAGAGAGAAGTATACTCACGTGCGAAGTTTTCGCTTACCTCCTTGCAACAAAGTAGTATTACCTGTCCCGACCTAGCTGAAAGCCACACTCTACCACTCTACCTAGGTGTATCCAGTCTGCCTTTGCAATATATCAGGCGAAAATGAATTTGAAGATTATACGGAAGTGTCTTGTAGTCCTTGCGCCTTCCAAAGGAATGGATCGACTAAGAGGTGGGCCTTTGGAGAACGGCTTGCCAACGCTTACTGCAGTTGTTTTGAAGCAATAGATCTTTGACCGGTACGGGCGGGCGCTGGTTGCGCTTCACGATAATTATAGAGGTAGGAGGAGGAAGGTACGGGTTCGCGGGCTGGATCGATAGAATAGTCACGTGTTAATCACTCGGACTCTCCAATCTGCCAAGCATTATTGCACAGCTAAATTTACCCTCGATCGTGTATGTTTTCATCGCAGAATTACTATGAATTAGGGGACGCTATAGGCGATAGTCTAAGGCTTACTGAACTCTCCATATACGTTAGAATTATGCTCGATGACTCGGCCATGATCTACTATTACCAAAACAGGAGCTTGTGGACAGTAATCAAGAGAAACGATGCAGCGCGTGTGATGATCCCCAGCACCGCTTACCAAATGTTGGATACTTCTGAGACTTGAGCTGCCGATTGATCCCCAACCTAGCACGTTGGGGAAACATGATTTGCACTTGCAATAGGGCGAGAAACGGACTAGGATCAGTACTTTCCTCTTCCGTCATTCGGGCAACTTTCATTGGGTGATACGTGAATTGACATTTCTGTGTTGAGTATGTATATATTGTATATGTACCGGAAGACGCCAGCAATCCTACAAAAGCGCTTTTCATCAACGTTGTTAGTAATGACTAGACCCGAACGCCTGTCGAGTAGCAACGCAGCCTCACCATTCCATGTTCGACACCGCCCTTTGCGCCTGCTGTAAACCACATTTACAGACCCTTCTTGATAGAGTCGGCGAGCTTCTCCGCGACCATATACACGGGTGCCATTGAGTGTCCAGGAGCAATCAGCGGAATGATTGAAGCATCAATGACCCGCAAACTTTTGACCCCAAAGACCTTTCCGTGGTTGTCAACCACGGCATTCGTATCATTCATCTTACCCATAGGGCAAGAGGCCACCCCATGATACCACGGCAGGGCATTCTGCTTAATACCTTCCAAGATGTCGGCGTCTGTGGTCCTGGGTCCAATCTTAAGTTCTGGTCCCGTCGTGAGACCGGTTGCCTTGACGAATTGCTGGAGCCTTTTGTAGATCTGGACACCTAGTGCCTGCTCCGTTGGTGACGAAAAGGTGTTCGGATCGATGATGGGATTGTCACTCGGATCCGCCGACTTGAGGCCGATCGTTCCCTTTGAAACGACTGCGAGGATGGCTGGTGTAAATGTGACATAGCTCTTCGAGGCTGCCTGGGGTCCATGTGATGCTATGAGCCATTCAATTTCAGGCTGGTCGCCTGGGAGCTGCGCCAGGTCATCCAGGGCGCTCTGGTTGAGCGCTTTTCGATATGGGTTTGGTAATTTTTCGAATCCTACGGCGAGTCAGTCAAGGTACATAACATTGGAGATGATGAAGACCGACCGAGAATATCCCCTCCCCAGCTGGTGAGAGGGCCAGTCTGCGTTTGTAGGAATTCCTGCGTGGCGTGCTCGAGGTATGGCTCATCGCCCTCCAGGGCAGCATTGCCTTCGACGTTCATCTCGTACTGGAACTCAAATGCGCAGTGATCCTGGACAATCAGCAGGTTCTTCTTCGGATTATGATTGAACTTACCTGCCAATTTTGGCCGACTTGACGATCAACAATCACAGGGATGTTGTGTTGGGTGAGAATGTCTTTCGGGCCAATGCCAGATACCATAAGCATCTGAGGCGAGCGCGTCTATTGCCGAGTCAGCAGGTATCAGTATCCGAATCGATGTGACTGACCACTCCAGCCGAGACGATCACCTCCTTCGCGGCTTCGAGGGTATATAAGAGGCCGTCCGTCTCCACTTGAACGCCGGTTGCCGTGGTACCGTCAAATAGAATTTTCTTGGCTATCGTTTCTTTATAGACTCTGAAGTTGGTAGCATTTAGTGCTTCTGTCAGAAAGGCTGTCTCCGAGGAGTCTTTGAGTTGAGTCTCTGGGTCGATTGAGACGGCAAGGTATCCGTAGCCTTCCATCTTGCCGCTGCTGAAGCCAGTCTGGGCTGTAAAATTGAGAGCTTCAAATCCTTTGATCAAGCCGGGGTTCATAGGTTGGTAGTAGTTGCTATACGTCACATGGAGCGGTCCACCAGGGCCATAAGCCGCTGGATCATAAGGAATGCTGACATTAACTCCCATTTTGGCCTTGTTTGGTGGGGTGAAGTTGACGCTCTTTTTGAAGTAGGGGAGAATGTTATCCCATGCCCAGCTTTGGTCTCCAACTAGATCGGCCCATCGCTGGTAGAAGCCCACTGTTCCTCTGATAGTGTTAGCAGCGTACGGCTTGTAAAACATGGCAACCTACCGAGTGAAGATGTTGGAATTACGACCGGTACTGATGGGCATTAGCATTTGGCTGCGTGATGGGTTGTTTCTATACCTTCCACCAAGGGTTTTGCCTTGTGAGTAATGGAATTTGCGATTTGCCAAACCCTGCACGATTTAGCATCGGTTGGACACCGCTATAAGTTACTGACAGTTTGGGGCTCTGTAATATAAGCCCAATCAATGAGTGGCTGTATAGTGTCGGCAACAGGCGTCTGGTTAAAGTTCTTCGCGTAAAAGGCAGGAATCGTGCTGAGGTTGCCATTGTCCAACTCATAGAAGTTTCCAGCCTCGATAACGGCCACAGATACCGAGGGATCCTCAGATAATCGTTCAGCAACGGTCAATCCAGCAGTGCCACCACCAATAATCTATCTGGTCAGCTAGTCCCAAAATCTGACTTGGGGAACGCACAACATAGTCAAATTTGGAGCTAGATCCTGGGACCCCAAAAGAGGTCCCAACGGGCCTTCGGGTTCCTCCAACTAGCTGCTCGTCCAATAGCGAGGGAGCTGCAAAAGAGGCCGAGACTATGCTCGACCACGTAAGATATCGGGGAAGAACCATCTTGCAGAGTAGAACGGAGGAGTAATATAAGGTACGGCTGCTCTACAGACAGAGTTCTTGAGAGGAAAGCTGGGAGGAGACTCCATTATATGCGAATTTGTGTCTATTGTCGAGTATTTTGTGGTGTAGTGAGTAGCCCACAGGGCGCTTTCAGCGTTCAACAGCCGCAGAATATTGGTAGAGGCGATAGAATCCTTCGCGGAATTCTATAACTGGAGGAACTGGGCTCTCTATCATGTTCTCAATCAGCAAGTTTTCGGCGATATTCCCCTGGCTTGTGCGTCCAAGCGAACCCTGTGGGGTTCAGCAGCCGGGGATTTATTTATGGTAACCAGTCGCCTTCTGCAGCCTCGACGTCTCACCTTCTTAGCCCCAGAGATACTGTCGTAGAAGCGCAACGAAGGCGATTTACCCGCGACAACAAGTCAGCCGAATAGCCTTACCAACCGAAATGCCGACAATGATTTGGCATGCATTCTCGCGCGCCAGCGCCAGCGACGGTTTCAGAACTGATTGGTTGTTCGGCCAAGCAACGGTGCTGGTATAACCGGGAATTCTTGCATGGCATTGTCCATACTTTACCATCCCAAACATCGCGTTTGCGAGCATGCAGGTACTATTGCACTATACCTGTAGATAGCTCGCTTCGAGTGTAGCCGCTCATGATTATCCTGCTCACACCTGGACACTCAATGATACCCCCAGAGCACTACGAAGCCGCGTTCAAACCGACAACGTAGAGCCGACAGGTCGCTTCCGGGCACTCCGTCTGGGGGGTGTGGTTTAGTCACAGATCAACGATTGTGGAAGACTGCAACACAACTCACTGTGACTGCGCGGATCTGATCGTTAATGTATGTGAGGATTATATTCGAACTTCTGCGACTTCGAATTCCCCAATGCTTTCTCAATATAATCGCTTCCAGACTCAAGCGCTGAGAATATTAGGTCTCGCACGTTTCGTTCTAGCGATTTTAGATGTATCTCCTTAGTTTGGCTCAATCTTCCTACACCTAGGCTCTGCAGCGCCTTATGACCCTTGCCGTTTGCTCTCCTGCTAGCCTATTTTGCATTGGTGAATCCTTTGCCCTCGGGAAGCGACTTAGCCATGACTGCTACTGTCCTTCCTAGGGACTCCAGGAGCACCAACCTTCGACCCTCATGTCTCGTCCCTTCGGGAAAGTGAGCCCCACATCTCTACGCAAAGTGAATAGGATCGTATGGCATCAGAAACTCTTAACATGTTTGAGGAGATGAAAAGTGAATGGATTAGAGTGTCGAGAATGTCGCCAAGTTGCTACACAGTAAACTTTTCGTCGTATGGCTTAATATATCGCGCACGTTCTGCCTCGAAGCTAAAAGACATCGACCTTGCTCACATTGTACCCTGGGACTGTCACTGCTTTCAGAACATTGATTCTTTCGTTCTCCGAAACATGTCCGTTGCAGCCTACTAAGATTTGATTGATATTTGAAGAGGTGATGCCGGAATAATGATCTATACGCAAAGATGTAACAATAACATTGTAGACTGTGGAGTCAAGATGTCGAGATCATCTGGAGAAGGGCGGGGGGCAGTTTCAAAAGTGACCGGCCGGCAGTAGTCTCCAAAGCTTGTGGTTGAGCATCTGTGGTGGATGAAAGTCCCTAATACATCGTCACGCACCTCAGGCTACCAGTCGCAGGTAATGAATGGTCAGTGTACCATTTGAGGACAAAGGCAGAGGAAGGCATCAGTCCTAAGAATGTTGCTGATCATTATTGTTTATGATCGAACAGGATTTGATGAAACGCAAGGATCACTTAGAGACGTGTGCGTAGCTGGGGTATCTGCAAGACGGGTGATGAAATGTGCGTGCCTCAGGACAGGAACCGAGTGTAGAGAACGATGTATCAACAGTGATAGGTAGATGTCTCGGTATCCCAAAGTGGTTAGATCTGCCAGAGGACGGATGGGCCCGTACCTCGGCTGTCGTGATTTATCTTTGGGACTCGGTTTCTCCACACTCGATTCGTCATCTTCTGACTTCTACAAGTTCGCTGTCTGGATTATCATTGTTATACAGGAGAAGGAGACATTGGGCAACCATGGCTACGGAACGACTGAACTCAATCCTCAGCCATCTCACCCCCAGCAAGAGCGGGCTTTCCGCAATGTACGTTGCTTTCCCCGCCGTTCGACCATGCACTGATCTCAAGTCAATAGCACCCAGCAGAATCCTGACGATGTGGTTATCACTCTTGCTATACGAACACCCCTCACCAAAGGCTTCAAAGGGGGCATGAAGGACACACCATTAGAGTTCATCGTTTACACAGTACTGAAGCAAGTCCTTGTAAAATCAAGGCTCGACCCCCAGATGATTGAGGATGTGTGTCTCGGCAATGTATGTGTCATCACAATACCTTTCGACCTCGAGGTATATTGACACTTTGACAGGTTAACAACGGCAAAGCCGCCTACATTGTACGCGCTGCCTCTCTGGCCGCTGGCTACCCTACCACCGCTGCCGCGTCCTCCGTCAACCGCTTTTGCTCCTCCGGTCTGAAGGCCGTGCAAGATATAGCCAACCAAATCAGTACGGGTAGCATTGAAGTTGGCGTAGCCATTGGTGCTGAGTCCATGTCCGAAGGCGGTGACCGCCTAGAAAAGCCCTTCCATGAGTCGATCCTACAGAACCAAGACGCCAGGGACTGCATGCAGCCTATGGGTCAGACGTCCGAGAACGTAGGGCGAGACTTTGACATATCAAGAGAGAAGCAAGACCGTTTCGCTGCAGAGTCGTATCAGAGGGCCGAGAGAGCGCAGAAGGCTGGATGGTTCGACGATGAGATTGTCCCGTTCACGACCAAGGTCAAAGATCCGCAATCGGGCGAGGAGAGAGAGATTACTTTGACTAAAGATGAAGGACCAAGACATGGAACGACGTTTGAGTCTCTAAGCAAAGTACGACCGGCATTTCCGGCCTATGGCGACAAAAGCACTGGTGGAAATTCAAGTCAAGTGACCGACGGAGGTACTGAACAACTCACTTATACCCGTATACCGCACCGTAGCTGACATGTCATTCCAGCTGCTGCTATACTGATGATGAAGCGCTCGAAAGCTATTGAAATGAACCAGCCCATCCTAGCCAAGTTCTGTGGCGCAACCGTAGCCGGCGTGGCTCCCCGTATCATGGGCATTGGACCCTCCCTCGCCATTCCCAAGCTCCTTGGCAAGTTCAATCTCAACCTACAGAACGACATTGACATCATTGAGGTCAACGAGGCATTCGCCTCAATGGCCGTTTACTGCACCAACGTCCTGGGTATCGATCCGGCAAAAATGAATGTCAGGGGAGGGGCTATCGCTCTGGGTCATCCTCTCGGAGCTACAGGAGCACGACAGATATGCACTGGGCTAAGCGAATGCCGAAGACAGAAGAAGAAGATCCTGCTCACTAGCATGTGCATTGGTACGGGACAAGGCATGGCGGGTCTCTTTATTAACGAACAGCTATGATTTTGTGTGATTTATGAATTGAATGAGCGTCTGGTGCACATATTTGTACTCGTGTATATAAGGGGAAATTCGCTAGCATATGTACACACTGGGTTTTGATAAACCAAACACCATTTTCGGTGTCCGACGAGCTCTGAAATTCCTTACTCGACACCGCTCTTGGAGTCTAGACTGCGTTATCAGTATTTCCCGTATTCCAGTATGTGACTTGACTTCGAATACTAGTTTGTACTTATGATTTCAACTTTTGAATCACAAGCTAACTGAACGCTGATTCCTCGCACTCTGTGTACTGACGTTCCTATCGATTCAGAAGTGGAGAGTCGCATGAGGTATAGATGCTTGTTACTATTTTAGACACCCTCGAGCGGGAACATTTCCTCATTTCTCTGAAGGACGATTGTGAGTGCGATTGCCTCTTGATGATACCTGCGCGGTTGCGAATTGTATTAGAACCACTCTCTCTCTATCCAGGCAAAGAGAAGAAGTCTGCATCCACTACGCGAGCCCAATTCCATGAATCATTTTGCAATGAGCCAAAAGGAGTTACCAATCTGTACCGCTTGCGGTAGTCAATACGACTCCAAGCCTGGTGTCACACCAACAAATTGCAAAATCTGCGACGTGAGATATTCCAAAACCGACATAAACATCACATCCTCTCTCCTAAAACACAATACTAATCACAAACCCCCATCAGGACCCCCGCCAATTCGTCCCAGCATCCGGACAATCATGGACAACCCTCAACCAACTAAAACAAACCCACCACAACGTCTGGCAACGCGACCCACTCGACTCTCGCATCTCCTACTTCTGGACGGAACCAAAATTCGCAATCGGACAACGAGCTTTCTTCTTCCAAACCGACGCTGGGAATATATTATGGGATATAGTCGGCCTTATTGACGACGCGACAGTAGAGAAGATCAAATCTCTCGGTGGGCTGAAGGCTATTGTAATCTCGCATCCGCACTATTATACTACGTATGTGGAATGGTATGAGAGCTTCAAGTGTCCTATCTATATCGGATCGGATGATCAAGAATGGCTGTGTCAGAAACCTCCTTCTTCGCAGACGCTACGCTTTATCGAAGGCGGGGCTGGAGCAACGCGGCGTATTCTACCTGGCGTGACGGCTATCAAGACCGGAGGACATTTTCCCGGAAGTCTGGTGCTGCAATGGGAAAAGAATTTGTTTATTGCCGATACCATCGTTACCGTACCGGTCCGCAATCCCTCATTATTACATCCAATATTCATACATACACCGAGTATCCATTCATTCCTGTCGTCCATTCCTATCGCTAACTAACGACCCTCATCATGTAGTCGGCATACACGCCTCATCCGCGTCCAGCTGGACAAACGAGCTACGCGTTCCTATGGTCGATACCGAACACGATCCCCCTACCGCCGGACGCGATCAACGGTATCTGGCAAGCTATCAAGCCTTTCGAGTTTGATACTACGTATGGCGCGTTTGTGGGGATGGATGTTCGGGATGAGGGGCTGAAGGGGAGGATGTTGGGGAGTATGAAGATTCAGGTTAGGGGTGAGGGGTGGGTGGAGCATGGGATTTTGGGTGAGCAGGTGGGTTGATTGGGTTTATGGTAGATTCGAGCTGGAGGTTTGAGCACGGGGTGGGTATTATGATGTTTCTTCTCGTATCGTGGGTACTGAGTCTGTGGGATGCTGAACGTCTCAATCCTTGGACTGTGCCGGAAATTTGAAGGGGAAGGGTAAGGGTAAGGGGACTGCTCTGTGATCTCACTGAGGCACAATATATAGGATTCTTCTGGGTAAATGTATGAGATTGTCTGTTCATGGTTCGATTGACGACCGGCTTGTGGGTATTATGGTATCAATATGTCTCAATACCAGGTAAAAGGCGGAGAATCCCTACACGTCTTTACTTGGGATTTGTGATTGTGATTGAAGACAGATAGTCGGGTACGTATTGTATGCTGATAGACGCCGAGATCTAGTGAGGTGTGTATGTGGCGACAGGTGTGCAGACGCTTGAGCTTTCGGTGGCTGTAATCGCATTTGAAGAGGAGCGCGATGTCATGAATGAGAGTAAGTATTCAGTTCTGAAGAGCGATTGTTGGCCCATGTCCTGGGTGCCTGGCAAGGCATTCGGGGGTTTCTCCCGCGAGGCAGGTGGCGAAAATGGAAGGACTGTCTGTATCGCAGAACAAATCTTGGGCATTACTTTCCTCGTCCCGCTCCGCGACCCATCAGGTATTCTATGCTGGGTATTGAGAGCTCATTTTATTAGATCGCACTGCTAGGACCCCTTGTAGACTAGAATACGACGACAGGATCTTGTGGGACTGAGGTGGGATTGGGAGCATGACTGGGTTATAAGAAGATGAGCAGGGATGTGGAAGCGAGATATTCAGGTGATGGGTGCGCTCGTGATATTCCAAGCGGTTGGTCGACAGCGAAGCGGGTGAGAGTGTTGGTGGTGTGGCTCTATGGAGAGGGAACGGTACAACATACCTTACTATGGTAGACAACAGGGAAGTAACATAGTGGGAGGCTATGAGGATGACAGATGGAGCAGGCCTTGACGCAGTGGCCCGTATTGGTCTGACCCGAAGGATGTTGCAGGGCCGGAAAGGGATGCATAAGCAATAAGGTATGATGGAACACGAGGTCCCAAGGATGCAGCTTGGCGATGGACAGCTCTATTACCCTCCGACATGGTATCTTCTGTGATCATTGACAGCCTATGCAGAATCATCAGAGCCTTCATAATCGGATATAATTGGATCAGAGTCCTGTCTGGCAAACGGAGATGGATTGAAATTTGCAGAGTGTCCAGTCAGCAGACAAATAGGGTTTCGATAGCGCAAGCTCTAGTCTATATCAGTCGTTAGCACCGGAGATTAGTGATGGAGAAAGTGCAGGTAGCATCCCGTCCTGAACACACCTTTTACCACCCTGCATTGCTGCTTCACTCCCAATGGCAACGAGTCAGCACGGTAAGGTAAACACGTAGAGACTGACGTGACAAATCCAGATGGATTCTCCCCATCAGCCCCCGTGTCAGCTGACCCTCTCTCTTCACAACAACCATAAAAGCCTTCATCCTGTAGACTCACTACTTCCATTGCCAACTTTCATCTCGCTCCCATTGAAGAACCATTTCTTCTCACCTTCGGAAGGTTCTCATCATGCGTCTTGTCTCCTTCTTTCTTCTCACCTCCGTCAGCTTGGGCCTCACTAAGCCACTGGTCCATGATGTCGCAGCCAAAGAACTCCCGACGTGGGAAATAAGGTCAGTGTCTTCGGATAACTCCACCGCGGTCCCAGCTTCCAACACCGCCTCTTCTACTCTTCAAGACTGTCTTGCGGCCAAGAATGTCCCCGTCTACTTCATCGCCTCACCAGGCTTCTCTCAGCTCGCTCAACCTTACAATCTCCGTCTGGCATACACCCCAGCAGTCATTGTAGTGCCTACATTGGCCAGCCAAGTCTCTGATGCAATTCTCTGTGCTGCCGCGAGCAATGTCAAAGTCCAAGCCAAGAGTGGCGGACACTCCTATGCCAGCTTCAGTAGCGGTGGCAAGGATGGCAGCATGGTCATTAACCTTCAAGCCTACCAAGACATCGTTGTTGATCCCCAAGAATACTACGCAGCCAAAGTCGGTGCAGGTGTGAGGCTCGGTGATATGGCACTATCTCTGTACAATCAGTCACAGCGTGCTCTACCTCACGGTACCTGTCCAGGTGTAGGTGTCGGTGGTCATGCAACGCACGGTGGCTACGGCTACACATCTCGAGCCTGGGGTCTTACTCTTGACCACGTTATGGGTGCTGATGTCGTTCTCGCCAACGGTTCGTTCATTCACGTATCAGCGATGGAATATCCGGACATCTACTACGCTCTCCGTGGTGCTGCTGACTCCATCGGTATCATTATCTACTTCTACTTCTCGACGAAACCTGCGCCTTCCTCCGTCGTGAATTGGTCGTATACCATTCCGGGAATGTATGATTCTGCTGCTAAGAGCGCGGCTGTCTTCAAAAAGATCCAAGACTTCGCTCTCAACCCTTCTATCGTTGATCGCAAGCTCGCCTTTGGGTAGGTTCTCTTTCTCTGTTCTGTATTCACAAGTTGGTCCAAGACCGTGGCTGCAGGAGCTATTCGGCATCGTGTATCCAATGACCCGATGGCTCAATAGCCGTCGTAATCAAGGGTAAAGCTGACCGTGAGTCTTCTTCCAGTGTCCATCTCGATGGCTCTACTTTCAGTATCTCCGGCACCTACATCGGAGACATAGCCAATTTCACCAACACCATAGCCCCAGCGTTACTTGGGGGACTGCCCACGCCCTCAGCATCATCCGTCACGGCCAATAGCTGGATCGACTCTCTGACGAAGCTCGCTGGATACACCCTTCAGCAGCCAACTACAGGGTACAATCTCCACGACGACTTTTTCGCCAAGAGCCTAGTCGTACCATCTTCTTCCCCCTTCACAACCGCAGCACTGGAGAGCTACTTCGCCTACATCATCCAGAACGGCGTCAACCCGCCAAGCCCATGGTTCAGCATCATCAACCTCTACGGTGGTCCTGACAGCCAAATCCCACTCCCTCCTTCAGCTTCCGCATATTCAGACCGGAACGCACTATGGGTGCTACAGCACTACGCCTTCACCGGCAACACCAACTCGCCATTCCCGCCAGCTGATTTCGGCTTCGTCGGCGGACTGAATAACGCTATCAAAAATGCGATGCCGGACACGGTCTTCGGTGGGTACCTGAACTATGTCGATCCGAGCATGTCGGCCGCAGAGGCTCACAGCGCATACTATGACGCACCTACTTATGCCAAGTTGGTGGGTATCAAGAACGAGGTCGATCCGGGGAATGTGTTCTCGAACCCGCAATCTATCGGTAACTGAGCCGAATGTCATACTGGTGCGATTACGGCAACAGTCATAGATTGATGGATGATGAATTGTACGATGCATGAATAGCGATAATGAGTATATGGATTAGGTAGGCTCATGGCATCAGTATGTATCTAGACTCAGTAGCTCATGGCACCGAGTATAATGGCTCATAGCACCCAAACTCCAACATAACATAACATAAAAAAATAATATAAAACAAGCAATCTCAGAAAGTCTGTCTCCCTGCTGTTTATCGAATATATCTGCCGACGGCTCGAAACGCACTAGACCGTTCATCGCCCCTTTAGAAGACTTGAGCTCCATACACTGAGCACTGAAATGTGGCACAATGAGAATGTGCTTACGAAGTCCGAGAATTGAATATTAGCTCGGTAAAGGGATTTGTACTTTCTTGGAAGTTTTTGTGGATTGAGGGATGAATGTGGGATGAGGGTTATGGTGGATGATAAGGTAAGAAGCGTATGTCTGGATCGTCCATCGTGCGTCGCTGTCTCTGCTATTCAAAGTGAAACTAGATTGCCAGTTGGGAAACATGCATGTCCTCCCTCAATCAAGGTCAAGATCGGGATCGAACATTGTTGATACACAAAAAAAAGATTTCATCTATTCCCATCACCATCATCTACCACACCCCCCAAGAACCCTGCCCCCCCCTTCTCTAAAATCCTCCCCAGCACCCAACGCATGCCCCAAAATCAAGGATTCGACTTCACAAACCCCACCCCCTTGCCAATATTCTTCTTCAGATCCACCAAGCACGCATCCAACAGCTTCTGCTCCGCCGGCGTGATCGGCCCCACCTCATGGATCTTCTCCACGCCATTCGGTCCCAGCTCCACCTTGCTGGCGAAGAAATCGATGCCTTGGTCTTTGTATAAGGGGCTGTCGACGAAGGTCGGTTCCACGACGCCCGATTGGCCGGAAGCGGCTTTGAGCAAGGACTCGGCGAACCGCGCGCCGGCCATGGCCATAGAGAGCGTGGCGGACCCGGCGCCGTCTTTGGCCTTGACCACCTCGTCGCCGCCGAATTGGACTCTGTAAACGAAATCGTCCAGGTCTTTCCCGCTGAGTTCGTATCCCGCTTGGCTTAACAGCGGCACTATCGTGGCTCCTGAGTGTCCGCCTACGACGGTGATGTTCTCGTCGGCGGGATCGGTGCCCTTGTGCTGCGAGATGAAGCGGCTGGCGCGCACGACGTCGAGGGTGGTGACGCCGAAGAGGCGCTTGGGGTTGTAGACGCCGGCGGCTTTGAAGATTTCGGCGCAGATGGGGACGGTGGAGTTGACGGGGTTGGCGATGACGAGGACGTTGGCGTCGGGGGCGGAGGCGGCGATGGCTTTGGCGAGGTCGCGGACTATGGAGGCGTTGGTGTTGAAGAGGTCTGGGGGTTTCTGTTAGGGAGTGTGGTGATGGGAGGATTGAAGGGGGAGGTAACCGTCACGGGTCATGCCGGGTTTTCGGGGCACGCCGGCTGGGATGAGGACGATTTCTGAGCCTGTGAGGGCTTCTTTGAGACCATTGGCGTCGTGGTAGCCGGTGACGGTGCTCTTGGTGTTGATGTGGCCGATGTCAGCGGCGACACCTTGTCACGTATTAGCAAGGTTTCTTGGACCAATTGATGAAGGAGCTTACCTGGAGCGCCTTTGATATCGTAGAGAGCAAGCTCGGTGACTCGTGGGTTCAGCTTCATCAGCAACGATAGAGGCTGTCCAATGCCTCCTGCCCCACCCAGTACGGCCACTTTAGACGCCTATAGATATTTGTTAGCTTTGTTCCTGTGCATGCAATGCTTGATGGGAACGATTGCCGAAGATGATGGGAATTTCATACCTGTCTTGCTGAGGCGGAGAAGGCCCTTCGCTGACAGGCCCCGAAGAGCTGTTGTGATACACGCATGGTCGACATGGTTCGTGTGACAATTGAAGGAGAGGATAGACAATGGTAAAGCGATTGGGAGTACGAAGATACGGTCCAAAGGAAAAATTGTTTGAGATACAAGATCCCCATTCGGAGCTCGGCGGTTTTGTCTCTCTGGAGCTAACCTACAGAAGCTAGACTGCCAAGCTGTCCCGTGGCACTCGACCACATATATACTCCGTACATAGAACATACTCAGTAACATACTCACCATCCTGAATGCTAGTGTGTGTTGTTTTCAAAATCTCGTTAATGCGCTGAACTGCATCCGTACTACTTGGCACTATATGAATACCAATGGTAATAGTAATGCATGTTGTGTTGATAGCATTGTTGCTTCTTTCTTTTGAGGATGGCACGAAGTTGTCGTAGTTGAAAGCCTGTTCTTACACATCGACCCAATGATATGCAATGCTGACAGTCTCTCAGCTATGGTTCGCTTCCTGTCGATAGCTTCAGCTTCGGCGATGCCAATCGCTTTCAATGATTGCGTTGTGAGCGACAATCCTCAAGGGCTCCCCACCTTAGCGTGAAGGGTAGACCAGCACTGAAGACAGGTCTTGGGACGTAGCCCTCTCAATCGGTATGATCTTTTCTCCACCGGCTCGCCATGCACCTTAGTTCGTGGTGGATCTCGATGGCCCATCAACACGTGGAGTGTCTACTGGCGGCCAGATGAGAAAGTCATGAAAATGAATCCGACAGTTTTGCGAAAGACGCCACAAAGTTTCTATGCCAAACAATCCATCATGAGACTGAAAGTTTGCGAAACGCACGGTTATTCTGTATCTTCGAACAAGCGAAAAAGTGGCCTTCACACATCGATAACCTGTCGCTTGCGGCAAAACATATCGATTACTACCCGATGCCAGTACATTTTCTCCATCATGTTTCAGATGCGTGATAGACAAGTGCTCTAGTCGATGCCACATGACATAGTTCACGTAAAGATGTGGGTCCCTGTGTGCATGGGAAGCTGCTACGAAAAGGTGTTACGAGACTGTTCTGTGACGTTCCGATTCTATCAGTTTACACTTGCATATTGAAGTGAAGATTTTATAATCTATATTGCAAAAAGCACAGATCTTATCGTTTATCGTACCTGATGGAGTACGCAACCATGTTGATCACCTTTCTACTCCTCTGGTTGTCTGTTGCCCGAGATACTCATATCTCTGCATCAGCATCCCGCGACACGGTCAGCAGTGGGAATTGTCTGATCCATCTCTGTGACTCTGGGAAGCCCAACTCGAATGCGATTCATCTGCAGGAGCTCTTGCCACAGATCAATGCAAATCTTCAAGCCGTCATTGCAGACGCTCATCTGGGGACAGCCTCTAAACGAGGCTATGGCGCCTTCTTCAAGACCAACGACAGTATTCACGAGGTGATCAGAGTATATGAGCAGATGGCAGCTGGCACGGACGTCATAATTCGGTCAATACCTGGTCGCCGACTTCCAGGACCGCTAGCTGCAAGGCCAACTTTCGTGTGCATCAATGACATACCTGGGACCGGGGCCATTCATCAGCAATGTGTCAATGAACATTCTACCACTCGCTTGGTAGTATGGGAGGATTCGGAACTTATCGCCCTCTGTCCACTGTTCTGGGACCAAAAGAAAGTACCACTGCGGAATGACTGTCCTCGACTGAAAGGCAATACTTTGACACCGAACAATATGCAGCTTTCCGCAAATCAAGAAGCTATGATTGTGTACGGGCTGACCCAGCTGTATGTTAATGTGACTAAGTGGCCCAATATGGCCTTGAACATACAAGACGCCGTGGATTTGAACGAAACCGATTCTTTGGCAAATCCCACCAATTATGCACTATACTACGCAGGTCAGTGCTCGTTACTGTTCCGTCCATCTTGGTGTTTCTCCTCGGCAATATTCTCATCTTTCGACTTCGTTCCCCTCCATTCTGCTGCGTCATTGAAAATGAAATCGCTAACCCTGTCCCGTTCTTCAGGCGTTCAAGCCGGCTGCAAGAAATGGCCAAGGCTCAGGAGTCGGGGCAATCGTGGTTTGCTCGACATTGCTGCCAATGTATCCAACGTCATCACCTCCAATACACCAATTCAATCTGCAATTAAGACTGTTACTACTGCCGATGTAGAACCACCGGCGAACAGCCCCGACGCTTTAATTCTACAAAGCAGACAGTCTTCTTGTCTCAACTGGGCAGAAGCGCCGAACTCAACCGTGTGCTGTGATCAAAATTCGGGAGAGTGGATAGAAGCGCCCATACAAAGAGATACTGCCTCTACTGATCCGGCGTGCCCAACAGTAGTTGAGGGAGTCGGGTCAGACGGACAGATGGTGGCATCAAATACCCAGACTGCACCGGCTGTTGCACAAACGACATTCTCGAATGTGCAGACGAATTATTGCACCGGTCAGATGCATTTGCCCAATTCCACCGTTTGCTGCGACATGAGCTCCGGCTTGTGGGTGCCGGCGCCTGTAATTAGGGATACCATGGCCACCATCATGGTGTCTGCCGCCTGTCCCACTACTAAGAGTATGGGTGGGTTGATCAATACTTGAGCATGCGAGCAATGACGACATGGACATCGAGGCCGAGAGGGTGCTATTCATGATTCATGATTTCTTCACCGAATTTCACTCTCGCTTTCATAAGTGCCTCCTTACGCTGTTTGCATCTGCCTCCATCCGTCGCTAATCCCTTCATCAGTCTCTGCGTACTCAGCCGGTCAGGCCTCCCACTATTGCAATGCAGCTACTAATCCACAATAGGCAGGCGAGTCTATCAATCTGGCATAGCTCCACATCCATAAGCCACAGCTGCGATAACATATTGAATCTTCTTCGTCCTCACCGCTTCAGTGAAGTTGTTGCAATAATCAAATCATCGCCCATTGTGAGCATGTCTTCAGGTCAGTTTGACTGGGCACAAAGCAACCATGAAATCAAACCCAACGATGTCAACGACAAAAGCATGATCGACCTCGCGACGAGAGAGATCAGCCAACCGCATCTGAAAGACCTTTCGGCGGAGTCCCACGCTCTCCGCGCGACCCGTAATGACGAGAAGGATATGGACAGGATGGGCAAAGTCTCCCAACTAAGGAGAAACTTCCGCCTTGTTTCTGCCATCAGCTTTGACTGTGTCTTGGTCAGCACCTGGGAAGTCCTTCTCCTGGCAAACACTCAAGGACTTACGGATGGCGGCTTAGCCGGTCTGTTCTGGAGTTATCTGTGGACGATGGTAGGATTCGGGCTCATCACTGCCTCCTTGGCGGAGATGGCTTCCATGGCTCCAACCTCTGGCGGGATGTATCATTGGGTTTCCGAGTTTGCGCCCCCAAAGTATCAGAAGTTTCTAAGCTATATGACAGGTATGATGGTAATTTCTGTGATGGTTAAGGCTCACTCGTTTGGGTAGGCTGGATGGCTGTACTAGCTTGGCAAGCTGGTAACGCAGGTGGTGCTTTTATTGCAGGCACAGTTATACAAGCCATCGCCTCCTTTAACAACTCGAGTTATCAAGCTACCAGTTGGCAAGGAACTCTCATCGTTTTCGCTACTGTGCTCCTCATATGGGTGATCAATGTATTCCTCATCCAATGGCTTTCAACAATCCAGAATGTGCTCATGTGGGTTTACGTGTCTGCTTTCATAGCAATCACCGCGGTTTTATGGGCAAAGGCACCTCTCAACACGGCCGCTGAAGTTTTCACAGTCTTTGCAGACGGCGGAGGATGGGAGAGCGTGGGGCTCAGTCTCATGATTGGCCAGATCACGGCCATTTATGGGATTGTTGGTGAGAGCATGACTCCTGTCCAGAGTGGAGAGCTTTGACCGATTGAAGTATTCTATAGGCTCGGATTGTGCAGCGCACATGTCAGAAGAAACTCGCGATGCAGGCCTAGCCGTACCAAGGGCGATGATGTGGAGCTTTGGCATCAATGCTCTCCTAGGCCTGGTTTTCCTCATAGTCCTCCTCTTTGCAATCACCGATGTCAATGCTGCAATTAATGATCCTTCGGGATACCCGTTCATCTGGGTCTTGGTGCAAGCTTTGCCGGAGTCTCCAATCGGCATCAATATCATCACAGCTATCATGATCATCCTGTCGCTCGCAAGTAATCTCGGCTTCAGCGCTTCCACATCAAGGCAAACGTTTGCATTTGCACGGGATAGCGGATTGCCGTTTTCGGGATGGATATCAAAGGTAGGTTTCCCCCTCGATGAATTACATAGTTGGTTTCAATACTCTTCTCGGACTGAATATCGAAGGTTCACCCAACTCTCTTGGTACCAATGAACGCCATAACCTTGACCTGCCTTATCGCTTGCGCCCTTGCCCTCATTAATATCGGCTCCAAAGTCGCCTTCAATGCTATAATTTCGCTTATGCTCGTTGCGCTTACGTTCACATACATAGTCGCGATCGCGTGTGTTCTTTGGCGTCGTACCTCGAATTGCGAAAAGCACCGGCTACCTGAAGCACGCTGGAGCATGGGCAGACGGACAGGTGTAGTCGTCAACATTGGCGCCTTACTTTACTCGATCTTCGCCTTCTTCTGGTGTTTCTGGCCAAATAGTACGAGTCGGGGAGCGGCCTACTTCAATTGGAGCGTTGTGTTATTCGTGCTCGTGGGGTTTGTTGCGCTAGCAATGTGGTTTGCTAAGGGAAGAAAAGAATATCGAGGGCCAGTTGCTATGGTGGTTGGAAGGGACGAGAGATAATCGCTAGAAAGAGGGATGGTGATCTCAACGGCGTTAACGATGGAAACCGAACATTTGGACATTGGACGAACACGAAAGACCTTGGCTATTCACAAATTGACAGCGATATAAGGTTGACAGGAGACGACGTTCAGCCATATCACACGGACATATAGTCTGGACAAGACAGTTAAGAACCATTTGATAAGCGTTTCTCAATCTTTGTAGCTGACGAAGATGGCATACCAAGAGCGACATACTGATATGCCATGGACAAACTTGTTTGGAAGAAAAAACTTGCCACTTACACCGCCACATACGCTACCAACGAAATGGCATGAGATTCATCAGAAATGCCATCTCAAAGCGAGCCCGAAGGCTCTCTCGTTATCGTTCCCCATCTCAAAGTCACGTTAGATCAGTCACTTTATACACGTCAAGCTAGTTAGTTGTTCTGGGATTGTACATTTACTTGACCCCGATTCTTTATTGACAAATCAAATCCGTCATCTGTTTCCTTCACCAAATTGGCCACCAAGTGAGGCGCTTACTGGAACACCTTGTCGGCTGGCATCTCGTTGTGATGCCGCAATATTTGACTCTTCTGCCTTTGAGACACGGCTGCCTAGAATGATGGCTAGTAACATCAGCAGGCATCTTTAAACATGAAAACAAGCAGACGAATATATGGGGAGGCGCATAAAGCAGAGGATCTAGATGAAAGTCACGCATCGAATGTAAGGTGGGAGATGCGGTCTTATTGGAGTTGAATAGTGTGCCTCCATGCAAGCCAAGGCCCACAGAGATTTTGGCTTCGGGCTTCATTTGCCATGTGCAACCACCCGCAGCATCATGCGATTAGCTTGGTAGCTCCGCTCGATCACGTTGGTGTCATCGGGTCGATGGGGCTCATTTGTTGGTAGACCCATACGAGCTTCGCTTATAGCACGCAGGCGACTGAATCAGAACCCCCTCCCCCAACAACCCCAGTCATGCATCCCACCCGCCATTCGTTCTTACGATCGATGAAACATGGATTCTCTTGGGCAAAAGGTCAGTTCTAATGATTGGATTCAGGATGGTCGGTATAGGATCAGGGAACGGAGCTGTCTCTCTACCCTTCATACAGCCTGCTCGAAAGTGGGTAGCTGAAAACCTCAACTGCGCTCTTGAATGTGACCGCCATGACTGGATTCGGTGGTCTCTTTGTTTTAGCAACTCTCTACTCCTCAGCAGCTATCGCAGCTGCATCACCAGCGAACAACGCTTTCTGGGTGCCGTTTGCACCTTATACTTCCTCCCTTGCCAGATCATCATCGCAGCTCTCGACCGCACCCGTGGTAACAGAAGTGCCTGCACCATCAGGAGCGCCAGTACTCTCACCTGGGTGGAACCTCGTCCTGCCGAACCCTGAGTGAGTCAGCTGCAGAGGCCTCGCTCTACCAATTGCAGTAAATCCATGTTAACATCTCGTCCAGTGGTCGACTCACGAATCCGCTCATATATCCCATCCAAGATACGGAAAAGACAATCAGCTTCACCAGCATCAACTCACCACTCCCAGATGCGCTAGTCATGATGTGCTTCCTCGAAGCCAGCAACAGCATCCTCAATTCCGTCATCCGCGCTGGCCGCGATGGCTTTATCGAGAATGGTAGATTCACTGCAAATTCCCAAAACGGAACCACTGATTACGTCGCGATCGCAGTTCAGAACCAGATTCTGACCGGGCAGAAAGTCACTTACGGGACGTTGGCCATTGTACTGAGGGGTCTAGGCCAGTTCATGATGGCGCAGAATAGCTTTTTCGAAGCGACTTTTAACATTTACGATGGGCATTGGGGACAAGTAGGGTATGGCAGTATTATTGGCGGTCGCCCAAGTACCACAGCGTAAGGGTAAAACCCTACCGGCGGCTTTTCTTTTGAGCTGCTCTCTAATAGTATGGTGCATCATTCGATACACTGTCGTTCCCAAGAATTTCAAATCAATGCGATACCTGGTGGGAAATATTCGGATTCGAGGCCTGGGCTCGATGTCAATCCCGTACCGACTCCTTGGTAGAAAAGGAAGAAAGAAGAAAGGCTTGACTGCATTTTGACATAGTATTAGTCTCGCTACATTCAGGGCTTCATAGCACACTCATCCTTATATCATCGAGGTTGCCCCAATGTTTGACTCGACATTGAAAAAACCTACGGGCCTTGACTCTTTACACACCGAATTGAAAAGAATATGCTCACCAAGAAAATGAAATTTGTCTCGCAATACTCTTCCTGATAAATCATTTACTGTGATAGCACCTTGCTAACGGTGAACGCAGAACAGCCTCCTCCCCTGTGAAGATGACCCATGACTGAACATGACACAGGCCACACGGCTTACGAAAGTATGTCGGGTATCGCATGACATTCATCGAAACTCCCTACAGCCTCCTAGCCGCCAACAATACCGGATACAGACCCTCTATCGCGAACACGCCCATGCTCAAGACCAAAGTCTCTACACAAAATGCCTCAACCAAAAGTTTCGGACCCATAGACACCACAACCCGCCTCCCACACAACCACTCAAAACCAAAGAAAATGCTCTACCTCCTCCTCAAAACCTTACTCCTAACACTCTCCACCTCCGCCCTCACCCTCCCCCTCACCCTCACCCTCCCCCCAAACATCACCCTCCCACCAACAGCCCCCCGCCCCTGGCCCCCAACCCCCTACCACATCCCCCTCGAACCCCCCCTCTCCCTCACAATAACAGCCTACGGCCCCCTCCTCCCCCCCTCGCGCAAAACAGAAATAGTCCGCAGCATCAAAGACATCGAGAACGCCATCCGCGCCATGGGGAACCCCTTTGAAGATTTCACACCGCGGTATATTGGGCGGGGGAGGGTGGGGATGCGGTTTTTGCAGGGGGGAGAGGGGGTGATGAGGGGGCAGGTGGCGAGGGTGTGTGAGGCGTTGGGGGTTGTGGTGGGGGTTTTGGGACCGAGGGGGATTGGGGGGGCGGAGATTGGGGTTGAGGGGGGGGTGGGGGGGAGGTTTGAGGTTGTGGTTGCGGTGTAGGGAGGGGGGTGGTGGGGGGTGGGGTTGTGGAGGGGGGATGGTTGTGGGATGGGGTTGGTTTATTCTATACCTGCTTGCACACTTAATTGCTTGCTTAAGATGTACAAGAAGATTCTTTCAATTGATGACAAGGAACACCTCACCTATCCGACCGATTCCTAGCGCTCACCAGTGCGCTTTCTGTACTGATGAGGCTGGTAAGCTTTGTTGTTATTGAGTGGTAATGGCTGATTATGAGGTTAACAAGTTAGAGTGCAAAGTTCTTTGTGGAGGCGAATTATGTTGTTTTGATGATTCCTTTGTTATCGGAAACGATTTAATTATTTAACCATGATTTCGATTTACTAGCTACCCTTGAGATGGGACCGTGTTGATAGGTAGGGACGATAAGTAAGGTAGCGAGATGGGCGGGAACGGGCAAGACACCACTGGACCGAACCCAATCCGTAACGTAAGCCGGTCTACGCACTAGCGACACAGCAAGCACGATCGATATATCATCTAAGCCTTACATTAATATGTAAACCAATGTACACTATGTACATCAGGTATCCAGCTATCAGTCATCCTGATTAAAAGGCTTCTCTAGCCAAAAAGTAAGTGTCCAGAGTTGAACCCAATGGGGACATAGGTGGGTGCTTGCTCTGGATGTTCTGTTGAATGGACATCGATCGCTGCACTACCTACACCGACCTCAAATGCTTGAAATGGATTAATCGGAGACTTTACACAACCTCCCTCCAATGTCGGCTTCCCACCCCTCGCTACCGACGGCCGTCGTAGCGTAGAAAACGTTGTGCGGGTCGTGTTTCTGCTTGATGGATAGTAATCGCGGATAGTTGACTCCGTAGAACGCTTCTTGCCAATTGGGTTGGAATGGATCGCCCTGTATGGTGCATGAGCTCACATTCCAACAACTGAACGTTATCAAAAGTGGAAAGACAGGTATACCTCATTCAGGTAAGAGCCCGACCCAGGACTCACGGCCTCCAATTGCGGGATAAACACTTCCGTCATCCGCCTCTGCAGCGCGACCATGTCGGATCGTGGAGCGGAATAGTTCCAAGGCCTATCCAGTTCAATAAGCATCCATCGTCTACCACAATGGAGTGAATCGACTAACGTCACGATCAAGGCCTCAATCAAGGCCTCCCTCCAAGCCGGCAAAACCGCATTATTTACATTCGCGTTTCCGCGTACGCTGCTCTGATTCGCATTAAGTGCAAGTCCAACGAACATACTCTTCGCCACCTTATCCTCTATGATGTTCCGTACGGCAGCCACCAGACCGTCGTTGTTATCTGCTACCACAGATCTGGGGATCAAACGGCCTCCATACTGGCCGCTGTTCACTTCAACAGGAAGCTGGAACGCGTTGTATTCATCGAGGTAGGTTGGGAAGTCTTGGGGACCGGTCATGGTATAGTTGATTTTCAGATCGTGTAGCGTGTTTAAGAAGGGTTGAAGTAGCGTTTTGGCTTGAGAAGCTGGGATGCCGGGGCCGTGGAAAGGGGTTAAGAGGAAATATTGGGGGGCTAGGTACCAGACCGCCATGCCTCCGGCGTCGACGATGCTGGGTAAAGTTTTATGCCATGCGGCGATTGCTGCGTAGAACGTCTCCTTTGAGAGGCCGGCGCTGGCGAAGGCGAGCTTGGTTCCGGATGTGGGGACGTCGGGGTGAGCTTTTGTGGTTAAGGAGTAGACTACGCCATATGTGCCACCACCTCCACCTGTTACAATTGCAGGTCAGCATGATCTCTTCAGGCGAGGCTTTTGGCTATGGTACAATGCCTTGTAGCAAGGGCTGGGGATCCCGGGGTATGTCTTGTGGGTGTGAACACGATTTCAGCACATTATATTGAAAGTGGTGGGGACAAACCACTAAGTGCCCAGTATAAGTCCTCATTTTCCGTGGGACTAGCTTTCACGAACTCCCCGTTCCCAGTTATGACTTCCCATTCCAGAGTTTGGTCGGCCGCAAGACCATACCGGGAAGAGAGCGCGGAATGGCCACCCCCTTGCGTATACCCACCCGCAAAACCGACAGTGGGACACTCGCCCGCTGTCACGGTCAAGCCTACCTTCTGTGCGGCACCGACGACTTCGAAGCTTTGAACGCCTGCACCCATCTTGACAGCTTTGCCGCTGTAAGTGGAGCCAGTATAATCAATGATGTCAATGGTTTTGAGATGGTGGGTCCAGATGGCCAACGCGCCTGCTCCTGTTGATTTGCCGTTGTAGTCGTGGCCTGTATTCCTGATTACGAGCCTGACGTTATGCTTTGTCGCAAATGCAATGCCTTTCGAAATATCAGAAGGCTCGGTGACATTGATCGCGAAGTCCACCAAATTTCCCAACATGCAAAGCATATTTTCAGGCGTAAATGGATCGCAGCTGTTGCCTGCATAGAATGGCGCCATTACCGAAGATGAGGATGTATAGTGTATGTCCGGTAGTACCCAATCTGTCTTCAAGGTCTTACATATAGCCGCGTCATAGCTGGGGTCATGGCAGGGTGAGGCGATGGGAATAGTCGCGACCAGCCTACCATCCACAGAGCTATTGAGCTGTGACCAATCTTCTGATGAGGGCCAGCATGAGTCCCCGGGGAAGCACCGGCATTGGTTGGCGAACGTTGGAGGGCTAAAACAGAATGATGCCAGCAAGACGGAGGACAGGAGACTCTTGACAACATTCAAGGAAGAAGTCATTGTGAATGAAAACATCAAGTTGGTCTAAGGAAATAAAGCGCAGAGATGCATCAAGGAAAGACAGGAGAGAAAGGAGGATATCCACATTCGTTCAGTGATTTGAAAGCCGGGCAGTATAGGTGAATCGAGGCGTGGGTCTTTTCATATTATGTCCGTTCACGGCCCAGGCACGGAAAGGACACCAAACTTCCCAAGGCTTGGTCCACCCAGACTGGGACCCATCAATAAGCTGAGACGGTGGCCATACCAGCGCCCGTCTGTAACATGAGGTCATACTGGCGACAAATGAATAGTATGTTATTAGAAGTACTAGCTGTCTGCAGTCACAAAGGAGGGCCTAGTATGTACAGAAGGGTCGCAATCCTCGAATAGAGCGCTCCTGAGGCCGGTCATGTCCTCTAGTGGCCGAAGAGGGAAGGATGGAGGACAATAAGCAGCGGAGAAGAAACGAGGTTGCTTGAGGCTGAAAAGCTATAATTAGCGTTTGCAGGATCGTTGCATAGTCTTGGCATTGAACATTGAATACCTCCGCCCCATTATTGGGCGTAAGTTCATGCAGTAGACAATCATTACTGCAGTCACATTAGTCCGTAACGCCCCTTATATCGGACCTGAAGCTACAACTTATCATTACGGAGTACTGTAGTACTCTTAGCGTTCCTCCGCATACTTTACTCTCACTGCATGTCTTGGCACAGCCACGTGTTAAGACCCCTGCTAGCAGTATCGCCGGAGGATTCAGGATTGTTGCCTACCTTACCTTAGGTACCTAGCATCTCCATTCGTCAACGACTACTATAACTTCCTCGCCGATATCCGACCATCTATCCGGAGGAAATCTACGCCGATTTGGCTCCCGACACGAACGCCCCCAACAGCAGCGATCCCCGCTGGGAGGCCACAAACGCCGCCTCGACACGCCACAGAGTCACCATCACGACCCTGACAACCATTCGGCACATTCTCCAGGCCGCCTGCCTCTTCAGCCCACGAGAACATGCCCTCCAAGATCGGTTTACTAGCGTTTGTGTCGGAGATTTACCCCTGACAAGCCCCAACGTCGTGTCACCCCTGGAACATCTCACAAATCACATGTCAGCCCGGTAATCTTAGCTAGATGCGGACTAGCTCCGCGTCAGTGTCGAGCTATCCTGAGTTTCAGACATCCAAGATACGATTAAGACAGACAAAAAAAAAACAACTTAAGGAGAAAAGCCACCCCTATATTTTGCATCATAACGCCTTCGGGCATTAGAAATAGATCTATAGTAGTCTGCTAAGCACTCTATCATAATTCTAATTACCCGTACCCTTACTAAGTACGCGTAATTAATAACTCTAGTTAATCCGGTCTATAGACGCGTCTATAAATAAATAAAGGCCTACGTTATAAGCTACTTTATAGATACTATAATATCTATATACTAGTTATATATACCCTAATATATCTACTTTATACTTATACCTTATTAAGCTATATTATTAGAACCTAGCTAATACGTATATCTAATATTATATATAAGACCCTAGGGGGAGACTAGAGGTATTTAAATTAACCTACCTTTCTATAAAAGTCTTTTTAATATATACTACCCTAGAATAGATAATTAAACTAACCTCTATTATAACTCCTACGTCCTTTATCTTTACCTTAAAGCCCTTAAGTAAAATAAGTCTTAAGGCCCTCTAATAAAAGCCGTTATAAGGGAAAGCTATTAGTAGAGGGCTCTATTATAATATAAGGTACTATTTAAGAGTAAGACGTAGCGCTAGTAAATATAGAATTTAGATACTATTAGCTTAATAATATAGGGTTTTATAGTAGCTAGTAATAGGGGCCTATACTAAATAGTAGTAGGATTATTTCCTATAGGTAGAGGGATAGGGGTGGAGTAAATAAAGGATAGGATACTAAAACGGCTAAGGACTATAGAGGGGTCCTACCCTAGAGTAACCTAGCGGCTAGTACCTCTTTACTTAGAGGGCGGAAAGTAGGGTAAATGAGCCTAAGCGCTAGTGTATTCTAGGGGGCATATAGCTACTTCCGGCATGATCCTTAAGGGCTAGATCCATGTATGAATACAACCAATCAATCAAAGATACGATTCAGGTAAGGTATCTAAGATTGCTTAGCGGATGCAGTCCTTTCAAAATTGCTTGGCCGTGGAGTCAGATATCCCATAAGCTGGTAAGATAAGGTAAGAAGCCACACACACGGGATCTAATAAAGTCTAACGCTGTGGGGTTTAATGCTCACATCATTTAAGCTCGTAAAGGCTAGTTAAGCCAGAAATCAAACCCCAAGAGGTTTAGCTTCCGAGGTTGTGACTTCTCACCAGCTTAAGGGATATGTTACCTTATAGCAGAGTGTAATTACTTGTCAGCCACAATTATAGATATTTGCGCCTTGCAGGTAAAGAAGCTTCCAAAAATACCGATTGTATTCCACTACCGTCTGCCAAGGCTCGCGATGCTCCATTAAAGTAGGCTGACGATTACTACATGTAATGCTTCGTAAGATACTGTTGCACATGGCGTGTTCCTGGAATTTGTATCCAGCGATCATATAAATCGATGGGGATGGGATGCTGACTCAAAGCTTGCCTCGATACGATATGCTTCGTATGGGAACTCGCCAGACCGCAAATGGCTGTTCTCCCACATGGTGTCACTGCGGCAGCGGCTGATATGAAAGGACGACGTTGGCTAGTAGTACACACACGATCCATCATCACCGCGTTGTTGTAGGAATCCCCAGCGGTTTCCCCACATGCTCGTTGCTTGTCTTAGCAAAGTCACGTGACTCTGCCGTGGCTGATAAATGCTCCGTATCCTTTGATCATCCGTCATCATCTATCGTCCCATCTAAACACATGACCGATCTACGGCTAAAGAGCTTCTCTGATCTTCCAAAAAGCCTACCACCGCGCCTACTGGAGCCTTTACTATTCCATATTTGTATGATTTGATCATGAGACGTCTTAGCGAGATGCACAGTAGTAATGATAGGAAAATGTGGATTATATAGCTACCAGAGGACGCGAATAGCTAGATACATAAATCATGACAGTTGGATGGGAGAGTATCTCTTGGGTTGGCTCGTTCCAGAGAATAGAGGATAGCAAGAGAATAGATACCCCTGAAGGAACGATACGTTGTGGTGATCATAGAGATTTTAGGCTGCAAGACCATTTCTCCTGGCTGTGTGAATTGGCAGCAGAGGGATTTAGCATCATGTCATTCTATGAGGGCAATTGCGGCTGCATTGGGAAACTGAGGGTAAGGAGTGTTGTGTTGTAAAGACTGTCCAGGATACCAGTCTACGCGCTCTTGTGTATATATCCAAATCCAAATCATTGCTGACTGCTCCAATTTGGCATCAATAATAGCCTTGAGCACTATATCCAGAACATCCATATTATTAAACCTTCAAGTTGGCCATTTCATCCTCATTCACTAACGTCGCGGCTGCCTCAGGCTCCGAAGTACTGCTCTCTTCCTCTGATGACTCGCCATCCTCTGGGTAGAACTCGTCTGATTCCAATTGAGCGGCTCTCTCAGCTTCATTCAATATAGCCAGGATCTGAGCCATGGTCACACGCAAGAACTTGATCTCGGGAGGCGAGCTATCATGTGGCAGAAATAATATGCGGACCAGATCGTCCCGGTCCTTGCCCACGAGTATATGCATCTGCGTACCAAACAGGTGAATTGGGAATGGTGTGATTTTGAGCGCAATGGTGCTCTCTGTCAAAAATTGGAGGTTGAGGCTGGAACAGAAACCCAGCCCGAATGGGCTTCTGATGGCTTGATACAGCTCCACCATTGTGTACGGTTTCCGCGAACCTACTTGGAAGTGGCGACCATCGTAAGATGTCTGTTGGCCCCATACCGCAGGTATCTCCGCCTTTGCTTGCCACCTCTCTAGGCAGGTACTGTTCAGCTTTAAGGCCCCAGAGGTACATTGAAGGAAACAGAATGAGCCACAGTCTGAATAACATGCCTCCTCTGTAAAAATGTTTAGCTCGTAATCCCTAAAATTGTTATCCATCAGCCCACAATGGTTCCGCGGGGGTTTCGAGTGCAGTTGGTACTGACCTGTCACCTGCGAGGGTGTTCTTTCGTGGAAAGTTGATTGGGGCAGACTTGAGCTCCAGCAGGTCAATTTCGACCACTTCGATGGCCTCGCTGATATCAGTTATATGACCTTTCACATTACTTCTATGGCGGCTAGCCCATGTCAATACCAGTAGAGGCAGAGTGGGGTGGAATCTCCCCGAACTGGCATGCGCTACCATGCCGTTGAGTGCAGGTATTGCTATCCTCCGAATTGTTCCGGAGGTACGGTGGATTTGGAAAAGTCCAAACGTGGCAAACTCGTCTTCTGCTACGGGACCTTTGCTTTCGATGACTACAAGGTAGCCATTGCATGCGCTAAAAGACATGGACGAGCTATCGTATTGTCCTGACCAGCAGATCGGAGAGTCAGTAAACGACAACGGTGCAATCACAGGTGCCGAGAGGTCGAACACGTGTGGCCCGGCTTGCACCAATGAGAGATCCGGACTAAATCTGATGATGTGGAAGTGGAAGGCTTTGAGCTCTGGTACTGTGTATTCCAACTCAAGTCTTTGCCTTTGATCTGAAGTCCCAGAGAGGTCGAGAAACATAAGCTCCATATGAATTCTGCTCAAATTTGGAGAGCTTGGGTAATCTTCCTCGCTTTCAGAGGTTGAATATCCGGAAAACTTAGGGCATCTTACGTGCGCTTCAACAAGTCGACAGCCATTACTTGAAATTTCATGCTCTCTTTGGCAGTAGGGTCGGTGTAAAGGATCTCCGCTTCCGGGGCTTACAAGGGTACGCTCCTCGAAGTTCGAACGACTCAAGTCGAGCTCATGCCATACGCGATTGCTATCGACTACAACGATCTTTGAATTATCCTCGGCGACACACACCTGGGAGCCTTCATAAATCATAATTTTCAGGGAGGAGCCAGGTATAAAGACTGTTGCCAGTGTTTGGTTGAGGATGCCGGGCTTAATCAATGCCCATCGTGAGACATGTATCCTGCTTATCGATGTAAGTATCATCAACATCATCTTACGACCAGTCATCTCGGCTCCTGCGACAAATGTGAAATAAGACCTCTGAAGTGTCTCAATTTGCCAAGCCTGATCACTAATACAGTCTGGAAATTAGGAAAGCTCAACATACAGATCGCCGTGGATAGCTTCACGAATATTCAAGAGAGATCTCTCATCCCGGGAAAAGTAAAACAATGTTGTTACGTGTAGTAGCTCGTCATCTCCAAGCTTTTGTTGACCTCCTTGAGTGTCAAACAGGTAGTAGGCAGACCGATCTTCGTCTTCGGAGGAATTTGCGTAGACCACAAATCGAGCTGTCTGACTCACGGCTTTCAAGTATGTCAGACACTGATTCCTGTTGTTAGTTGTTATACATGGTTCCAAGGAGTCCGTGACCATGTCTTCCAACCATCCAATCTTCTGTATAATCCCATTACTCATATCTAGTCTGATTATGGTGTGGCCATCGCCTGCAAAACTAAGCATAGTCTTGATGCCCATCGGAGAGTCATTACGCTCTGCGGAAGTGAGATAATCGGGAATTCGTTCCTGGATGGCATGTTCTGGGTGTATTTGGCCACTAGGACAATAGAAAAAGCCATCTTGTCCTGCAGTCAAAGAAAGGCAAGAGTAAAGGAACCAGGAATTCTCAGTTCCAAACGAATGTAATCTGCGGGCCCACGGACGCCCGTCTCTAATGTTTCGAAATTCGAGATGACGTTCGATCATCCAAATAGACGTGACAAAGTATCCAGAGTGATCGCCATAGAGGATTGCGAGATACATACGATCGCAACTTAGAACTGCAGTGATTAAGAACATAATATGAGTTGGAGAGGCTGATGATCCTGAGTCGCTGTAAGAGACGTTCAAAACATTCAGTGGGGTTTTGGTAGGCTGCAATCTACGACCAGTTGCTCGTTCTTGAACCCATAACACTTCGGTATTGTTTGATATTACGTGGTCGGCTGAGAAAAAGACTTCTCGGGTACTATCGTACAAGACAAGCCCAAGAAAGTGGTTATTTGAGGGGTCTTGTAGGTTAGACTGCAACTTGTTGTATGGCTCAACCTTGACGCCTAGCTGGTGCTTCTTAGCAGTGCCAATTTGGGACATCCTTTCTCGTAGGTTTCGTCCCTTTGTTGTTATATAAGAGGGGGGAAGAACAGCTGGACTCGGTGCAGACTCATACGAGAGCAGATATTCCAAGTCTAAGAAATGGATTTCAAAGGGGTGTTCCTCAATGAAACGGCCGTACTCGTTGATAATCAACACTACTGCATTTGCCCACGCCCATAGAAAGCCGATCGCTTCATGACATGAAGAAGCAGTAGGGACCAAGGTATAATCAGCCCAGGAGATGATTTCCTTGCAACTGCGCTCAAGTGTCCAGGTGATGTCTGAGTGTAGCGATACGCATAACTCAATCCACAACATTGTGAAATCATATGTGAGTAATGTGCGTAGCTGACGCATGATATGGTCGAGTTCGAGGCTGATCTCGCCGTCTAATAAGTGCGCCTGCCACGAGAGACTTGCGTAGTTCATGAAAGGTGACCCCGTGATCAGCTTTGAGGGACCCAAACTCCGTGTATCGAATTGTAGTCTCGGAGCGGTCTCCAAGGTTGGCCTTGTGATAGAATGAATATCTTCCATATGGGTGCTCATATATGAGGCACAAAGTATCGCCATTCTAGGGTTTTCTCGTTGAGCGTCTACGTAGAAGGCGACACGGGAATCGTGGGAGCCGATGTTGTTGGGTTTTTGTGTAAGGATTTCTTTTGTCGACAAATGAATTAGTTGCAGGGTTTCATTCCTGCAAAGAACCAGAGCACCACAAGCCAATTCGATATCTTGCTCCGAATACAAAAGGTCGTCGTCATCATCAATCAATGCATGGTCTGCTGTTCTGCCTTGTCGGATTTCAAACCGCAATATCTCTTGAAGCTCCCCCAGACGTAGAGGTCTAACAGCGCAAACAATCCATGTCAAGATCTTGATTGCCAAGTCCCGATGAGCTTTACGTAGAGTCGAGTCTAGCCGTGTTATGATAGCTCCATGCATTTCCTCAAGACCAGTGGGAAGACTCTTCAAAGCATTGTCCACTTGTTTGACGGTCCCGAGTTCTTTTAGCTCTTTAACCATCAGATACGCCCATAGAAACATTCCACCGTGGCCCGATGTAATGGCGCTGATCATTCTCCTCTGGACCGGATTGCCTTGAAATCTTGGTATTTTCTTTATTTCTGCCGTAACGTAAGAGCGGATGTCGGTCTCAATGTCTTCTTGCCCAATGAATACCCGAGGAAAGTCTTCTAGAGCGAGTGAAATGTTTTCCTCCCTCCGACTGGCAACGAAGATCTTAGCATGGCAGCACTGCAATAATGGTACAATACGTCGAAGAAGTATTTCCACGTCATCGCACTCATCCAGCGCATCTAGTATGACAATCAAATCTGTCAGATGTTTAGCATGCATTACGAAAAGATCCCACAGACGTTGGTCACTGAGAGCGTGCTCTTTTCCGCTATTGTCTCTTAGATAGATGATGTCAGCAGCCAGCTTGGCAGGGAACAACGAGTAAAGCTGGAAGAGGAGCGAACGGGAGACTGCAAGGAACGAATTCTTGTCGCTGTCAGTATTTTTGAAGAAGAAAAAAAGGATCGGAGTCGGAGATTTCTCGCTTGAGACTTCAGAGCATTTGTTGATCACGAAGGCCGATAAGACCGTCTTTCCACTTCCAGGAATTCCGGTGGTCCACAGCATGCGTGTGAGAGTGTCATCCGGGGCGGAATTCATCCAAGCATCGAATTCTGGTCTATCAAGTATCCATGTGCAAGTACCAGGGTGTCGCGAATCGTACGCTGAGTTACGATCGTCCACATAGTAGCTTGCTTCATAGTTGGTAGGAGCAAGCCAGTGTACAATATCGCGGTGGCGAACTCTGTGGAAAGGTTCACGTCAGCTTGGCTTATGGGACCCCCAGATCCTGACCAGAGGAACTATCATACAATATGATTGGAAGGAAGTCGCAATGAATTTCCGTGTTGAATTTTCATCTCGCCACCCGGTGCCATGAACACAACGGAGCACCTACGACATTTCCGCAGACCGTTTTGCCTCTACAATCTCACGACTGGCAGCTGTCTGCTCCAGTCTAGCCGTTCTGGATTCATTCATGTGGACTGCAGCCGCTGCTTTCTCGATATTTTGACCAAGCCGCTTCATGTTACGGTCAAGGTCCCCAAATTCCGAGTCAAAATCATGCCATGCACGGAAGATGTTGAACAATCTCCTTCTTTTGTAGAAATTCAGAGCCTTGCTCCAGAACCTCAGCACGGTTATGTAGAAAGCCGCAGTGTGATCACACACGAGTTCCGAATGGTTGAACGTTTCGGTCAATAATTCAATGATTGGAAACGAGTCACTGACTGCTAAGATACTTTGACAGATCTTCACATACTCTTCTGATGACTTCTGCACGATCGTGAGCAGAAGTTTCAGACTTCCCCAGATGAGAGAAGCTTCGGTATTGCTGGATGTCATCGCGTCAATAATATTGCTGAACTGGGTGAGACGACCAGTTATGGCATGCACCCGGTCTGCAAAGGCGCCGCTCTTGCCGGTATGTGTTCTAGCTTCCAGATGTTCGATATGTCTAGCTATATCGTTTGGCGAAGTTATTGCTCCGACTACGAGAAGGTCTTTTGGAGAAAGGTCCTTCTTATACTTTGCCAACGTCAAAGCCCAAACATTTCTCACTGCTATGGAGGCCTCGGTTGTAGACATTATGAGATATAAATCAATCAAACAGAAGATCGCAGAACAACGGGGCTGGCTTCCCTATGGATTGAGGTTGACAAGCCTTACAGGTTATGGATATGTAGGTAGGATGCGGCCTTTGGCCTTTGGTGCTATATAGCGCTCCGCGGTTAGATCTTTGATGGAGACTCCCACGGACAGAGCCCTGGTCGATTGATACTTGGCCTAATATTGATTTTCACGCGGCGTCATGTACCTCTGATACACGCACTCGACTGTAGTGTCTCCAAGGCTCGGATGAGCTTGAGCATCAACACTTTCAACCTTCTCTATGAGGATGGATAGGCGTACAGTAACCGTGCTTGGTCAGAAATTACTCGAAGCTCCGCGAGACACTCATGACAAGCAGTCAGATCATAGCCGATATATCCCAGCTGTCGTTTAGATTGGAGCTATATTTTGTAAGTGTGTGACGTCCATAGTATACTGCACCTGATCTGTAGCTCTGCCACCATTGCTTGGTCAACTCTGCTGAGACGTCATGGCCGAGATTCTTCAGCCGCAGCAAATTATCTGGAACTACGGTAATAGTAGTATGTTGTAGAACTAGGTCTATCTAGTGGCTTGGCGTTCCTCTCCAAGTGGCCAAGTGGCTTATCTCTCATTGACAACATGTCAGTCCTACAACGCAGCTCTCATAATCCTATGCAGCTGTCGCCCTGCAACTGCTCTAGCTCCACCCAATGCACCGCCTGCTGGGGGACATCTTCTCCAAGACATAGGTTCAACCTCGTCGGAGAAGCCCTAGCTGAGGCGAGACAAGCTGTTTAGTACCCAATTACTAGGATCTTTTCAGTCCTCGGTCGATGGCATCCTCTGTTCACCCAATTCTCTCTTGTACTTATCACCAGCTTCGTTCCCGAAATTTCAACGACGCGTAGCGTATCGCGCATGCTAAGGTCTTTAGACGTTATCCGTGTGGAGTCCGGCTTATTATCGACGATCAAGCGGCTGGCTAGAAGATGTGGAAGATCTAGAGGGCGTGGAGGGCATATAACTTAGAGGCGACAGTACGAATTGAAGCACGAGAACAGCCGGGCCTACAATCAGGGCCACGGCACGAGTTCAGCAGAAGCACCTGAGCAGCACGGCAAGGGCTCCAGCAAGAGCACAGCAGTGAGGATCTTTGGGAAGGTAACAGCGCGGTGGCTACAAGCTAGGAGCTAAACAAAATGGATCACGTATACACGACGATCTACCGCTTTCACAAAGAAGTCAATCAGGAGATAGATGGGCTATAGTCCGACTAGATGTTGGCAATGACCTGCTGCTTAGTAGAAGCGACAGCTGGGCTGGCGACATTAGGTTTGCCATGCCCTCGGTATATTGGGATCATGGTAGAACAAGCTGTGATTCTTCAGCGAAGCTCACCAGTGAAAGAGACAGAACCCCGTCACTTGTTAAAAGGCTTGGGATCCATCCATGACCATTGATGCCTATCGTCGATAGCAGGGCCTTACGCTGGCGCAGGACGCAAGGCAATGTGGAACGCAACAGGTAGCCACATCCCCACTACTCCATGTATTCACAGCACTACGAGTGAGGCTTGGGAGTTTGGTGTCATCAACTTAAATCTTCGGCGGTCGTCGGAGATGAAGATGTCTCCGAAATTCGGAGTCTATCGCTACATGCATGCACCTTAGTGCTATGTCATCTTATGGACCGATGTGGCTATGTGGGCGTCGTCTTTCCATCAGATGTCGTCATGGGAACAGAAACAGGCCGATGATGCTGATGTGGAGACTTCTCGATGATTGGCGATTAAGTAGCTAGTCCACTGCCATTGGCACATACACAACGCCTGTGAGGCTCGTCATGGATCACTAGTTCCAAGAACCTCCCCCATCTCGGCGACGTACTCTTAGGTCAGCGAGCTGGGTATATAGCTGGGACGGTGGTTACATATAGAAGAACTATACTCAAACCTAAATGGATGAGGGAGAAGAGTACCTTGGAGGAGGACAACAGTACTGATAGTATTTAGGTTCCCCTGATCGACAGTCAAGAACACACCCTTGCTCATATAGAATTGATGTGGCTCGACATGCACGAGAACATAAGACTCATGCCCATAGCGGAGCCTGTCAAATGATGCATCCCACATAGTTTTCATCGTGAACCAAGCACGAACCCGCTGAAACGAGGGAGCGTACAACATCAACATGCGCCCCTAGTGCGGAAAGAGCTACAACATAGCACAGATTGGAAGATAATACGATAGTCTCGTCATGATATAATTCACAACGTTGGGCATTCTCAAGGTGCCGCATGCGCATGGTTGCCACAGCGCCGTAGCTGGAGTATGCTTACTGCTATAGTACCTTTAGTCAAGTGGGTATATTGACCCTCCGAACGATTGAGGTTTCGAATCTTGGACCGATTTTCGAGTACCCAATGGGACTATTATGCAGAGTGTACCGAATACTCTGTGTGGGACGGAGATCGTCAGCGCTGATCAATATGTAGGCCATCCTCGAGTTGAGCACAGGTAGGATCCTTTGCCGTATGCTACGTTCTGCTCTCAACACATGAAGCCAACATTCGGTAGCGTCGCAACAGTACTTACCGAGAACAGACCCAAGACAGTGATAAGATTGATGAGAATTTCATCAGCGACAACGAGAGACACCGACTATCGAAAATAAAACTTCAAGAGCTTATGTGCATGCAGATCATTGTAGCATCTTCTGTGAGTGCGGGCTGTGCCGTGGATTTTTGGTAGTATCCTTGCGGCAGAATTATCCAAAGTCATCCCTCTTGCTGTGTGGGGGTGTGCGCTGAGCCACATGCTCAACAAGATCTATTATATTGTGTTAGCAGCTGGCGTTCAACGCATTCTGATTATTCAGGAAACTTGGGCTGTATGTTGTAAGTTGATCATCGCGTGCTAACACCGGAATCCAGGCTGTCCTGCTAATTGCAAGATTCCCTCATCGGCTTTGATCAAGCTCCACAAAGCTCGCTGTTTTTCGGTGCGAATGTGCTATGCCACAGCAGTGCGCCTGTAATCTATACACTGATATGTCTACATAGCGTAACATCATGAAATGCACTAACAATCGAAAGGAAAGCAGAGTGCATGGGGCGCAGTATGACAGCCTGATGCAGCAACCTGCCACCTGGGTTTCATCTGTCATGATGCGCAGCAGACGATACCACAAAGTGGTAAGGATTGGCAGCCATGTACACCCTTTGCTGAGCTCTCTTGACAATCTGAAATATTTGACGCCGAGCCAATTCACGAGAGCGTAGATCCGTCCCCAACTCGGTCACAAGAGACCATCAGGCAGGCCATCCTACTTCAAACAGGTTCATGCAGGTGTCATGCGCAAGCCATCTAATTGAAGCCCACGACAGGTAAAGCAATTTTCTATCCGTTATATCTTTATGGGTACCTTTCCTATCAGCCATCTGATTCATACGAAGCATTAAATCCTTACTGTTTGTCAATCTGCTTCCATGTTAACTCAGTCCTGATTTCGCATCGGCCGTTGCTACCACGAAACAATAATTATTCTGCGTCCCTTGGTTACCAGGCTTGGCAGCTCCTCCCTCGTCAATGAGTTCGCCCCAAGTGCATGCAGATGTGAAGGAGCTGTTGAACAGACCAGCAGGTCAACCTCCTGTCGGTGCAGTGCCTAATTTTCACAACCCGCCCAATCTTGACACAGTCTTCGTCACAACAGCCACGCTATGTGCTAGCGTTGCTGCTTTAGCTGTGCTCATAAGATCGTATACCAAGTCGGTTCTCATACGATCCACCGCATACGAGGACTGTCAGTCCGCCCCCTCCATCTCCAAAGGAGAGGTTCCCACTGAGATCTTCCAGACATTATAGTGGTAGCTTTCGTAAGTCTCTGCTCGAGTGATCATGATGCTGCTGATGCCCACTAAACATATTAAGATTGGCGAGATTGGTTTCATCGTGACATCTACATTCATCCTCAAGAGCGGCGGAGGGATCCACATGTGGGATCTTCAGCTGAGACGCTTCTTCCAAATTCTTTACGTAAGTTCTGTGACCCAGTCAAACGCTCCTCATCGTTCCAAGACATAACCCAAAGTCAGTGGCTCAATATTCTGGCCGTTGTCTATGGCGTCATCATCTTTCTGATCAAGCTCTTCCATCCTTCTCCAATATCTTCATATATTTGTCCCTACCTGGAAAGGAAACATGGGACTGTACGTTGCAATCCACATCGTGATCTGGAGCCTCTTCGTGTTCTACTTTGCCAATACCGTATTCGAGATCGGGATGTGCCAGCCGCGCGAAAAGATATGGAACCTCTTGATCGCTGGCGTCACTGCTTTGACACCAATGCTCCACCCATGGCTACTGGTATATTCAATATCATCTCTGACTTTGCTATCCTCGGTACGTTCGAAATGCTGGCTCATATTGTATCAATGTGGCTGCCATGCTTCACGACTGGATCCTCCAATGCATGACAAGGCAAAACGACGCTAAGAATATACAGTGCTCCCCATTGCGTCTATCTGGAAAGACCAAATGCCCCTGAGGAAGAAGCTGATGGTCGCCGCCATCTTTGCAACCGGCATCTCGTGAGTGATCCTAATCTAAATTCCACCCTCGTCGTCACGTGTCCATAGTTCAGGTTCGCAATACACAAGAACATAATTCATGACATCCCAACCCTAGCGCCTGGGCCACCTCCATCGTACGTACCGTCTACACGTGGAAGATTATCCAAACGGCAGACGTCAGCTACAACATCCTCCGCATGGGCCTCTGGACGGCCGCCGAAATGACAACTGGTATCCTGGTCAGCTGTCTTCCCATCATGCCCCGCTTCTTTCAAAATTTCGGTCCCAAAATCTACGATGCCCTCTCGCACAACTCTAAGGCTCTAAGCGGCATATTAGCACGAAGATCAGGCTTGAAAGATGGCAAGCAGCATGCCATTCGGAATCCTAGGGATACATACTTGGATGGCAGTGCTGGAACTGAGATGTTGTGGGATGGGTACAGTCCGCAGAGTGCGGGACAGGGGAATTGTATCACTCTTGATCGTTTCGAAATGGCGGTATTGGCAAATGGTCGTTGGAATGGAGTATCTGGAGTGCCGGGCGCGGAGCAGGCTAGGGTGCGGGAGGGGAAGGAGGCTGGGTATCACGTGGTATGATATTAAACGTCCTGGCAGCTTTGGCACTCGTCTCGGCTGTGACAGAGACCTGTGAAAAGAGTGCCTTGCTACGACATTGGATAGCGTTCATATGCATCTTCTTCTGGTGGGCAGCAGCAAATCAGGGGTCTACTAGTGACTGTGAAATATGAGTATGAGAGACTATCTTTACCATGTCTCCTTCTCCGATGGCCACATATTCTTGCCGCCTTAAGGAATAGCTACGACTGAACGTGTCTGCACGTTGTGAAACGGGGAACATTAACATTGTGAAACCGTCGGGCACCCGACTCGTGCCCGATTTCGTGGCTAGCCGACTGGTGGGATTAGCAAATATCGGATTACTGGATGCACATGGAATTGGCAAAGATCGAATTGTCGGCGCACTGAAGTGATGATTACTCCATAAATCTCGAATCTTACCAACAGTTTTACAATAGCCGCACTTTCTGACTCATTGTGTGTGTACTGCACATGGCGGTGATGCGATACATAGTACGATTTCAATATGGTAGCTTGGTGAGGAAGAGGAAATATCATGAGTAAACCTAATACCGCTTCAATGAGGAACAAGCTACCGCTTGCTAATCCGAATAGTCACTAGAATACCCTCTCCTCTACCAGCAAACATCAAATGCCCACTCCGACCAGCGCCACTCCACCCTACGCAAACCCCTCATCCACGCGAAACGAACGAAACATCCCCCAAACTAACTCCATGCTTATCCTCCCAATAAATCTCCGCCTCAAAATCAAAGCCCTCATACTTCAACGAAAAACTATACAGCCCCGCCAGCGCACTACTCCAGATACTCCACGTCAACTTCGGCCCAGGCCTCACCTCCAAATCCGTACCCTGAGCCTCACCTACCGGACTACCCGGCCAGTCGAGCGGTCTTCCTAGGGGTGTGGCGGCGCCTCCGCCTTGGGGTCCTAGGTGGTATAGGGTTTCGAAATAGGCGTCTTCTAGGGCTTTGGATACGGGTTCGGGGTGGCGGTAGATGGTGGAGGTGGCGCGGGTGTATTTGAGGATGATGTTGGTGTTGCCGGGGGAGTACCAGGTGAAGGGGATGTCGGGCGGAGTGCCGCTGGGGGGAGATTTTAGGGTTGGATGATGGGGTGATGGGAGGATGGGGTTGGAGCTGGGAGACGTACCTTAGAGTGGGCGATGTTGTTACATTGTTAGGAGTGGGAGCGGTCGGGAATAGTGATGTGGGTGGGGACGATAATGGAGACGGTGGCGCGAGTGGAGGCGCTGCAGCGATGAGTGTGCTAAACTGGGTTAGGGTAAGATAGGCAATTGTTGAGATCTGCATCTTTAAAGAAATCGATCAAGTCCAATTCTCTGAGATGCACCGAATATGTAGGGTTTTAACGATCGGCATTTGTTCTTGATTCCATACTTTATACCTGCCCTCATGTCTTAACTTGATCGCTTCAACGCGTATATTTACTGCTTCGTCTATATGCGTAATGACGGCGCATCTCGGCCTGTACATCTTCCGCAATTCAAACAGCGGAAGCTTTTACCGCTTCTCCTTAGCGATTGGTAAACTCGTGAAAGTAACAGACGAGCAACAATGACGTCCCGCTTTCTCGATTGTCTCTTTTGTACGGAGGTAGAGCCTATGGTGTTTTCAAAGCGACAGCAGCGCCGCGAAGTGAAATAGGTATATCTCTAGTATGGAATCATGGAGAGAATATGACAATGTCGCTACCAATCTATGTCTAGAGAAGCGATAAGTCAACCTGGAGTAAGGTATGGTCAAGGTTGTACAGTAAAGTTGAGTCGAATAAGGATTAGGCGCTATATAATATAGCGTGTGCAATAGCATTGAGAAGGCTTGGCAGCAAGCACCGTAAATGGACTAGCGCTGGAATCATGTACCTGGGGAGGCGAATGCCCCTATTCTTCTTGCTCTTTAGCAAACCCCATAGTTGCCAGACAATATTAGAAGATGATTAAACAAAGATCATCTTTTCTCGCGCTATCTACCTAGACAGTCGCTTACCACATGTCTCAGAGAACCCAACATTCATCTATTTCTTACCTCCCCTCCCTTTGATGTTATATGGCAAATTTCAAGTCATCCCTTATTGGCCCGGAGCCATCTTAGCCGACAAGCTATCTTTAATGGGAGCATATTCAACAATGAAGTACAACACTTACACTACAATATCGTACCGCCGAAATTACCTCAGGCAGCAACCTCCCCAAACCTATACTGCCCCCACGACACACTCCCATCCGGCATGGTCCAGACCATCTTCCCTTCATCTTCCCCCGCCGCCCCAACCCCAACATGAATCGGCAGCAAATGCTCAAAAGTCGGATGCGCCCCCCTCGCATCCGCCCTCGTCAACAATTCCTCCATCGCCCTATCTCTACCCTTCCCCGGTACAGTCTCAACCGCCTCCTGCAACGCCCTGTCGAAAGTAAAGGTATACGGCATCGTCCGCTTTTGGCTCATGGTAACCCGCATATCCCTCAAATTATGCACGGCCATCCCACTCACAATGATCTGCACATTCTCCTCTCGCAGCTTCTGAACCGCGCGTCCAAGCTGGATATGCGCCGCAGCATCGGTGTCGTCGTTGAAGAGGCTGATTTGCACGATGGGCACATCTAGAGGATTCTTGTCGGGGTCGAACATGATCTTGAATGGCACGAAGACTCCATGGTCTAATCCCCGGGCCGCGGGTATGGCCTGGATCTCAGCCTCCGTCAGCAATTGCATGACGCGCTTTGCCAGCTGCGGCGAGCCACGGTTGGGATATTTTTCGAGGTAGTAATGCTTGGGGAAGCCATAGAAGTCGTACAGCAAAGGCTCCCCTTCGGAGGTGTTGACTTCGATGGTGTTGGGGTGTACGGCTTGCCAATGCGCGCTGAAAATGAGGATCGCGCTGGGTTTGACGCGTTGCGTTATTTCGCGGCCGATAGACTCGAGGCGGGAGTATGCCGGGTGGGTGGTATCGTACATTGTGTTGGGGCCGCCGTGGGAGACGAAGTAGACGGGGGTGCGTGTCATGGTTGAATTATTGGCGGAGAAGGATGCGAACTGTTTGAAGGCAACGGACGCTGGTGCTATGATGGTTTGCAATATGCTCTTCATATATGGAAAGCTAGGATATTAAGCTGCAGAGGAAGATGATTGCAATCGACGTGTACAAAGCCGGCTGTCAAAGAATGGTACCAGTGTAGTTGGGATCTCACGTCGCTCTTACACGGCTCTATATTACCCGACTCTCGCCTCCTTTAAGAGACTCGGAAACCTCTTAACATCAATATCCAGTAGAATGGCTAGACTTAACTTTGATATCCTTCATGTAAAAGACTCAGTCACGGATCCGACATGGATCCGACGAAACACTTATAATTGAATGAAGTAAGCATTATGAATGGAACAGAATGTAATAATAAACTTTAGTCATCCTCTTCGCTACTCGGCGCGGTCGGCTTCTTGTTGAACCCGCGAGCTCGGCATTCTGCACGTGACTTGTTCGGCAGGCACGAAAAGCATACGACGACCCTCAATTTTATTTCCTGGATTAATCATTATATCGTTGGAAAACTTTCATGTAGCGGTCTTAGTACTACCCGAGAAAATTAGAAAATCCTTATATAATTAGTACTATATCTATTAATATATCTCTAAAGCCTTTAATAATTACTTAGTATATATCTAAGTTATTTAAATATATTATAATTAAGGCTATATATAATTATATAATTATACCAGTCGCCTAATACCTTTATTACTATTACTACCTCTACTACTTCCTTTTACCTATAATATACCCTAGGCTAATAGCTCTTATTTATAGTAGGAGGAGGTTATAAGCTATCTACTCCTTAGATATAGTAATAAGGATATACTATTAGCTACCCTAGTAAAGAGGAGGGCGCTTAAGTAATAAAGAAGTAATTAGGTAAAGTATAAATTAATTTAACGGCTAAGAGATATACTTAGGTAAGGTAGTTACTATCCTATACTACTAGTATACTATAAGACGTAGAGGGAGCTCTTAATTAGGTATCTTATAGTAAGTTGTTAATAAGGACGGTTAGGTAGGTAAAGATATATAAGACTTATACCCTTACTCCTACTATAACTCCTAGACCTCTAGGCTTACTTCCCTTAGCGGTAATAAGGTAAGAGTAGCTATTTAATAAGGAAGTTTAGCCTCTACTACCTTAATAGCACGCTAACTAGGTATATAAGGTTGTTAGTTAGGTTAGCTCTACTACTACTATAGATATACTATTAGAGGTAGGCCGTCTAGTAGGCGCCTTTTATTATATAACTATTACGTAATAGCTAGATATTATTACAGAGTTTAAAATACTAAAGAATAAATGTATCTAGGCTATAGAATTACTTAATTAAAACTAATATAGTTAAAATATAAGGGTAGGGATTTATAAGATATTTTAGTATATAAGCTAGGCCAATTATACGATTTTCTCTAGGAATACTAAGACTACTACATGAAAATTATACGACGATATCTCTTCCTAGTAGTACTATTAGTTCTAGATTAGTCTATTATACAGCCTATTATAAAGTAGAAGACCTTACTTTAAGATATACCTATATATAAGTATTTATAAGTCCTAATACCTATAATAATAAAGAGAAATTAAGAGAATACTTAATCTAAATTTACTTTATATATAGTAAGACGAGTCCTAATATTAGGATATAGTATAAGGGGAGGAATTATAAGTAGTAGTAGTAGTAGAGGTAGTAGGCTAGGGAGTAGAGGAGGGATACCTACGTAGGGGCTAAGGAGCTTAATAGGGGGGAAGGAACTTAAAGATAAGGGAATACGCGTTAGGAGAATATTAATAAAGGCCTTAAAAGCTATAATAGCTATATAAGACGCGTTAAAGGGAGGAATAATATATAAAGTAAGATAGATAATAGGGGTAGGACTTAAATATATAAAGGAGTTTATTATAAAGGTAGATTAATAGCTTAAAGAGGTATATAAGTTTAAGAAAATAGTAGAAGAGTAATCCTAGGGAGGGAAGATATAAGGAGGTAGAAGGAGTTAGGCGTAGATAGTTAGCTAGAGCCTAATAGGTATAAAAATAGGTAATATAAGCCCTAGGGGGATATTTATAATAGTAATAATAGGTAATATTATAGGGAAGAGATCTAGAGTAATAAATAATAGGAAGGCTAGGACCTTAATAATCTAGATTAAAGATAGGATTAAGAGAGAAATAGTAAGGGCGCTTACTAGGGAGTAGCTAATAGAAAGGTTTAAGATAATTATATTCTTAAAGATATAAGAGATTATAATAATAAGGTACTTAATTAAAGGTAACTTAATACTATTTATAATAGAGATAGAGGTAAGGGAGGAGTTAAAGGAGAATAATAACTAAGTAAAGAAGGTATATAAGTTAGTAAGAGTACTAAGATAAACCTTCCTAGTTATAATATATAAGGTATTAAAGAAGGTAGTAGATATATTAAAATAAAAGGAGGTAAAGGAGGTAATTATCTAATAAAATAAAAAGAATCTCTTAGGGCTAAAGATTATAAGGGTAGCCTAGTTATAAGTAGTTATATAAGAGAGGAGAGAGGGAGAGGTAGAGAAAGAGAGAGCCTTACTATTATTAAAGCTCCCTATATTAAAGATAATAGATAAAGTAATTAAAAAGGGCTTAATAAAGGGGTATAACCTCTTAAAGTATAAAAGATAAGAGAGGAATAGGGTTATAATATAATACTTTAACTACTAGTAATATAAGTATATAATAGGATATTATAAGAGCCTAATATAATATAAAATCTATATAAGTAGGTATAACTTAAGGGAATATAAGGTAAAGGAAGGGGAGATTAAAAGATATAATAATTATAAAAAAAATAGTTATATAACCTAGGAGTAAGGGTATATAATTAAGGTAAGGGAGCTAAATAAACTCTATTAAAAGATAGTAGAAAATAAGAAAAAGTTATATAAGGGCTTTATAAGAGGAAATAGGTAATAAGATACCTAGAAGTAGCCCTAAGAGGAGTAGATAATAGTAGTAGTAAGGAAGAAGAGGAAGCTTATATTAGAGTTTAAAGACCTTAGTAAGGTTATAATATAAATAGGTTTTTAAGGGGATATAAGGGAAAGGGGAATTATACTACTATTAATAGTAATATTATAAAATAGGCTAAGAAGGCTAATTACTCTCTAAGTAATAAAGATAGGTTAATAAATATTAAAAGAAATATTAATATAAGAGGCCCTAATTATTAAGGGAGTAGAGGTTATAAGGGATATCTAATAGGGATCCTTATAAAGGTATAAAAGATAGTAAAACTATTATAATATAATATATAAAGGGAGTAGACTATAATAATAATAGTACTACTAGAAGATAAAGAGGTATAATAGATAGATATCCTAGCTATTTAAGAGTTATTATATATAAAGAGGATAGGTTTAATATATAACTTAAATAAAGGAGTATTCTACTTAATATATAAAGTAGGGAGGGATATAAGGATATATTTCTTTATAAATAAGTACTAGAATATTAATAAATAGGGAGTTAAATTTATAATAAAGGACTTATACTCCTTAGAGATATAAGTTATAAGGAAGGAAGGGGGAGTTTTAACGCGCTTCTAGATATATAATATATATAACCCTAGCCTAAAGTCTAGGACCTTAATAAATAACCCCTTTATACTACTAGGGGTAAAGGAGTAGCTAAGTTAGCCTAGGGAATATATATTAATAGGAGACTTTAACCTCTATTACTTAAATTAAAATAATAGGGATAGATATATATATTATAAAGTAGTAAATATATTAATAGATATTATAAAAAAAAGGGAAATAAAGCTTACCCTATTAAAGGATATAATAACTTAGAGGATAAGGAAAGTAGAAAGTACTATTAATCTAATATTTATAATAAAAGCTATTAAGTAAATATTATTAAAATATTATATTAAGCTAGACCTTTATTATAAGTTTAATTATATCCTAATATATATTAAAGTTAGCCTTAAGGTAGAGGTAGTAGTCTTATAATTATAAAGGGTATAAAAGTTAGTAAACCTAAAAAAGATAAAGAGGTAAATAGGCGCCTTTTAATACTTATTATTAGAAGGGGAGTTAATAACTAAGGGGTAGATAAATAGCTATTTAATTAAAATACTTTAAGGCCTAATAGAAATTATAAAAAAGGAGGTATTATAAGTAAAGCCCTCTTTAAAGATAAAGTCCTTCTAGAACTTAAATTATATAAAGGTTATAAAGATAGTATTAAAGCTTAAGATAAAATATAGTTATAAGAGAAGCTAGAGGAATCTAGAAGTATAATAAGAGGCCTAAAAAATTAAAGGGAGGGTATTAAAGAAAGTAAAGGTACTCTATTTTAAAGAGGTAGTATATAAGGTATCTTAGATACTTAATAGACTCTAAAAGCTAGTTAAATAAGGCTAAGAGAGAAGTATACTACCTTAAGAACTCCTAAAGTTCCCTACCCTTAGGAAGGATAGAGAGGGTTTTAAGGTAAAGTTATTTTAAGAGAAGGTAGAAGTCCTTTAAAGGACTTTCTTCCCCCTATCTTTAAGGGTAGATCTAAGTAATATTTAGGGGTTTTAATATAAGATACCCTTAATAATAAATATAAAAGTTATTAAGGAGGAGGTTTATAAAATAATTAATAAGTTAAAATAGGATAAAGTATTAAAGATAGATAAGATCTTAAATAAGTTCTTAAAGATAGTAGAAAGGGAGCTACTACCTAGCTTTATATACTTATTCTAAGTATACCTAAAGGTTAGATATTATTTAATAGAGTTTAAAAAAGTTAATATAATTATCTTAAAGAAGTTAAAGAAAGAAGACTATTTAAAGTTAAAATTATATTATCTAATTACCCTACTTAATACCTTAAAGAAGGTATTAGAAGTATTTATTATATAAAAGCTAAGTAACCTTGTAAAGGAATATAAGCTACTACCCTTATAATAAATAGGGGTAAAGAAGGGAAGGTTAATAGTAATATCTCTTAAGATAATAATAAAGGTAGTATATATAATATAAAATTATAATAAATTTAATATAATAAATATATTATTATTAAATATTATAAAGGCCTTTAATAATATCTCTTTTAAAAAGTTACTTTATAATTTAAAAAAGAAAGGGGTCTTAACCCTTATTATAAGGTAGGTATAAAGCTTCCTAATAAAAAGAGCTATAATAATTATACTAGGCTAGGAGATAAATAGGATAAAGATAGTAGAGATTAAGATCCTTTAAAGATCTTTAATATTATTAACATTATTTTTATTTTTTAACTCCCTACTTATAAAAGAATATATAAGGATAAAACTCTAGATATAAATTAAGGGCTTTATTAATAATATTTACTTAATAGTATATAATAAAAGTATTAAAGAGAATTATAAGATCTTAATAAAGGTATATAAAATATACCTTTATTAGATAAATATATATAAGGTAACCTTTACCCCTTATAAGTATAAGCTAGTCTACCTTTTAAAGAGCTTAAAGAAGTTTAATATAAAAGTAATAATAGACCTTAAGGTAGTAGTAGTATACCTTAAGGTATTAATATAAGTCCTTAGACTTTATATTAATAATAAATTAAGGTAGGGCCTATATATTAATAAAGTAAGATTAAAGATAAAAATATAAAAGTTAATCTTATTAATTATTACTAACTTAATATAAGGCGTTATACTTAATAGGATAAGATAGATATATAATATTATAATCTAGCTAATAATAACCTACGCGGTAGAGATATAATATAGCTTAAAAGGGATATTAAAGGTAAAGAAGGTAAATATTATAATACTAAAAATTATATAAAATAAGTACTTAAGGATAGTACTTAAGGCCTTTAAGGTAATTAGTATATAAGTATTAAAGGTAGAGTTAGGGGTCCTATTAATAAGGATAGGCCTTAACTAGTTAATTTTATAAGTACTAGTAATATAAAGGATCTACCTAATAATTAAAGAAGGGAATATAAGGATCTATTATAAGTTAAAAGGGAAAAGGGGAAGAAAGAAGAGAGTTATAAAGACTCTAATAAAAGAGAAGTAGTCCTAGGTAAAGGGAGCCCTTTAAGTAGTAATAAGGGGAGGGGATATTAGAATAATAGACTAGAGCCTAAGAGATAGGGAAATAGTAAAGAGGGATAATCCTACCCTTAAAGAGATTAGGAGGTAAGTAAAGGAGAGGTAGAAAGAGAGGTAATTAAGATACTAAGAGGGTATCCCTAGTTATATAAAGACGGCGGTATAAAAAGGAGAGGTCTAAGAGATAAGAGTTAACCTTTATATAAGGCTTTTTAAGGCTAAGAGCTTTATAAGTATCTAGTTATATATAAAGAAGATAGGACTATACGCCTTCTTATATAAGAGGAGGGTACTTAGGGTTAATAGTACTAGTTATAAATATAAATAAAAGTATTAAAATATTAAGTATATATTTATATTCTACCTTAATTATATAAAGGGGAGGAGGTAGATACTTTAAAAGATAGGGTTAGGTAACTTCTACTAGATAGTATTAACCTTAAAAGGGTTAAAAGTAGTAATTAAGTAAATAATTTAATAAAGTATACTTAATTAATTTATATTAGTAAGGGAATAACTCTTTAAAGTAATATAAGAGTAGATAGACTTTAACTAGAGGATAAAGAGGTAGATAACCCTAATAAAAAAAGAGAATAAGATAATATAAAGAATATAGGAAAAGGTAGCATATAATATCTAGAGATTTAGAAGTATAATAGTAAGTAGAGTAGGGGATAAAGTTTTCTTTTATAAATTATAATTTCCTCTAGTAAGTTAAATATAAACTACCTTATTAGCTCTAAATAGCTAGATAGTAGAGTATAAAATATAAATATAAATATAAATATAAATACTTATAATACTAAGATTTATATATTATAGTATTAGACTACTCTTAATACTTAGAAGGATTTACCCCCTTCTACTTTAAACTTACTTCTAGTTTACACCCTCGCTTTCTATAACTACGTGCTTTATTATTTTATTTCTACTATAAGAATTATAGAACGCCTAGATATAAATACTTCTTATAATAGAATTAATTATAAAATAAGCCTAATTAAAGATCTATATAAGTAATAATATTAAGGCCTAAGAGTACCTTAAAGTACGCCTAGAGCTAGGTAATAGAGTATAGAGTTTTAAGAGCTCTAGGCTACTAACCCCTTAGGGCTAGACTAGAAGTAAGTTTAAACTAGAAGGGGGTAAACTCTTCTAGATCTATCCTAGACTTATTTATATATCCTTACCTCCTTATAGTAGCTATCTTATATCTTACTTATAGTATATACTATTTATTAAGGTATAAATAATCCGGTACGATTTATAGGTTATAAGAGCTATTATTCTCTAGATATTAAGACGTCTAGTCTACCTATTTAAACTAAGCTATATTAGGCTTAGCGCCCTAGGTAGATTATACTAAGCTATATTAATTACTAATAAAAGCATATTATAATATCTCCCGCCGTTATAAAAAAGCTTATCCTAAGCTATTATTATAATAATCTATTATCCTTATCTATTTTAATATAATCCTCTTAATTAAGCTAATTTCTAAGGTTTTAAGTTATAGTTTTACTATCTAGATTATATTCTAATACTAGGGCTTCTAGAGTAGGGAAGTATTTACTTAGAGTAACTACTATATTATCTAACTTCTCTAAAATCTTATTAATATCTAATTTATATTATTCTTTAGTAGCGTTATTATTAGTAATAGTAAGTTTATTAAATTTATTAGATAGTAGCTATAGTAACTAGTCCTATTATAACTTAAAAAGGGTTAAGACTTTAACCTTTTTATTTATTAATATAATAAGCGCCTAGAGTTCTATTACCTATTAATTAAGACTATCTACCTACTTTTATAGTTATACTTTATACCTTTCTAGAATTCTTACTTTTAGAAACTTAGGTAGGTTTAGTAGACTTAGTTAAATTTACTCTAGATTTAGGATAGTTATTTAGTTTAATAATAATAGAGGTCCTCTAGAACTTATACCTAGTCTTTTTTTAATATACTAGGGACCTCCTTCTCCTTAGTAAACTTCTAGTAGCTTATACTAATTTTTCTACTCTTTCCTATTCTTTTCCTTATATCTCTATAGAGTTAAAAACCGTTCTAGATTATAAATTAGAGTTAGCCTTTATTATCTTTTATAAGGGTAGGAGCCTTATATAGTTAAAAATTACCTATAAGCTATCTATTAATATTAAAATTTAATTTCTAGAATTAGCTCCGCTTTTTAATATTAAGACGTATAGCCTAGAAAGCCTAAAAATCTAGTAGGACTATAAATACTTAATAATATACTATAAAATTATCTCTATTAATTTCCGCCGTTAGGTCTTATATAACTTTATTAGGAAATGTATTTATTATAAGCTACTTAGGGTAGCTATTATAGTCTACCTATTCCTATAATTTTAGGCTTATAAATTTTTCCCTAGTATTTTTCCTATTATAAACCTCCCTTCTAATACGGCCTTCTAGATCGTAATAGGTAATAATTATATCTTCATCTATAATCTTAGCGTACTCCTTAAGTTCACTTATAAGTATAGTATAGAGTTAGCTAGTTTCCTTTATACTAAGCTTTATAGTTAACCTTCTTTTATCCTACCCTAATTCTATAGCGCTAGTATTTTTAGACCCCCCGCTATTTATCCTAAGATTATTATTTTCTAGGGTACCTATATTTCTTAAGTCTACTTCCTAGTTAATACTTAATAATAGGCTACTTATACTTTCTAACTCTACGTCCTAGTTAATATCTAATAATACGCTAGGACCCCTTTCCTAGTATTCCTTTAATTTATTAGAAGAATTAAAAATATTTAAGGTTAGATTTATTAATATTATTTTTCTTTTCCCTATATTCTTATTTAATACCTTAATAATACTATCTTTTAAGTATCTAAGATCCTAGTTAACTCTAAAGACTTAAGAGGGAGGAGCTCGTAAATATAATTCTAAGTAGTTATTAGGGTCTTAAAAGGAAAAGTTTTTAACCCTATTTTAAAGATTAACTACCGCCTTAGTAGTAATAAAGTAAAATACTTAGAATCTTTTAAGAGCTTCTAACTAGGCTTAGGCTTCTTCCTAAGTCTACTTCTATATTAGTATAAATGCGGCTCCGTAAAGGTAATTATTATAGTTATCTTCTTACTATAATAGAATAAGTTCTACTACCTTTTTAGGATTATAGGCTAGCCTAATACGGGAGTTATTTTTTATTATCCCACCTTATTAATTAGTCTATAAGTGCCCTAGTTACCCCTTTAAGATTAGTAGGAAAAGTAAGGAACTTTAAAGTCTATATTTCTTCGTATTCTACCTACTTATATACCCGTACTCTATAATATTTTCTACTTCACTAAAGTTATACAGCTAATTTCTAGATACTTAAGACTTTAATAATAATTAAAATCAGTCTACTACTTTAAAAGTTATATCTAAATAAGTAGTTTTACCTACTAAATTTAAGTACGACCGTAGTTATAACGGCGAATATTAAAGTCCTAATATTACTCTACCTCTATTCTAGTTACCTACTAACGCATATAATATTAGTCTATATAGATAAAAAGATATATCTTATTATAAGGGATATAATACTATTAGAATTATTTAAATTAATATATAGGTATATATAATATAACTAATATCATCTTATTTATCTACTAAATACCTATCTTAGCTATTAGCCCTACGGGTAAATACTACGCGTAAATCCTAACTTCCTATTCTTCCTACTAAATACTCCTTATATCTTCTATCCTATATCTAAAATAGCTATAGTATATCTTAGTTAATACTTAATTTTAGTTATACTACTAAGGCTTCTATAGTATAGGGTCTACGTTAGTAAAGAAAGTATACTAAATAAGAAAAGTACTATATAACTAAAATAGCTAAGAATTTATACTCTTAGTAGTAACCTCCCTCTTAGTAACCTACTACCCTACTACTAACTTATAATATATAGGGTTATATTATATTATACCATAGTATTCTACCTAAAATCTATAAAGAAGCCTAGTATACTATTAACGGCAAGTAGTCTTTTAGAATTAACCTCCGCTAACGGGGTTCCTATAGCCCCTAGGACTTATAATAGCCTACTAATCGCCCTATATTTAATCTATAGAATTATTAAGGTAGTTAGAAGGGCTAGGGTAGTATATAAGCTATTTAAATGTAGTATAAAAGATAGGAGGAGTAATACTATTATAAACGCGAAGATTTTCGTTATATATATAAAGAAGAGAAGGGAAAGATATAGGACTATAAGTTACTAGATATAGCTAATAATATTTTAGAAGGATAGTTTAAAGGTATTAATCCTACCCTACGTAAATACTTTAATAATACTTTTAACCTATAATATTTACTATAGCCTATATACCCTTAGATATATAATAGCGTTAAAGAGAGGGCTAAGGAAACTACTAGGTAATTAACCTATCCTCTATTATAAAACGCTATTCTTAATAATAATAGCCTAGTTATAAGAATAGAAGTCTATATTATAATACTATAATATTATTAGGACCGGCGTTAGTTATAATCTAAAGGGTATAATAAGAGAGCTCTAGTACCTTAAGGTAGGTAATACCCTAATATCTCTTCTAACCGCTCTAATTAATATTATAATAGGTTAGCTAAGGCGTAGAATATATACCTAATATATAAGAAACGTCCTAATTATTCTAAAACTACTATAAAACTTATTAATAAGGGGCTTATATTACTATACTAGAGGATTATATATAGCTTCTAGTATATTCTATAAAGGTATTCTACTCCAGGTCTTTATATTTAATAATAGTACTGCTAATTCTCTTTTATAATAGCTCTAGTCATTCCTTATTAACTACTCTACCTCTGGGCGTAGTACTAAGACTATTATATTACATATTATTATTATTATTATATAGTATAAAACTATTTATAGGATAGATACTATTATATTCCTAGGCTAAATACGTAAATTACTATTTTACTCTACTTCTATTCCTATTACTTACTAACGTATATAATATTAGTCTAAGTAGATAGAAATATATATTATATTACTAGGAATATAATACTATTAGTATTATTAAAATAGGTATACAGGTATATATAATATAGCTAATATTATTATTTTTACCCGCTAAATATCTATGTTATTACTCCGTAGTTACCGCTATTAACGCTAGGTAATAGGGGTGATTTTTCCCTACGTAAAAATCTTGAATTTTTACAGGTATTTTCTAGTTAGAGTATATAACTAGAGGTATAAATAGATATTAAATAATATCTTCTTTTACCTAATAAAGGTTTTTATTATATACTACTAGTATAGCTACGTTTAAGGAAATTCTAGTTAGCTACTAAGCCTACTAAATTTATACTTTCTAGGTAGATTTCCTTAGAATTCCCTAGAGTAGGAAAGAGAGGTACTAGTTATTAAGAACTAGATAGATAAGGTTATATAAAGGTAATAGCTTTTTAATAATATTATATTAAAGGAATATTAATATTATAAGGTCTAAATACTAGTCTAAGTAGATAGGTTAACTTCTTATTAAGTAGTTTAAAATCTTACTAAGTTTAGTTTCTAATCTCTATACTTAAAGTAGGCTAGAAGTATTAAGTAGATACTTAAGAATTTCTTTAATAGATAGTCTAAATTTATAGAAGTTTATAATAGGGAAGCGCTAGATATAGCCCTTATTAACCTTAATCCTTAACTAGTCTACTAGGTAGGCCTTAATCTATACCTTAAATAGTTAATAATAATAGTATTTATCTTCTTTATGATTATAAAACTAGCGTAGTAAGGAACTTACTTTAGTAGTAATAGTAGTATAATAATCTATTATTATAAGTAATAAGTTATAGTTTAAACTAAGGTATAAGTAAAAGAATATATATTAATACTAAGTATAAGAGTACCCGTTTTAATATTTTTAGCTATTACTATATTTTTTATCTAATAGTAATTTTCTTATAAAGTAATTTTCTTATAAAGCCTCTATTTTATTACTATTTATTAATTTAATATCTTAGTATAGATATAGATTCTTTAATCCCTATCCTAGTAAGTATAAGACTTCTTAAATTTATTAATAACGTCTAGTACGTCTCCCTTAAGTCTCTAGGTAGGCTTATAGGTATCCTCTTTATAGCCTTTCTACTTAACTTAATACCCGTTTTACCTACCCCGTTTTTCCTTTTAAATTATTCTTTCTACTATAAATTCTTCTTAACCCTAGATAATAATTAGAGCTAGTAGGGGTATATCTTAGTTATATAAGTTAGCTTTTAATTATTTAAGATAGATAATAAAGATAACTAGGTAAATCTTTACTATACTAGGAGGAAGCTCTAGCTTATAAGCGAGTAGGCTTATTTTTTATAGAATTCTATAAGGCCCTACCTTCTTAATAGTAAGGGATAAACTTTTAAGGATATAATACCTAGTATCCCCTATTTTTACTAGTTTTAAATAAGTATATTTAGATAGGTCTAGTACGCGATATTTTAAATCCTACTTATAAGCTATTTTAGCTTAGGCTAATATAATAGTATTAAATATATTATTCCTAATAGTTTCTTAGTTATAAAGAAAATTTCCTACTATAAAGTTAGATTCTAGTATTATAAATAATAAGAACCCTCTTAGCTTTACCTTATATAAAACTTTAAATAGTATTATAATTATACTAGTATTCTCTAAAGTATTTAACGTATACTTAACTTCTACTAGAAGGGTATCCTAGTTTTCCTTATACTAGCTAACTAATAAGTAATATAAAGCTATCTCTACTATTTAATTTATTTATCTAGCCTATCTATTAGTAGCGGGATAGTATATAGTAGTTATTCCTAGGGAAACTCCGTATCTAATAAATAGGGGTTTCTAGAAGGTACTAGTAAATTTTAGGTCTCTATCTAAAATAAGATAGCTAGGTATACCCTAAGTTTTATAAATAGTATTAAAGTATCTATTAGCCTAATCTTATACTTCATCTATTTTATTACCTAATACTAGAGAAATAAACTTAGAAAATTTATCTATTATTATAAGTAAAGAATTATAGCTATTAATAGTTAAAGGAAGGCTAATAATAAAATCTATTAATAATTCTTCTAGTAGCTACTAGGATACCTCTATAAGTTAAAGTTCCCTATATAGTAGTTATCTAGAAGGCTTAGATAGTTAGTAGGCTAGATACCTATTAATATAACCTTAAATAACCTTATATATCTTTAGAAAATATATTAAACTCTATAAATAGTTATATATATAATAAATACCTTTATATATATAATAATTATATCTATATTTTAAGATTTTCCTTATAAGTATTTTAGGAATATATAAGTAATCTAGCCCTAGATAGCTAACTATATATAATAGTTAAGAATTAATATTAAGCTAGTATACTTAATAAATAGTCTTTAACCCTATTTCTAGTTATTAGGATTCCTAGACCTACTTTTAGACCTACTTATAGATCTACCTAAAATAAGGGTCTTTTAATAAGGTAGCTACGATTTCCTTAAGAAAATCTTATTTAACCTAGATAACTACTACTAGGAATATATTAGTTAAATTAAGTTTCTTAGTAAGAAGTCTTAAAAGGCTATTAGCGTTTCTATAGGATTTCCCTACCTAGTAAATAATTCTTATCCTTATTTAGAATATTAATAAATATAGCGCCTATTTATTTAGCTTAGTAGACTACTATCTATTTATCTTATTCTATAATACTAATTTTAATATAGTATAATTAATAATAATAGTAAAATCGCTATTATTAAAGAATTAGGGAAGTTTTATCAGGGCTTAGACTAGAGTACTAGCCTCTAATTCTATAGCCTAATATCTTATTTTAGTATCTAAAAGGTCTCTTAAAAGAAATAAGATTAGTCTTTCTACCCTATTAAACCTAATCTAGTATAGCGTAGCTCTATAACCCTTCTCTTTACTACTATCTATATAAAGAATAAAAGGCTTACTAAAGTTAGGGAATACTAAGGTAGGTACGTTATATAGTTTATTCTTAAGTATTTCCTATACTTTATAATATTAGGGGCTAGCGTATAACTACCTAGATTTAAATCTAGATCTATTAGATTCTTTAGGTTTATTAGAGTTTATTATTAATTTTAATAGTAACGACGTTACTAGTAAAGGGCTAGAGGTATCTACTAATAGATACTTCTTTTATATATAGTTCCTCTAAGGGTAACCCTTATTTAGGCTACCCTTAAAGCCTTCTATTTTTAGTCTAATAAGAGGTCGCGCTATTATAGTATAATATTTAATAAATTTTTAATAGTAGCTAAAAAATCCTAATCTAATTTTAAGTTCCTAGAGATTTATTAGGAAAGTTATATTTTAAACTACTTTAACTTTCTCTTTTATAATACTTAAACCTAGTCTAGAGATATAATATCCTAAAGTAGTAATACTAGGATAAGTAAAATAATATTTTACTAGGGATAATATAATACTACTTTTCTCTAGTAGCCCTAGGACTTAGTTTAAGTACTTAAGATAGTTATTAAGAGTAGTTAAAAAGATTATTATATTATTAATATATACTAGAATAAATTATTATAAGTATAAGGATAGGAGTATTTCTATCTAATATTAAAAGAAACTTAGAGTATTTATTAACCTTATTATAAAGACCTTTAACTATTCTTAACCCTAGTAGGGGCTAATAAATATTATCTTCTACTAGTTTAAAAGATATATACCCTATTAAAAAAACCCTTTTATAAGGTTAATAAAAGAGAATATTACTAATCTACTAAGCGCTTCTAGGATTATATCTTATTTTAAGAGGGGATATATATCTAGGTAGAGCTTAGTATTAACCTTATATAAATCTACTACTACTCTTAGCTTCCTATCTTTTATACTATAAAGGCCGGTAATAATATATTAGATAGTACCCCTAAAAGAACCTTTTCAATTTAGCCCTACTCTAGGGGGTCTAGAGTTAAATTTATAGCCTTATAATTCCTTTAGAAAAGGTTATAAGGGTTCTACTTTCATCCCGCTATATTAAATTTATCCTTAAAGGGTATTAATATCTTAATACTATTATTAAACTTTCCTAGGCTATTTTAAAAAAGTATATTATACTTTTTAAGTACCTTTTTAATATATTCTTAGTATTTAGGCCCCTAATAGGTAGAGATATCTACTTCTAGAATTACTACCTCCTCTAGGAGATCTACTATATAAGGTATATTAAGTTCCTCCTAGAATTTACTAGTATAAATATTAGTAAAGTAGAAATCTACCTTTATAAGCTTTACTAATTCTTATAATATTAATAGTCTACCTAGTAGCTATCCTTTATAGATTTTAATAGAATATTAATTAAAATTTACTATTAGGTAGGCTTAAGGATTATTATTAATTACTACTTAAATACCTAATATAAAGGGTCCTAACTAGAAATTAACCTTTAATAGAGGTTTAAATAAGTAGTTATAATTTATTACTAACGGGCGGTATTTAATTAGTATATTTTATCCTATCCTAGAGTCTAGTATTATTACTAAGTTAGTATAAATATTAACCTTTTTATATTTTAAGACCCTTAGCCTTTTTAGTTTAATTAGTAGTATTAGTATTATTATAAATTCTTAGATATTAGCGTAGATCCTTAGAATTAGATCTAATTTAGAGGTAACTCTAATTAGAATAGGGGTTTAATATATTATAATAAGATCCTAGTATTTACCCTATTAGATATTAACTATATTTAGTTTTATAATATTTATACTAATAATTATATTATATAGGAGTCTTAAAACTATATAGATTTCTCTAGATATTTTAATAGGTTCTTTAGTTAAACTATATATCCTAATATCTACCTTAATATAATCCTATAATAATAACTCCCTAGAACTAACTCCCCTATATTAAAGCCTTTTCCCCCTAGTTATAAGGTAGTTATTATAACCTTTAAAGAATACTAGATAACAATACTTAGAAATAAGGGATACTAGGGATCTAGTATTAAAATAAAACTCTAGTATTCTACTATCTTTACTAATATACTAGTATATAATACTAGAGAATTTCCTAAAATCTATACTAACTCTTATTAGTATAATAGAAAAAGTAAAAATACTAGGTTCTAATCCCCCTAGGGATAAAATAGTAAGGTTATTAAGATAAGATAGTTTTAAAAATTTTCTAGTAGTAATATTTAAGCTATTAGTAGATTTATTACCCTCTAATAGGCTCTAACTACTAGTTAGGAGCCCTAAGAGGCTTCCCCCTATAACTCCTTATCTATAAGGATCTCTAAAGTTATATAGGTCTCTAGATTATATAAATTAAGATTATTATCCCTATTATAATAATCCTTATTAGTTAGGTTAATATCTATCTCCTCCTTTAACTTAACCTTTAAGGACTTTTTCTTTTTATTATTATAGTTACTATCCTAATAATTTCTATTATAATACTAGTAAGGATAAGGTAGAATCCTTTTAAGTTATTAATTATTAGCTATTATCTTTTTTAAAGGATATCTTTTTATCTTTATAGCTTTAGGGTTAGCTAACTAAATAATTCCTTTAACTACTAGATTATTAAATAATTACTAGACTTAGGCTAGGGATAATACTTATAATACTAGAGTTACTACTAGTTTCTAATAGGGTCTATTTATCTTATAAACCCGCTTAGCTACTACCTTATTATTTTAAACTTACCTATTAAAGTTTTCTATAATATCTCCTTCTTCCTATATTAGGGTTATAAGTACTAGGTTTAGCTTAAGGCTTTATTATAAATATCTAATAATTATATCCTTATTATTAATACCTATATTATATAAGTAGTTAGTCTTTTAAGTTAGATATTAGCTAAGGGTAAGTAATAATTAATTAAAATAGAACTTTATTTTCTTATCTTCCTTTATTAATTTAAATTAATTAGGTTAATATTCTTAAAGAAGTTTATCTTCCTAAATAGCTAAATTATAATTTATTTCTTAGCGGACCCTTATAAAAAGGCTATTATACTATTTTAGAGTATCCCCTTCTAAATATATTAAGAGTACTCTAAGGACTAGACTACTACCTTCTAGTTCTATTATATAATAAAAGCGGCGGAGAAAGAAGGTTATAAAGTATTTTTTAAAATTAAATATTATAATTTCTTAGGATTAAAGGTTTTACTCCTTTTACTTAATTAAGGTAGATATTTATTAAGGTCCTTATATTAATAATAGTTATAACTATTAATATAATTTTAAGGTAAGTCTAGTTAAAATTCTTAAGGAAAGTCTTAAAGAGGATTTAGATATCTAGCCTTAAATAGTTTATTATAATACCCTAATATTAACTCTAACTAATAATTTTCCTAAGAAATAAACCTAGGTTCTAGGCTAAGGTTATAATTTTAATTATAATAGAGTTCTACTTCCTATTAGGTAACCTTTATATATAATTATACTAACTTATTTTATTCTACTAAAAGATATTATAACTTAGGTTCTTAGTAATAGTAGTTAGGCTAGAATACTCTAAGCTAATTGTTACGACCCAGTCGTCCCTAGGGTTAATAGGTCTAGGTTAATCTCGTAGAGTAGAGTATTAAGGACTAGATAAGTAGGCTTTATACTAAACTAGTCTAATATAGATATTATATTATATTTAGTATCTAGGAGATTACTAAATTAATAATATAAGTTAAGTATAAAGCTCCTATCTAAGGGAAAAGTACGCTCTCTATATAGATATAGGAAAGCCTACTAAGAGGTATAATTTATATAAATCACCCTATAATCTACCTAAGACGCGGTTTACCTAGGTTACCTAGTAATCTACCTATAATATAATTCACCTAGGTTACTTAGTAATCTACCTAATTATAATAAGAACTATACTAGCTAGTACGTAGTATATAGACTAAGTCCTACTTATAATATTAGGTTCCCCCTTATTAGTTTTTATCTTAAAAACTCTTATAATACTATACCTGCTAATAGATATCGGCTTTTATTAGTATACCGGCGTTAAGTATTAATAGATTTATTTATCCCTTCTCCTCTAATACGTGTTTATAAGAACTATAAGAAATCCTATACGCCAGAAAAGTATAAGCTTAATATGCTTTAGACCGTTATATTAAATACACTTATAAGGGCTATAACTATAATCTCATAACCTTTTCTCTATTAAAGTAGGCCCGTATATATTAATAAAGGAAAGAGAAGTTAATAGAAGCTAAAGAGGCTCTAGCTCGCTTTACTTATCTTTAGGTAGAGGTCACTACCTTAGAGAGTAAAGAGCTAGAACTAGTTAAAGGTAAACTTAGGAATATAAAGGAGGTAGAAGCGGATAAGAAGGTATAAGGCCTTAACCCCGACGACTTCCTCTCTAATATATCTTTAGAGTAAGTTAAAATCCCCGCGGACTTTAACTAGTCCGGTCTTATTAATATTAGTAGAATTAGTATAAGAGGTTCTAGTAGTTCTTAAGGTTCTTAACTAGTTCCTAGGTACTTTTAGAATCCTTATAACCTTTCCACTTAATAAGATAGGTCTAATCTTTTTATACTAGGATTTTCTTAGCCTTAAACTCGTCTTCTTCTTCTACTTTAAAGTAGAAGGTTTCTTATAAGGGTATACTTAGATCTACTAGTTCTAACTTAGAGATATAAAATACTAGGTATACTTTAACGTTAGGTAGAAGATTTAATTTATAATTAACTAGTCCCTTTATCCTTTAAATAGAAAATAGTCTAACCTTAATATAATCTAGTTTCTTACTTAGTTTCCTTATTTTAAAATCCTTTATAAGGAGGTAGATTTTATCCCCCTCTTTTAACTAAGGATATATTTTCCTTTTCTTATTAATATACCTTACCGTTTTATTATTTACCCTATAAATTATGCCTTATATATCTTTATATAGTTACTTTATCTCTAATATAAGTACTATTACTTTATCTACGTCTAGGCTAGGCCTTAGGTCTAGGAATATATTTACTTATCTTTTATAATTTATAAAGAATAGAGATAGCTTTATTATATCTAACTACTTGTTATTAAATACTAACTATACTATAAGTAGTAATAATACCTAATTATTTTATTTAGTATTAATATAATATCTAAGGTATATTTCTATTATTTAATTAGTCCGTTCTATCTATCTATCTATTTATAGGTAGTAAGCTATTAATATTTATAGCTTTATCCTGATTACTAATATTAATATCTTCTAATAGTTTAATATAAAAAGCTTGTCTCTATTAGATATAATAGACTCAGGTATACTATAATCTCTTATAAGCCTATTAAGGAGAATGAACCCTAACTATTTAGTAGTATAAGTCTCTTTAAATAGTATTATAATCATATACTTTATTAGTTTATTTATAATAACTATTATTAAGTTATAGACCTCCTTTATAGTCGGGTCTCCTAACTTAGGTAGTTTTACTATAAAGTCTATTATAATCACTTTTTATAATAAGTCTAGTACTAGTATAAACTGAATTTACCTATATTTTATATAGCGTGCCGATTTATTCTATTAATACTAGATATACCCCTTGATATATCCTTTAACTTTCACTTATAACCTTAGCGCGGCGTATATCCTTCTAATAAGTTTAACTATCTTAGTAACCCCTAGGTATCCTTATAGTAGGTTATTATAGTAATCCTGTACTACTTCTTTAATATATAATTCCGGTAAGTAAAGCTTGTCCTTATACTTTAGGAATTTATCTCCTAGTTACTAACTCCTTAATTTCTTTACTAGGTCGTTAGTCTAGTATCCCTTTTAAATACTAGTTAAAACTCCTAGGACTTGGATATATATAGTTACTACTAATATTTATATTAGTACTAGCGATCTATTATCCTCTATATTTAGGATTGGTTTTATTATTATATTCTTGGTTTCTATATAGTAAGTAGCTCCTTATTATATATATTATAGTTCTACTCTACTAGTATTATTTTCCTAGAGAAATAGGCTATTAGATACTATTTCCCTTCTATTAGTTAATATAAGTAAGCTCTAATTACTAGATCTAAGGCGTTAGTCTCTATCCGTACCGGTTTATTAGCTTAGAAGGTTCTAAGTACTAGCAGGTCTATATAAGATTACTTTAAGATCTTAAATACTTTCTTTTAAGTTATATCCTATTTAAACCTTATATCCTTTTTAGTAATATTAATTAAAAGGATAGCTTTTTTAGAATAGTCTTAAATAAATCTACGATTAAAGTTTATAAATCTAAGGAAACTTTAAACTTCTTTAATATCTATAGGTACTAGCTATTTAAGTATTACCTTAACCTTCTTAGGGCTTATCTAAATTCCTTTTATACTAATTATAAATCCTAGGAATTCTACTAATTCCTTATAAAATTTATATTTATCTAGGTTAAGGAATAGTTTAGTATTTATAAAGTATAATAAAACTTCTTATATATACTAGATATAAGTATCCTCTTTCTTAGAGTATATTAAAATATAATTAAGGTAAGCAATTATTATTTAATCTAAGTACGCCCTTAATATATTATTAATTAATACTTAGTAGGTTACTAGTATATTAGTAAGTCTGAATAGTATTACTAGATACTTATAATAACTATAGTATATTTAAAATACTATTTTCTATTCTTTACCTTCTTTTATCTAAATTAAATTATAAGCTTCTTAAAGGTCTAGCTTAGTAAATACTTTTACCTTACTAAGTCGATCCTATAACTCGTTAATATTTAGTAAAGGATACCTATTCTTAATCATGATATTATTTAACTTCTAAAAGCTAATATATAATCTTAGCTTTCTATCCTTCTTTAATATAAAGAGGATTAGATATCCTGCTAGTAATTTAGATTCTTAAATAAATCCCTTTTTAAGGTTCTCCTTAATATACCCGCGAAGTACTAAGAGTTCCTTTTCTAAAAGTATATATATTAATCTAAATATTAGCTCTCTACTAGGTTTAAGTTTAATCTTATAATCCTATAGTTAATACCTAGGTAACGCCTTTACTATTATCTCTTCCTTAAAAAGCCACTTCCACTTTTTATATTAATAAGGGATTATAAAAGGTTTGTCTTTTCCTTTAATTCCTCTAACTTACTTACTTAGCTAACCTCTACTAATATATATTAAGTCGGACCCTTTCTTCTAAAGGTTATCCTTTTTCTTTGAAGTTAAGGTTATATACGCCTTAACTAGTCTATAATTCTACTTCTTATCTATTATTATCCTCTATTAGCGTATAAGTTAGATCCTAGCGACGTCTCTAGTTTACTGAAATATAAGTACTCCTTCTCACTAATTTATAACGGGATTATATTCCTTTAACTAAGGTATTCCTAGAATAATATAATACGTAGCTATTATAATAATATTAAAGGAAAGCTCCTTATAATAGCATTAAATAATAATAGGTAGTAAGGTTATCTCCTTATCTACTCTCTTTAATAGTTTTAGTCTGTCGACTCCCTATAAATTATACTAATACTTTTTCCTATAAGTAGGTAGGCCTATTAACCGTACCATTTCTTGAGAGATAAAGTTTCTAGTTACTCTAGAGTCTATTATTATAATAGTCTTCTAACTATTAATATTTACCGGTATATTTATATATATATTATACTAAGATGTATATAAGTACTATATAAGGGTTAATATATTTATCTCCTTAGACTTCCTCTTAGTATAAGGGATTACTCTTTTCCCGATAATAGGAGGAATCTAGTAAGCTTCTTCTATTATATATACTTTTTACACGTATTATAAAAGTATATATACTATTCTATTAGATAATACTCTCTAGTATTCTTATTATACTTAAGATATATGTAAAGTATATTATACTACCTCTAGTTATAACCTAGGAACTATTTTTAATGTCTTTTAATTTCAAGGTACTAGTAGTAACCTATTACTCTATAATATTTCTAGTCTTTATATCTATACGTAGGAACTACCGCTATATTACCTAGCTATATTTTTATTATATAATAATACTAGTAATAGTATTTTATATATACTATCTAGTATATAATACTATATTCTAGATGGTTTAGATTATTATAATACTCGTTCTTTAGTAATATATTACTATACTTTATTCTATACTCTTTAAGCTTGGATTTTCCTTTTAAGTCTTCCTGTATTTCTTCTTCTTAATCCTTAGATACTAAGGTATAAGGTTCGGATTTATCTAGAGATTTAACCGATTTATTTTCGTCGGCTACTAAATTACTCTATCCTAAATTATCTGTCTCTATTCTTTATCCTTACTTATACTTATTCTTATAAGCCTTATAATTATCTTCTACCTTAAGTTCTTATATTCTACTTCAGATTTCTTTAAGACGTTTATTAATTTATTTAATATTCTAGCTTCTCTTTATAACTTCTTCCTAAAGCTTATAATAGTGTTATTAAGTCTCCTAGATATTTACTTATAATAGATTAAAATAGTCAAGTAAATCTATTATAATTATATTAATCTCTCTATTACTAAACTCTAGTTTAAGTAGATCTTTTATAAGTCCGTTATTCTTAATAGGTACCTTTTCTAGTACGTTGAGCTGCGGTTATTATACTATATTCTTTAACCTATACTCTCTAGCTATATAGCCCGGCTTACTATAATTATAATAAGTAATTACTTTCTTACCCCTACTTTACTACTTCTTACCTCTAAATACCCCCTTCTTTACTTTCTTTATAAAGTTAAGCTCTATTAGTATAGGTTTATAAGGATCTCTCTCCTTATAAGTTAGCCGGTAGGGTTTTATAAAATACCCTAATTATTTAAATCCTCCGGTACCTCTATTATACCGTTTCTCTATTATTTATTTAAATAACTTGTTATTAATATTAATAGCTTCCTTTATAAGGTTATCTAGGGTATCTAGGACTAATCCGGTCCTTATAAGTTTATCTTTAATATTATCCTTTAGTCCTCGATAATATATTATTATAAGAGTATTATTATCCTAGTCTATTTATACTAAGTACTATTAAAATTAAGTAGAGTACTCTATAGCTAACTTCTTTTACGTTAGATACTAAATAATGTATATTATTACTTTATTCTTATTTAATAGTCTAAAGACTCTTTAAATCTCTACCTTAAACTTAGTAAAGCTTTTAAACTATATTTTAATATTATTACTATCGTTATTATTATCCTTATACTTCTTTTAGAATAGTCTAATCTATTTCTATATATGTCCTTATATATAAATAATTATAAAGATAGTTCGTTTCTTAACTAGAAGTTCTATTTCCTGAAAGGTAATATATAACTTGAGTTATATAAGCTAATCTTTAAGTTTATCTCTATCCCCGTAATAGAGGTCTAGCTATATAACTTTAACTAATCTTTTATTTATATCATCTATTATTGAACATTATTAGCTGACTTAGCTTAGGGTAGGCTCTCGTCTTAAGGTACTTATCTTAAGGGTGCTTAAAGTATTATAACCCGGTCGTCTCTAGGGTTAATAGGTCTAGGTTAATCTTATAAAGTAGAGTATTAAGGACTAGATAAGTAGGCTTTATATTAAACTAGTCTAATATAGATATTATATTATATTTAGTATCTAGGAGATTACTAAGTTAATAATATAAGTTAAGTACGAAGCTCCTATCTAAGGGAAAAGCACGCTCTTTATATAGATATAGGAAAGCTTATTAAGAGGTATAGTTTATATAGATTACCCTGCGATCTACCTAAGACGCGGTTTACCTAGGTTACCTAGTAATCTACCTGTAATATAATTCACCTAGGTCACCTAGTAATCCACCTAACTATAATAAGAACTATACTAGCTAGTACGTAGTATATAGACTAAGTCCTACTCGTAATACTAATCCTCTATAAAAGGTTAATAAAGAATAAAAGTCTCTAGCTAGGTATCCTAATAGGGTAGTACTAGGGTATTTTAACCCTATAAACTAGCTATAATTAATTTAAAGCTAGAAGTAAGTAGGGACCTATTATATTATATTTTTATTAGATCTTCTTTAATTTTTTAATTAAAAGGGTCTTTTTATTCCTAATAGGCTCTATCTAATATTAGATACTAGATTTTATTAGCTTATAACCCTCTTCCTAGAGGGTAAGCTAGCTTATATTATTTAGGTAATAGATAATAGCTAGAGGTAACCTCTTTAATTACTTATTAAGAAAGATTAAGATTATCCTATTTACTAGGCCTATTATATAGTTTATCTAGCTACTCCTAGAATATTTCTTTATTTTTAATAATAGAGTATAGGTAGCTAAGAAGTTATTACTTAGCTTCTAACTAGAAAGACTTCTTCTTAGCTTTTAATAAGAGTTAATAGATAGCTTAAGTAGCCCTTATATTAATATTATTAACTAGTTCTTAAAGGAATAGGGCTTTATATCCTAGGGTCCTCTTAATTAATTATCTTATAGTAATTAGTATTATAATATAGTCTTATTAATATACTATTTTTAAATACCTTATATTACCTAAATTCTTCTAGATTCTTATAACTTCCTTAATCTACCTAGAAATATATTTTATAATACCTAGATAAGGTATAACTTATTTCCTAGCTACTACTAAGGATTTACCCTAGGCTACCTTTATAAATTTAGGTAGATTAACTAGATTATTAAGGCCTAAATTATTTCTCCCTAATTTAATTTAGTTAGCTATCCTTACTAGGGTTTTCTAGAATCTAGGGTTCTAGTAGATAGAGGGGCCCTTAATAAGCGCTAGGTAGTCTTAGTACCTTACTTTAAATCCTATAAAGAAGCTAGAAATATCTCTAGCTCTAATCTAGACTATTAGAATTCTAGCTAGGCTAATCTTTTAAGATCTACTACTACTCTTAAGCTATACTAAGCTAGTCTAAGACTATTTTAAGTAAGATACTTAATAAGGTACTAATTAGGATAATTAACTAAGTTTACTTATTTAGGTTTTATAAAGAGGAAATTATATAAGTAGAAGGTAAGAATAAGAGTATTATAATTAGTTATAATAATAGGTTAAGCTAGGTTAAATAATATAGAGGGCTTTCTAGCTCTAGTTTTTTAAAAGAAGGATAGGGAATAAAATAAAGAAGAATAGAATTATTAAGGCTAATAAATAGAAATCTTTTAATAAGGTAATAGGATAGAATAGAGTAGAAGCGACTTTTATACCTTATAATCCCCTTAAGAATAGTTAATTACTAATAAATAGACCTAATCTAAATAGATAACTTAATATATTTATTTAAGATCTTCTAGTATTACTACTAGATATTAAGGTATAAATAAACTAGTATAATTTATAGGTTATAAGAGCTATTATTCTCTAGATATTAAGACGTTTAGTCTACCTATCTAAACTAAGCTATATTAGGCTTAGCGCCCTAGGTAGATTACACTAAGCTATATTAATTACTAATAAAAGTATATTATAATAGTATTATTATTATAGTAGTCTTAATTCTTAGCTATATAAGAGTTATAATACTATAAGCCTAATAGTAACTTATACCTAATTACTCCTTTCTACTCTACTAGCTCTAATCTACCTACTTACTATTTATAATTCTCCCTCTTATTCCTTATAACTCTTATAAGGGGTAGGAGTTATCTTAGCTATTAGAGTAAGAAGTTACCCTCCTTAAGAGCGCCTAATTATATTAGATAGAAGTTTATAAACTACTTTAAAGAATCTTTTATATTCTATACCCCTTCTATATAAGTCTTAAAGGCCTTTAAGGTATTATAAGTAGGTAGGGGGCTATATTTAAATATTTAAGTAGTATCTAGCTATAGTTCTTTGTTATCTCTAATATATTCTTATTCCTTTCTTATTATTATAAATTATAGAATAAGTACTAACTAGTCCTCTTAAATTATTTTTAGTAAATTAGGTGTAGTAGTATCTTTAATCTTTACTTATACTTCTTTATCTTTTATCCCTAATATAGTAAATACTAGTAGTATCTTATTAATTATCCTTTTTACTAGGATAAATATATTAGATTAGATTATATAATATATATCTAGCTATTCCGCGTAGTTTACTACCTTAATATATTTAGTAATAAGTTTTTAAAATACCTTATTATTTTAAGCTAAAGCTATATTAGCCTCTCTAAGGCGTAAGGATTACTAATAGGTATTAGTAATATCTAGTAGCTCTATATTAGCTTAAGTTTAATAGTAGGAGGTAGTATTAGTAATATATCTTATAAGGGTCTAAGGGTCTAATAGATTTCTTTAGACTTATAATACCTATTATATATATTTTCCTATCTATTACCTTAAAGAGAGCTTTTAGGTTTAGAACAAGCTTATTAATCTTAAGGCTTATAATTTTTAGGTTAGAAAGCTTACTAGCCTTTAAGAACTTCTTATTTATAAAAGAGTCTAGGGGTAGAGGTAGATAGTTTACGCCTAAGCTTAATATTAACCCCTTTAAGAGCTTTTCTTTCTTAAAGTAAGAGAGGTTAAGTAATTATTAAGGTAATATATTTCTTAGGATTAAAAGTATTATTATTATTAAGGATATATATAATCTTTTCCTCCTTCTTACACTATTTATAGGTAATATAGTTATCTCTAATATTAACTATATATAAATAGCCTTAATATACTCTATTAGGGCTTATAATAGTATACCCTATTATATTAAAGTTTAGGGGCTATTATATTAAAGATTTATTTATTTCTACTCTTAAAGTAATTACTAGCTTTATCCTAGAGTTTAATAGCTTAACTCTCTTAAGGAGGAGTTAAGAGCTATTAGTATTAATAAGGTTATAAGTTATAATTTATAACCTTATTAAGGTAATATCTAATATTAAGGGATTAAAGAATAGGTAGTTTATAAAGGGTATATCCTCTACTCTATTTCTATTTATAAGTACCTTATTAGTAAACTAGGAAGCTAGTATACTATAGGAAAATGCGTATTTTATGTAAATAACTAGCGCGCTTATATATTAGCTCTAGGGCTAGGAATAATACTATAAGTTACTAAATACGTATTTAGTAACTTTTAGAAATATAAGGTAATAGGACTAATAGGGGATAAGTCCTACTTATTAGCTGTAGTATAACTATATTAGGCTAGTACTAACTAGGTAATTATAATAAGGTACTAAGTCTTATTAATAACTAATAGTACTAATACTTAGTAGGAGAATTAATCGCAGGCGTAATATAGGTATAAGAAACGGGGCTAGGCTAAGGGGGTACTCTACGCGTAATAAATTACGTGAATCGACTGTATTTAAAACCTATATTATACTAGCGTTAACGACGTAGCCGCTATAACTCTAGTAAGCTTCCTATTTCTTCCTAGCGCTAGAGGAAAATCACGGATTTAAGGCCTTAAATCCGGATTTTCTATATATAGGACTTTTAGGCTAGAATAAAAAAACGTAAAATTTTCCTATTTATTACTAGTATTTACCCTAGAAAATGAGCTTTCAGCGGATTTTCCAACTTCGAATTTTCTATACTAGTTCCTAGTTTACTAATACTAATTAACCCTATTTATTATATTAATTACTATATTAATTATAGTATAATTTAATACTTATAGGCTAGATATAATATTATTAGTAAAAGGGCTTATTTATTATAAGAGTACTAGGAAATTCGCGCTAGATAGTCTTAAGGAACTAGAGGGGTTTAAGGCTTATAAAGGAAGGATAGTAGCTAATTTCTCTAGTTTATCTTTTAATTATTAGTATTATTAATAATAACTCTAAAAAGCTTATCTTTAATTTTATAAAGAATTAATATCTTTATTAATTTTATTATAAGTAAATACTTAGAATATTAAATATTAAATAGTATAAAAGTAATAAAATATTCTTAATATTAAAAATTAATATTAACCTAGTAAACTAGTACTTTAAAGTAGGCTACTTTTTAAAAACTAAACTAGGTATCTAATATAAGAGAAATATATTAAAGATATTCTAAATTTACTTTAATTTTTATATATATTCCTTTAAAATCTAAAAAGATTATACTTTATAATTTAATATAATAGATTAGGGTTAAATCTAGATAAGCTATTAATAGTAATTATTAAAACTCTAGTTAATTTATAATCTAGAAAGACTAGTTTAAAGTAAGAAAGTATTTATATAATTATTTATTCTACTTCTCTTAATAAAAGTTAGTAGAAAATCTAATATTACTTTTTTTAAAGTTATCTTTAAATAATTAATTTTATATTATTAATTTATAATATTATAAATAATATACTTAACTTAAAGAAAGTTTTATTTATAATAATAAATTAAGCTATGTATAAAGAAAGTATTTATCTATTTTTAAATATACTTAAATTATAAGTAGCTATTAAGTAGTTTAAAACTTTATTATATTTTTTATAAATAATCTTTAAAAATCCTTTAATTATTAAAGTAATTTAAATAAAGTTATCTTAAATATTAGCTTATTTACTTAATATAATCTTTTTAATCTAGAGTAGATCCTTAACTTTAATACTAGACTTTATTTTAATACTTTAATTAATAGTAGTCTACTATTATTATACTTTAAATTAGATTTTAATATATTAACTTTATCTATTAACTTTATTATTCTTTATTAGAATTAAGTTTAAAAAATCTTCTTTAATACTTTTAATAGTATTTTAAAGAAGTACTTTCTTTCTTAAAAGGATTTATTTAATATACTCTATTTAACCTAACTTATAAATTAACTAGAATAAAGACTATTAAATATAAAATTATTTATATTTATATTAAGATTATTAAATTCTAATTAAATAGCTTTATTACTAAGGCTTATAAAACTTAATACTCTCTTAAAAAACTTAAAGAGATTAATATATTCTAGGTACTAATAATAAGAGAATTAAAGGTAATATAAAATAGTAATATAAACTATTATATTATATAAAATAATAAGTAAAAGCTATTAAGTATAAGATAAATATTAACTATATAAAACTATTTAAATTTATATTATAAGGAAATTATATTAGAGTCCTTTACTATTTTATTAATAGCTTAGCTTCTTAATAATACCTTAGTAAGTTAGGTTAGTCTAACTTAACTCGCTAAGGTACTAAGGGCTTTTTAGGTTAGTACCTAGAACTAGTACTAAGTATTTAGGTTAGTACTAAGCGGTAGTACTAAGTATTTAGGTTAGTACTAATTTATTGGTAAATTACAAAAATACTACACTTTTCAGGAATATTTTTAAAAATACCACCCCTATAGTTTAAAAATACTACACCCCTACCCTAGAAGTAGTGTATTAGTCCCTAGGCCGCCTTTTAGGCCTGAGACCCCGGGCGGAAGACCCCGTAGCAGCCACCGTAGCAGCTACTATAGTTAGGCTACCTTAGTAGGGCTCCCGAGTCCCGACTTAAGAAAAAAGCGCTGAGTACCCTAAGCTCTAGGGATAAGTCCCTTAAAAAGTTATATTTTACTACTAAAAATATTATTCTATATAATAATAGCGACGGTTAGAAGGTTTATATAGGAGGTCTCTAGGCCTGCTTATACCCTAGGGGGACGGAGGTACTAGAAGCTAACTTACTAAGGCTGCTATAAGGGCTGCTACGCGGAGTCTTAGGCTTTAAGGGCGGCTGTAGGGCTGATACGCCCTGCTTCTAGGGTAGAGGTATAGTATTTTTAAAATATAGGGGTGGCATTTTTGAAAATATTCCTGAAAAGTATAGTATTTTTGTAATTTACCGCCAATTTATAGTACTAAAACCTGACTCGATAGTTAGTCTAACGTTAACAGGGGCTATCTTATATCCTAGTAACTCTAGTATCCGTCTCAGCTATACCTTAGTAGAAACTCTTAAAACGGATACTATACTAGGATATAAGTTATAATAAGACGTCTACTAGTATATATAGGTTATATCTACCACCGCAAGTTATTAAGGCCTTACTACCTATCTTAGGTAGGAGTTTTAATAATTTACAGGCTACTAGCGTTAAATTAATAGATTCGCAAACTGCTATAAGAGTCTTATATAGCCCTAATAATTAACAGCTAATAAAAGATACTTAATACTAATAGATATTAAATAATATTATAATAAATAATTTATCTATATATAATTCTAGGTGTAGTATAATAGTATTTAATAACTAATAGATAGATATAGTTATATAGAATAGAATAACTATTATAAGAAATCTCTATTAGTCTACTAAGGCCCCCTAACTAGTCCTAATTAATGACTACTAAGGTTAACCCAGCCTAAATTCTAATACTCCCTCTTAGATTAGTAATAATAAGGTAGGGTCTCTATAATTAACTATTATATCTAAATACCCTTATACTTTACTTAAAGCTAGTCCTAACTATTATCTAGCTAGGTTAAAGTTAATAGGACTAATAGGTTTTATAAGGGGGTCTATATATTAAGCTTTAGTATTAATCTATTTAAGATAGATTTCTTTAATTTAAGAAACTAGTTAATAAACTAAATAATATCTTATTTAGATATATTTTATAATAGTATAATTAATTAGGTTAGTAGCTAATCTTATAGCTACCTAATTATTAATACTTAGGAGTACTAGTACTACTCTCTTATTATACCCTAGCTCTTTAAGTATAAGGCCTAGATATAAAGCTTCTTTATATACCTCTACTATAATAATACATTTAGACTTATATATAGATATTACTACTAGCTTTTATAATTTAGATTACTAGGTAATAGGGCTATTAAATAGTTTATAGATATATACTCTAGTAGAGTAAGACGTCTTATAGTTATTATAGTAGGACGTGTTAGTAAAACCTACTAGGCTATTATTCTAACCTAGTTAATAGATTAGGCTATTATTAATTATCCCGGCTAGGTAATATAATACCCTTTTCACTATATTTATATATTATAAAGAAGGGTTATAAAGAGAATAACTTAAGGTACTAATAGTATAAGTAATATTAGGCCTAGTTATAATACTTAACTAATTAAGTACTCTTATAAGGGACTAAAAAGCCTTCCTATTAGATAAGGGAGCTATATAGCTATTAGGGGTAATAGTAATATATACCTATTCTATAAGCGACTTTACTAGTAAATAATTCTTTATACTAAGCTATCTTAATAATTATATAATATATTTTATCTAATTAACCTAAATAGACTATTTATCTAGATTCCTAATAATATTTATACCTAGATAGTCTTTTAAATCTCCTATATACTTAAAGTTAAACCTCTTATTAAGTTTATTTTTTATACAAGTAATTAGGTCCTAATTATATACTATAAATAGTAAGTCGTTTATATATATTATAATAATAACTTTTATTATAGGATTAATAAATATATAATAATTATACTTAAGGCGATTAAATCCTAGCGACTTAAGTACCTTATAAAAGGTCTTATACTATTTATAAGATACTTACTTAAGGCTATATAAAGCCTTATTTAGTTAATAGGTATATCCTTATTAACTATTAGTAAAGTAATATAATTACTCTACCTAGATTTCTTCTTAAATAAGTAATTCTAAGAACGCCGCGATAATATTTAAATACTTAATAACTAGCTTATACTTAGTAATTAGGGTAAGAAGAAGATATTATAATAATACCTTTAAGGTTAATAAAAAGGTCTTATTAAAATTAATCCCCTTAATTTAGTAGAAGCCCTTAACTACCTATTAGGCCTTATACCTACTTATTTCACCTATTAGCCTATATTTATAGGATAGGACCTATCTTCCTAGTAAGATATATACCTTCTAGAGTAGCTTATATAATATTTTCTATATCTCTTATTTAGTATAGTTAGCTAATTCTTCTTTAGTAGTAGTAAGCTATTTCTTATTATTAGGCCCTTAGAGGGCCTTATCTATTAATATTAGATAGGGACGCTCTTTACTAATAGTAATAATATAGGTAAGTATAGCCCTAAACCTATTAGGGTTATTAGAAGACTTTAAGCCTCGCTTATTAATCTAGTTATAATTAATCTGTAGTTTATTATAATTAAAATAATATAATAAATTAGGAATAATAAATTAGGATTTATTATTCCTAGCTAATATCTTATTAATAATAGCTAATAGTATTTTAGTAGTATTTTAGTATATCTAACTATTATAACTATTCTAATTTTAAGTAGTTAATATTTCTAACTCCGCTTAGCTAATTCTTATAGCCTAATTATTTAACTTATATTAATTTAACTTAGGTAGATTATCCTAATTATATCTATTTAGACTAGTTAGCCTACTTATATTATTAGTTAGGCCTAATATTAATTAGCTATTAGGAAGATTTATTACTAATCTATTACTAAAGTTACTAGTATTATTAGTATTTTTAGTAGTTTTAGTATTATCTAATACTCCCTTAATACCCTATTAATTAGGAGGAGGTACTCCCTCTAAGACCTTACTATTATAATCTAATTAGTTTAACTAGAGGTAGCTTAGGAGGTCTATAATATAATTATTACTATCTTCTCTATTTACTAGAAGCTTATTATCTTCTATTAATAGTATAACGGCCTTTTTATTAAATATAATATATATTAACCTAATAAGATATTATCCCTTAATATCTTATACGCGGTAGATACTCTTACTATTATAGCTAAGGAAGTAGTATTTAATAGCCTTATTATCTAGTTTCTTCTTATTTAGTAATATATTAAATAAATAGTACTAATATTTAAAAGGCTTTAAGTATATTAATAGGGGTTTAAAGCTATACTATTTCTTAAAGGGGGACTTCCCGTCTTTACTAGGTATAAGGTTCTTAATATAATTAATATAATAGATAGCCTTACCCTAGAATTCCTAAGGTAGTCTAGTATTAATAAGAACTATTCTAACTTTATTAAATAGCGTCTAGTTCTTTCTCTTAGTAATCCTATCCTAATATAGGTTATATAGTACTAACGCAGTTAATTATATCCTATTCTCTTTATAGATCTATTAATATTTATAGCTCTAAGTAAGTTTATTATTACTCTAAATAAAGGCTAATTAATACCCCTAATTCTTCTAGTATTTTGTTCTAAAGGCGAGTTTTATTAGTAATTCTCCCCTACTAGATATATAATTCATAAGAGAAAATCCTAATATCTTATATATAAAGACTATTACGTTAGTATATCCCTTAAGGGTAGTTATATAACTAGCTAATACTAGGTTAATATACTAGTATTAGCTAGGGATAGTAACTCTATATATAGGTATTCTTAAGGGTATTTAAGTAATTTTCCCTAATATATAACTTTTATATAATTCTTATAACTTATATTTTTATAAGTAATTAGCGGCCTTATAGTTAATATTAGTAGTATATACTATTACTTTAGTAGCTTCTATACTAATATTACTATATTACTTATACTATTAAGTCTATAACGCGTCGTTCTTAGCTAGTATAAATAATTTAAGGTGGAAGGCTCTTATTTATTATATTTATATTAATTCTAGCTAGTATATCCTATTATATAAGAAGGTTTATAGTACCTCCTACCCTTATTTATTATAAAATATCTCTTTTCTATTACTACTAATATACTTATAGCCTTATAAGTCTAGCTAGGTAGTTAATAAGAGATTAAATTCTATATTAGAGATATAGTAAATATTAGTTAATAAAAGATTATTAACTCTATTATTAATAACTACTAAGATTAATATTATTCTAATACCCTTAACTTTTATTAGCCTACCCCTAGTAGGTCCTAATACTATATAATTCTAAACTAGTAAATAGTTAGTAAACTTATAGTAATCTTAGAAGGTATACTCCTAGTCCCCTAAATTAATAATAATCTTATAGGACTTATTTTACTATAGGCTATACTTAAAGTAAGTAGTATAGGATTTATCTTATTTTTATTTATTTAGAAGATTTTACTTATTTTATTAGTAACTAGGACCTTTCCTATTTTATTAATAATTATTCTATACTTTTAGCTCTTTCTTTATTTTAGAGGTAAATCCCGCTAGTATAAGGTCTAGATAAGTATAAAAATAGGTATTAATATTATAATTATTATTATAAAAGGTATACTTCTTATTATTACTACCTTAATATCTATTATTTTAATATTAGCCTACTTTTAATTATCTATTAAAATTACTAGTAAAAGCCTTAGTATCCTTAGCCTTATTAGCTAGATCTTTATTAGTAAGTAATATAATAATATATTTAAAGTTAATATCTTCCTTCCTAGAATAAGAGATCTTAGTAAGGGTATGAACTATTTATTCTATATATTCTAATAGACCTTTCTTAAATATTAAAGCTAGAAAATCTTAGTATAAGGGAGTTCCTATTTACTCTAGCTAGTTCTTATATTTACTAAACTTAGTAAGGTAGGCGTAAAGGTCTTTAAACTAATTAGATTAAAGGGCTATTAAGGTAAAGAAGACTACTCTTCTTATTATATAAGACTCTATCTTATATAATAACTTTAATTTTATTTATATATCCTTAGCTATTATAATCTTCTTAATTATAGTATAAATAGCTAGTATATAAGTAATTTAGATAGTAGTAAGGGCTATCTTTTCCTTCTTAATATATTTATTTTATAACTTATTAATAAATAGTACACCTCCTTTAATAGGCTTAATCTAAATTAGAGGTAGGTATTTAAGGTTAATAATAAGATTTAAGTTATTAATAATAAGATAATCTTAAACTATAACTTCTTATTACTTATAATTCTCCTTACCTTTAAGCTTCTAAATTTTATAATAGTTAACTATTATACTACTAATAATAAATAGTCTAGGGAATAATACTTCTAAGACTATCCTAAGCCTTATTAAAAAGCTTATTATATAAATTATATAGTTCCTAGGTTATATTAAACCTAGGCTTATAACCTATTAAATAATATAATAATTAATAAGTTATTTATACGTAATTCTAGGTATAATATAATAGTATTTAATAACTAATAGATAGATATAGCTATATAGAATGGAATAACTATCACGAGAAATCTCTATTAGTCTGCCAAGGCCCCCTGACTAGTCCTGATTAGTAACTACCGAGGTTGACCCGGCCTGAATTCCAACAACAGATCCTTCGTACCCCTTTCGTGCCTCCACGACACTTCTTTCCTTCGCCATGCTGGTACGCCAACGTTCGATTGCCGCACGCCATCGAGGACCATTTTTTAACTTACCCAAGAGTCTGGGTATCTAGGCGAGGAATCCTTGGGTATTCCAGGGCCTGTCAGCTCCAAGCGTGTCGCTAGGCACGCGATGCATACTCATGAGCGCAACAAGGAGTCCTTAAGCGACATGGGAGAAGGTACATGACAAACACCCAAGACTTGGGTGCAGTCGAGGTAAAGTACTCCAGTCACAGCCAACCTGCAGGCCCCGAACGCGATATGAAGGTAGGTGCAGCTAATCAACCGCACGAACGCAATAGAGTAATATTTGGCGGCTGGCTGACAGCTTGCGACTGCAAAATGCAACCTAAGAAATAGGATTCTCATCCCCGTAGAAGCGAATTCATCATCCCATATAGTTTCCTTTTCGTCCATCTATCATTTCCAGATTCTTTGTTCTTCCCCGTATGCTTCCACTGTTATGGAAATGCAAGGGCTTTTCAGAAATACTTCGATATCCCTAAGTCTTATCATCATTGCCAATTTCTTCGCTCGGCAATCTAGCCCCTCCCCTGTGGCCGACACTGTCGTTCATGAGCGTGCATCACTTCGACTTCTGGCGACGCCGTTCTTCTCCTTCCCAGACAACAACCAAGCAGAGAACATCATAAGCAGGGTCAATGGTCAAATTCTCGTAACCATCAATACAGCGCCTCAGTTATATCAGATTGACCCTTCTCGCAATCAATCCGGCGGTATAGTGCATCAATTTCAAGGCTATACCAGCCTCTTCGGTATCGTCGAACTGCAAACAGATGTTTTCTACGTGATTGCCAGTAACTTTACGAGCGCGCCCGACTATTTTGGAATTCAGGATTCAGCCAGTATCTTCGAAGTCGACCTGCATGGAATCCCGGATCCGACAACAGCTCAAAGCGCAGTCAAGGTCTCCAAAATCGTCGATGTCCCTCAGGCGCAATTACTGGATGGGTTTGGCGTGGTCAATCACACCGCGGGTCTTATGATCACCGGTGACGCGCAGACGGGAACGCTTTATCTTATCGACGTCTATAGGCGCTCAGTAACCGCCGTGCTTCAAGATGTACTCCTCAAGGGTACATCGGATGGCCGCGCCGCCGGAATTGACCATATCGGTATCAATGGTCTCAAGGTCTATCGCGATGACCTGTACTTCACCAACACAGCCAAGGGTACTTTTGGCAAGGTGCCCCTCGATAGCGTCACTGGCAGACCAGCAGGTGAACTCTCCGTCCTTGCAAATTATGGAACCTTGACCGACGACCTGAGCTTTGATCTTCACGGGAACGCATTCATCTCAGAGCCGCTTAATGGCGTCTTACTAAGGCCAGCTAATACCACGCCAAAGCGTAATCAAACGAAATTACTGACTTCTTTGTATGGCGCCAATTCAAATGCATTTGGTAGGACTAGGCATGACACTTGCATTCTGTATTCGACATTTGACGGGCTCCCTTCTGGGGTTGCACGAATTGATGTGGCAGATGAGGGTATCTGCAACGGGAAAATCTTGTGATATGCCTGGCGCGCGGTAGATTCAAGGACGATCTTTGTATGAAGGCGTATCGTTCCCCCTTTTCATAGAATTTCATTTCTGCGAAGTAATATGTGCTACTTCGCGACTACTCCTAGGCTTGATACATTCATTGATCATAGGGGATTACTACAAAGAGGGATTGGCCACCCAATAATCCCGGCCGTCATCTGCTGTCCTGTCTGTATCTCTTGAGCACGTGTCTTCAATTCATTCACGTCCCAATTTGCCCAGACCAATCTGCCTCTCAAGAAACTAGCCTCTGGACTAGCCAGCCATACTAAGAAGTGTGCAGGAAGCTTCACTGTGGGTAACTCATGTTAGCATCACATCCTTTGGCCTCTCGAAGCAAAGCCCATTATTGAGAACCGTGCAAAAAGCTAAGGGAATGGCTATAAGAAGGGCTCAAGTCGTCAAAGGACGTACCATTATCCATTGGCATGATCTCAGCGTTCCCCCCAGCCTTGTGGAACATGGCCGTTTCAACCATGCCTGGATGCATACTGGCAACGAAAATATTTGGATTTTCCACGGCCAGAAACTCTAGAAGTTTTACCTGCGCGAGTTTTGAGGTTATGTAGGCGGAGAGACCGGGTAGATTTGCTGGGGGAAATCCGCTTGCGCCTGTGGTTACTCCAAGAATGGTAGCATGGGATGCATTCGCTGTGGGAAGGAAGGCTTTTGCTGTCGTCATTGTGCCTTTCACGTTTGTCTAGCAGCGATAACGTCAGACGTACCGCCAGTGTAGGGAGTAGAGGAAAATACGAGCACAGGGAACGACAATACAAGGAAAGACCGCACCTCAAAGCTCTGCCACCAATCATCCACAGCTGTCTCTGTGACCGGAGCGGGATCGGATATGAACCCAGCATTGAGGACTAAGATATCCCAAGTTCCCACACCAGCAGCGATGATCTTCAGCACTTTCTCATCGGTGACACTGACTGTGTGAATTGAACAGCTTGTACTGTCCGATCGAAGAAAATGTTGTGTTTCTGCGAGTTTGCTTTTGTCACGGCCAAGGAGAATCGCTCGGCTTGCACCAGCACTGGCGAAGGCGCAGGCAATTTCGCGACCAATACCACTACCCTTTCATCGTTGTCAGTGTTCCTATATCTCTACAGTATTTTTACCTCATGGCAGTAGGGGAAAGACTTTACCGCGCCGGTTACAATCACAGTCTTGCCAGCGACGGTTAGTTCTGGGCGCGACGGCGAGATCGTCGCGTAAGTGTCATTATGCCAAGTCGGTGTTGCTGAAGGCATAGGTGGCCTCATTATTGGGTGCTCTTGTTGCGAGGAAATTGTCGAATGTGTAAAAGGAGAAGAATGCCGAGAGTCGAGAAGGATTTAGTTGACGACACCAATCCGTATAAATGAAAAGGCGTTCTACGTTGTAATGAAATTACCAAACTGTTTGAATGCAACACGACCTTGAGCTATGTCGAGCTGCCTTTTCGAGCTCACCGCCCCGGCCTGTCCTGCATGTGAGCTTCGATCCTTCGCGAGCCTAATCCTCTCTATAATTGACCATTCGGTCAGTGTGGGGCTTCGGCGATACGCATCCCTTTCGGGTTTGACCGTTACCGTCTGAGTGGGTTCGCATGCGTAAGTGTTTCACCACATTCGGCTGAGCCGTGAACGCATAGATAGACACCTGACACGCGTTTTCTTAGGGTAATTCACCTCGATAAATACATCAGGTGACGTTACTCAAGTCCTTTGGTAAAGCTGTACGTATAAGCATTTGAGGCCATGTCTCTTGAAAAGGGGCTTGGAAGCTTGACAGGATTTCACGATGCAGCCCAAGTCCGGAGAACAATTCTCTACAGGTTTACAATTCTTTGCTCGAGGTAACACGTCTTGGAATAAGGAATCCTCTGTACCGTTCATATGATTGTCTTCCCACCCACCTTATCCAATGTATGCGCTATGAGCCCTATGCTTTCTTACAGCTACCTTCGACGCAGGGTCGATGGCGTTAGCGCGCTTTCAGGGATTAAGTCCTTGTGTACAACATAGCAGGGGGCGCTACCCTCCATCTTTTACTTTGCTGTCCGTCTTTAGAAGACGCACGTTCCACTATCGCATAAAGTCCCCGGGCCAATACATGTCAGCATGCGGGTTTGTTGGATCCTACCCACTTTATGGAGCCTTGCAACCAACCTTTACGACCTCTTCCTTCGTGCAGGGTCCACACTCTGATAGTCCAACGGTATATGGGAAATCTCCGTAGCCACAGTTGGGTCAGACGTTCCTGCCATTGATCAGGCAGCAGTTCGGATACTTCGTCCGCAGTCACGGCCGTATCCTGGGAAATACCCCTTCCAGAAAACACTAGTCCTGACCAAGGCCACGGATATTTAAAGGAAGATATCTATGCATGTCAATTAGATTTGTGCTTCTATCCCGCCCGATCATAATGCTCGTTCTATGCCAAAGCATATTTCGGCATAAATTCCTCCGATAACTCGAAGCAGGGTCAAAGCTCAGCCTGTTTCGTATGTCAGCCATTGCATCCAGGATGAAATTCAACGTTGATATCGTGATACCCTGCCGACGTATATTCGCGGATTTCGAAAATATCACCACGGAATGGGCGTTCCACCTCTATTCTGTGTGGCTTTTCACTTCCAGCGATCTCAAAACCATAGTCATACCCAGTACAGCATTCGGTCTGTTGAATGGCATCGCCGTTTCATTATGCGATTTGAACACACTGTCCTTTCAGCCCAACCTCCACCTCCCTCCACCCGCCCAGATTCTTAGGAGAACTCCCATGATACTACTATGGACCTGGATCAATCTCCTCCCATTCGCAATCAACAACCAACGGCAGCCCGATGCCATCCAAGAAGACATGCTCAATAAACCATGGCGTCCTTTACCGTCGCAAAGACTTTCGCCGCAAACGGCCAAGCGTATAATGCTCGCCTTATTCTTCGCCGCCATCGTCACCAGCCTCTTCCTTGGAAACCTGTTCCAGTGCTTGGCGCTCGTGCTCCTTGGGCACCTCTATAACGACCGCCGCGGCGGCGACGTCAGTTGTCTCGCCCGCAACCTCATCAATGCTTGTGGCTTCGTTTGTTTTTTCTCTGGTGCCATGCAAGTCGCGATCGGTGGGCGGAGAGGAGTCGAAGGACAACGCGCGGAGTCGGCACTTCAGCTTCTTGGGTGGTGGTACCTTGTCATTGCCTGCATTGTATTCAGCACTGTTCAGACGCAGGATATGTACGATCAGCGGGGAGATGCCGTTCGAAATCGTAAGACAGTGCCCCTGGTGATCGGTGATGGGAGGGCAAGGTGGACGATCGCAGTTCCCATGGCGTTATGGTGCTGGGTTACGCCTTGGTTATGGGCGTCGTCGCCGCTCGCTTACATGGCGCCCGTCTTTTTAGGAGTTGCGGTTGCGGCAAGGACTTTGAGATTGAGGAGTGAGGAAGAGGATAAGACTACATTCCGACTATGGAATTTATGGCTGATGTCGATATATCTGTTGCCCTTGCTTAAAGCGTGGGGACTTACAAACTTCAAGCAACAAGCCCCTTGAGTTGACTCTATCAACAGGCTAGCGAATGCGGTTCCTTCCTGATATTCCATACAGGCTGTAGTTGGGTGTGATAAAGCTCTGTGTGCCTCATTTCCTTGAATCCCACTATCTGATGAACATTCTCTTGAAAATCTTGACTCTGCTGAAACCTCATATGCGCTTCCACATCAACCCAGCCCACCACATTCACGCGTACTTTGCTCTCCTCCTTCTGTCCAGATTGCGATGCAGGATTCGGGACATTCTCCTCGACCGCCCACCCGTCAAAGACCGCAAGCGACTCCGAGCGCTCCATGATTGGCTGGAACTTTTCGGTCGCAGACATGATAGCGTCCTTCTGGGCATCGGTGAGGCTGGAGAGGAAATAGTAAAAGACCACTTCAGTGACCTTGGTTTTACCATCAGCGCCGAGAGCTGGAGATGGATCGGACGACGGGCCAAAGGGAACGTGGAGAATTGTGATGGGCTTTTCCTCATTGGCAATGGTTCGCAGGTGGTTGACGTTGGAATCGTAGTCACTGTTGTACCGTTTGGTCAGCAACATGCTCACTGTTCAATGGGATGTGCTGTCCTCAATGGGGGAACAAAGCAAAATACAGCCAGCAATTCGCTTACGGTGAGTTCATCAATTTCTTATGGTCGTCCAGAGAATCCCAGTTGATAAAGATATTGGCCATCTCGGGCTTTTCGATGACTTCTCCGTAATACGCATGTTGTGCACCATGAGCAGCAAGCTCTTTCGTCAGGAACTCGACGATGACTTTGCTCGCGGTCGAACTTTTGTCTGACAAACTCCCGCTGACCTTCAATTGAAAGATGACTATTTCTGTTATCGTCATGGTGAAACTGAGCAAGTTTTTAAGTTGACAAAAAGGCGGAGTAGCCAAGATCAGATGAAGGGAGTGTTCAAGAACGCCACGACCCTTTGGGTGAATGATAGATTGGTTAGTAGCTTCGCAGTGGAATAAGAATCCGACTTGGCGTTCGGATTCTTATTCTACCGGCTAGGTAGCTAGGCAACAGCTTGCGCAGGTATCCGAACCGGGCACGCCCGTCATAGACACTTAGAGAATACAACAACGTGACAGATCACATACATGTCGACTGCAGCATGCAAAGCTCAAACGCGACAGACCCACTTCCTTGCATGAAAGGAATCAACAGGAAACTGGAGTGTAAAATGAGTGGTGGATCACGAAGTCCCGTAATACGCTCTATGCCTGGCTGCGCCTTCTGCATGCAAGGGAAAATCTTTCCTATTCGCGGAAATCCATTGATAGCGTAGGATTCGAGCCGCCACACGATCACACCTCCAATGAGTTACGGGGCTCTCAATCGGACCGCTGTTTTGGTTGTGCGTCGAGAACACCTTATTAGATTCCAACGGTGAAGTGTCAATGATGTAGTCAGTATGCACGCTATGTGTTAAAGATACAGCTTCTTGGATATCCAAAGTACACAGGTTATGAAAGGTCCTAAAAGACAAACGTTACATAGAAACACATCAGCGCATCTTCAATGAATCTCAACTTGCACCCTAATCATGAGCCCTCCCATAAGATCAGTAGATTATGATTCTAGCAGGACTATTGTGTCTGCTCGCCGCAAACCTGTATATCATGTCGGACGTTGATGGCACTTGGGTCACTCAGCCAACGCTCATCCTCTTGGTTCGTAGAAGTCGATCTTGCCATCGCCTCAGCCGTGGTGTAGTTCTTGCCCTCTTCCAGCTCAAGAAGCGAGTCCTGGTCCAACCGATGAAATTTCCTCATGCTGAAGCCCCGGGGCTCTCCGCTGCCGATGCTGTGTTTGGCTTCCTTGAGCTGCCTCTGTGCTTTTGGCTTTCCTGAATGCCCTGAGATGCGGGACACGACTGGTGCCAAATACTTCGAAAAGAGAGGTGTAAGTGTAGGCAAGCAAGCGACTGTAATGCCAATCCAGACTTCAAGGTAGGTAACAAGACCTATATTTCCGAGCCCGTAGACGAAGTCTGTCTGTGTAATTGATTGGACGGTAATCTGGATTCGCCATCCCATGATGGCGACAACCCTTTTGTATCAAGTTATTCCAGGAAACAGTAATTGACGGGTAAAACGATTCGAGACAGACTTACAGGAGACCAAGGCCGAATAAAGAACTGATGGCAAGCTTTTTCCTGACTGGCATCCGTAATCCCCACAGCGGTGGCATTGGTAGAATAACAATGCAAGTGTCGATGATCATATTCACACTCACAGATGTGAGCTCTTCAACCGTCACACTCTTACAGTATCCGCCTGGAACAGGGTTCCAGGAGTACGAAAGGGGGTGGCAGTTGGTCAGAAAAACGCACAGAAATGATATACCATAACCTGAGACGACGAACATTAAGATCCGTGCGGCGATCTTGAAACCCTTCGTCGTGAAGATGCATGTGTAAAACGAAAGGATGGAGAGTTTGCAAAACATCGTTGCGACAAGCCACGTAACGCCGGTGGAAAGGAGAATCTAATCACGTTTTAGCCCGGAGAGTTGTTCGACCTGCTCTGGCTAATCATACCTTATACTGCACACCAAGTTCATATTTGTTAAGTTCCACAGTGTGCGCGCCCAAGCCATTGGCGATAGCCCAGAATGTGGTGCCTTCTAAGGCCAGTGTACTGATCTAGGCGATCGATGAGTGAGGCGACACCACGAGGAAGATAATCTATCTGCTCTCACATATGCGATAACAATCATGTAATCGTCGGGGCGAAGAGCCCTCTTCTTGAGTCTGGCAGCATGAAAGCGTAACAAAATGACCGTTGTAATTATGATGGTGAAAACCACCATCCACACTATAAGCGAGGCGCCTTGCCGACTAAGTAGCATTGCGATATATGGAGAGGGAGATCTTTTGTGAAGACAGGAATTGCCCGAAAAGAACAGGAAGGTAAATCAAGTAGTACCATTTGCCTCTGTAGGCATGGAATACCAGAGAATTGATAAAGTGGCCGACTTGTTCATGAACAGAGCGGATGGTTTTCTTGGTAAGGCAATCCGAGTCGCCAGGGACTCATTGTGTCCTAAGACGCTGACCTGGACGCCTTGCGATGGCGCAGCAGATGTTTCGTCCTTGTTGTACCTCGATGCACTAGAACAAGCCATGGCCCGCCGCTCCTCTGCAGTCAAATGGGGCCCCTCACAATTGTGCGAGCTTTTTGCAGTGGTGGGGTTCACTCATGCACAAACGAGATTGGCTCCATGCTAAGGCCTTCAGTCATGGGGCGATGTTATGAACACCGGTCTGCTCCGTCGATCTTTTCGGGTTAAGCTGAGCAGGGATTGCAGAAGGACGTAAGCATGCTGGCAATACAGACTACTACACAGTGAAATTGCCTCCTATTTTGAGAATCAAGGATGCCACACCTCCGTGCTAGGCATCGCTTTTCTGCGGCTGATGCAGGTCTTTAGCGGGATCTCTCGTCACAACGGTCTGATCGACAAATTTGCTCCGTCACCAGTTTGATCGGTGAGGCCGAAAAGGGTATGGTGGATCTTAGGCTATGTGTACGGCTGTTACATATCAACAACGTGACGGAAGGGGCATCCCTTGGCTAGTTTGACGGCCTGCACAGCTCGAGAAAGAGAAAGAGTAAAACCCCCGATGCCGACGAAAGGCATCTCGCATGAGAAGGGTGTGGTATGGATGATGGATGCCCAGAATGGGAAGGTGTAGTCGAAGGATTAGGTAGCGGGAGCCAATTAAGTGTCCGCGTAGTCAAAGTCTAAGTGACCCAGTGATAATCCTGGCGCCTAAGACGCCAGGACGCATGTTCTTCCATGCCGCAGCATCGTACTACATATGCAACGTCAAGGGTAATCCTGAGCCCTGCGCTCCCAGCACCGCACCACTTCGCCGGGTTTTATCTGTCCAATGTATGTGGATCCGAGCTGGCCTTACCATAAGACTGAAACGGCATTTGTGCGGTAGAAGCCGGTCAACGCCATCGTGCATGTGGCCCTTTCTAAGGATGTGTCAAGCATTGCACGACCATTTGATCATGTACTAGGGTGTTATGTGACGGTGTGAGGTGTTTGCTCTGCAATGGTGGTAATTTTAAAACTTGGGGTTCGGTCGTATGAGACTCAGCGGGAAACAGGGAATGTAACGAAAGTTCTGAAAGTATTCTGAGTTCTGATACAGAACGTCCAATTGATGAGCCATGCACTGCTTTCCAGTGCGGCCGGAGCTTTCTCATTCTGGCCAATGTTTTGGAATATAAATATTGACGACAGAGTAGTTTGACCTCTCACTGTTCTCGGTAAGCCTCATACTTAGCTAAAATGTATTCACAAATCACTCCCTTCCGCCTTGAAGGCTTTCCCAAACCTCTCTTCGCGCTCTCTGGTCTCTTTCTTTATGTACTAGCCATTCTACTTTCTCTAATCATTGGAACAGTTTCTTCAAGATCTGTCCTTCCAAGAGAGGCAAGCAAGACCTTGTGTCGCTGTTATCCCACCGATCCCTGCTGGCCAAATGCTACAGAATGGCAAGACTTCAACCAAACATTGGGCGGCAAGCTCCTAGCCACCATGCCAATTGCGAGTCAATGTCATCATGATGCCTTTGCGCCATTCGATGCCGAGGCGTGCGCCAAGTTACGGTCTGCGTGGTTCCTTGATGATACCCACTACGAGTCGTCTTCCTCCATCATGGCACCGTTCTTCGCAAACCAGAGCTGTGACCCCTTTCTTCCAGAAAATGCTCGCTGCATCGTCGGCACGTATATTCAATATGCCGTTAACGCCAGCCAAGCCTCTGATTACCAGAAGACCATCGAATTCGTACAGCGCTACAATATTCGCCTTACAATTCGCAACACGGGACATGATTACAACGCAAAGTCAACCGGAGCTGGTGCTATCGGCATTTGGACTCACCATTTGAAACGTATCGATATTTTGGATCACAAGTCTTCCTCATATAGTGGCAAAGCAATGAGAATGGGTGCCGGCGTTCAAGGTTTCGAGGCATACAAAGTGGCTCAGACACACGGCCTGGTAGTGGTAGGGGGTAACTGCCCTACTGTTGGTACCGCAGGTGGCTACACCCAGGGCGGAGGTCATGGACCGCTCTCCTCGAAGTTTGGACTTGGAGCTGACCAGGTCCTTGAGTGGGAGGTTGTAATAGCGTCTGGTGAGATCCTCCGTGCAACACCTACTGATAACCCAGATTTGTACTGGGCACTCTCCGGCGGAGGTGGTGGCACTTATGGTATCGTGCTGTCGATGACCGTTAAGGCATATGCGGACATGCCCACTTCTGCTTCCAATCTCACCTTTACAAATCAAGTTGTTTCGCAGGATGCCTATTACGAGGTTGTTGGAACCTTTCATGAGGCTCTCATTCCTATTGTGGATGCTGGTGGGGTCAGTGTCTGGCAGCTCACCAATACCACGTTCTCAATGGCGCCAACTTATGGGCCCAACATCTCGACAGCGCAGATGAAGAGCCTCCTCATGCCCGTGATAGACAAGCTCGACCAGTACAAATTCAAATACAGTACGTCGATCAAGAGCATGTGAGACGTCGACATTGATTTGACTGACATCCAATAGCATACGTTGTGAACGAGTACCTCAGTTTCCTAGACGGCTACAATGCCATGAATCCACCGATCCCAACCTCCGACATTCAAATTGGAGGCCGCTTCATTCCCCGCTCGCTCGTCCAGCAAAATAACTCAGCACTCACCGCCGCCTTCCGCACCATCAACGACAAAGGCGGTGGAGCCTCCGGCCTCGCTCTCAACGTATCCAACCGCCTCGTCGGCTATCCCTACAACTCCGTGCATCCCCGATGGCGCGATACGCTCTTCGACATGGTCCTCTACACTCTCTACAACTATACAGACTGGGACCTTGATCTAGCCAACCAGCAATTGATGACCAACGAACTCATTCCACAGCTGGAAGCTCTGACCCCGGGCGGCGGTGCGTACCTCAGCGAAGCGGATTTCCAGCAACCACATTGGCAGCAGACGCTTTATGGGGACAATTATGGTCAGCTGAAGGCTATCAAGGATAAGTATGATCCAACGCATATGTTCTATGCACTGACGGGAGTCGGGAGCGAGTACTGGGATGTCGTGGAGGATGGGAGACTTTGCACGTCTGAGCTGGGTAGGATTTAAGTCAGAGCATCCTTCCAAGCCGCCAGCTATAAGTGGTCTTGAAAATTTCAGGAAGAAAGTGGGTATCTTGCAAAAGATATTGATCACAAATACTTCATGATCCCCACCTCCCGTTCCAAGTTTTGGTGTTCATCCTTCTGTGATGCTAGATGAAAGCTTATCAATGCAGCTGCTTCAATGCTCTGTCTCCGACTTGACTCACCTATCCCAACATTTATCCGGCGGACGTTTGCAGGAAGAGCAAAGCACCATGACGCAACTCGAAAGGAAATGTGGCCTTCAATACCAGACACGTACATGAGGTAAATCTTTTTGGTGAGAGAGCGGCACTTTTGATCGACCCCAAAAGCATTAACATCTGAACGGATGAAGAAAGACGACTGGTAAAGGTACAAGCGGTCTGCACCCTTTCTTCTCTCTTGTATCCATATCTCCCCCATTCCCCGTACCATACCCTCAAACAAATTTACCAATACCCAGCAGCCTTATCAAAACCCCGATCTAGATTTTCTCGGCTCAAAAACGAGCTTCAACGTTCCCAATTGAGGCGTGATCTGATCTCTCATTTCCCTCAACATCTCGCTCCCATCATCACCCGCTCGGAATCGTATGTGGAAGCTTTTGACCAGAGACGCCACCACCAATCGCAGTTGGGTGGTGGCGAGTCCTTGCCCGACGCAGCTTGCACGTCCTGTGACGACAAGTGAGCTTTAGTCGATACCTTCTCCAATCTGTAGAGGGAAGCGCCAGGATATTGCGATAGAAAGAGAGAAACACTACTCACCAAATCCGAATGGCGCAAAGGCATGCTTGTTCTTGACCATTTCTGGCCTGCTGTACCAACGCTCGGGAATGAATTCTGTAGCACGCTCAAAGCAGCTCTCAACTAGATTATTTTCGCAAGATCATGTTAGAGCTTGCCAGCTTCGCCGAATCAACTATACGATAAATAGCAGTGAACTTACGTCTGAATATGACCCAGCGAGGTGCCACCACCTTTGTATGACCGGGGACAAAAGTGTCGCCGATCATAACACCCTGAGGTGGAGTTTCTCTACTAACAGTAGTACTTGCCACAGGATACAATCGCATGGCTTCATTGATGATACCCCGAAGATGAGGTAAGGCCGATATAGCATTAAGGTCGAGGGGGTCGATTCCATCTAGCTCGGCATGAAGCTTGTCGGCATGCTCAGGATATTTGGCGAGGAAGTAGGATAGAAATGTTAAGCTTGGAGCTGTGGTGTCACTGAAGACTCAAATCAGCTGTAGGTAAAAGTCGTCTTTGGACTTGCAAGCGCAATGCGTTCGAAATCAGGAAACCATTCATACGAAGGTTGGTTGCCTACCTTCCGGCCACAACAACCGTTGGTGCGTCGCCTTTCAACCATTTGAGGGCCGAAACACTATTTCCTTCCTTGTCGGCCTCTTCCAGAAAGAAAGATGCAATGTCTTTCTCCTCGGGTCTTGTCTATTTGTTAAGTCAGATAGCATGGCCAACAAATCACTCGATGTTAGCATTCATCAAAGGTATGCATGACGGACCTTGATTCGTTGATGCAGCTGCTGATCACAAAAAGCCAGCATTGCGAACCAGTCTCCAATCTTCCAGAACCAGGGCAGAAACGTGAATGCGACCCTTATCAACCAAATGGTCGGCCCAAAGATACCGATAACTGAGAGTGCGCGTCGGAACAGGGTAACAGCGAAGTGCCATTCCTGGCGCCGCATCATACCAAAGTCTTGGTTGAAGGCGAACTCGCCCATCGAGTCGAAGGCGAACCAGTACATTACATCATTGATTACAACGGGTTTCTTTGCGGCCGCTGTGTCAGATATGATCTTCATGAGGACTCCGATCTGGCGGTTGATTCTATCCCTGTACTGCTCAATGGCTAACCATCTCCTTGGTTAATATAGGTAATGCATAATGGCAAAAATTGTCCACGCATGTCGGAGCAGTCTGACAGGACGTACCTAGTGAACTGAGCGCCCGGCTCCATATTCTGCGTCTTTCATCATGCATCTGCTTTTGGCGCGTAAAGACGAGAGAGTAGTCGGGCAGCATCAGGTCGTAGAAGTCGGACTTTGTGCACAGAGTCCCATAGCCTTCTAAGACCGTATAAGACTCCGGATGGAAAGAGGCTATCTCACTAGGTCCTAAAATCGTCCATGAGCGTTTGTCTACTACCTACGTTCTCTTTGAGATGAGGTCTTGACTGCACCTGTACGGGCGAAATCGCCATATTTCTCGTGTAACCGACACATCAGCTCATGGTTTCGTGAATCCCGACACTGCCAGACATGCCAAAGCTTGCTGACAGCGGCTAGTCTTGGTCCTTGAAATTTAGATAGACGGTGAAGAGGCGACAAACGGTACCCAATGATGCTGGCAAACAAGCCGATGAGGTAGCCCCCGATGATTTTGCAAGAAGCAGCGAGGGAAGATGGTAGGAGCTCCTGATGTCGCACAACTGAAAAGACAACGAGAAGGCCACAAAGGGCATGAAACACAAAAAGTGCAGGTGCTTGCATGTGCCATTCACCCCGGATAAATATGCAGACATGCGCCGCGATCCCCACAGCACAGGCTAGGCAGAATGCTGCGTTCAGTGACATTTTCGTGTACTGTGGAAATATGTGAATGTAAAAAGGGGAATCAATGGGTTAGCTGTTTATAAGACGGGCTTTGAAGTATCAGGTTTTCACAGAGGATTTGGGCAGATTAGGCGGCCAAGGCTGCGTCTACATATGACGTGCATACTTGTCTATTTGCGGTCGTGGGGAGAAGGAATTGATTCGGTAATAACTGAATGTTTTGAAAAGACGTATTCATATACTTTACCTATTCTGTAATTTTCCAAGTAGGCCAAAAGACGTATTCATATACTTTACCAATGCTGTAATATTCCAAGTAGGCCTGGGAATTGATTACAAGGCAAGTCGATTGCATCGTATAATCGTGTAGCATAGAGCAATCTGAAAATATACCTTATGTATTCGGAATACTGAGTACAGCGCGACAGCATGCGAACCTCTGGCCTTCTTTTCTTGTCTGGCCAGGTAGATTGAATCTTCTCCACTACGGAGTACGGCCGAGAGAATGCAGATAGATTGTACAAAGAACGAATATTGAACATAAGAGGTGCCGAGATCTCGCAGCACTACCATCATGAGCGCGTTAAGTATTCGGACTTAGGCTACTGTACCCAATTTCTAGAAGTAGTAAACCAACAGTCTTACGTTTGTCACCAACTTGAGACTTAGCTGAGACAGTGGCAGGACAGCAGGCTCAAAAGCAATTGTAGGAAAGTCGCTAGTAAATAATAACGCGTGTCTCTGCAAACTCAATTGATATATGCATGCTTTCGAAGCGCCTTGATGTTCGAGCAATTAAGATCGATGGAAGGTCTCCATGCAAAAGTTGAAGCGTCCCCACCCCATAACCACCGACTATGTCATCTGCTTCCACGATCAGCGGATTGGTATGGTAATGATACAAGATGTGACAGTGGGAGCTACAATATGCTGCATTGATGTTGGTCCAATCCTTGCTTCATTGTATTGTCCTCCTTTAGAATCATTGTCTTGTAATATCTCGACCTGCCGCCACCGCCCTTGATTCGCTAACGAACCCCACTGATCAGGCCATCTTCTGGCGCATTGGGAGAGGTGATGATAGTATTGGAATGCCGTGGCTTCCGAAAGGTGATGATGGCCAGAACGGTGAGCCGACCAATATTAGTGGGATTCAGACTGTCCTGCAACCAGGAACAGATCAGTGATTCAGCTTAGGTAATCGCTGCTTTGCCACCTGAATTAACTTTTGGTTCAGTGATCTGTTCCAAAACACTATTTTGGCTCGAAGAGCTATAAATTACCTAGCACGCGGGTGACAAAAATATTGGATCACTAATGACTTGGCGGAGATCCCCTACCAAATTTCTATATAAATTATCTACTTTTCTCGACTAAAACCCTATCATTTATCCGTTACTATCTAAAAAAGCCTGGAGTCGTTTAGGTATACTAGCTACCTACTCATTCACGTACTTAATAGTTATATATTTATCCTACCCCTAAATAATATAGTCTCTTATAGTACAGTTATCCTAATAGGGGTACTTACAGAGCATTTATTTAGGTCCTTACTAGGTGTTTTCTATTAGCGATTATAAAGAATAATAGTATAATAAGGCGTAGTCTAATCCTTATAAGATATATAAGTACTAGGGGATAATATATTATTAAGAAAAGTAGATAATTTATATAGAAATTTAGTAGGGGATCTCTATCAAGGTATTAGTAATCCAATATTTTTATTACCTACGTACCTAGGTACCTTAGACGTACTAAGCTAGGTAAGTAGGTTACTAAGCTACTTCAGGTTAGTAAGGCTAACTACGTAATAGGAGGGTAGTATATCTACGTATAAACTTCTATAATCTACTAAATATCCTATCTTCTTACTATAATAGAATATCCGGATATTAGGACCCTAAGCTTATTACAGCTTATCGGTTAGTTAATAAGTGCCTTAATTACCCCTCTAGGACTAGCGCGAATATTAGAACTCTAATATTTCTTCGTATTCTACCTACGTACGCACTAATACTCCGTGATATTTTCTACTTAAATTAAGTTATATAACTTACTTTAAGGTATCTAAAGCTTTAAGAATAATTAAAATCAGTCTAGTAGCTCAAAAGATATATTAGAATAAGTAGATTTACCTACTAAATTCTATACGCTAACGGCTAGAATAATTAGATTAATAATAAAAATCCTGTTATTATTTATAAATTACCTATTTTACTATATTACCTACTAACGTATCTAATATTAATCTAAATAGGGGTAGATATCTATCTTATTACTAGGTATATAACGCTGTTAGAATAGGTGTATCTATATAATATAGCTAATACTATCGTATATATAAGCTACCTACCTACCTACTAATATATCTAATTTACTCCCTACTATTCACGTCACCTACTAACGTGTCTAATATTAGTCTAAATAGGGGTAGATATCCGTCTTATTACTAGGTATAGAACGCTATTAGAATAGGTGTATATATATAATATAGCTAATGCTGTCGCATATATAGCCTACCTACCTACCTATTAATATACTCCCTACTATTTACGTCACCTACTAACGTGTCTAATATTAGTCTAAATAGAGGTAGATATCTATCTTATTACTATGTATAAAACGCTATTAGAATAGGTATATCTATATAATATAGCTAATGCTATCGTATATATAGGCTACCTACCTACCTACTAACGTATCTAATTTACTCCCTACTATTTATATTACCTACTAACGTGTCTAATATTAGTCTAAATAGGGGTAGATATCCGTCTTATTACTAGGTATAAAATGCTATTAGAATAGGTATATATATATAATATAGCTAATACTATTATATATATAAGCTACCTACCTACCTATTAATATACTCCCTACTATTCACGTCACCTACTAATATATCTAATATCAGTCTAAATAGGGGTAGATATCCGTCTTATTACTAGGTATAAAACGCTATTAGAATAGGTATATCTATATAATATAGCTAATACTATCGCATTTATAAGCTACCTACCTACCTATTAATATATCTAATTTACTCTCTACTATTCACGTTACCTACTAACGTATCTAATATCAGTTTAAATAGGGGGTAATTTATATTACCTACTAACGTGTCTAATACGTGTCTAATATCGGTCTGAATAGGGGGAAATATCCGTCTTATTACTAGGTATAGAACGCTGTTAGAATAGGTGCATATATCTGATATACTCCCTACTATTCACCTTCCCTACTAAATGCCAGGTAGTAGGGGTGATTTTCCGACGTAAAAATCTTGAATTTTTATAGGCATTTTCTAGTCTTTTAATAATATATTATATAATTTTTTTACTTATTCTTTTAAACTATTAATATTATACTTTATATAGTAATTAGATTTATATTATATATTATATATTATACTAGAAGATACTTATAAGAATTAAAGATTTTTATATAAGAAAGATATACTTAAAAGTATAATTCTTTTATTTCTTAGTAAGTAATAGTAGTTATAAGTTAAATTTAAATCTAAGTATAATATATATATATATAAACTATTATTAATACTAAGACTCTTATTAAGTATTATAAGAGTCTTAAGGTAAATATAACTAAAACTATTAATTTTAGACTTAAAGAATTATTTATAATAGTTATCTAGTACTAGAGTATTAATAAATAGTTATTAGGCCTACTTATATTATAATTCTATAAGATATTACTATTTAGGACTAATAGAGTATCTTATATCCTAGTATAGTATCTATTAGATTAATACTAAGGTTTACCTAGGCTTCTTAAATACTAAAATATAGCTGTATTTACTATTTATATTTTACTATTATAGCTAATAACTATATCCTAGAATTATACTATAGATAATATAGATTATATTCTAAAAGATCTTATTACTACTAAGTTTTTTAAGAAACTCCCTCGTAGGCCTTAACTATTTCCTAAGTTTAAACTATTAGAAATTAATAAAATAATATATAGGTAAGGTTAACTACTTAATAAAATTAATATTTAATAACTTTATAAAATCTTCTCCCTTTTCTTTAAAGAATAAAAGCTTAATTTACTAGTAGAGTATATTAATTTAAATATAATAGCTTCTTCTACCTTATAAAAACCCTATATAAGAATTTAGATTCCTATAATAGTAAAAGAGCGTAGGGCTTATATTAGGGTATATATATATAGGACTATATCTAGAACCTATAATAAATAACTATTAAAACCTTAATCTTATAAGCCTACTCTATCCTACTATCTACTATATAATTAATCTAAAGAGGTAGTAAATAATTAATTATTTCTTCTATATCTCTAGGCCTAAGAAGAATAAGTTAGTATTTTAAAAATTTAAACCTCTAAATAATAATCTATATTAAAAATTTAAGAAATATTAGAAGGTAGATATATATCTTTTTATTAATAAGTGTATTTAATATTTTATAAGTAGGGTAAAAGAAATTATTAATATATTAAGTAAATTAGAGTTAAAAGGCTTTAAGATATAAGTATTAATAAATAAGAGGTATATCCTAGATTAGATATTATATATAAAAGGAGCTATTAGACTAATTAATTTAGATAAAATATAGATAACCTAGCTTAGCTTCTTAAAGATATAGGCTATAGTTCTTGATATAGTAAAGTAATAGGGTATTTCTAGCTTTATAAATTATATTATCTAGCTAGATAACCTATTTACCTTAGCCTATCTACTTAGTTAACTAGCTAATAAGGGATTTAGGGGGGCTAGTACTATTAGAACTACTAAGACGTAGTAAGAAAATAATAAAGAAAAGGCTAGTACTAAGAAGTAAAAGGAGGTTTAAAAGAGAAGAATTATAGCCTAGATCTACTCCTTACTAATTTAAAAATAATATATAATATATAGATACTATAAGGTTAGCTATATAATTCCTTATTAAATAACTAGAAAATGCCTGTAAAAATTCAAGATTTTTACGTCGGAAAATTACCCCTACTACCTAGCATTTAGTAGGGAAGGTGAATAGTAGGGAGTATATTAGATGTATGCACCTATTCTAATAGCGTTCTATACCTGGTAATAAGACGGATGTTTCCCCCTATTTAGACTGATATTAGATACGTATTAGACACGTTGGTAGGTAATATAAATTACCCCCTATTTAGACTGATATTAGATACGTTAGTAGGTAACGTGAATAGTAGGGAGTAAATTAGATACGTTAGTAGGTAGGTAGGTAGCTTATATATACGATAGTATGAGCTATATTATATAGATATACCTATTCTAATAGCGTTTTATACCTAGTAATAAGACGGATATCTACCCCTATTTAGACTAATATTAGACACGTTAGTAGGTGACGTAAATAGTAGGGAGCACGTTAGTAGGTAGGTAGGTAGCCTATATATGTAATAGCATTAGCTATATTATATATATACACCCATTCTAATAGCGTTCTATACCTAGTAATAAGACGGATATCTACCCCTATTTAGACTGATATTAGACACGTTAGTAGGTGACGTAAATAGTAGGGAGTAAATTAGATACGTTAGTAGGTAGGTAGGTAGCCTATATATATAATAGTATTAGCTATATTATATAGATATACCTATTCTAATAGCGTTCTATACCTAGTAATAAGACGGATATCTACCCCTATTTAGACTAATATTAGATACGTTAGTAGGTGACGTAAATAGTAGGGAGTATGTTAGTAGGTAGGTAGGTAGGCTATATATATAATAGTATTAGCTATATTATATATATACACCTATTCTAATAGCGTTCTATACCTAGTAATAAGACGGATATCTACCCCTATTTAGACTAATATTAGACACGTTAGTAGGTGACGTAAATAGTAGGGAGTAAATTAGACACGTTAGTAGGTAGGTAGATAGCCTATATATGCGATAGCATTAGCTATATTATATAGATACACCTATTCTAATAGCGTTATATACCTAGTAATAAGATAGATATCTACCCCTATTTAGACTAATATTAGACACGTTAGTAGGTAACGTAGTAAAATAGGTAATTTATAAATAATAACAGGATTTTTATTACTAATCTAATTATTCTAGCTATTAGCGTATAGAATTTAGTAGGTAAATCTACTTATTCTAATATATCTTTTAAACTACTAGACCGATTTTAATTATTCTTAAAGCTTTAGATACCTTAAAGTAAGCTATATAACTTAATTTAAGTAGAAAATATCACGGAGTATTAGTACGTACGTAGGTAGAATACGAAGAAATATTAGAGTTCTAATATTCGCGCTAGTCCTAGAGGGGTAATTAGGGTACTTATTAACTAACCGATAAGCTATAATAAGCTCAGGGTCCTAATATCCGGATATTCTATTATAGTAAGAAGATAGTAGAGTTATAGAATTTATATAGAAAGACTATTATATTAGGATAGAGACTATTATTTAACGCCGCTATTAATTAGTAGAAAATAGTATAAATATATATATAAGTTAGCTAGTCTTTAGTAATAATACTATAAAAGAGCTATTAATCCCCCTATTTATTAATATATATAATTACTTTATAAGTAGAGTTAATTAGGCTAATTAATTATATTACTATTATAAGATACTTAAGCTATATAATAAGAACTAGAAGGCCCTCTAGTACTACTTACTAAATATAATAGTATATAACTATTATAAGATAGCCTACTATTTAATAGATTAGTTATAAGGTAAGTTTTAATAATATAACTCCTATAAGACTTTTTATAGATAACTAGTTACTAAACTATTTACCTATTTAAAATAATATATAGGTATTAGGAAACCTTAATAATTTAGCGTATAAAATATATATATATATTATATTATAGAATTAGATTATAGAGTTATTATCTTACTAGGAATAAAAGTATAGTACTATTAAGTATATAAATATAAGGGAAGGATTAGTTTGAAAAAGGTAAAAAGGAAGGTATCTAAGGAGCTATCTATTAGTTCTATTCTAGGTTAATATTAATAATAAAGGGTATTAAGATCTAGGTATAATTATAAGCTATATAATATATATCTTTATTATAGAACGTGATATTAGATAGATTATATTAAGGTTATCCCCTAGTTAGAAATTTAGTAGTTTTTACTAAGAAAATAACGGATACTATACTTACTAGGATATAGGATAACTAAGTAGACTATTATTAAATAACTTATTATATTAGTTATTATTAGGAAAAGATATTATTATTATTTAAAATAAAAGTATTAAAAGCCTAATACTATTTATTAAGTACTTAATTAATTATAAGATATCTAGTATAATAATAGTCTACTCTTTTAATTACTTCTATACTATTAGACTAACTCATATAATTCCTAATTCCTTATATTACTTATATTATAATATATCTTTATACTCTTATAATAATTATTAATAGTCCTATTAGATTTATTATATTAATATAAAAGAATCTATTATATATAGGAGTTACTATAAACTAGCATTTATCTATTCCTTTAAAGTTTAACTAGTAGTATTTTAGGAATAAAATAGTAAAATAGCTTATTTTTATTATTAGAAAGTCTAATATTATCTTCTTACTATAATAGAATATCTAGATATTAGAGCTCTAACCTTATTATAACTTATAAGTTAGTTAATAAATCCCCTAGACTACTTCCCTAAACTAGCGCGAATATTAGAACTCTAATATTTCTTTATCTTCTACTTATATATAAATACCTATCTTTTATAATATTTTATACTAATATAAAGTTATATAGCTTATTTATAACTATTTAATACTTTAAAAACTATAGTAATTAGTATAATAATTTAAAAGATATATTATTATAAATAAATTTACCTACTAATATTAGTCTAACTATTTAATATCTTAGTTTATTTCTACTACCTAACTAATCTTTTCTTTCTACCTTACTTTTATTATTCAATACTTTATTATAGGTATTATTCCTCCCCTTTATAATCTTTACCTTATAAGCTATACTAATCGTCTTTAAAGTATATATTATTACCCTTCTTATACTAAATATAGCTCTTCTAGCGATTAATACCTTTTAAGCGCGTAGCTCTTTCTAAGTTATACCCTAATACTATTAATAAGAGGGTTAAAATATTATAAAAGTAATAGTATAAGATATATTAGACACCTAAAGAAGACTAATTTAGAAACCTAGGTTAGATCTAAGACCCTACTAGTAAGCCCTAGAAATATTACGTTAATAGAACCTCGCTCTAAAGAAATACTATTAGGTACTTACCCTTATAATTACCTTAATAAGTATATTACTCTCTAGTAGTATATAATTCTATCTAATATAACTATTTAAGTATTTATTCTACCTAGGAACTCCTAGTAATTATCTAGATATTAGTAGCTTAATAGCTAAATAGATCTCTACTATTAATAGTATAATTAAAGAAGTTAGACTGGATTTAGATATTTATTTATTAATTATTAAAATTATATAAACTATCCTCTAAATATTATCTAGATTATTTAGAAATATTTATAATAGAGTAGATCTAAGTCTAGAAAATAACTAGGGAAATATATTAAATAGTCTTACCTATATCTATCTTCTTACTATAATAGAATAGAGGAATATTTAAACTCTATTAGTCTCTTAAAGCCCTTATCTAATAGATTTCTTATTTTATACCCCTATTTAACTAATTTTAGCCTAGCTTTCTATCGCGAAGAATATTAAAGGTCTTATATTTTATATATTCTATCCTACTATATACTTAACCCTCTTATAATTTTCTAATTATATTAAGTTACTTAGCTTCTTTTAAGGAGTTTAATATTATAAAAATCTTTAAACTCTATTTAATAGTTCTAAAGCTATATCTTAATAAATAGATTTACTTACTAAGTATTCTATTTCTTAGTATATTTTCTTTATATCTATTTTATTAATAGAAATCTTTCTATCTTCTAGCTTATCCCTTTTTTTTTATCCTACTACCTTATAGACTTTAATACCCCCTCTAATTATTTGTAGGTTATACTACCTATTACTTACCTTCTAAACTATTAATAGCGCTTTAATTATACTAACTAATACCCTTTACTCTCTTCCTTATATATAACTACTAAACGCCCCCTTTCTAATATTAATACTAATATTATAGATAATAAACGCCGGTAAGTATATAGAAGTAAGAGTATAAGGCGTATTAAGTAGTTAAGAAACTCTTTAATAGTAGTAACTATTAATATTAATCTTACTCTATATTCTTTTTACTACCCTTATACTAATTAATTTCTTTATAAAACTTCCTACCTCCTCCTTAATTCTACTAACTACCTACTATCTATTATATAACTAGACCTATAAAACTATATATATACTAGTAGTAGAGGGAATAATATATTCTATAATAAATAAGATAAGAAGGTATTATAAGCCTTTTTATATAACTATATATACTAGCTAAATACTATATAGATTAACTACGTTAGCAAGATCTTAACTCGCCCTTATACCCTTAGCAAAGGTCTTATACCCGTAGGCCCGGGGCCGGCCCCAGGGGCCGCTAGCCCCGGGCCTGTCGCAGCGTGTCGCAAGGCCCTAGGGCCGCTCCGGGCTCCAAGGGCAGCGTCACGTGACTGCTAACTAAGCAGTATTTTTAGAATCTATTAGTTTATAGATTTTAAGAAATCACGTGACTGCTTACTAAGCGAAACTATATCACGTGACTGATTACTAAGTAGAACTTTAAAAGTTTTAATGTTCTATAATCGACGGGGGACTCGGGTAGCGTACCCCGGAGCTACCCCCAACGCTACCCTAAAAGCGACCCCGGAATCGATCGATTCAGCCAATTTCTACGCGGGAATAATGCGCTAGGGTAGGCCTAGGTAGGGGTTAATAGCGTGGCGAGTATATTAACTTGGGGTGGTTGATAATGCGATAGCGTTACTATTACGGGTACTTTAACGCTATTACCTAGCGCCCGGAAGCCTAACTATAGGATGCCGTGACGCTAATACCTAGCGCCCGGAAGCCTAATCTTAGGGCGGCCCTACGGCCCCAGGCGGACTCGTGTCTGCCCCTGCGGTCCTAGGGCAAGCTTTCTCAAACCACGGCCCTGGGGGCCCGGGGCGGCCCGGGGCCGGCCCCAGGTATCCCTCCGGGTTTTCAGAAATTGCCGACGTAGATAAGGGTATTCTATCTTAAATTAATAGTCCTAGCTAAGAATAATATATCTTAGATCTAATAGTATAAGAGATATAGATTTATTAGTATAAAGGCTATAAAGGCTATATTATATTCTATTAATATTAATAATAATAATAAGGTAACTAATTACTTATAAGAATATAAGAAATAGGAATTATATAAGAGTTATATATTAGAGAAACTTACTTAAATACCCTTATATATACTAATACCTAGAGTTACTATTCTTAGTTAATACTAGTATATTAACCTAGTATTAGTAAGTTATATAACTACTCTTAAGAGGTATACTAATATAATTGTATTTATATATAAAGTATTAGGATTTACCTAAATAGATTATATAACTAGTAGGATAGAGTTACTATAAGAACTCGAGTTCTAAATAAAATAGTAGAGAAACTAGGGGTATAAATAGCCTTTATTTACAGTATTAATAAACTAGTCTAGGGCTATAAATATTAATAAATCTTTTAGGAATATAGGATATTTATTACCTTATTAATACTATATAGCCCTTACTAGGATAGGATAACTATATTAGTAAGATCTTAACTCGCCTCTATACCCTTAGTAAAGACCTTATACCCGCAGGCCTGGGGCCGGCCCCAGGGGCTCCGGGCTGGCCTCGGGCCTGTCGCAGCGTGCCGTAAGGCCCCGGGGCCGCTCCAGGCTCTAAGGGTAGGGTCACGTGACTACTAACTAAGTAATATCTCTAAAATCTACTAGTTTATAGATTCTAGGAAATTACGTGACTGCTTACTAAGCAGAACTTTAAAAGTTCTAATGTTCTATAATTGACGGGGGACTCAGGTAGCGTACCCTGGAGCCACCCCCAACGCCACCCTAAAAGCGACCCCGGAACCGATCGATTTAGCCGATTTCTACGCGCGGCGGATGCGCTAGGGTGGGCCGCAGTAGGGGTTGATGGCGTGGTCGCCATATCGACTGAGGGTGATGATAATACGATAGCGTTGCTGTTCCAGGTGCCTTAACGCTATTCCCTAGCGCCCGGAAGCCTAATAATAGCGTACCGTAACGCTATTACTTAGCGCCTAAAAGCTTAATCTTAGCGCGCCCCTTAGGGCCCTAGGCGCTTAGTAGATTGCCTCTGTAGCCCCTATAGCCCCGGGCGGACTCGTGTCTGCCCCTGCCGCCCCATGGCAAGCCTTCTCAAACCACGGCCCTGGGGGCCTCAGGCGGCCCGGGGCCGGCCCCGGGTACCCCTCCGGGTTTTCAGAAATTGCCGACGTAAATAGAAGAACTAGATACTATTTAGTAAAGTTAGAATAGTTCTTATTAATACTAGACTATTATAAGAGTTCTAGGATAAGGCTATCTATTATATTAATTATATTAAGAATCTTATACCTAATAAGAATAAGAAGTTCCCCTTTAAGAAATAGTATAATTATAAACCCTAATTAATATATTTAAAGATATTTAAATATTAATACTATTTATTTAATATATTACTAAAAAGAAACCTAGATTATAAGGCTATTAAATACTACTTCTTTAGCTTTAATAGTAAGAGTATCTACTACGTATAAGATATTAAGGGATAATATAATAGTTAATTAGTATATATAATATTTAATAAGAAAGCTATTATACTATTAATAGATAATAATAAACTCTTAAGAAAAAGAGACTTAGATAATAATAATATAGTAGACCTCTTAAGCTAGCTTTAAAGTAACTAATTAGATAGTAGTAATTAGGTCTTAAAGTAACTAACTACCCCTAATTAATAGGGTACTATAAGAGTATTAGATAATATTAATAATATTAGTAATACTAGTAATACTAGTAATAGATTAATAATAACTTTTTTATCTAGCTAATTAATATTAGGCCTAACTAATAATATAAGTATACTAATTAGTCTAAATAGATATAATTAGAATAATTTACTTAAATTAAACTAAATTAGAATAAGTTAAATAATTAAACTACTAAAAATAGCTAAGTAGGTTTAGAGTAATTCAACTTAAAATAATAAATATTAGAGAATTATTCTTAATATATTATATTATTCTAGTTATAATAGACTATAGAATAATAATAGCTAGATAAATAAGAGGGATATAAAGTCTTTTAATAACTTTAAATTTAAAGCTATATTTACCCGTATTTTTATAAGTATTAAAGATAGAGTATCTCTACTTAATATTAATAGATAAGACTTTTAGTAGACCTAATAATAATAAATAGCTTACTACTATTAAAGAGGAATTAGCTAATTATAATAAGTAAATATTATAATAAGAATTATATTAACTATCTTATAAAGTATATATCTTACTAGAAAGGTAGGTCTTATTCTATAAATATAAACTAATAAGTAAAATTAACTAATATAAAGTATAATAAGCTATTATAAGCTTCTATTAAATTAAGAGAATTAATTTTAATAAGATTCTTATTAACCTTAAATATATTATTATAGTAATTCCTCTAGCTAGTAATAAGATCTACTTATATATAGTACTAGCTATAAACCTATTACTTATTAATAGAGCTAAGAGGTCTTTAGTCTAATTATAGTTAGAATAAAATTAAGATATTATATAATAATAGAGCTCCTTATATAGAGTTTTTATACGCGTAGCGAGCGCGCCCTTAGTATATATAATAATACCTACCTTAGTTCCCGTTAGTAGTATTAGCTTTATATATAAGAGACTTTAAATTAAGAGATAGAAGGTATTATACTAAGTAGAAGAGTTAAAATAATAGGTTAGGGTTACCCCCCCTAACTAAGAGGATTATAACTACGCGTAGAAGTAGGAGTAATAACCCTATAATTATAAGTATAACTAGCGGGATTTTAATATAATCTACTTTCTCTTATAAGTAGATTATTATATAGCTTAGTATTAGGAATCAATAATATAATAATAGTAATAAAGTATATTTATACCCCCCCCCTAATAACTTTAATAGCTCCCTCTTATATATTATAAAAAAGATATATAATAATTCTTAATAAGAGTACTATAAGCCTTCTACTAGGCTAGTAGTAGTAGTAACCTAGTATTATAAGTTAAATAGAAAAGGATACCTTAATATTAAATAGTATAAGAGAGGAGTAGCTAGGGTAGTAGTAGACTAGTAAGAGGGCTAAAAGTACTTATTAATATTAGTTAAATTATATAGGGAAGGGTAAGAGGGTAATTAAGGGAGTATAAACCTTTTAAGAGTAGAGAAAGGGGCGTAGCCCTAATAAGAGAGAGGAGTATATAAATATTAAGATCTAATACTAGGGTAGTATAAAGTATAAGAGAGAGGATAGTATATAATATTTAAAGGCCTAGAAGTATTATAATAAATAGGATAGATAAGAGAGGTTTTCTTTTATAATTTATAATTTCCTCTTAATAAACTAGAGTTAGAACGCCCTTATTAGCTCTAAGTAGCTAGATAGTAGAGTATAAAATATAAATAGTAATAGTAATAGTAATTCCTCCTAGCCCTAATAGCTAAGTATAAGTTAGTTATTAAGTATTTAGATATTATTATAACCTTTTTAGAATTACTTGTATATAAAGAAATCTAGGTAGAGTACCTTACTACTTTATTAATAGTTAATAAGGATATACTTATAAATTAAATAAAGCTTTATATAACCTTAAATAAGTATCTTATTATAAGAACTAGTTAGGAATACTAGTTAGGAATATAGTATTACTATTAACGTAGTGTCTATAGTACGTAGTAGCGCTGCGCTACCCCTTTACCTATAGTATATAGAGAAGGGAATTCCCCTTAAAGGGAAGGGTAGCGATTAGTCTTACTATTAATAAGAATAGAGAGTTCTATATATATATATATACGTACTATTTATAGTACTTAATAGCTACGTTATTATATAGTACCCTTATATTTTAATTACTCTACCCTATTTAAGGGTAGTAGCCTGACTATTAGTAAGATAAGTAGAGAAGGGTTATTATAAGTATAAGGTAAAAAGGTTAGTTAATTAGCGTAGATAACCCGCCTAAATATAAGGGACTAAGCTTATAGAGAAAGTAAGTCTTAAGAATTAATTAATAAATTAATAATAGATATATTATAATTATAACTAACTATCTAGGGGTAGCTATTAGGCGTATAAACCTAGTCCCTACTACATAAAACCTAAGAAGTACTATTATAAAGGATATAAGAACTTAAAGAAGAAGTCTCTAAGAGGTAGTAGATATAAGATCTATAATAATATTTATAAGAGTTAGAGCGGGAAATATATATTAATAATACTACTTAAGTAGGTTATTAATATTACCTGTTATTAATAGAAGAATTAGAATTAAAGCGCCCTTAATATAAAACTTATATTCTTAGGTTATAAGACCTATATATATATAATAGGAAGTTAGTATAAGAATATTAAGAATAGTTTAATAATATAATTAATATAATTAATATAAGTATAGCCTATTTTCTTAATAACTTTATAAAAATTTAATACGCGTTATAATATATAACTTTAAACCTTAAGGCTACGTAGCGTAAATATATAAAGGATATATTAAAGGATAAATAGTCCTAGGAATACTTTAATAATTTCTTAATAAATTAAATAGAAGATCTTTAAAATTAGACTAACCGCGTCGAGTCGGTACTTCGAACTCGAGTCAGGTACCCGACTCGAGTCTTGGCGATTTAATACTAAAATCTGGTACTAAGTATTTAAGTCAGTACTAATAGTTAGTACCGAGTATTCGAGTCGGTACCTTAGTAGGTACAGAGTATTAGTACCGAAGTATTAACTCGAATCGCTAAGACATTTTCTCTAGTAATATTTTCTATTTTTAGTAGTATTCCTTACTATATTTTCTAATTTTTTTTAATTATTATTATTATTATTATTACCTAGGGAATTCTTAAAAGTAAATAAGATAATGCAAGAAGGTAATATATATCCCTAGGAAAATAACGACTATAATATTAGGAATATTTCTTATCTATAATAATATCTCGTACTATATATAATATTTACTAGTAGATTACTAAGTATTATTATTATTACTAACTAGGTAATTCTTAATAGTAACTAAGGTAAAATAGAAAGATAATTACTAATTAGCTATTCCTATAGAAATAGTAATTATAATATTATTAATATTTTTTATTTATAATAGTATTTACTATCATATCTATAGTTTACTATTATATTACTAAGCATTATTATTATTATTACCTAGCCTAACCTAGGTAATTCTTTAAGGTAATATATATCCCTAGGGAACTAAAAGGGGTATTAAAATTCTAATTAAAAAAATCTATTTTTAGTATAGAGGGAATTCTAGAAAAAATTTAGTGTCCCCTACTATTTTATTAGGGGCTTGGCGTCTTGGCGATACCTTGGCGATTCGAGTTGGGTCAACCTGATTCGCTAAGGTATCGAGGCCTTGGCGAGTCGGTACCGGAAGGAGGTACCGAGTATTCGGGTCGGTACCCGGAGCTAGTACCGAGTATTCGGTCAATACTAATTCTTAGTATTGAATCCCGACTCGACGGTTAGTCTATTTAAATTAATACCTTATAATTAGTAAGCGCTACTTAAAAGCTAAGTAAAAGGAATATTAAAAGATTATAAACTTTATAAATTACCTTACTAAGTTAGAAAGATAACTTAAGCTATTAATAGAGTATATACTTTATAATAACCTTTTAAATAAGTTATATAAAGATCTTTATAATTAACTTATAATATAACCTAATATCCTAGAAATAAGGGATACTCTTATTATATTAGTAACTTCATTAGAGCTTTATATAATACTACTTATATATAAAGATTAAAGGGATAATACTCCTACTAGGGGTTAATATCCTTAAAGAGGAAGAGGAAATTTCTAAGGGTAAAGAGATAATAGCTTATATATAAAGTAAAAAGGATAGGGCGCTATTAGAGTATTATTATATCTTCCTTAAAGGCTTAAGCTTAACCTTTCTACTATTAAGTATTATAATTATTAAAAGTAGGGATATATAATTAAGGATTACTAGAGTATAAAATTAATAATTATAAATATTATAAATAATAAGCTTATAATTAATAAGATATCTAGTAATAAGCCGGCTAAAAAAGGCTTAAATTTAAAAAACCCTTAAGTATTATAATTATATCTACTATTATAATATAAGGGAAGAAGTAGATATAATAACTTATTATTATTATAATATAAGTAGAGCTTAAGAGCTTATAAAGAGAATTTGTTATATTAATTAACTCTAGAGTAGATATTAATTATATTAATATATACTTAATAAAGGAGTAGGATTAGGAAATAGACCCTAGCTCTAATAATATCTTATATAATAGAGTTGATTAATTAATTTATACGCCTACTCAAGCTACTACTACGTTACTTATAAGGGTATTCCTTATAATTTTACCCTTAAGCACCGAATATACTCGTTAGCCGCTAGAGAAACCGTTACTAGTTAAAAACTCCCTCTTATCCGTACCCTTCTACTAATTATTAGCCTTGCGGTAGTACCGCTAGGCTCCTAATACTACGGTAGAAACTTATACGTGCTTCTAGTCTTACGTATTAGTACGTTATAATCTAAACTACCACTTTATAACCGGTAGAATAAGTAAGATAGTTAGATTCACGCGGCTGGTCTTAGGGCGGTTATTACCCCTTTAGCCCCCGCGTTTTTCTTCTTCTTCTTCTTCTTCCTCTTTTTCCTTACGGGGATTTCCTGCTCGATACCCCGTAGGAGCCTCGACCTTACTAGTTACTCCCCTGCTAGCGAGAAGGATACGATTACTCTAGTCTCTACTATCTATTATACCGCTACTCTAATACCTATTACTTCGGTTAATATCCTCCGAGTATCGGTCGTACTAGCCTCCGTAAAAAGCCGCCGCCGGGCTTCCCTAAATTTAGGGTAGAAAAAGAGAATATATTTTATATCTTACTTCCTCTACCTATATAAGTATTCGCCGCTATCTACTATTAAGATATATATACGGTAGAGGAAGTAGTTTAAGCTAATCTTTCCGCTTTAGAGCTAGGTCGCTATTAAGCTTTCTACTTTCCGTAGTATATAGTAGTAATCGAGCCGATTATTAAATAGGCCCCCTTACTAAGCGGGGGATATTAGCTAGCTTTAAAGGCCTACCTTATACTTCTCCTACCTATCGATCTAACGTCGCCGTACCTAGTACTTCACGTTTATATCGATTACCCTAGTACTCTAGTATTCCTCGGTTTTAGTACTCGAGGTATAGCCCTATTTCTTCCTAGTAGCCGTGGCCGCCTTGTCCCAACAGTTATAGCCTAAGGAGTCGAGGGCCCACCTCTCCTTCTCCTAGGTTGGAGTAGGTAGTAGGTCACGCCTCCTCCGCCGGTAGAGCCTATTCTAAATTATCCTATTTCTATTTATTATTACGGAGTTAGCCCCTCTTAATACTTAGTATTATATAACTAGCCTATTAAGGTACTAGTCTATCGGTATAATTACTACCTCCGCCTTAAGAACTTAAACTAGGGTGGCCTTATAAGCCCCTAGTACTATTCTAAGGTACTAGTTCTAAATTACTGCTAGTATTCTCGCGGGCGTTTTTAACGCTTTACTCGTGCCTTTAGGCTAGTACTAGATCGGGGCGGTAAACGTTAGTATCGGTCTTACTACTATACTATATACTAGTCTACACTTCTCTAGGGTTACTCCCTACGTCGACCCCGCTATATAACTAATAGCTCTAGTCTAGGTAGCTACCCTCGCTTTTAGCTAGGCGATATAGGGGCCCTAGCGTAGTTTTAAGTCGATATAAAGACCTAAGACTCGTAAGCTTAATCCTAGTTTAATTACCACGTTATTAAAGTTAATTACTATCTTTATATTAAATTTCTTTAGGGTCCGTAATAGGTATATTAGCTCGTATTTCTAGGGGGTAAACGTCGCCCTGTAAGTACGCGCCTAGTATAGGCATATTTTATATACCTTCTCTAGGTACTTATAGTTAGCCTTAGTAGATTCGTTATACGCTAGTAAGTAGACGTTATTAATAAAGCCTCTAACCTATATCGGGAGCCTAGTCTTAGCGTATTCTTCGAGGAGCGGTGCGTTAAAGAATAGGAATAGTACCGGTAAAATTAGTAAGCCCTAGGGGATCCCTATTTCAACCTCTTCTAATTCGCTAGTCCTACCTCCTAAGGTAATCGATATCTTCCTATCTAATAGGAAACTCGCGACCTACTTAGTAATAAAGGCCGGCGTTCTTCTTATCCGTAAGTTATAAAGGAGCCTCTTATAAGAAACGTTATCGAAGGCGCCTACTATATTAAGAGATAGTAGGCTGGCTACCTTTCTCTTATTACCTCTTTTACTATAGTTTTATACCGTATAGACTATATCCGTCAGGGCCTTAAGGGCTGTCTCGACTAAGCGTTTCCTTCGTACTCCTATCTATTATAATAGGAGCAGGTGGTGTTTCTCCGTAAGGTCACTAAGCTTCCTTGAGACTACCGTCTCTAACGCTTTTTCTAGCGTGTTAAGGAGTATAATTAGCTTATACGATTTAGGTTCTAAGTAATCCTTCTTTACTAGTTTCTTTAGAATTACCGTATTCGCCTCTTTAAACTAGGTAGGGTAATAGCCCGCCTTTATATAAGCCTAAAATAAGTGTATAATAGCGCTTATAATCGGTTCTCCCGTTAGTAACCTTAGGCATCGGTTTAAGATCCCTATTCTCCCTAGGGCCTTATCTACGGCTAGGTTCCAGATCGCCTTACTTACCTCGCGTACTATAACCACGTATAGGAGCTCTATCGGCGCTAGGTACCTTATTATCGCGATATCCCCTAGGTCTACCTAGGGAGGCGGGGGGAAGAGGGTCCTCCTTAACGCTCTTACCTTACCATCGAAGTCTATAGCCTTTCCCCCCATTCTATCCCTTATCGCTGGGAAGTAAGGAAGCCCTTTTAGCTTCCTACTCTTTTACCGACCCTATCTAGCTAGCCTCTATACCCCCGTAGGTTTTAAGGATACCTTATAAACGCCTTCTCGGAACGCGAGTACTTTAGCCTTACGGATCGTTTATACCTTTATATATTCGGCCTCTTTTAATACTTCCTTAGTATATATACTCCTTCCGCGGTAGTATTCTTTAAGACGGGCCCTTACTTCCTTCGTGGTCTTAGTATAACTATAGTTCTAGTACGACTTAGCCTCTAGGCTTAGCTAGGTAATTAGGACGGTAATTTTAATAATCTCTAGGAGCCCTACTATTAGCTTCCCCGTATATTAATTAATATCGGCAGGTACTATTAATACTAGTTTTCTAAGGGCTCGGTTTAGTATATTAAGGCCTTTCCTAATATCTTCTTTAACCGTCTTATCCTCTAGTTTCTTCTATACCCTCCTTATACGGGTAGGCGTCTCCTCCTAGGACTACTCTAGCTCCGTTACTATTAGCTAATAGTCTAATCTATAATAGAGGTCCTCCCTAACCCTATACGAGCTTATCGCGTAATAGGCCCCTTCTATAAGGAATATTAGGTCGATAGCGCTCTAGAGTCCTTAGCTCCTCTATATAACGGTTCCTTCGGGCGTACCGAGACTTATTCCTTTCTTAGTGGTATAGTCTAGTAATTTATCGGCTATAACGTGGTAAGAGTACCTTCCTAGGCTATTCTACGATGGGTGGTAGAGGTTAAAGTCTCCGACTACGACCTGCTCCTTATCTATCTATAATACCCGTTCTAGGTCTAGTAGGGTTAACGGTCCTTTAAGGGACTTTAGTATAGGAGGGGAGGGGTTATATACGTTATAAATCTATACCGTCTTAGCCGTAGCTCCCTCACCTGACTTAATATCGATCCGTAAGGAATATAGGTCTTTACTATAGTAGATAGCCTCCTAGCTATCTATATCAACCTTTTTATTAATATAAAAGCATATACGCGTGTCCTATCTACTTCTATATACTAGGTAGAACCTACTAGTATTACTATTATATAAGGTCTAGGTTACTAGGTTCTAGCTTAGCTCTTAGATCGTAATTATATTAAATTCCTTAACCTTATTATCCTTTAAGAGGGGGAGTATAACCTTTAATTATCTATTAATATTATATTATAAGATCCTAAGGTTTAGTTTATAATTTATTAGAGGTCTCTAGGTCGACTTCTATTTAGTACCCTACTCCTAGCCCCTAGTACTCTTTATCGGCCGTTAGCTCTTATATTACCTAGCTACTTAGTAGTAATAAGGCCTTCTACCCTTATTTAGCGATACTAATCTTCTTCGGCCTCCCTACCTTCCTTAGTACTTAAGGTACCCCTTATACGTTTATTACGGCGTTACTAAGTACTTTCCTCTTTAGTTTCCCTCTTATCGGGCCTATAATCTAGAACCCCTCCGTATTTATATAACCCTTCTAGCTCCTTTCTACCGTAGGTTAGGTCGGTAACTTAGGTGGTACTGCGTACTACCTAGGTTTTCCTTATATCTTCTATTATATGCGGTGTATTTCCTTCTAGCGAATACTATATTCTTTACTCCTTAATACGTACCTACCCCCGTATACCGCGTATTTCGCCTCTTTTAAGTGGTAGGCGCTATACTTATAGGTCTAGTAGGGGCCCGTATAATTACTATATTTGGTTCTATTTTTATATACCGCGGATATATATCTATATTATTAGTAGTTAAAGTACTACTTTAAGTCCGCGGACCGTATTTATATTTCGTAGTAGTAGAGTTAACTACTCTCTAGGAGCCCTTTTATAATTAGCCTATTTATAATATCTAGTCCCGCTACCTCGATTATAAGTAAAGAGTATCTCTTTTTCCTATCGTATTAGTCTAGTTCTAACGCGAATCTTAGCTATTAAACGCTTATAAGTTTAAGGCTAGGGTATAATCCGGTATTATCCCTCTTAAAGATCTTAATAGTACTCGCCTAGTTTATATTATCGACCGTATCCTTACGTACGCTATATACCCTAATTAAGTATATTTACCTAAGGATCCTTATAGACGGGTCTACGCTCTTTACCTATTCTATAACTTCCTCTAGTTCCTATCTTACCTCTATCGTTATAATATTAAGGATAATATCTCCCCTTATTATTCGCCTTACGGCTACGATCGACGCCGCTACTAGGTAGGCGTTATTCCTAAATATATAGACTAGTTATATACTAGTTAAGCCCGTAAAAGCTTTCCTTATTTCCTTATTATTAAACCTAAGCATTATCTACTTCGCTTTTATATTATTAATTATTATAAGGGGATAGGAGAACGAATCCGGTCCTACGGTTCCTCTAGCTAGGCTATAGTTAGGCGGCGTTCCGTCTAGTACTTAAGCCTAGCTATTCGTATCCCTAGCGTACTAGGGGGCTTTAACCTTTACTTATAAGCCGCGCTTATCTTCTTTAATCGCGTGTCTTTCTTCCTCTAACTCTTATATATAGTCTTATATATTTCATAGTAGTACTTAGAGGAGTCGCTATATCTATAGTTATAGTTCCTTGAATTTTAGTTCCTATATTACTTATATACCCTTAATAGTTCTTTACTTTATACTTTCTATATGCCTCCTCCTTACTAGTCTCCCTTAGAGGCTATCTATCGCTATCCCTTCGCTATTAACTACCTTTTATAGTATATTTTAACGCGACTTTTCGCGTTTACCACCGTCTCTACTACCCTTCTCTCTACCGCCGCCGTCACCGTCCCTATTCTCACCCCCTCCGTCGGCGTGTAGTACTAGGCTCTAGGCTCTCTGCTGCTATATGCTCTGCGCGCCTAAGGCGTATCTACGCTCGTACGCTTGCTCTTGTATTACCGTTTAGCTTATTTTTCTCTATATAATAGAGTTAAGAACCTAATATTATTACTAGGTTCTTATATAAGAAAAATTAAACTTATTAATTTTAATAGTATTATATAATATTATAAGGGCGCCTTTTATATAATAATAAACCTTAATTATAACTTCTACCTTAAGTATTTATAATTAAAGGAATAAAATCCCTAGGTAGATTAGCTTATATAAAACTAGTAATTCCCTATTAAGAAAAATAATATTAAGGAGTACTTTAATACTATTAAAGCCTTAAAAGAGTAGCTTAATAGTATTATATTTATTATAATATACTTAGGAGTAGGTAATAAAAGCCTACTACCTAAAGTTAAGCTCCCTCTAGAATTTTAAGAATTCTAAGACGTCTTCTTAATTAATAATATTAGGGCGCTATTAGCTTATATATATTATAATTATATAATTAATATAAAGGAGAATAAGGAACCTCCCTTTAACCTACTTTATAACCTCTTAAAGAAAGAGTTACGCGTACTAAGGGAGTACCTTAAATAAGCTTTAAAAAAGGGGTAGATTTATTATTTTATAAGCTTAATAAGTATATTAATTCTTTTTATATTAAAAAAGGATAGAATATTATATTTATATATTAATTATAAGGCGCTTAATAAGATTATAATTAAGAGTTACTACCTACTTCTATTAATTAATAAAATATTAATAAGATTAATTAATATTAAGTACTTAATTAAGTTAGATCTTAAGGATATATATTATTACTTATAAATAAGAAAGGGTAATAAATAGAAGACTATATTTTATATAAGGTATAGCTATTTTAAATATATAATTATACCTTTTAAACTTATTAATATATCTACCTTATTTTAAGTATATATTAATAAAGCCTTAGTAGGACTACTTAATATTATATATATTATTTATTTAGATAATATTCTTATCTACTCCTAGGATAAAGAGTCTTATATTAGAGTTATAAAGGTAGTATTATAATATCTTTATAAATTTAAACTTTATATTAGCTTAAAGAAATATAAATTTATAATAGTAGAGGTAGAATTCCTTAACTTTATTATTAATTATAATAGTATATATATAAATCCGCGTAGAGTAGATATTATAATAGAATAACTAAAACTTAGGAGTATTAAGGATATTTAGATCTTTTTAAGGTTTATTAATTTCTATTATTATTTTATTAAATACTATTCCTCTATTACTATAATATTAATAGACTATCTAAAAAATAATTATTTATATATTAAAAATAGAAAGTTAATATTAAGTAATATTATAAGAGCGGCGTTTAAGTAGCTAAAGTAACTCTTTTAAGAGGTACTATTACTTATATATTTTAACTTTATAAGAGAAATCTAACTAAAGACTAATACTTTAATTCTAGCTATTATAACTATTTTATTATAGAAGTTCTTAATTAGTATTAAAGGGGTAGAAGTAGAATAGTATCTTGTTACCTTCTATTCTTATAAGTTATATTTAGCGGAAATTAGATATAAGACCTATAACTAAGAACTACTTATAATAGTTAAGGCGTTCTAGGTATAAAGGTACTTCTTAGAAGGTAGCTTATACCTAATTATAATAATTATTAATTATAATAACTTAAGGTATTTCTAGATGATATTATTACTAATAAGAAGATAAGTATATTAGGTAATAAAGCTTATAATATATAACTTTAAGATATACTATTATATAAATATTAAGAACCTAGCTAACGCCCTATTAAAGTAACTAGACTATATATTAATAATAGATAAAGAAGATATTTATCTATTAGTATTATAAAATAAGTTAAAGAATATTAGGTATATTCCTTTTAATAAATATTATATATATAATATTTATAAAGGTTTATAAGATAATAAGGCTTATAATTATAAATATTATAAAAGGTTAGAGATAGGGCTTAGAAAGCCTTATACCCTAAAAATAGGGGAGAGTAATATACTCTTAGAGATATAGAGTAATATAAGTAATAGCTTAAACCCTATTATAAGATAGTTTAATATTAATTAAATAGTACTTAGAAGGTATATTATAACCGCGTTAATAATAGAGCGCGTATAAAATAAATATAATAACTTAATATTAGAGATACTCTAATATCTTTAAGAGGGAGATAAAGACCTATAAGAGTAATAATAAAATTATTATAAAAGCCGCGTAAATAGAGCTTATAAATAATAAAGATAAATAGGAAGTTAAAGATATTCTTAATTATAAAATCTCCAATAATAAACCTTAATATTTAGTAAAATAAAATTAAAAGGGTTAATCTTATAATCATAATTAATAGCTATATAAGCGGGACTTAGTTAATACGCTAGATATATTAGAAAGATTTAAGTAGGATTACTTAAAGTTATAAAGTTTATATTATAAAGGGGGAAAGAAGATTTCTATTACTATTAATAAAAAAAAGAAAAAAAAGAAAAAAAAGAAAGAGGATACCTAATATAGCTAGAGCGCTAAAGGCGCTATAATAGAAGACTACTATACTAGAGTAGTAGTACTACTAGACCTAGACCTATTATTAGTAGTAATAGGAGTATCCTCCTTATTATCCTCTTCTTTATCCTTTATAATAGGAGGGAGGTACTCTTATATTATATTAGTAAGGCTTTAATAAGGCTTTAAAAGGGGAGATAGAGTAATATATATACGCTAGTAGAGGATATTAAGAATACCCTTAAGGGTATTTATAATCTAGCTAGTAATAGCGGGGTCTACCCTAGTAGGAGTAGTAGTAGTAGTAGGGGTAGAAGAAGTATAATAGAGGTACATCGGCAATTCGGGAACCCGGCCCTAGAAGCTCCAGCAGCTCAACCAGCCCATACGGGAGGACTTGTACTTAGGAGTTATCGTGCTAGCCCGAATAGGAAATATTATAAGTATTACGCTATATATTACTAATAAAATAGTAAACTAGGCTAATTTTAAAGTTTAAGCTAAAACGGACTAGTACTCGCTTAGATACTAGCTCCTAAAGTTGGAAGTTTTTAAAACGAAGAAAAAAAAACTTCCAACTTTAGGAGCTAGTATCTTAGTGAGTACTAGTCCGTTTTAGCTTAAACTTTAAAATTAGCCTAGTTTACTATTTTATTAGTAATATATAGCGTAATACTTATAATATTTCCTATTCGGGCTAGCACGATAACTCCTGAGCACAAGTCCTCCCGCACGGGCTGGTTGAGCTGCTAGAGCTTCCAGGGCCGGGTTCCCGAATTGCTGATATAGTAATAATACTATTAAATAAGCCTATTAAAGGTTTATTAGAATCTAGTAAGTTAAGGGAGGTTAGAGCTAGCGTTTAAAGTAGTTATAATATCTAAGGACTAAAGAAGGCGCGTATAAGTATAGTAAGTAGAGGTAGGAATCTCCTATTAATATTTAATATTAAGATCTTTATAATAATTATACCTTATAAAGCTAAGGGAGGCGCGTATATAAAGTATACTATTAAAAAAGTAAATAAAGTTTTAATTAAAAGTATTAGACTTATAGCTCTTTAAATTAAAATATAATATGTTAAAGGTATATTATATAAGATAATATAAGGATAGGTTATAAGTAGCTTAGTAAAGGAGGTTAAGTACTATTATAAGTAGAGGGGATAGTAGTAGTCTTCTTTAATTAGTAGAGGGTAAGTTTATTATTAAGGATTACTTATAAAATAACTACTAAAAGTATAAGGAGGTATAATAAGGTATAGAGGAGGTAATAATATAAATAAGAATTAAAAGGGACTTAATATAATTAATAAAAAAATAAAGATATTATAATTAGAAGAATAATATTAAAGTTATATAAAGAAGATACGCCTTAAGTACTTAATAAACCCTTAATAGTAATAACTTCTTATTTACTTTAAAATACTAAGACTTCTAACTACTTTTATAATAAATTAATAAGGAATAATAGGAAGTATAATAGGAATATATTATAATATAAGGATTATATATAAAAGTATTATCTATAATTATTATAATTTAATAAAACTATATATTTCTTAAGACTTAGCTTAAAGGGCCTTATAATTAATTATATTATTATACTCTTATTAGAGGTATATTCTATTATTAGGGGAGTATCTTTTATATATTATAACCTTTTATACTCTTAGAGCCTAAGAGCCTAAATAGGGAGATAATTATAAGGACTAGTTAAGAATACTAGTTAGGAATATAATATTACTATTAACGTGGCGTTTATAGTATATAATAGTACTACGCTACCCCTTTACCTATAATATATAGAGAAGGGAATTCCCCTTAAAGGGAAGGGTAGTAATTAGTCTTACTATTAATAAGAATAGAGAGTTCTATATATATATATATACGCACCGTTTATAGTACTTAATAGCCACGTTATTACGTAGTACCCTTATACTTATAAATAGTATAAAACCCTTTATAAGGTATCTTAGTCTCTAGGTTCTAAGCGCCTTAAGTATAATTATTATATATATATAATACTATTATAAAAATTATTATTATAGTATATAAAGATAATTTATTATTTATAATATATAACTAAGATCTAATTATCTAGATAAAGAAGGAACTTTATAAGAGGTTTATCTCTAAATATATAAGAGATCTAAAAGACTATTTAAGAATAAATATTATTATAAATCTAGATAACTATTCTATTTAAGTTAATTAAATAAAATATATTAACTAATTATTTAAATAGTTAGATATAAAAATATCTTTACTAGTAAAGTTACTTATAAAATAGGTTAATATTACTATTACCTCTAATAGATATATAGCCTCCTTATCTAATAGAGAGGCTTATTAGTCCTTTATAAGAGTACTTAATTAACTAAGTATTATAATTAGGCTAGATATTATATATACTATTAATAATTTAAGTTATTTACTTAATAACTCTACCTTATAATATATAAATATATTAAAAGAGGTATTAAATTACTTATTAGAAATAGTTAATTATAGTCTTATATATTATCTAAGTAAAAATAATAGCTTAGAAGGTTTTACTAATATACTATATTATAATAATTATAAGATATCTTATTCTACTAGGATATATATTTATAAACTAATTAATAATTCTATTACTTAGTAATTTAAATTATAAAAGCTAGTAGTAATATTTATATATAAGTCTAAATATATTATTATAATAGAGGTATATAAAGAAGCTTTATATCTAGGCCTTATATTAGAAGAGCTAGGATATAATAAGGGAGTAGTACTAATACTCTTAAAATTTAATAATTTAGTATTTATAAAATTAGCTTTTAACCTTATTAATTATATTATTATAAAATATATTTAAATTAGATATTATTTAATCTATTAGTTTATATCTAAAATTAAAGAAATCTATCTCTAATAAGTTAATATTAAAGGCTAATATATTAATTTATTAATAAAACCTATTAGCTCTATTAACTTTAACTTAGTTAGATACTAATTAAGATTAACTTTAAGTAAAGTATAAGGGTATTTAAATATAATAATTAGTAATAGGTAGCCTACCTTACTACTATTAATTAAGAGGGAGTATTAGTATTTAAGCTAGGCTAATTTTAATAACTATTAATTAGAGGGCCTTAGTAGACTAGTAGAGATTTCTTATAATAATTATTTATTCTATATAGCTATATCTATCTATTACTTATTATAATACTATTATACTATAATCGGCGCCCTACCCCTAGTCGCTATTACTCCTAGGGGTTCCTACCTAAACGTTAGATTTACCCTAACGTCGGAATTTTTATATTTATTATTAACCTATCTCTACCTACTCCCTATTAACTATATTATATCTATAACTTATAAGGATTAAGAGGTATATATATAGAAGGCTTATAATATATTTATTAACGGCGACTTTCCTAGTATTACTACTATATCTAGATATTTTACTATTATAGAAAGACGCGTATAGAGATGTATTATAAGGAAGGCCTTAAAGAGTAGTTAATTATAAAGCTATATATAACTTACGCTAGATAAAGAGTAGTTTATATATAATTATATACTATATCTTAATAATATTATATACTTAGTTCGCGTCTAGTATATTTATAGCGTTATAGAATTCGTCCTAAGAAAGAGGCCTAGCTACTATTAAAAACTTAGTAAATCCTAGGTTATACACTTTCTTAAGAGATATCTAGAGTTTTATAAATATAAGTAGATACCCCTAATAGCTATTTAAAAGAACTCTTATAATATAGAAGATATACTAGCCCTTTATAAGGAATTTAAGAGGGGGAAAGATAAGCTAGGGATATAGGATTATAATATCTAGAATATAGATAAGATAGGCTTCTAAGTTAGTTATAGAATTACCTATTATATTATAATACTTAATAAGAGTAAGCCTTTATAACTAGTTAATATAGATAATTAAGACTATATTATATTAGTAGAATATATTCATAGAGCTAATAATAGTATCCTACTATTCCTAATACTAAAAGGAGAAAATATCCTATATAAATAGTAGTAAATAACCTCCTACTAAATTATATACTAGCCTATTTACCTTCTAGCTATTTAAATAATAAGCTAGCCCTTAGATAGCTACTCTATTTTAATAAGTTCTTATATTACTATTAGTATAAAAGGTACTAAGTATTAATTCTTAATAGATTTAGCTCCTATTATACCTATAAATTTTATATAATAGTAAAGACTCTTAGTATAAAACTATTTATTCTAAAGCTATATTTAATATATCTTACTTAGCTATTTAGATATTAGTCTATTCTAGCTATTTAATTATTATTATAATAAGTCTATTAATAAGGCTATATAAGTAGGAAATATAGATTTTAATTACCTAGACTTCCTAAGCGTATTTAAATAGATAAGAAGTAAGATATTTATAATTTAGAATATTAAATTAGCCTTTAAAAAGACTAGATTTATCCTATTTAATCCTAAGGTAGTACTCGCGAAGATATAAGTTATAAAACTAGAAGATATCCGCCCTAGTACTCCTCCCCTACTATTAATAGTACTAGGATATATGCTATATACTACTAGCGACGTTATTATATATATAAAGTATATTTAGAAGATAATAAAGGAGTTTTAAGTAGTATAACTAGCCTTCTAATAGTTAATAGATTATACTTTAAAGGGTTCTATTATAAATACTTATTCTTGGCTATTAGCTAAGCGGGACCTTAAGGTAGTCTATAAGGCCGCTATAATAAAGAAAGAATAGAAGTTACTTAGGGGGAATATTACTAAAAAGGGAGGCTAGATAACTACTAGTTAGGTATAAGTATTAGCTTAATTAAGGGTAGAGTAACTAGCTAAGAAGGATAAGAAGATACTAGCCTAAGAAAAATATACTAAGGAAATTAGGGTAGAAAAAGCTAATATAGTAATAAAAGCGATTCTCTACTAGTAGGACTATTAGTATTAGAAGGTAACTTATACTTCTAAAAGGTACTTTTATAACTAGCTAGCTATAGGGCGAGAAGTATATACTTTTAGAATAGAATATTAAAAAATCCGACGTTTAGGTAAATCCGACGTTTAGGTAAATCCGACGTTTAGGTAAATCCGACGTTTAGGTGGGAACCCCTAGGAGCGACAGCGACTAGGGGTGGGGCGCCGATTACCTGAATTACGGTTAGATAGCTTATAAGCATTATATATTTCATTACCACTGCTATTAATGCTCCTAGCACCAGACTTTTTGGTTCGATGATCATTCCTGGCCACGTTAAAGTTCATGCCCGAAAATCTGAGACAATTTTCGCATGGAGTCGTCCCGTCACCATATGTGCTGCTACTCTTCTGCGGAAGCCCTTTGCATTGACCAACATTTAGACCAAAGGATGTCAATTTTTCTGTTCCCCTTGGGTGGATGATTGGTTGTGGGCCAATATAAATTGTCGATGGATGGCTATATCGTCCGGACAGCAGTGTAGCCAAAATGTCGAGCATGTCGGGACAATTTCCAATCCGATGTTAATGATCTGTGGCAGTAGATATCTTGCCGCTCTTCCAACTTATCGTTGCTCAAAGAAGCAGAGACACCAACATCCTAATAAACCCCGACTTTCTCCCACTCTTGACAGCAGGACTTGCAAAATCTTCCCTCCTTAGCATGACCTCGCAAAATTTCCCACTCTTCCCCAGACCATTGCTCGTCACTAATATCCTCATCTAATTTATCTTCAAATTCCCATCCATCCTTCCAATCATCATTTTCAACTTTGTAGCATGCACAGCCAACGCAGATTTCCCACGTGACAATGTAATCCAAGATATCAGTATCCTCATCCTGCAATGCTCGCATTGCATTGTCACCGATCACTCGCTCTATCCAATGGCGTATGCGTAGTAGGACTTTAAGACGTAAGTTCCACTGGGCCCGCATCCGCTGTTGGAGTTCGTAGTCGCCGACGTCGAGCGAAATCATCTTCCAGAAACTATTTGCGGCAGACTTGACCCAAGGCTGGCGAGGATGGGTTGCGTAAAACCTCCTGGAGGACAGGTTGAGGCTAATGAGGTCGGCTCCGTCGAGGTAGGAGCGAATCTTAAGGAGGAGTTCTGGGGGAAGAGTGGTGAGATGCGGACCCGACATCCTGTAGATGACATCCTGTAGATGGAAGAATCAAAGCTAGAATCTCATCGGAGGAGGGCGCCTGGCAACTGAGACTGATGCAAGTACGAGCGATGCCGTGTTGTAGGATGAATGCTTGATTGACGCGCGCTACCGTTGTAGGTTTTGGATTGGCCCGAAGGTCACGTGAGTTCCGCGTGAAGCTCGCGTCCTTATCTCGACCAAGCTTTCAATATACCGCCTTTATGCTCAAAACCTCCAAACACCATTACAGCCGGCGACGGAGCATGAGCCTCATGTTCCAAAGCTCACTATGGAGCCATGACGAATTGCCCGCAGCATCTATCCTACCGGCAAGGGTGCAGCTCAATGTACAAGCCGCCAGATCAACAGCTGACTATATAACGCAAGCCATCTCCGGGCAAGCCAGAGTGCTTCCCAAGAGAGAACAATTCTGCCCCACACCAAATGAAGTCATTGATGAAGTATCCGGATCACGTCTTCCTCGTCACTCCCATTGTGCCGCAGTGGAAGTTACCTCCTCATTTTCCCACATGAAAAAGGCTCTCTTTCCTTTCGATCTATCCAATGTACTGCCCCTTGTATATGATGACTTATTCCGATCTTGGTATTGGATATGTCCTTTATATGTCTTCTCCTGCTCAAGAGGATTATCGATCTGATAGGCGCAGGCGAAAGAATGGGACGGCTATGACGTTACCCAAGCGAAATGTCACTTGCTGGGTAATTCACAAATCGTGCGACAGCTCAGCCACACCATCATGATATACCGCATAAAGAAAGCATCATCAAGAAGTGAGTGTTGTGGTTCAATAGCTGCATCACTCGATTTCTCGCAACAAGGAAAACCACAATGCTTCCTCTTCTCTCAGTACTCATCCTCATCGCGTCCCTCACTCTCTCAACCGCAGCACCACCCTTCACCCTTCCCCCCTCCTCTCCCCTCAACATCACAACTCAACCCTCCCTCTCCGGCCCAACCCACTGCCTCCTCCCCCAACCCCTCCAGCAAATCCCCGTTTCCCTCCGCACATGCGCCCCAGCCCTCACACATCTCATGCTCGACCCCGACATCCCAAAGTCATACTTCCACTCCCACAACACCATCACCATCATCGATTACGCGGGATGCGAAATCAGCATCGATTATTTGAGGACCAGGGGCCGGATCAGTCTCACGAACAGGCGGATGGTGGAATATGTGAGGGAGGTCTTGCTCGGGTGTGCGCATTTGGGACATGGGGGTTGGGTGCATATGCAGGAGAGTTGGGAGTGGATTGTCATTGTTGAGGGGAGCCGATCGGTTGGGAGGGTTGGATGAGGGGTGAGGCTGTAATCAAGGAGGTGGGCTGACCTTAAGATATTGAGGTCGAAAGAGCTTCTGGTAGTTTCCTTTAGATTTTAAATGCTACCCGTTATCGAGATTACACTTAACCAACCCAGTATATAAAATCTTTCAAGGACCCAAATACGTTCCTCCTCCTCGTCATCATCAGCCTGCTTGCCATGTCGATGGCGAAACCTATTACCCTTGATTGATTCCGCATCTTGTACCTGGGAGCATGTACATGGCTTTATTTGGACTTGCATTCGATCAATAGAGTTGATAAGATTGGTTTTGTGTGACCATTCGATAGCTCCGGAGGAGACCGAATAGCCGCCGATGCCTTTCACGACTTTTGAAAGTTATGATATCAGTAAATCACCTTCTGGAAACAAAAGAGATTGTAGGTAGAACAATAGCGAGGAAAGAATGGCATGCTTTACGTCTGAGACAGCGTAATTCGTGCCCAGACTCAGTATCGAACGCACCACCATCGAGGATTGTTTCTAATCCCATTCCCAACGAGAGAAAGCCAGCATATAGGTTGAAGACCTGCGATGAAATGAAGAGTTCAAATCCTAGAATGAAGCCTTGACAACTCATAGAGAGTAGAACTTTTATCTAAGGGAAATATTTCTAGCTTTCTGGTACATCATTCTTTCTCAAGTACGGGGTAAGACCACCTCCTCCTCCATCTCCCCCCCTTTCCCAATTTCGCCGCATGTTCGCTCGACGGGGAAATGCTCATTGGCGCCATCGACCTCAAGACGCGCAACAATATACATTACCGGACGATGGAAATAGGGTCCTAGATCGGCGAGAGCCATTAGGGACAGGGAATTGCGACGGAGGAGGTTTTGAAGTTCGCGGAGTGGACTTCAGAGAGGTAGGGCGCAGGGTTAGGTTGGAGGCGGAGGTTTTTGAGGGGAATGAGGCGAGCGGGGGTGTTGGAGATGGGTGTCAGGGGAGGAAGAAGGATGCGGTGAAGAGGTGGGATGTGGTTGTGGGGTTTTTGGGTATGGTGTAAGTTTAAAGGGTGCAGTAGCATTCTTGAGACCAAGAGACAGCGCTCTCCCTAGACTTAGTGAAGGGTTAGGTTGGCTCGTGGGTGAAGGGAAAGCTGGCACCCCTTTTCTCGAAGTATCTTTCAAGCTTGTCTCATCATCAATTGTACATCCGAGTACGGGAGAGACAAGGCAGAAGAAGAAAATTTGGTGGTTACCTTGGGAAGTCCCTAGTCTATATCTATAGATCGAAGCTAACATCGTGGATCTGGATACGAGTGTGCTCTGCGTTAATTCAACAAAATTCCATTACGTTTTCATCAAGTATCTTTCTTGGGCGTGCACCACGCAAAGCCTCTAGGCGGAATTGAATCTTTCTGCGTCTTCGCTGTCGGGCGGTTGTATGGCTCCGCGGGTCAATTTTTACAGTGAAGTCTTCCGGCTGATCGATTCCATCCAGGTCCATATGCATCGTCTCGCAATAGCTAAGGAAGATTAGTTTGATCACAGAGCCCCTGCCCCTAGCTTTAAGTCTTTCCATAAAGGAGTGGAAAGCAAGAAACCAGGAGAAGTTGTCTGAGAGTGCCAAACCATCTCGGCCAAGGACACTAGTATCGAATACAATGTAGATCTGCGTAAGGCCATCGAAGGTTGACCCAAGTATATCGAACCAATCGGACTCGTGCACTGCGCTTTGCATTCGACTACAACTCAAAGCGCATGTACTCTCATTTCGAAAGTACTTATTGATACGGATGGCCTGTTGTACGAGACTTTTGAGGACGTCAACGGACGTTATCCCTTCAGCGCCGCTCTGAATGGTACTTGGCAACACCCAAAATATGGGAACATGAGCATTCTGCACAGCCTCGATCAAGTCAACGCCAAAAATCCTGATTTGGTCTCGCATCGAATACGGTCCTTTGACGATTATCAACGAGTTGACTTCCGACGTTGTCCAGCGTTTCAACTTTGGTGAATCCAGAAAAGCAAGTGGACGGCTAGCGCGTTGCATGCTGTTGTTTCGTCTCAGGATCCCATAACGATAGCTGATTTCGGGATTTTGCAAGGATGAGTTGGCAGTGATCGCGAGCATCTGAGATAGCTGCAAGTCAAAAACCCTCTGATTAGTATTCACTTGTCCGGAAATAAGCGTGGTCAGCTGAGGAGCTATATCAGTGATTCTTCTCATGATCTCATCGACTGACACAGCGCTCCGTCGAACGACGGACCCGGTGTTCTCAAGATTAGTGTACGTTTCCTGCTGCAAAGTGTGGACATCACGTAACTCAGCTTGGGCCGACGAAGCTGCCCACTGATCAATCCGCCGAGAGCAGTCTTCGATATTCTCAAGGATGTCTTTATATTTGATACCCACAGGCTGTGTGAATGAGTGAATGATATGCTTGAAAGTGCCTTCTTGATGCCATTTCAAGGCTTTGATGAGGAATTGCATGAGATAGGCGTACAAGCGGGCAACTTCTTGTTTTATTCGCTTAGTAGGATAGAGGACCAGATAGAGCTCTTGACGTGGCAGACAATCTGCAATGCGGCACAGAGCTTTGGCGAAGGCAGACATCAATTCCTCATGATTCAATATTCCCTAGGCATGGTAAGCAGAATCTTGTGCAATGGCCCTGTCGTATATACCACAAAAACCAATTTGACGGTGCCCCAGGCCAGTGCTACGTATTCCGGGTGATGTTGGGCAAGGGTATCAAAGACTCGTCCATAGTACATTATTCGTGATGAGAAGGCGGCAAGCCATTGAGAGACCTTTCGTCTCTGCGTCTTTGACTCGTAATTCCGTTTCGCTTCATTTACAAGAGACAGAACGTGTTCTACATTAGACTCGGCACAAAGGAACGCTACTTTCTCCCTATCTCTGGTGAGAGACTGGGCGAACACAGTCTTTGCATTTTCGAAAGCGTCTGTTGCGGCATGTAGACAGCTGCCACGGATCAGTCCTTTTGAACACTACCGCACTTTAATCCCTTACCTATCGTCGTCTGACGGCTTATACCAATTTTCGTACGTTGGCCTCGCATTCGTGGTCGCCATTTCTCTCGACAACGCATTTCGGCTGTCTGTCACGGCGACAACCGATCACTGATCATTATATATAACGCTTGTTTGCACCTACCCCGCAGTTGCAGTTGCAGCCTGTGCGCTCGGCATGTTCTTGTACTTCAGTCAGCAACGAGGCTATGCTAAAATATCAAATGAATTCTACCCCGCCCTATTCTATGCTTTTGAATTAGATTTAGCGTGTGCAGTTTCAATGCGATTGGCGCTGCAACACCCCGACCCCCACCCCGCCCTTTACATAGTAGACGTACTCATAGAATTAGTTATATCTTCTACGTACGTTAACGGATTACTATAAATTTTAGAGTATTAGATATCTATTTTAGTAGACTTAGTAATTATGGGGTCGGGGTCGTGGTGTTGCAGCACGCCAAGATCGCATTGAAACTGCACACGCTAAATACCTTGGTGGCTTCCAAGAATGCCTTCTCCGGCGCCAAAGCATTTCCCCTAGATATTCGAGGCTATCATCTATCTATGGACTTTTGGAGTCTTCTTAACAATCTTGAATGCGGTCTGAAGACGAAAGATTGAAATTTCTGGAGGTGGAAAATCACCCCACGATCTCGCAGGATTGGACCAACAAGGATATAAACGACCACAAGCGTCTGGTCGCACTTCAGAAAACTCACGGGTCTCCAAAAGAAGACATAGAAAAGCCAGTGCGAATTGAAGGAGGTAGCGTTTACTATTCCTTTCAACACGATGCACAACTACATGCTGACGGTCGATGTATGATTCGTACCGCTACTCCTCGATTCACACTCGGAGGCAGCCCTAAAAGCCCGTCAGAGTTTTACGAGAGTCAGCCCATACATCCTGCGAGGTTTCCATGCCATTTGTGTCCAAAGAGATATACTCGAGCATCCGTTCTTCGCTTCCACCTTCGCACTCATACGGAGGCGAGACCATTCATTTGTACCGTGTGTGGAAAGGCTTTCGGTCGCCAGCACGATTACAAAAGACATGAAGCCCTACACCGGAATTTTCCTGAACTAGAAGAGCAGGACATTCAGGTGACTGTACCTACATTCGATGATGAAGATAGCAGCCCCTCGAGCATACCCAGTCCTTCCCATGAGCCATTCACCCACAGAGGGAGCTTGGGCAACCTGCAGAGTGAAGGCATTGAAACGGACCACGAGGGGTTTGACGGGATGTATGAGCAAAATGAAGTCATGCGCAATGAATCGTCTACAAATATGACAGGACATCAACAGCGCAAGCGAAGGCGGAAGGACCACAACTCGTGTGGCAGTGAATCAGAGCTGGCGACAACTCCAGACATAAGATTCGAACGAGGCAACAGTCGCAAAAGAGAGGTCTCTGCAAGCCAGCAATCTACCGAAATACAGGCATTGCGGCGTGAGCTGGAAGCGTTGAAGAGTGAGAAGGGTCTTCCCGAAGGCCAGACAAGAGGGATCCCACAGCGATATCAAATCATTTATAGGATTCATCGTGCCTCGGAGAAATCACCGATCATGTATCTCGACCAGCCTCAATGGCTGACAGGAGACAAAGACATGGCGTCATTGCAGGGACAGCTACCGATCGCGCGGTTGGACTCGTACCTAGACAGGCATCCAGAAGTGGTATTCATCATTTTCCGGGACATGGTAGCCCAATATAACAAACATCAAGCAGATGATGAAGGCCCGATCATGCAATGGTCGGAATCCATGACCATAAACTCTCCGCGACTGATCAAAACCCTTAAGCGAGTTGTCGATGAAATATCTCAATTTCTGAGCATTGGTGAAAGCTTTGATTTCAAGAATTCTGAGGTGACACTTGCAGCTCCATACCTGGTTTTCTACCATTATCGTGAGTTTATGGTAGAATGCGCATCCTTCCTGAAGGAAAATGCATCCTACCAGTGGAGTCTCCTACTTGAATACATTGACAACAATTTTGCAGAGCAGTATGAATACGTAAAAAAGCTCCTGGATGCTGGCAACATACACCGGGGACTTATCCATTACATGATCAAGGAAGGCGATGTCTTGATCAGCCAAAGGAATCATACTCGATCGGCTTACGCTGCCGCATCAAGACCCACTCGAGTACCCAATCCAGGCCCAAGGGGCCTGGACGATTTCTCCACTGAAAATATTGAACAACCTTGGTTTAAAAGCTGCCATCGTAAGCAACAGACAGACGCCGGCGTTCATACAAAGCACCTCAAACACTGGGCGAAGAAACGCATTGACCCCAAGGTAGATTTGTGGAATATAAAGGTCGAGTTTTGGGAATTCGACGGCAACTTTCAAAGGGCACTCCAGACAATTCAACTGCATGTTCCCAGTGGGCCGTCGGAAATATTGTCTGTCAGAGATCTTGAGCTCTTCCCGATTGAGTTTGCGGACGCAGAACAAATTGCGCGACTCAAAGCGGTGGGCTCTCAATTTTGGAAATCCAGAACTCGAAGATATGTGTCTTACCGCCCGGCTCAAGCCGTAGGTAAGACTGATCCTACAGACTTAAGATACATGATCGACCCGACTACTTATAAAGAGCTACACAAGAAGGACGCTTCGAAAGAATCGTTTGCGGATGACCTTGGTCCTGACTTAATGAATGGGAAAGAGGCCCCTCCGGACCCATTCCTACTGCTCCTGCCAAACACAATCGATGGATTCAACATACAAAGCAAGAGATGGGAGAAACTAGAGGTTTCCCAGATATCTGACGTGTCCTGGAACAAAGATGCGTTTGAGAACCTTGTGATTGAGCCCTTCGCCAAGACCTTGGTGAAAGCCTTGGTCATACAGCAGCTTGAGAAAGAAAAAGGGACGGACTTGATTGCTGGTAAAGGACAGGGTCTCATCGTACTCCTGCACGGTGGGCCGGGGACGGGGAAGACTTTCACTGCGGAGACTGTAGCGGAGATCGCCGAGAAACCGCTCTATCGAGTCACGTGCGGAGATTTGGGAGCAGAACCCATGAAAATCGAGACCTACCTTGAGTCGGTCCTGTACCTTGGCAAAATATGGAACTGCGTCGTACTGCTGGGTGAAGCTGATGTCTACCTGGAAGAAAGATCGATGGAAAGTCTCGCTCGCAACGCCCTGGTCTCGGTCTTTCTGCGAGTCCTCGAGTACTATGAAGGCATACTCATCCTCACCACGAACCGCGTCGGCACATTCGACGAGTCCTTCAAGTCGCGAATCCAACTCGCTTTGCATTACGACAGACTGAAGTTCAAGGATCGATGTCTGATCTGGGAGAACTTCTTCCGACGTTTGGAGAAGTTTGCGGAAGTGGGGATCGACTTTGACGATATTTACAGACACCTGAAAGATTTGGCGAGGAACGAAATGAACGGCCGGCAGATCAGGAACGCTATTACGACTTCACGGCAGTTGGCGAAGCACCAGGGCAAGGATTTGGAATTTACGGATTTGCAGCAGGTTATTAAAGTAGCGCTTCAGTTTGATAAGCACACGACGGATTTGCAAGGTGGTATGAATGACGACGAAAGGAAGAGGGAGGATGGCATTCGGCCATAAGCAGGGATTCGATTCCAGCATCTTCGAGACGACGGTTGACGATATGGAAAGACGCTTGGTTGGCTGTATTGGCAGAGACTGTGTTCGAAAGATCCACGTGGAGCAGCAAATCAGGTCTCACAACGCCACCCTTTCATTTGTATAGTCCGTTTTCCTACTTTGGGTACCAGCTAGCTTGGGCCAGGAAAGGCCTAATACAGATTCCGACCACCAAGCTATCTGGACGACCTGACGACAGTCACAAGATAAAATCGGACCCTGAAGATAACCTATCTTATCCAACCTTATTGATCAGTAGAAAGTCCGCGATATATTCCGTGATTCTATATAATATAGCCTTTTATCCACGACTATCAAACTCCTGACATTCTTCGCACCGTCTGCACCCAGCGAGCAACGGTTTACAACCTTTCTGATTGAACCTCAGCACCCCGGCACGTACTAATCGGCTCTTTTTCATGTATACAAATGGCTTGACAGATCCATCAATGAGATATCCTTTACATCCTACAACCTATCAAACATTAGCGTTGCTAAACGTGCATTTATGCCAACATCTTGGCCGGCCAAATGCCCACTATCGTTCCACGGACGTCGGGCTAGGAGAAGTGGGCTTCGCTACGTACAAATCTGGATCCTTACAGGCACTCTCTAGTAATGTTATAAAAAGTAATAAGTATGAGGATGTATATGGGGGCCATTCAGCCAGTATCATGTTCGGCTACGGGTATATTCTTCGATAGATAATTCTTATAAGTAGGCAAAGCCCTTCCACCTCTCATACCACGCACCAAGTCTTCGATCGCGCTCGCCCATTTGATGAGGATATCCTCCCTCCAGGCGGTATGCTGTATGGAAAGGCTGAAGGGAATCCCAGCGGAGTCGACTCCGATTGGGATGCATATTATAGGATAGCCTACGGGGTCAGTGCCATCGTTGAAGAGACAGTGGGATGGAAAAGCTCTTACCTGCTTGCGCAGCCAGCTGTTGTCCTGGGCCTAGTCGATCACATAAGAGGAGCACGTCGAACTCCCTTAGTCCATCGTCTGCCGTGTATTTGAGGGCAGCGTCGATGCCTTCGGTACGGCATTTGTTTTGGGTGTACTTCAAGGCATGATGATACGTCTCATTCCTCTCGCCTTGGGATTGCGCGACTTCTCGTAGGAGATTCTACATTTGTGAGTAGGATTACGCGCTGAGTATATATTGTATATATGAACTCACCTGTCCTGTCATGAAAGCCAGATGATCGCCTGGTTCGGCTCCTTCCGTACCAGTATTATTGTCATTGTACTCGATAATGTCTTCTACGGATTTGATAGAAGTATTGGAGAGCTCTGATAGATAGGCGTTCATGTCATTGTAGGCATCGACCTTTGCTACCGTGATCTCTGATTCTGTGGGCTTGCTGTACTTCTTATATTCCCTGCACCAATAAGACTTTACGTCCGATTATGGTGATGTGAAACTCACCAATCCCAGCGACCGTCGGGTGGGATACGATCTTCTGCACAAGGAAATTCGGTACGGATAACCTCGCCCCCAGCCGCCCTGATAGCGTTGAAGATATCGCAGGCCACGGACCTTCGCTCTTCCGGTACAAAGTCCCAGCAGCGCTTGCCTGGCAGACCAAATACCGCTCCTTTGAGGCTTGCCTTTGTTGTCAGGTGCTTGGTATAGTCCTGTTGGCCGGGTCGGTCAGGCGAGCAAGTCATCGGGTCTCTCTCATCCATGCCGACGATCATATTCAGCCCATGCACTGCGTCTGCAACGGTCCTGCCGAACGGCCCGACGCTGTCCATGTTGGTACTGATTGGGATCACGCCACCCCTTGATGTGAGTCCTACGGTGGGCTTGATTCCAACAACTCCATTGGTCGAAGCCGGACCGATGATGGATGTGTCCGTTTCAGATCCGAATGCTAGTGGCACGATATTTGTAGACACTGCGACGGCAGAGCCTGAGCTGGAGCCATCTGATATGCCGTAAGCTAGGTGAGGATGAAAACCTATCCGGTACACCCACGAGGACTGCTAGAGAGGTCGTAAGGATTACGCACTTGGCCACCCCGGGCACTGTAACCATAGGAGTATTTCGATGATCTGACGGCCGCCCACTCACACAAATTAGTGTGGCCAAGGATGATCGCGCCAGATTGACGAAGTAAAGACACAATGTGAGCATCTCTAGGCACGACGCTACCCAGCAAAGCCCACGAGCCGGCCGTTGTTTGCATCTTGTCTTTCGTCGCCATATTCTAGATCTCTCAGTCCAGTCGGCATCGGGATTCGATATTGAGCCTGACCCACATCTTTGACGAGCACGGGTATCCCATGGAGCTTGCCTCTTATTGTGCCCCGTTGTCGCTCAGTGTCCAGCTCCGCCGAAATTTCTTCAGCATCTGGATTGATCTCGATGACGCATTCGAGATAGGGGTTGACCTATACAGTCACTCATCAGCCCAATGCACTGCAATATCAGGGGCTGTCTTTAAAGGTCGAGAGAAATGTACCGTGCGTATCCGGTCTAGACAAAACTTGACATATTGAACAGATGTCAAGCGCTCTGTTGAGGCTTCGGAGAGGAGATGCTGCAACTGCTCTACGGTGATCTCATTGACGTCGTGCCCTTTCAGCTGTCCCAGGTGGAAGACTTCCGGGATTGTGTCAGAACCTTTTGTCATAGTCACCACTACCTGCTCAGCTAATCAATCGCGCATCAGCAATGATGCAGACAATTATCACAGATAGTCTATTGGCGCATATTGTTTTTGCGAAACGTCCGCCATATCATACACTGCATGAATAGCGGATTGGGAAGACGGATATCAGAGTGAAGATATTTTTTGCTCTAGCGTCGTCCTCTCCAGACGATCAGTGGTCTCCTTAGCAATAGGTCATGAGCAACCTTTCCCAACCAAGAACCCTGAAAAGGCAACCTCCTCAGAGTCTCCAGTCTATAAAGGACTGAGTAGGCTTTCCAAAGTCATGAAAATTCAAGTCATTGACCTGATCTCCTTTTAATAAGTTTCACTACTCTGTAAATCCCTTTGACTGAACTTACTTCTTCAGGATATACGAGATATTACCTCATTACCAATCACTCGACTTTCCAATAAATACTTATCGAATCATGCCATACGCTAGCGACTCTATCTTGCTCTATCTATATAAGAAATCCACAGTGGCTAGCCGACTATATAAGGCTTTATTCTTACGGTAGATGAAGAGATTCGGTCGCCATCGCTATTTCCTACTATCTGAATAACGTACCCATCTGGATTTACTCTACCACGGTTCTTACGTACTTAATTTATTCTTCTTCATAATATCTTACCTTTCATCTCATCAGATAAACATAAAATTCACATGCCTTATCGTTACAGTCGTCAGATTCGTCAGATTCGTTAGACTCGTTATATCGACCTCAATAAGATAAAAGAAAATCTCATCAAGTCACCGCAAACACACACCCCTCCCCTCCCCTGCCCTCCCCGTTCCCCACTCTCACCCCCAAGGCACCACCGTCTCCCCCTCCACAAACCTCCCCCCCACCGGCCTCCACATTAAATACGAATGAATCGGCGTCTGGAAATACCGCTCCAACTCCATCCACTTCTGGCTCGGATTCCGCTTCGCCACCTCCCAGTAATTCGTGCTCATGTACACGAAGCCTGAGGCCTCGTAGCAGGGTTTGCCGTCGTCGGTGGCTTCGATGAAGGCTTCGAGGTTGAGGCGGTCGGCTTCTTGGATACCTGTTTGTCGTAGGGGGGGGAAAGGGTTAGTGGGTGGGAGGGTGTAGAAGGGGGAGGGGGTGAAGTGGGTAGGAAGGGGAGGGGGTGAAGGAAGAGGGAGAGTGGGATGGCGAGGTTGTTAGGATTGGAATGTATACATACCCCAGTTTATCAACTGTTGCGCTGCACCCCGTCGACGGTGTTCTGGGTGTACGAAGAGCATCGCAAGTACTAGCAATCTTTGTCAGTCAGAGTACGATCCTTCGACCATAGAGAGGTCTCCCGTGTCTGTTCAGAAGGACTCTTTCTGAACACATCGTGGGATTTATATAGCAATCGACATGATCCGGAAATAGAATAGAATATACGTACGCATATGCGGCCGAGCCATCTTCTCCCATCGGTCTCGAAGGAGACACTCCAACAATCTATTGGCAAACTCCCTCGCTTCCCCTGTTCTCCCCAATAAGCACCTTTACATTAGCCCACCTCTCCCAATATAACCCCCAACCCC